>Ga0187892_10000737_pt1 | contig 82285 bp, 81 predicted proteins | sample MA1701073metaG_FD_139345 | JGI IMG/M metagenome (GOLD analysis project Ga0187892, IMG submission 139345) | Bio-ooze microbial communities from a basaltic lava cave in the Kipuka Kanohina Cave System on the Island of Hawaii, USA - MA170107-3 metaG ... | reverse complement strand
GGGGATGGTTCTGCTACGCTAAGTCCTTGATGGCTTAGCTTCGCAGAAACGACATTGCAGAGTTAAGAAGAATTCCTGCGAAGCCCTGCTGTCAAAGACAGAGCGAAGCAGAATGGGGGATGGTGTAACGGTAGCACGACAGATTCTGGATCTGTCTGTCTAGGTTCGAATCCTGGTCCCCCAGCCAACTTGTAGTTCCGAGTGCTGAGTCCTGTGTGCTGAGTTATAATGTTCTTTACCTCAAAACTCAGCACACAGGACTCAGGACTAATTTGCAGGGATGGTGGAACTGGCAGACACGCATGTTTGAGGGGCATGTGGCGCAAGCCATGGGGGTTCGAGTCCCCCTCCCTGCACCAAATACAGTCCTGAGTGATGGGTCCTGAGTGCTGAAAAGCAGAAACCTCAGGACTCAGGACTCAGGACTCAGGACTTACCAATGAAAGCGAAATCAACTGAATCACATCTAATTAAACCGAATCCGAACATTTTTCGCGAGTATGACATTCGCGGAGTGGCGGACCGGGATCTTACGAGCGATGTTGTCCGTGCTATCGGGCAGGCGTATGGAACCAATCTGCGCCATGCCGGCAAGAAAGTTGTGTCTGTTGGACGTGATTGCCGTTTGAGTTCTCCGCGCATCGAGAAGGCGCTGGTTGAAGGAATTACTTCCACCGGAATCGATGTGAAGCGGGTGGGTGAAGTCACCACTCCGGCTCTTTATTTTTCGATTGTGAAGCTGAAAACCGACGGCGGTATTATGGTGACCGGAAGCCACAATCCGCCGGATCAAAACGGGCTTAAAATCTGCGTCGGCACTTCGTCGATGCATGGCTCTGAAATTCAGGGACTTTGCAAGTTGATCGAGCGCGGAACTTACCTTGAAGGAAAAGGGAAAGTTTCGAACGTCGAAATTATTGACGATTACATCAATGAAATCGCCGGCATTATCAAACTGGGCCGCAAGCTTTCGGTCATCATTGATTGTGCTAACGGAATGACGGGACTCGTTGCTCCGAAACTGTTCAAAAAACTCGGGTGCAAGCTGACTGAAATGTACACCAAACCCGACGGACGTTTTCCGAATCATCCGGCCGATCCTTCGGTTCCCAAAAATCTTGAAGAATTAATCGCACGCGTGAAAAAAGAAAAGCCCGACGTCGGCCTGGCGTTTGACGGCGACGGCGACCGCGTGGGTGTGATCGATGAAAGAGGAGAGATCATTTACAGTGACCGTCTGATGGTTCTTCTTTCTCGTGCCGTGCTGGAGGAAAAATCCGGAGCAACGATTATCGCGGACGTAAAATGCACGAGCCTGCTTTTTGAGGACATCAAAAAGCACGGCGGCAAGCCGGTTATGTGGAAAACGGGTCATTCGCTCATCAAGGCCAAAATGAAAGAAGAAGGCGCGGAACTCGGCGGCGAAATGAGCGGCCATATTTTCTTCAAGCACCGCTGGTACGGATTTGATTCCGGAATTTATACTGCCGCGCGTGTGTTGGAAATTCTCTCAAAATCGAAGAAGACGCTTTCCGAACTTCTGGCAGATATTCCTAAACCGTTTTCTACTCCCGAAATCCGCGTGGACTCCACCGATGAAACCAAATTTGATGTGGTGCGCGAGGCCACGGAATTTTTTAAGCGGCAAAAATATGATGTCAACGACATTGACGGCGCGCGCGTTACTTTCCCGGATGGATGGGGATTGGTTCGCGCCTCGAACACTCAACCAGTTCTGGTGATGCGCTTCGAAGCCAATTCTCCCGAAGCCCTCGAAAAAATTCGCTCGATTGTCGAAGGAAAAATCAACGAAATCCTTTCCCGTAACAAATAATCTTTAAAGGAGCATCGCATTGAACTGGGTTTTAATTATGGCCGGAGGAGCCGGCACCCGTTTTTGGCCCGCCAGCCGTCTTGAGCGTCCGAAACAGGTACTCAAAGTTAATTCTTCCAAACCGCTGATCCGGGAAACTGTGGACCGGGTTCTTTCCGTGGTTCCCAAAAACAGAATTTTGGTTCTTACGCAGAAGCGGCAGTTTTCCGCGATCAAAAAAGCGCTTCCCGGAATTCCTTCAAAAAATTTTATCATTGAACCGGTAGGCCGCAATACCGCGCCGGCGCTGGGATTGGGAGCGTTAACCGCCTTCCGCCGGGATCCGCAGGCGGTTGTCGCATGCCTTCCTTCTGATCAGATTATCCGGGATAAAAATAAATTCGTAAAAGTTCTGCGTACCGGAATTGAAACAGCCAAGGCCGGAACCGTTCATGTTACTTTTGGAATTCCACCGCGTTCTCCCGAGACAGGTTTTGGATATATTGAAAGGGGAGCCGCTGCCGGGAAAAAGAGCGGAATTCCTGTTTTCAATGTGAAACGGTTTGTTGAGAAACCGGATTTTAAGACGGCGCAAAAATACGTGAAGTCGGGCCGGTTTTTTTGGAATGCCGGCATCTTTGTCTGGAACGCCAAATTTTTGATTTCCGAGCTCAAAAAATATCAGCCCGAAATTTACGGGAAGCTTCAAAAAATCAGAAATGAGAAGGATCTCCGGAAAATTTATCCGTCGATCGCCGCGATTTCCATTGATTATGCCGTGATGGAAAAGGCGAAGAACGTGCGCGTGATTCCCGGCGATTTCGGCTGGTCGGATATCGGAAGCTGGTCCGCATTTGAGACGATTTGGAAGAAAGACCCGGCTAAAAATGCGGTGCGCGGAAAAGTTGTTACCGTGGACAGCACGGGTAATATCGTGGATGGAGATTCAAAGCTGGTTGCTCTCGTCGGCGTGAGGGATTTGGTGGTTGTTTCCACCGAGGATGCGATCCTGGTTTCCCGAAAAGATAAAGTTCAGGATGTGCGCAAGGTTATCGATATATTGAGGAAGCAAAAGCAGGAGAAATATCTTTAATGGAATATGTCCGCGTCATTATTCTCGCCATCATTCAAGCCCTGACCGAATTTCTTCCAGTTTCCAGTTCCGGACATCTGGTTTTTTTTCAAAAAGTTATGGGGATGCAGGAAGCGAATTTATTTTTGGATTTAATACTCCATTTGGGAACCTTGCTGGCCGTCATCATTTATTTCTTCCGTGATTTACTGAATATTCTCATCGACGGTATCAGCGCGACGGGGGAATTGCTTCAGGGGCAAAGACCTTCGGATGTGATGTACCGCAATCCTAATCTCAAACTGTTTATTTATGTAATCATTGCGACAATTCCTGCGGCTTTGGCCGGAGTTTTTCTGCTTAAACCGATTGAAGCGACATTTGATTCTTTCAGATTCGTGGGCTTTACATTTCTTTTCACCGGCCTTGTTGTGTTGTTGACTAAAAGATTTCAAGCCAATGACGGTAAAAATCTGAATCAGCTGAAATTTATGGATTCTGTATGGATCGGTATTGCACAAGCGGTCGCGCTCTTGCCCGGTGTTTCGCGTTCCGGCATGACGATTTCTTCGGGGCTTTTCCGGGGGTTGGATCGTGATCTTGCTTTCCGGTTTTCTTTTATCATGTCCATTCCCGCTGTTCTCGGAGCTTTTCTCCTGAAGCTGAAGGATAACTGGCATGAAATTCATAACGGCCGGGTATGGATTTATCTGGTCGGCGCCTCCGTTTCTTTTGTGCTCGGACTTTTGGTCATTAAAATTCTGTCCCGCATCGTCATCCGCGGCAATTTTTACCTCTTCGCTTATTATTCCTTTTTCATCGGAATTCTGACGCTAATCCTTTCCATCTGGATTAAATAGTGCCCGCGCTTCCCAAAGTCATTCTTAAGCCCGAAAAAGAAAAACCGGTTCTCGCGCATCATCCCTGGATATTTTCAGGCGCCATCAAAAGCATCGATGGTAAATTTGAGAAGGGCGAACTGGCTACCATCCATTCCCATGACGGAAAATTTCTCGCCAAAGGTTATGTCAATCCCGAATCGCAGATTACTGCCCGGGTTCTCACGTTCCAGGATGAGCCGATAGACCAGTCATTTTTTAAACGCAGAATTCAGGATGCTTTTGCCTTACGCGAGAATTGGCTGAGCCGCGATACGGATTCGTACCGGATGGTTCATTCAGAAGGGGATTTTTTGCCGGGTCTTATCGTTGATAAATATGCGGACTATCTTGTCGTGCAGTTTCTCACTGCGGGAATGGACAAGCTTCAGGCGCCGATCGTTGAGGCTCTCAGAGACTTTGTGAAACCGAAGGGGATATTTGAAAAAGATGAAACCGAAATGCGGCAATACGAAGGTTTGCCCGAACGGCAGGCAATTCTTTTTGGCCAGCCGCCGCCGGATCGCGTGACCATTCTGGAACATGGCTTGAAATTTCTTGTGGACATTCACGGCGGCCAGAAAACGGGATTTTTTCTCGATCAGCGCGAGAACCGCTTCCGGATGATGCCTCATGCGAGCAATAAACGTGTGCTGAATTGTTTCGGATATACAGGGGCTTTTTCGGTTTATGCCGCAAAAGGCGGGGCGAATGAAGTTGTCACGGTTGAAGCTTCTCAGGTCGCGCTTCGCATTGCGGAAGAAAATCTCAGGCTCAGCGGATTTGATGCGCCGAATTATAAATTTATCGTTGATGACGTATTTGATTATCTTCGCCGGGATGAAAAACATTTCGATATGATTATTCTCGATCCGCCGGCTTTTGCTCCCACCAAGGCTTCGGTGATGCAAGCCTCTCGCGGTTATAAAGACATCAACCGTCTTGCGCTGAAACTGCTTGCGCCCGGCGGATTGCTTTTCACCTACAGCTGTTCCCATCACATTGATGCGGTTTTGTTTCAGCAAATCTTATTTGCTGCGGCGAAAGATTCGGGAGTTAATGCCCGCATCCTCGAAAAGTCCAGTAATCCTTTTGACCATCCGGTTAATGTTTATCATCCCGAAGGGGAATACCTGAAGGGGTTTGTTCTGCGAAAGACCTGATCTCATGAAATTCGTGGTGGATGAAATGATGGGCCGGCTTGCCAAGTGGCTTCGCATTCTGGGCTATGACACCGCGTACATGAAAGACGTGGCCGACAGTGAAGTGCTTCGGGTTGCATTCAAAGAAGATAGAATTCTTCTTACGCGGGATGCTCAGCTCCTCAACCGCATCAAGATTCCCGAATCTTATCTCGTGAAGGCGTCATCCGGATATCTAACCCAGCTGAAAGAGGTGATGGATTATTTCAGTTTGAAACTCGATCGGAAGAAAATTTTTACAAGATGTTTGGAATGCAACGTTCCGGTAGCTGCCATAGAAAAATCGAAAATCATCGGCAAAATTCCTCCTCATGTTGCCAAGACACAGAAGCAGTTTCAAAGATGCCCGCAATGCCGTAAAATTTATTGGCCTGCCACGCATTACCTCAACACGTTAAATAAATTAAAAGGGTTATAGGGTCAGTTCGTGATATAATCAGGCGCTTTTGAGAGGTTCTTTCCATGAGAGACCTTATACACACTGTATGAAGCGGCAGGCACCCCTAAGAGAAGAACCCCTTGAATTTGGGGATAAGTTTGTTTTAAGATTATCAACAGAATAAAGAAAAGGGGTCAGACCCCTCCTATATTTAAGGGGTCTGACCCCTTTTCTTCTTTTCTTTACCTTAAGTTATGGGACGTTTTTCTCGATCTATTGACAATATAAAGGTTTCGAAAGCAGGCCATGAAAAAGCGTATTTTGAGCGGTATCCGGCCTACGGGAAAGCTGCATTTGGGCAATCTTCTCGGGGCCATAGAAAATTGGAAAAAATATCAGAGTCAGGACGCTTATTTCATGATTGCCGACTGGCATGCTTTGACAACCGAATATGAATCTCATTCGGAAATCCGGAAAAATTGTATTGAGGTAACGCTCGACGTTCTTGCAAGCGGCATTGATCCGGAAAAATGTACGTTATTTATTCAAAGCCATGTGAAAGAGCACGCTGAACTGGGGCTGATGCTTTCGATGATTACCCCGCTCCCGTGGCTTGAGCGCAATCCGACTTATAAAGATCAGATCGAAGAGTTGAAAGGCAGGGAGCTTCACACACACGGGTTTTTAGGTTATCCGGTGCTTCAGGCCGCGGACATTTTGCTTTATAAAGCGGACATGGTTCCGGTCGGCGAAGACCAGCTGCCGCATCTTGAGCTGACGCGCGAAATAGCGCGGCGTTTTAATCATTTGTACGGAAAAATTTTTCCAGAGCCCGAGGCCATCCTGACGCCGGTGACAAAACTTCCCGGGACGGACGGCAGGAAAATGTCGAAGTCGTATAATAATTGCATTTACATTTCCGATTCACAGGATGAAGTACGGAAAAAAGTGAAAGGTATGGTTACCGATCCGGCGCGCAAACGCCGTTATGACAAAGGCAATCCGGATGTTTGTCCGGTATTTGCTTATGACAAGATTTTTAATCCGGGTGTCGTTCCGGAAGTCGATGCAGGATGCCGCAGTGCCGAGCTTGGATGTGTCGAAGACAAAGACATGCTGATTGAGGCAATGCTCAAATTCATGAAACCGATTTATGAGCGCCGCAAAGAGCTCGAAGGCAAACGAAAGCAAGTCGAAGAAATACTGAATGAAGGCGCCAAACGGGCCCGTGCAATAGCCCAGGCCACATTAGCTGAAGCAAAGGAAAAGGTGGGGTTGTGATGGAAGATCAGGAATTTCAATCGCAGCAGACAATTCAAATTCAAACTTCAAATGCACTCTCTGTCCGTCTGCCTGTTTTCGAGGGGCCGCTGGATCTTCTGCTGGAGCTGATCAAAAAGAACGAAGTCAATATTTACGATATTCCCGTCGCCGAAATTACCTGTCAATATATCGATTACATTAACCGGATGAAAGAAATGAATCTGGATTTTGCCGGCGAATTTATCGTGATGGCCGCCACGCTCCTTTATATCAAGTCAAAAATGCTTCTTCCGGAAGACACGGTGGAGGACGATGAAGACGGCGAAGATCCGCGCGCCGAACTGGTGCGCAAACTGCTCGAATATCAGGCTTTCAAGGAGGCTGCTAAAGAGCTTGGTGATATGGAGCTGGAACGTGCGAAGGAATTTACGCGTCAGATCGCAGACTATTATTTCAAAGATATTGAAACTCAGGTGACTGAAACAGAACCTTTAGATGCTGATTTGTATGATTTGCTTCAGGCATTTCACAAAGTTCTAAAGACCGTATCGCGGGAAAACGTTCATGAGATTTTTGAACAGGTTATTTCCATCGACCAGAAAATCGAACACATACGCCATGTCATCCGCGAGAAAAGGGAATTTTATTTTTCGGAACTTTTATCATCTAAAATCACGCGCAATGAGCTGATTGTAACGTTTTTGGCCGTTCTTGAAATCACGAAGCAGAAGGCCGTCAGGGTTTATCAGGAAAAAATGTTCGAAGATATACGAATCGTCAAAAAAGAGAACTCACCCGAAATCCAATTGACTGAGTCTCCAATTCTAAATTAAGGGGGGATCAACATGGCGTTATCCGTACAGGAAGCAAAACAGAAAGAACGTGAGCGCGAGCTGAAAATGAAGGAAATGCGCCGTGATCTTCAGGAAAAAATCATCGAGAGAATTCCGGACGACGCTTTTTCGGATCGTAAACCCGCTGTAGAACAGTATGAAGAAATCAAAGAGGTGGATTTTGCGACCATGAAACGCATTGTCGAGGCCCTTTTGTTTGTGGCGCATAAGCCGCTATCTATGTCCGAAATCAAAAAAGTTGTGCGGGGCTATAAAAATTCGGAAATCGAAAAAGCGGTTTATGAATTGAAGGAAGAATATGAAGCCCGGGAGTCGAGTTTTCGTTTGCAGGAAATAGCAGGCGGTTTTGAGCTTTCCACGCATCCGCAGTTTGCCCCATGGGTGCTGAAGCTCGAGATGGAAAAGAAGTCACGCCAGGCTACCCAGGCGGCACTTGAGACGCTTGCGATCCTGGCCTACAAACAGCCGGTAACGCGTGTTGAAATTGAGGAAATACGCGGCGTGGATGTGTCGGGTGTTCTATCCAATCTGATGGACAGAAATCTGGTCAGAATTGTCGGTAAAAAAGAAATTCCCGGACGTCCGCTTCTTTACGGAACGACCGACAAATTTCTCGAGCATTTTGGCCTTAAATCGCTCGAGGAACTGCCAAAGATTGACGAAATTAAGGATCTCGTTGCCCGCATGGTTAACCGGGAGGAATTAATGGGACAGGAAGCGCCGCAAAATATCCCGGCCGAGGCGGAACAAGCGGCGGAAGCGGTTCCGACGGTGGATGAGCGGAAGCAGGTGCTTGAGGAAGTAACGGAAATTATCAAAACGACATCGGTTAAAATTACGCTGTCAGAGTTTCAGAATGGAAACGGATCACAGGCATGAAGCTTGACGACTTGCGCAAAAAAATAGACCATCTCGACGAAAAAATAATTCAGCTTTTAAATGAGCGTACGGATGTTGCCCTCAAGATCGGAGAGGTGAAAAAAGAAAAAGGTTCCGCAATTTATGCGCCCGACCGTGAGAGTGAAGTCTATTCCAAAATCGCAAAAATGGCTAAAGACGGCCCGCTTCCTGCGGAAGCATTGAAGTCCGTTTACCGCGAAATTATGTCGGCGGCTTTGACGCTTGAACGCCCCATTACGATTGCCTATCTCGGTCCCGAAGCGACATACACCCATTTGGCTTCCATTTCGAAATTTGGTTCCAGCGTCAATTACATGCCGTGTCAAAATATCGGGGACGTATTTCTTGAAGTCGAAAAAAGAAACGCGGATTACGGCGTGGTTCCGATTGAAAATTCCACCGAAGGCGCGGTGAATTACACGCTTGATATGTTTATGGAATCCGATCTTAAAATCTGCTCGGAAATTATTTTTGATATCGAACATCATTTAATGTCGGCGCAGAAACTAAAAGATATTAAGCGCGTGTATTCAAATCCGCAGGTGTTCGGGCAGTGCCGTCTGTGGATTGAGACGAATCTTCCCCGCGTTGAACTGATTGATACGATGAGCACGACTCAGGCAGCGCAGCGTGCGGCCAACGAGGCGGGGGCAGCGGCAATTGCCAGTAAATTAGCAGCCACTATTTACAATTTAAGTATTATCGCCGAGCGAATACAGGATATTTCGGGAAATCAAACCCGTTTTCTGGTGGTCGGAAAAACGCTTCCCGGAAAAACGGGTCATGACAAAACATCGATTATGGTTTCGATTAAAGATAAAGTCGGCGCGCTTTATGAAATGCTGGAACCGATCCGCAAGCACAAAATCAACATGACCAAAATTGAGTCGCGTCCCTCGAAAAAGAAAGCCTGGGATTATTTCTTTTTCATTGATTTCGAGGGGCATGTGGATGATCCCAAGGTGAAGAAAATGCTGGATGAGGTGGAAAAAAGAGTGCGCTTCCTGAAAGTCCTCGGTTCTTATCCCATTCAAAAAAGGTAAGCGGAAAAAGGTGCAGGTCACTTAGCGTCTGCAAGCGCTAAGTGACCTGGCTCCTTTTTCCCGGCATAAACCCATGTATAAAACACATATTGATACCATTAAACCTTATGAGCCCGGAAAACCCATTGATGAGGTCCAGCGCGAGCTGGGACTTTCAAAAGTCATCAAGCTGGCTTCCAATGAAAATCCGCTCGGTCCGTCAAAAAAAGTTTTGGCAGCTTTGCAGAAAGCCGCGAAATCCGTTCATTTATATCCGGACGGAGGCATGTACCGTCTGAAAAAAGCGCTCGCGAAATATTCGGGCGTGAAAACATCCGAACTGATTATCGGAAACGGGTCTAATGAAATTATTGAATTCCTGGTCCGGGGATTTGTGGAGCCGGGAGATCATGTGGTTTCTTCCGATATGACCTTTTTGGTTTATCTGCTTGCGACACAGGCGGCCGGCGGAAAATATATTCATGTTCCGATGAAAAATTTTCGGTACGATTTGGCTGCATTCGCGAAAAAGATTGATAAAAAAACGAGAGTAGTGTTTATTGCCAATCCGAATAATCCTACGGGATCCTATGTGACTGACGAAGAGATCGATCGGTTCATTGATTCTGTCCCAAAAGACATTATTATCTGCCTGGATGAGGCCTATGTGGATTTTGTGGAGGCTAAGGATTTTCCGAAGTCGTTGAAGTACCTTAAGAGAGATAATATCATTGTCCTAAGGACCTTTTCAAAGTCATTCGGGATGGCTGGATTGAGGCTTGGATATGGGCTTGCCAATGAGCGTCTAATCGGGTATCTTCATAAAGTTCGGCAGCCCTTTAATGTGAATTCCCTTGCCCAGGCGGCGGGTGAGGCGGCCGTTGGGGATAAAACTTATCTGGCCCAAACGAAGAAAGTCGTTTCTCGGGGACGCAAGTTTCTGGAAAAACAATTTAAAGACATGGGCCTGTATTATATTCCCAGCCAGGCTAATTTTGTGCTGGTCTGCGTGAAGCAGAATGCCCGGGATCTTTTTCAAAAATTGCTTCGGCGCGGCGTGATTGTGCGCGACATGGCCGCTTACGGTTTGAATGAATGGATCCGGGTCACGGTAGGCATCCAGGCTGAAAATCAGCTGTTTGTTTCGGAATTGAAAAAAATCTTAAAGGAGAAAAAATAAGTCATGATCGTCGTCATGAAGCATAACGCAACGCCCAATCAAATTGAGCATGTTTGCGCCAAAATTAAGGAATTAGGTTTGATTCCCAATGTATCCAAAGGCGTTGAGCGCACCGTGATTGGTGTGATCGGGGAAGAGGAAAAAATCCGTCTTCAGCCGATTGAAGCTTATCCGGGCGTGGAAAACGTGGTTCCGATTCAGCGGCCATACAAACTGGTCAGCCGTGAGTTCAAACAGGAAAATACGGAATTTGATATGGGACGCGGAGTGAAAGTCGGCGGAAAACGTATCGTGGTGATGGCGGGTCCGTGTTCGGTTGAGAATCGTGACATGCTGCTTCAAATCGCAAAAGATGTGAAAAAAGCCGGCGCCACATTTCTTCGCGGCGGCGCTTTCAAGCCGAGAACTTCTCCATATTCTTTTCAGGGATTAGGAGAAGAAGGTTTGAAATATCTGCGCGAAGTTGCCGATGAAGTCGGACTTTTGGTGGTGACCGAAGTGATGGATACGCGGCAGGTAGAAATCGTGGCGAAGTATGCGGACATGCTTCAAATCGGAGCGCGGAACATGCAGAATTTTGATTTGCTGCGTGAATGCGGCATTTCAAAAGTTCCGACATTGTTGAAGCGCGGTTTGAGTTCCACGGTGAAAGAATGGCTGCTTTCTGCAGAATATCTGTTGTCGAAAGGTAATTTCAAAGTGATGCTCGCTGAGCGCGGCATCCGCACATTTGAAACTGCCACCCGGAATACGCTCGATCTGAACGCGATTCCTGTGGTGAAAGAAGAAACCCATCTTCCTATTTTGCTCGATCCTTCCCATGGAACCGGTAAATGGCAATATGTGGCTCCGCTCGCGAAGGCGGCAGTGGCTTGCGGCGTGGACGGAATCATGATCGAGGTTCATAATAATCCCGAAGAAGCAAGAAGTGACGGAGAACAGTCTCTGCTCCCCAAGAAGTTCTTGCTGTTGATGGATGAACTCAGACAGGTTGCCAAGGCGGTAGGAAGAGAAATTTAAAAGGTGTTCCATGCCCAAAAAAACCGTTGTTGTCATAGGTCTGGGTTTGATGGGCGGTTCGCTTGCTTTGTCATTAAAACGTAAATCAAAACGTTTCCGCATTTTTGGAATTTCGCGTTCCCGGACAAAAATCCGTAGGGCTATCCGCAGAAAAATCATAGACGCTGGGTCCGTCCGGATTCAGGATATTCCTTCAAATGCATCGGCAGTCGTGATCGCGACACCGGTTCCGAATATCGTGCCCTTGGTGAAACAAATAGAAAAGAGCGCAAAACATTCCGTGCTTGTAACCGATGTGGGCAGCACAAAGCATTTGATTCATAAAATGCTTAAGAACGCGAAACTCAAAAAAGTAGATTTCATCGGTTCGCATCCGATGTGCGGGGATCATGCCACGGGCCTTGCAGCCGCTAGAAAAAAATTGTACGACAAATCGCTTGTGTTTGTTACCGCCGATACGGGAAAAAAAGAATCCATCCGGAAAATCGCTTCTCTATGGCGCGAAGCGGGTGCGGATCGAATCATTATTCTTCAGGCGAAGGAGCATGATAAGATCGTCGGAGAAATCAGCCATTTGCCGCATCTTATCTCTTCTATTCTGACTCTATGTGCCAGCCCCAAGAACATTCGGTTGAGCGGTCCCGGTTTTAAGGATGCTACGCGTATTGCTCAGGGAGATGCCGGGCTTTGGACCGGAATTATCGCTTCTAATCCTGAGCTGTCGGCGAGCCTGAAAAAATTCGAAAAGGTTATCCGCGATCTTAGGACAGTCATCGAGAAGAAGAAATGGCTCCATCTAAAGAAACTATTATCCGCGTCGTCGCTCAGGAGAAGAACACTTAATACCCAATAGAAATGATAATCGCTATCGACGGTCCCGCCGGATCGGGTAAAAGCACACAAGCTAAACTGCTTGCCGAACGATTAGGATTCTCCTATTTTGAAACGGGCGCAACCTACCGGGCACTCACTGCCCGTGCGCTGGCGAAAGGGATCCTGCTTTCCGATGAAAATGCATTGGTCCGGCTTATTCCTTCCTTAAATTTTATTCTCGAAAAAACATTACTTTTAGATGAAACGTTGAACTTGCGTTCTCCGGAGGTGGAGGCTTCGGTTTCAATCGTAGCCCGCCATCCGGAGGTGAGAAGGCATTTGGTTTTGATTCAGCAAAAGTTGATAGAAAATAAAAATGTGGTTCTGGAGGGCCGGGATGCCGCTACGGTAATTGCTTCCCATGCCGATTTAAAAATATTTCTTACCGCGAATGAAACTGACAGGGTTGGACGGCGGAAATTTCAACTGGAGCAGGAATCGTTCATGCGCGGCAATAAAGAAATCGAAAAATCCGTACTTGAGCGGGATAAAATCGATTCTGAACGGAAGTCGGCACCGCTTCGTCCATCTAAAGATGCCATTATCGTAGATACAACCCGGACATCCGTTGAACAAACTTCGCTGGCCATTCTTAAATTGTGCAACAAAGAAACTCACCGCTTCAACTTGCTTTATTTTTGCCTTCGTCTTTTTGGAATTTCCGTCATTGCGCCTTCCTATTTCCATCTGAGTGTCACCGGCAGGGAGTTCATTCCTTCAACAGGAGGATTCATTCTGGCAAGTAATCACCGCAGTTATTTGGATCCGGTGATTCTTGGTTTCGCGTCGCAAAGAATGCTGAGTTTCATGGCTCGCGATAGCCTTTTCCGGACTCCGGGTTTTAGCAGATTTATTCAGTCGTTGAATGCGAATCCGATAAAGCGCGGGCAAGCAGATTTGGGGGCGCTTAAATTAGGCGTAAGGCTTCTATTTCAAGGACGAGGACTTGTTGTTTTTCCCGAAGGTACGAGAAGCACAACTGGCGAGCTCGGATCCGGCAGGCCTGGTGTGGCCATGATGGCGGTGCGGTCCGGGGCGCCCGTGATTCCTGCATGGATTGAAGGAACGGAAAATTCGATGCCTAAAGGAGCGACCACCGTTAAACCCGCGAAAGTTTCGGTTCGTTTCGGTCCGTCCGTTAAGTTGGATGATCTGCTACAAAAGCCTCTTTCCCGCGAAAGCTATGACGAAGCCCTTGCGAGGATTATGGATGCGATTCAAAAAACAGGCCAAAAGACTGCCGTTTTTCTCCTGTTTCTTTTGCCCCTGTTCTGATATAATCTTCGGGCTTAAAATCTCAAAAATTGAATTAAGGAGGATTCAACCCTAATGGTCCGTAATCAGTTTGAAACACAACAGGCAGGTTCAAAAGCTCAAGGAAAGGAGTCTCAAGACAGCCTGAAAGACAGTTCTATTTATGATATGACATTCCGCAGCTTTCAAGAGGGCGAAATCGTATCCGGAGTGATTGTTGCTGTCAGTGTTAAAGAAGCCCTTGTAGACTTTGGATATAAATCCGAAGGAATCTTGAAGCTGGAAGAGTTTGCCGATCCTTCTGTTGTCCAGGTCGGCATGAAGATCGACGTGCTTTTGGAAGCCCAGGAAGATGATGAGGGCATGGTTATTGTTTCCAAAAGAAAAGCGGACCGGGTGAAATGCTGGAACGAGCTTCTTTCTAACATGAAAGAAGGGGATGTTGTGGAAGGCCGCATTTTTAAGAAAGTCCGCGGCGGTTTTATGGTGGATATCGGCATGGAAGCGTTTTTGCCGGCCAGCCTTGTAGCTCTTAAGCCTACTAAAAATCTGGACCAATTCCTCGGCCAGACCTGCAGATTAAAAATTGTCAAAATTAATTCCAAGCGCAAAAACGTGGTTCTTTCGCGCAAAGATTTTCTCGAAACAGAGAAAGCTGAAGCACGTACCAAAATGCTCGGCACCATTCAGGTGGGCCAGGTTGTCAAAGGCCGCGTGAAAAATATCACCGATTTCGGAGCCTTCATTGATTTGGGCGGTGTGGACGGCCTGCTTCACATTACCGACATGAGCTGGGGCCGCATCGCGCATCCTTCCGAGGTGGTGTCGCTGAATCAGGATTTAGAATTATCGATCATTGGTTTTGATCCGGACAGCCATAAAATTTCTCTGGGCTTGAAGCAGCGGCAGCCGAGCCCTTGGGACAATGTGGGCCGTAATTATCCCGTAAACACCCGCATCCGCGGAAAAGTGGTGAATATTTTGCCGTATGGCGCATTTGTCGAGATTGAAAAGGGAATCGAAGGGCTTGTCCATATCAGCGAACTTTCATGGACTAAGCGTGTTGCTCATCCTTCTGAAATGCTCAAGATCGGCGATGAAGTGGAATGTATCGTGCTTTCCTGCGATAAGGACAGCAAAAAAATCGCTCTGGGCATCAAGCAGATTGAGTCCAATCCGTGGAATGACGTGGAACAAAAGTATCATGCAGGGGATGTTGTTGAAGGTAAGGTCAGAAATTTGACCGATTACGGGGCTTTTGTGGAACTTGAGCCCGGTATCGGAGGACTTGTGCATGTTTCCGATATGTCCTGGTTCAAGAAAATCAACAATCCCGGAGATTTCCTTAAAAAAGGGGATTCCTGCAAGGTGAAAGTTCTTTCTATCGATGCGAAGGAAAGAAAAATTTCTCTCGGAATCAAACAGCTTTTTGATGATCCGTGGCAGGAATTGCCTTCGGATCTGTCTGTTGGCGCTATCGTCAACGGTAAAGTTACCAAAGTGGTGAATTTTGGCCTCTTCGTGGAACTGCCTGGCGGATTTGAGGGTTTGGTGCATGTTTCCAAAGTGGGCGATTCACAGCAAGGGAAAGCCCTTGAGGAAGCTTTCAAAATCGGTCAGGATCTTGAGGTGAGCATTCTCAAGATTGATGAAGAAAGCCGCAAGATAGCCTTATCCCTTACCAAAGAAGTCTTTGCGGGAAATTAATCAAAAGGGAACTTCAAAAGGGGACAGTCCCGCGAGGGGCTGTCCCCTTTTTGCTTTCATATGACATCTATACGCGATCAAATCCAAATTTTTAAGCGCGGCGCGGTTGAGCTGATTTCCGAAGGGGAGTTAGCTGAAAAGCTCGAACATTCCCAAAAATCAAAAAAACCTCTCCGCATCAAATACGGTGCTGACCCTTCCGCTCCCGATATTCATCTCGGACATACCGTGCCTTTGAGAAAACTCCGTGAAATTCAGGATCTTGGGCACCAGGTTGTTTTCATTATCGGTGATTTTACGGCGCGCATTGGAGATCCTTCCGGTGTGAGTGAGACCCGCAAGCAGCTGTCGGAAAAGGAAATTAAACTGAACGCAAAAACCTATCAGGAACAAGTATTTAAGATTCTTGATAAGAAAAAAACCGAAGTGCGGTTCAATTCCGAGTGGCTTGATAAAATGACGCCGAACGATTTTTTGGTTTTGACGTCCCATTACACCGTGGCGCGTCTGCTTGAACGGGATGATTTTGAAAAACGTTTTCGTTCGGATAAACCGATTGTTCTGCTCGAATTTCTTTATCCGCTGCTTCAGGGTTATGATTCCGTGAACATTCAGTCGGATCTTGAGCTTGGAGGCACGGATCAAAAATTCAATCTGCTGGTCGGACGCGAGCTCCAGCGCACTTACGGCCAGAAGCCGCAAGTGGTTCTGACACTCCCGATTATTGAGGGAACGGACGGCGTTCAGAAAATGTCAAAATCCCTCGGTAATTACATCGGCGTGAACGACGATGCACAGGAAATGTTCGGTAAGGTGATGTCGATTCCGGACAGTTTGATGATCCGCTATGCGACCTATTTGACCGGGTGGAACCAGGACGAGATTGACCGCAACAAAAACCTGCATCCCCGGGAATTTAAGGCCGCGATCGGAAAAAGAATCGTTTTCCTGCATCACGGGGAAAAAGCGGCTGAAGAAGCGCCTCAGGAATTCGACCGAATTTTTAAGGAAAAACTGATTCCTCAAGACATACCTGTTTATAAACTTGAAGCTTCGAAGTTGAAAGAGGGAGACGCGATTGATCTTATTCCTCTGCTCGCTGAAATTAAACTTGTAGAAAGCCGTTCCGAAGCGCGCCGATTGATCGAACAGGGCGGGGTGAAGATCAATAATATTAAAATCAGCAACGTCAATGAAACGGTGTCGTTGGCGCACGAGATTACGGTTCAGTGCGGCAAACGCAAATTCGCGAAGGTAAAAAAGGCATAACACCTCCATGAGCATTCCGGTTCTCAAGGTCAGAAATCTGGTCAAGGAATTCGGACATTTCAAAGCCGTTTCCGGCCTGACTTTCGACGTCGAAGATCACCAAATTCTGGGTCTGCTCGGCCCTAACGGAGCGGGTAAGACTACCACGCTTCGCATGCTTTCCGGATTTATTCCTGCCACTCAAGGCGATATTTTCATTGCCGGACATTCCATGCGTGACGATTCCCTGAAAGCGCGCCGGCAAATCGGATATTTGCCCGAAAGCGTCCCGCTTTACCGGGAAATGCGCGTCACCGAATTCCTGAATTTTATCGCGGGCTTAAGAGGGCTTTCACGGTGCGAGCTGAAAGAAGACCGCGAGCGCCTCCTTGAACATTTGGGCCTGGTGCGTGTTGCGAAACAATTGATCGGAAAGCTCTCCAAAGGCTACAGGCAGCGTGTAGGGCTCGCTCAGGCGCTGATCGGAAGTCCTAAGCTGGTTTTGCTCGATGAGCCGACTTCCGGCCTGGATCCGGAACAAACTGTTGAAATCCGGAACCTGATTTCCAAAATAAAGGAGACTTCCTGCGTCATCATGTCCACGCATATTCTTTCCGAGGTGGAAAAAGTTGCGGACCGTGTCCTGATCATGAGCGAGGGAGCGATTGTGGCCAGCGGAAGTCCGGTAGATTTAAATAAACGGCTTACGATGGGAAGAAATTTCCGGCTTGGAATACGCGGAGATGAAAAACAGATCCTCGAAATCCTCAATTCTGTCCCGGAAGTTGTTTCTGTCCAGAGACAGAACGAACATAACGGGATTTTTTATTATCATGTCCAAACCCAGCAATCCGAGGAAATACAGCCGAAATTGGCGCAAGTGCTTGTAAGAAGCGGGCTCAAACTGGTTGAATTGACCGAGGATGAAGTGAATCTTGAGGAAATTTTTCTTAAGCTGGTCCGGGATGAAAGAAAAGCGGTGCCGGTATGAAAAGGATCGCAATTATTTATTCCCAGGAACTTAAGAATGCTTTTCATTCCTACATCGCTTACATCCTTCTGGCGGTGTTTATTGCGATTTCCAGTTACTTTTTCGTGGCGCTTGTCGCCCAGTTTTCCATGATTTCCCAGCAATGGAAAGCTACACCCGGAGCTCCGGAAATGGCATTCAATTTGACGGAGCTTGTTTTGACGGGACTTTTTGTCAATGTGGCCGGCCTCGCTCTTTTCTTTACTCCTGTGCTCACGATGCGCTCTTTTTGCGAAGAAAAGCGTTCGGGAACTTTAGAGCTTCTTTTAACGCTTCCCGTGAGGGATTATGAGGTGGTCCTTGGAAAATTTCTGTCTTCTTTTACGCTTTATATTTTGATGACGCTTCCGCTGTTGTTTTATCCTCTGCTTATTCATTATGCCGGCGGCTATTTTGAGTGGGGGACGGTTTTTGCCGGTTACCTGGGGACATTGCTTTTGGGCGCAGCCTTCATTTCTCTCGGTGTATTCGTTTCAAGCCTGACGAGCAACCAGGTGATTAGTTCCGTTCTATGTTTCGGCGCGCTGGTTATTCTCTGGATGATCGGAGGATTGGAAAGTTTCCCCGAATTTTATACTTTGCGCTGGATGTCCAATTTTTCGCTTTTGGAGCATTTTAAGAGCCTTGCCAAGGGAATCGTCGATCTCAGGGATATTTGTTTCTATATTTTCTTTGCCGGTTTTTTTCTATATGCAACATTGCTTAGCTTAGAGTCGCGCGTGTTAAAGCGGTAAAAACCGATGAATAAAAACCAATCCAAATTCAGATTTTTCGGAAGATTTCATCTCATGACCAGCCTGGTTTTTTTCGGTGGCGGCCTTGTATTTTTGTACTCTCTTTTTTCTTTCTGGAACTGGCGCTTTGACATGACTCAGGCGCGCGCTTATACACTGAGTCCGGTAACGCTTAAAGTAATCGAAGAGGTGAAATCCGAACCGATAAAATTTGTCGCGTTTTTCCGTGCGGACAGCGGAGAGAGAGAAATGTTTAAGGAATTGATGGAATGTTATCAGCCGCTCCTCCGAAAGCTCGAAGTGGAGATTTATGATCCGGACCGTTCTCCCTCAAAAACACGCGAATACCGCATTGATTCATACGGAACGATCATCGTTGAATTTCGGGATCGCCGGGAACGCGTGAACGGCATTGACGAAGAAAAAATAACGAATGCCATTCTTCGCGTAATCCGAAATCAGCGAAAGAAACTTTATTTTCTCACCGGACATGGGGAGTTTTCCATTGCCAATGAACGGATAAAGGGGCTTTCAATCCTCCGTCAGCGTCTGCTTGATGAAAATTATGAGGTGGATAAGCTGGTTCTCGTGGAGCGCCCTGTTCCCGCGGACGCTTCCTGCCTGATTCTTGCCGGCCCCAAAGCAGATTTTGAAGAGCGTGAATTAACGCTTCTTGATGAATACCTCAAGCACGGCGGAAAAATAATTGTTTTGGCTGATCCGGTGGACACCGGGACTCTCAAACGCTTCGAGAAGTGGATCAACCATTATGGCATCAAATTGGGCGACGACATCATCGTGGATAAATTGGGTAAAGCCCTGGGCGCTGATTTTTTGGTGCCTGTTATCACGCAGTATCAGGATCATGAGATCACAAAGGATTTCGCGATGACTTCGCTTTTGCCTGTGGCCCGTTCGGTGAGTGTGACAGAGCCGCTTCCTCCGGGAGTGGAAGTGCAGCCGCTTGCGTATACGGGCGGTTCCAGCTGGGCAGAATCCGACCTTGAAAATCTGCAGAAAGGGGACGCTTTTCTCGATCCTTCGAAGGACATGAAGGGACCTGTCCCTATTGCGGCCGTGTCCGTGCAGAAGCCCGAAGCGAAAAACGAAAAATCAGTTCCATTTAAAATAGTGGTTTTCGGGGATTCCGACTTTATCACGAATGCTAATGTGAATGTTTCCGGGAACCGAGACTTGTTTTTAAACAGCGTTGCCTGGCTTGCGGGAGAGCTTACGCTTGTCAGCATCCGCGAGAAAAAACGCGCTGATACGCCGCTGGTTCTTCAGGTAAAAGACAAGCAGATGCTCTTCTGGTTTCCTACCATTTATGTTCCGGCTGCAATTTTATTTGCCGGAATACTTGTCAATTGGGTCCGAAGGAAAAAATCAAGAATGCAATGAAAGCCGCCAGAACCTTTACCTTTCTAGCAGTATTCGTCTCTGTTTTTGCCGCATTCTGTTATTTAAAAATCCAGGATGATTTTAAAAAAGATGAATTACTGGAGCTGGCTAAGAGCCAGGTTCTTTTCCCAAATTCCATCAGCGACGAAATCAATTATTTGAGTTTTGAGCGGCCGTCGAAAACCTCAGTCATTCTTAAACGGGAGGGCGCCAATTGGATGATTGCAAGCCCTGTTAAGGTGCAAAGTGATTTGATGGTGGTTCAGGGAATTATTGCCGCGCTCCGTTTTGGAAAAAAGGAAGAGGTATTCGAGACCGAGGAAAGCTCCGATGCCTATGGCTTCAAAAAACCGGTACTTCGTCTTTCAGTAGGCACAAAAAAATCCCACCGAAAGCAAGTCCTTGTTCTGGGCGACAAAGCTCCGATTAAAAAACTCTACTATGCGAAATGGGAAGGGACCACGAAAGTATTTTTAATTTCTGAAAAACTATGGAAATCATTTGACCGGGATCTTTTGGGACTGAGAAAGCGGCTTGCTCTTGATTTTGACCCGTTTGATCTCAAAGGATTCCGCATTTCCAGAGCGGGACGTACTTTTGATATCGTGAAGGATGATGGCGGATGGAGTTTCGCAAAGAATTCGCCTCACGGCAATGAGGCGGTGGATCCCACGGAAGTGACTGCGTATATCGAGCTTCTCCGCAGTGTCGTCGTGAGCGATTTTTTGGATGAAGCAGATTGGAAAGAAGATCAGTACGGTATCCGCTTGCGACAGAATTTCGTTAATGTTTATTTCCATAATTCAAAGCCTCAGATTCTTTACATTGGTTATCCTTCCCGCGAAGTGACGGGAACTTATGTCCATATGGATAACGTGTTTAATTTGGCGCTGATTCACTCAAAAGTGGCAAGGCGTTTGGACCGGGACCCCGCAAGTTTTTATGAGCGCCGGATTTGGCGTGATTCTGACAAAGAAATCAACCGGGTGTCGATTCAGACCGGCGGACGAAATCTCGATTTCGTTCTTGAGGGAGAGAAATGGCGGGATCAAAACAATGCATTGCTGGGCGATGAAAAGCGGCAATGGCTTGAGAATACGGTTCATGTGATTCAAGAGTTGAAATATCTTTCAACCTATGAGAGTAATTTGAAGGAATCAAGCCAGGGAAGTGAAACTTGCAACATCAAATTATTTTCAATTCAGGATGGCCCTGATAAGCCGTCTTTAGAAATTAATGTTGCCCAAGAAAAGTCTAAAATCGAAGCGATTGCAAATTCTATATTGAAAAGCGGCGGTGTTGCAGATGAAGAAAAATACAATATTTTTAAATTGAATTCCAAAGACGGAGAAATACTTTCGGATATTGTGCGGAACCTGATGTAAAATGCCTCAAGAAATCGAAAATAATATTAAGAGACTAAAACAGGAAATTGAATCCGTCGCGGTCAAATCGGGACGGCAGCGGGATTCGGTGCGGCTCGTTCTTGTCACCAAAACAGTATCTCAAGAACGATTATTTGAGGCTTATGAGGCCGGGGAAAGAAATTTCGGCGAAAACCGGGTTCAGGAAATTTTAGCTAAAAAGCCCTTGCTTCCACAGAATATACGCTGGCATTTTATCGGGCATTTGCAGACAAACAAGGTAAAGGAAATTATCGGGCAAGCCGTATTAATTCAATCACTGGATAGTGTGCATTTGGCCAAGGAATTAGAGAAGGCTTCGGGCAAATTGAACCTTATCACCGAGGTTTTGCTCCAGGTAAATACCTCGGGTGAAGCGGCGAAATTCGGCTTTAAGCCGGAAGAGCTGGAAGATGCGGTGGGTGAAATGACCCGGTTCAGTCATCTCAAGATACGCGGGCTGATGACGATCGGGCCATTAACTGATGATGACAAGAAGATCCGTGAGTCTTTTGTCCTGCTCCGGAACCTTCGGAAAAAAATGAAAGCGAGCTACCCGGATCTGGACTGGTCGGAACTTTCGATGGGAATGAGCGAGGATTACCGGATTGCCATCGAAGAAGGCGCGACGATTTTGAGAATAGGCCGTGCGGTATTCGGAGAGAGAAAATAAAAATGCCTAAATTAAAAACGATCGGGATTGTTGGAGTGGGCAATATGGGTTCCTCCATTATCCGCGGGCTGCTTGCAAAAAATATTTATTCGCATGCGAATATATTTGCTTACGACGTGATTTCATCAAAGTCTGCCCGTTTGGCCCGTGAGCTGGGAATTAAATCACTCAAATCAGCACGGGAAATTGCTGAAAAATCAGATATTATTCTGCTTGCTGTGAAACCTCAAAATCTGCCGGAAACAGCGGCAGAACTGCGAAAATATATAAGATCGGGTCCGAAAATTATCACGATTTTGGCCGGTGTTTCCGTCGCTGCAATCAGAAAACATTTTGGGTCAAAAAGTCGGGTGGTGAGGGCGATGCCGAATCTGGGGGCTGCTGTCGGAGAATCGTTTACGGCAATTACGGGGGACCGGTCTTTGATTCCGGCCGCGCGGGCAATTTTTGAAAGCTGCGGGGCGGTATTATCGTTTCCCGAAACAAGATTTCACGCGGTTACGGCTTTAAGCGGTAGCGGCCCTGCCTACTATTTCTTTTTAATGGAACTTGCTATGATAGAGGCCTTGAAGCTGGGTTTTACGCCGAAAGAAGCGGAAATTCTGGCCAAACAGACGGCAAAGGGAGCGGCGCTCCTTGCGGCGAGAAGCCCTGAACTTCCTGGTGTTTTACGTCAGCAAGTCACTTCGAAGGGCGGTACTACGGAAGCCGCGCTCAAGGTTTTATTCGAAAAAAAATTTCCCGCAGTGTTTTCTACGGCAATACGGGCTGCGGTTAAACGGGGAGAGCAACTCGGAAAGGCGGCATCGAAATGATTATCGCGGCTAATTTTTTGAAAGCGGTTGCCCTGATTTTGAGTGCGATTCTCGATATTTATTTTTGGATTATACTGATCCGTGCTTTGCTATCCTGGGTGAATCCTGATCCTTTTAATCCGATTGTTCAATTTCTGGAAAAGGTGACAGAACCTGTCCTGGCGCCGATACGCCGTATTATTCCTCCGATGGGCATTGATTTTTCACCGCTGATCGCGGCACTCGCGATTTATTTTATTAAAATTTTCGTGGTCGGAAGTTTGTATGATTTAAGCATCTCCATGCGGTCATAAGGAGCATCAAATGAATATTCAGGTTACGGTAAAAGCGAAATCTAAAGTACAGAAACTTGTTGAAGTAGAAGAAAATAGTTTCATCGCGTATCTCAAAGCTCCCGCCATTGAAGGCAGAGCCAATGAAGAATTAAGAAAAATTTTGGCGGATAAGTTTGATGTTCCAAAAACCCGTGTGGACATTATCCGCGGCGAAAAAAGCCATATTAAAGTAGTGGAGATTCAAAATGACCTCTAAATTAAAAGTGTTGAAAGCGAAGGCCGCAGAGAGAAAAGAGCAGAATTTGCCAAGTCTGCTTGAGGAAGTGGAAGAAGCGGCAGCGTATTTAAAGAGACAAACCGGAAATTTCATCCCGCAAATCGGGATGATTTTAGGGACCGGGCTTGGCAAGCTGGCATCCAATATTAAATCCAAACAGGAAGTGCCTTATTCGGAAATCCCTCATTTTGCGTTTTCGACGGTTAAGTCGCATGCGGGAAAACTGGCATTCGGTACGCTTTCCGGAAAAAAAGTGATGGCGATGGAAGGCCGGTTCCATGTTTATGAAGGATTTTCGCTGAAGCAGGTTACGTTCCCGGTGCGCGTAATGAAGGCTATGGGCGTTAAGACGCTGATTGTTTCTAACGCTTCCGGAGGAATGAATCCGCAATATCAAAAAGGGGATTTAATCGTGATTACCGATCACATTAATTTTTCGGGCCTGAATCCTTTGATCGGGCCGAATCATGAAAAGCTAGGTCCACGGTTTCCCGACATGTCGGAACCCTATACGAAAAGATTGATTGAGCTAACCGAGAAGATCGCGCTTGAAGAAAAAATTTCCGTAAAAAGAGGCGTTTATATCGGAGTGACCGGACCGAATTTGGAAACGGCAGCGGAATACCGGATGATGCGGCTTTGGGGAGCCGATCTCGTGGGAATGTCCACAGTGCCCGAAGTAATCGTTGCCGTTCATGCGGGGCTGCAGGTTTTAGGCGTTAGCGTGGTTACGGATATGGGACTCCCGGATGCTTTGCATGCCGTGAATATCGATGAAATTATTGCGACTGCTGAAGCTGCCGGTCCAAAGCTCGACCGTCTGCTTGAGAAAGTGATTGAAAGAATTTAAGTCCTTCCCGGATACCGATTAAATCTATGGAACAGAAACCTAAAAGTTATAAAGATACCGTTTTTCTGCCCAGCACGCCTTTTCCGATGAAAGGGAATCTCCCTCAGCGTGAGCCCGAATGGCTCAAGGAATGGGAGAAGGAAAATCTCTATTCGCTGATCCGGAAAAAATCGGTAAATCTTCCCAAATATATTCTGCATGACGGCCCGCCATACGCCAATGGAAACATTCATATCGGACATGCTCTTAATAAAGTGCTGAAAGACATCATCGTCAAATATAAGACAATGCGTGGATTTGACGCTCATTATGTTCCCGGATGGGACTGTCACGGTCTTCCGATTGAGCATGCGCTTTTCAAAGAAATGGGTAAACGCAAAGAAGACGTGGACCGGGTGGAATTCCGCAAAAAAGCCCGTGAATATGCAGATAGATTTGTCTCAATTCAGCGTGAGGAGTTCAAACGCCTCGGTGTTTTCGGCGATTGGGATCAGCCATATAAAACAATGAATTTTGAATATCAGGCCGTGATCGCGGAAAGTTTTCTGAAGCTTTACGAGAATGGTTATATTTACCGCGCGCTGAAGCCCGTTCCTTGGTGCTTTGAATGCGAAACCGCTCTAGCCGATGCCGAGCTGGAATATGAGGATAAAACGTCTCAGGCGGTTTATGTGGCTTTCGAAATGAATGCCGCGGATGAGTCCCCGGCCAATTTAAAATTATTTCAAATGGCAGGACAGAAAAATAACGTTTTTGTCGTCATCTGGACGACGACTCCGTGGACGTTGCCGGCGAACGTGGCTATGGCATTTCATCCCGAATTGGTTTACTCCTTGGTGAGTATTAACGGAAAAGTGTTTGTGCTGGCTCAGGATCTATTAGTCCGGATGACAGAAAAGTTCGGATGGAAGGATCCGAAAGTTTTAGGAACAATGAAGGGAAAAGAGCTTGCCGGCACCAGGGCAAAACGCCCGCTTAAGCCGGAAGAAAATTCGGTGGGGGTTACCGCGGAATATGTTTCGAGCGTTGACGGATCCGGAGTCGTGCATATTGCTCCCGGTCACGGAGAAGAAGACTATCAGGTCGGGCGCGAGTTCAACCTTCCGATTCTTTCGCCGGTGGACTCGAAGGGCCGCTTTACTTCCGAATTTCCGCTTTGCCAGAGCACGCATGTTTTTAAGGCGAATAAAGAAATCATTCAGATCTTAAAAGAAAAAGGCGTGCTGCTCCATTGCGAAGATCATGGGCATTCTTATCCGCATTGCTGGCGCTGCAAAAATCCGATTATTTTCAGGGCCACCAATCAATGGTTTCTCAAGGTGGATCATAATAAGCTTCGTGAAAAGACGCTGGAAGCCATTGAATCAAAAATCCAGTTTACTCCCGACTGGGGCAAAAACCGGATCGGTTCCATGATGGAGCTGAGGCCGGACTGGTGTTTGTCGCGTCAGCGTTATTGGGGCGTTCCAATTACCATGCTCACGTGTAAGAAATGCCAGAAAGTGGTTTATAGCCCCGTATTGCGCGAAAAAGTGCGTGAACAGTTCCGGTCTAAGGGAGCGGATGCGTGGTTTGAGCAGCCGGTGGAAAATTTTATCGATTCTTCAGTGAAATGTGAATGCGGCAGCAAGGAATTCAACAAAGAAACGGATATCATCGACGTCTGGTTTGATTCCGGGGTTTCAGCACAGGCCGTGCTGAAAAATAATTCTGCGCTTTCCTATCCCGCAGATCTTTACCTGGAAGGTTCTGACCAGCATCGGGGATGGTTTCAGACTTCCCTGATTGCAAATACGGCGCTCGACGGTTTTCCTCCGTTTAAAGGACTTCTGACTCACGGTTTTGTGGTCGACGGGGAAGGGAAGAAAATGTCGAAATCGGCCGGAAATGTTATTGTGCCCCAGCAGGTGTTCCAGCAGTCTGGCGCCGATGTGCTTCGCCTCTGGGTTTCATCGTGTGATTACAGTGTGGACGTTCGGCTTTCCAAAGAAATTCTCGATCGCATGGTAGAAGCGTATCGAAGAATTCGGAACACTTTCCGGTATATTCTCGGAAATTTGGCGGATTTCGATCCGTCAAGAGACAATTTGTCTCCCGGCAAGATGACTGCAATGGACCGTTGGGCGGTTGCCAAAGCTATGCGTTTGTTAAGTGAAGTCACTGATAGTTACGAACATTTTCGTTTCCATGAAATTTACCGGGCAGTTCATGTTTTCGCGACAACATTTTTAAGTAATTTTTATCTCGATGTTTTGAAAGATAGACTGTATACATTTGCGAAAAATGATCCGCGGCGCAGGTCTTCCCAAACGGCGCTTTTCCATATTCTTCGCATTCTCGTAAAAATTCTGGCTCCGGTACTTCCATTCACCACCGAAGAAGCATGGAAATCCTATTCCATCGATAAAGCCGTATCCGATGTGCATCAATCTGTCTGGCCCGAAGTTGAAAAGGCGTGGGCGGAGCAAGTCGACATGATTGCTTGGGAAGATCTGCTTGCGGTGCGTGACCAGGTGAACATGAAAATTGAGGAAAAACGGGCGAAAGGTGAAATTGGCAGTTCGCTTGCTGCCAGCATTACGCTAGCTGTTAAACCAGGTAAAATAGCGGACCTCATCAAAAAATATGAGGCGGATCTCAGGGCTATTTTTATCGTATCCGATGTTAAAATCTCAGATTCAACGGCAGGGGAAGAGCTTTACGTAGAAGTTAGCCCCGCTCCGGGCCGGAAATGTGAACGGTGCTGGAATTACTCGATAAAAGTGGGGAGTTTTGCCGATCATCCGACTCTTTGCGAGCGCTGTATTGACGTTGTTCGTTCACTCTAATTCCTATTTAATTCCTACAGTAAAAACCGGTTATTGCCGTTATGTTGACAATGCGGTAGGAGTCAGTTATTCTTGTACTCGCGTTATCCCGAAAAACAGATGCGATAGGCACAAATCATAACCTCGAGCAAGGAGGCCTATGCTCTATCTGAGGAAACGCAAGATTGCGCTGAAAAAGGGATTGATGCTCTTGGGCCTTTTTTTCATTTCAGTGGCGATCCTGCAAATAAAAAATTTAATTTTAAGTTACCTTCCTTTCAAGTCTTCAGTGAATCATCTCGCTGATATTGGTATCGTCATCCTAGTTTGTTTAATCTCTTATAAACCTATTGAACAATTCATAAATCATCTTTTCAGGGAACTTCTCTTTAAAAAGGGGATCGGGTTTCATACCCAATTGCTTCATGCCGCCAATCATCTTGCCTCATGCCTTGATTTGAGAGAGTTTTCAAATTTTCTGGTTAATACTTTCAGCGATTTACTTCACATAAAATATGTAGCTTTTCTAATTTTGGATGAAACCAGCAAAGAATATACCCCCGGAACGCTTTCCGGATTTAGCTTTAGAGAAACGCGCCGCATGAAACTCGAAGCAAGTTCTCCGTTAATAGAATATTTACGAACGGAAAAATTTCCTATCTTACGCTATGACGTGCTTAAAACCTTAAGCTGGCCTGAAGCGTCAAAATTAAATACAGACTTTGAATTATTAAGAGCCCAGGTTGTTATTCCTATCCATTATGGTGACGGACTTTTGGGATTAATCACGCTTAGCTCAAAACCTTCACATTTGCCCTATCTGCCTTTCGAGCTCAAATTGTTTCATGATTTTTCTGTGAAAGTCAGCCATTCACTTGAAAATACTATCAGATATAATGACATCAAATTTCGCTACGAAGAGCTGAAAGATTTCCAATCCCGTCTTCTTCAGACAAATAAATTTTCAGCAATTGAACAGCTCGCAACCGGAATTGCACACGAAATTCATAATCCCCTCACGATTATTTCAGGAAAAGCGCAGATGCTGCTCTTGAACCGGGACAAAAATTTTCTTACGCCTAAAGCGGAAGAAGATTTGAAGGCCATCGTACGCGAAACAAACCGTGCCGCTGAAATCACGCGTAAGCTGCTTGTGTTTTCTAAAGCAAGCCCGGAAAATAAAGAACCGCTGTCATTCAAAGACATTATCGATGACACATTTGAATTGATTGCTTACCAGACTTCTATTGACCATCTTGAAATTGTGAAGGAAATCAGTTCAGATTTGCCGACTTTTAAAGGGTACGTTGAAGAGTTCAGGGAGGTATTTTTAAATTTATTCTTGAATGCTGTTCAGTCGGTCGAAAAAAACGGCACGATCCATGTTGCAGTGGTTTATCTTGAAAAGGATCATTGTCTTGAAATTCAAGTTGAGGATTCGGGATGCGGCATTAAACGGGAACATTTGACGAATGTCTTCGATCCTTTCTTCACCACTAAGCAGAACAGCTTGGGTTTGGGACTGTTCGTGACACAGAGAATCGTGCAGAGGAACAGCGGTTACATTAATATTGAGAGCGAACAATTTAAGGGGACACGGATTACAATCGGTCTTCCCGTTCCGGAGCATCAGGATGATCATGGCGCATTCCGGAATACCTCATTGGAAGAAATAGCCGGAAAATCGAAACAGAAGTAAGGAGATATGCCATGTTAAAGTTGCTTGTAGTGGATGATGAAGAGGAAATATGCGATTTTTTGAAGACTTTTTTTGAAGAAAGGCATTTTAAAGTCATGACGGCGCTTTCAGGGGAGGATGCCCTTCATTCCATCGAGAAAGAAGAACCGGATGTATGTCTTTTAGACATCAAGATGCCCGGTGTGGACGGCATTCAGGTGCTCAAAGAGATAAAAAAGAAGTATCCCCGGATTAAAGTGATTATGGTTACGGCCATTGAAACTACCGAGAAAATTGAGGAAGCTGTGCGTATCGGGGCCGATAATTATATTACGAAGCCGCTTAGCCTTGAATATTTGGAAAAAGATGTTCATCAAAAAATTTCGGAAATCGTGTAGAAAGGTCTATTAGAGAGTCATGATCAATTATCCGGAAGCTTTGAAAAACGCGGCTCGGAGCATGGTGCGGTTTAAGAATCCATACAATCTGTTGCGAATGATTGTCCGTTTTATCGCAAAAGAAGTGGATTTAACTCATGCGAGCATTCTTATGCATGACCCGCTGAAGCAGCGCTACACGTTTATTGACTCGAGAGGCGAATCAAAAATTCCGGTTCATCTGATCCGTATTGATGAGGACCATCCGTTGATTCTTTGTTTCCATGTTAAAGGGAAAAACCAGCTTCTTCAGAAAGATGTGCTTTCTCTGAAACATTTGGATCAGCTCAAAAACCATTCTGGTTTAAGCAATGCTGAAGAAAATCGGGTTCGTAAAGTATATGATTTTATGAAATCAATAAAAGCTTCGCTTTGTGTGCCCAGCCATTACCAAGGAGAATTACTCGGGATTCTCATTTTAGGGGATAAGAAAAAAAGCGGCGATTTTTCTCCGGAAGAAATTTCATTTTTTCAAACCCTCGCTAGTGATGCGGCCATGACAATCAAGAATGCTGAGTATCAGCTGGAATTGATTGAGCGTAACCGGCAGCTAGAGGAGAAGCTGGCGGAAATCAAGAGACTCCGGAAAAAAGAGCAGGATACTTATTATCAGATTATGCTGTCATTAGCCCGTGAAGTGCGTGAAAAAGACGACAGCACATTTGGACATCTGGAAGCGGTTGAAAAATTGGGCGTCATGACGGCAGAGGAAATGGGAATGGATTTAACCGGGAAGAAGAAAGATATACTCATCGCGGCCCTCCGGCTTCATGACGTTGGAAAAATAGGAATTCCAGACGCAATTTTGAAAAAAGAGGACAAATTGACTCCCGAAGAGTGGGTGATTATGAAGCAGCATGTCGAAAAAGGAGCAAAAATTTTAGAGCCGCTGACAGATTTTAAAGAAGTAGCCGAAATTATTCGCTGTCATCACGAGTTTTATAATGGAGGAGGATATCCAAGAGGGATTAAAGGCGATGATATTCCTATAGAAGCTGCGATTGTTTCAGTGGTAGACGCGTTTCACGCCATGGTTTCCGCGCGGTGCTATAAAAAAGGATTTCCGCTTGAACATGCAATCAATGAGCTTGAATCTAATTCCGGCAGACAATTTCACCCTAAAGTAGTGGAAGCATTCATTTCTGCGATGAAGAAGAAAAATTTGCTTAACTATTATAAAGCCCAGATTAACCAAAGTAGAAACCACATAGAAGAACGAAAGGCCATATAGGTCGGTTTTACCTTAATTTAACTTGACGAATCATAACCCTCACAGCTATATTAGGTTATGCCTTTCTGGCCATGATATCTCAATTAATTCAATAAATTTTCGCAAACCCCGATCATTTAAGAGGGATTATGAGGATCATAGCAATAGCGAATCAAAAAGGCGGTTGCGGTAAAACCACTACGGCTATTAATTTATCTGCCAGCCTCGCTTTCCTTGGTAAAAAAACACTTCTCGTTGATTTGGACCCTCAAGGGCATTCTACGCTTGGATTAGGTTATAGCCTTGAAAGTTTCGGAAAGAGCCTATATGACGTTTTAAGCCCTGTTCAGAATCAAATTCCTCTTGAGGAAGTCATTCAGCAAGTTGCTGAAAATCATTATCTGGTTCCATCGCAGGTTATCTTGAGCGCTATTGAACAGCAGCTCGCAGGTGTGTACGGCCGGGAAGAGAAGCTGATGGAGAAGCTCAGGCCGGTGCGATCTCAATATGATTATGTGCTCATTGACTGCCCTCCAAATTTAGGCTTGCTGACTTTTAATGCCTTAAGAGCTGCCGATGAACTAATAATTCCAGTGGAACCTTCATTTTTTTCTGTAAACGGACTTAAAAAAATCAGGGAAACAGTGGGTTTAATTGAGGAAACTCTTAAGCATCATATTACTATTCATGCATTACTGACGCTATTTAACGGGCGTTCTAATTTTAATCAAAAAATTCTTTTAGAGATGCAACATCTTTTTGAAAATCAGCTGCTGAAGACAATAATTAGTCAAAATATACGCCTTCGCGAAGCGGCTCAGACTGGCAAATCAATTTGTGATTTTGACCGGAAAAGCACCGGTTTCAGGGATTATATGAATCTTGCGACAGAAATCATTGAGCGCCAATCGCCGCAGATTTCGACATCAAAAGAAATTATTATCCGTGAAAAAAAGCAAGATAACATGATGATCGGCAGGGAGGAAAGAGTGCAGATAGCGGATAGTTTCAATATACCGACTCAAATGGATCGTGAAATTGATGTGAATATTGAGGAAGGTCCGATTTGGCGATTGAGCAACAGTAAAAATCACGAGACAGAAGGAAAAGAAACCGAGCGGTTAGAAGAAGAATGGCGGATAAAACAGAAATATCCGATATTGCTAAAAGACGGGGTGATTCTAGGATATTCTGATCCACAGGCAAAAATGGTTCAGGTAGCCGGTGACTTTAACAATTGGGTTAATGAGGCTATGGATATGTCAGGAGGAAACACCGGGCATTGGATGAAATATGTTTCACTTGCTCCGGGCAGATACCGTTATAAATTTATCGTTGACGGGGAATGGACCGTTGATTGGCAGAATCAGATTACAGAACCTAACCCTTATGGAGGCATTGATTCCGTAATCGTGATCGGAAAATCAAGCGAAGAGATACTCGATGAGCGAAGCTCAAAAATCTAAACGTGAACTCAAGGACGTAGTTGATGTATTCTTATCAAAATCTAACTCTCAAGAAATAGGAACTATAGCGACTCCAACGAAAATCCCTCTAGCAGAAACACAAGTCATTACCTTTTTTTCACCATTCAATGAGGAAGAGACTTTTGCTTTTAATGCGCTTTTCCCCTACCGGTTCACCGGGAATTTCACCCGCCGTTTTCTCGCCACGAATCCTCCGGACTCAAAATCGCTAGCTTTTATCAGTCGTTTCTACCAGTTAGAGAATCTTTCTTATTTCCATTCCGCTGGCAAAAAAGTAGAACTTTCCCGAAACTTTTTTTGGATTTTTTGGCCGGAAAAGCGATTTTTTGAAGAACAGTCTTCTGGTTTGCATTCCGAATTTGTTCCTGAAGTGAAAAATTCCGGCAGCACTCTTATTACGTTGGATCTTCTCCACAGCAATGTAACGGGGTTCGATCATTTGATCCGTTTACTCGATCAAATGGTTCTCGTGATTCGTCCTACCATGGAAGATATGAAAAATGCGTATAAAGTTATAAAAGCCTGTTATTACATAAACCGCCAGATGGAAACTTCTGTGATATTCAATGCCCAAATGACTCAGCTTGAAGTAGAAAAAATATTTTCCCGATTTTCGGAAATCGTTTCTGAATTTCTGGTTTTGCCTGTCCGGTGTTTTGGCGCGGCTTCTTTGGATATTACCTCAAAAAATATTAAAGAACAGGTGCTCTCACAGCTTAATTTTGATTCGATGTTTTTATTAAAAGGAGCCAAGCCGAAGCAAAAAACTCTTTCATTAGAACGCATGAGATTCCTGCACAAACTGATACCCATCATGGAGTGATGTTTTTATGCAGATTCAATTTGTTAAATCAGGGTTTCTCAATAGAGAAAAGATCGATTCTGTCATAGATCCTTTTGTAAAAAAAATTGATCCGGAAAGCAAGATTATTACTTTGCCTTCATGGCTTACTCCGGAGGATGGCGTTTGGATTTATGAAAAAGAACGGAAAATCATGATTGTTAGTTTATGGCAGGATCGCGGAATCGTGGACAATATTACAAGGCTTTTGCGCATTAAATCACGTTGGTCTCAATTTATTAATTCAATGGATCCAAGCTATCAAGCAGTTTTGACGGTGATTGGAGAAAAAATTCCGTCCGGAGCATTAAAGTTATTTTCGCTGGAGCCCGGGGTTAGAGCATTCGAATTAATCGCTTCCGATACATTAGATTCCTTGTTTGTTAGGGAAGTTACACTGGATAGCTTGAATGTTCCGGCAGCGGGTTCAGGGGTGTATCGGCGGCAGGATGAATCTTCGAGTCGTGAAAAGCCGCGGGAATCAGTGATGCAAGAAATGCCTATAAATTCAGGAGAATCTTTTTTAAAGCAAGATACCCAACTTTCTTCATTTTTCTATAAAATGGGTAAATTATCCGAAGAAGAATTAGCACGTTTTCTTGATATGGAATCGGATCTTGATCGGCTGGGTTGATAATCATCCATTTCTTTCATTTAATTCCGATTGACCCCATAGACCCCTCAATTATAATAGAAAGCTTGATTGTGATAAATTAACCCTATGATGCGATTAAGGTCTGAAAACATGTCCACCTTTAAAGAAGATCTCGAAGTATTAAAAAAAGTTCAAGTTTTGGACAAGGAAATCTTTGATTTAGGAGTTTTCCTTTCTGAATTACCCGTCAGCTTATCGCGTCTTGACCAGGAGTATGAAGAAAAAAAAACGCGGTATAATCAGCTTGAAGAAGAAATCAAGCAAATCAAGCTGGCAGTTAAAGACAAAGAACTTGATTTAGGCAAAAAAGACGGTGAAATAAAAAAACTGGACGGACAACTGGGTGCGGTGAAAACGAACAAAGAGTATTCGACCATTCTTCAGGAAATCGCCAATATTAAAGCAGACAAGGGAATGTTGGAAGAAAAAATTCTGGCGGATTGGGATAATGTTGAAAAATTAAACCGTCACCGTGAAGAGGAAAAGGGCATACTGGATCAGGAGCAGACAAAAACTAATCAAGAAAAATCAACGATTCAAAGTGAAGCGAAAGAGGCAGAAGAAAAAATTAAACAGCTTAAAGAAGAAAGAAAAAATATTCTTATGCCGGTAAGCCGGGAAATAAAAGAATTATACGAAAAAATTCTCGCCAAAAGAGAAGGAGTTGCGCTTGCTAAGATAGACGGTGAAAATTGTGGCGGCTGCCAATTCCTTCTTCGTCCCCAGATTATCAATGAAGTGAAAATTCAGGAAAATGTAACTTTGTGTGAACGTTGCACGCGTATCCTTTATTCCGAATCATAATCCCCATAAAACCTCATAAAGCCAATTGATACCTAAGTTCTCCATCCCCAGAGATAGTCTGTTCTTAAGCTGTGCCAATTTGACATAGATTTAAGACTATTCCCAGAAAAAATACTTATTGACGGCTTTTTACCTTAGGAATATACTGTCCGCAATTACAGAGTGGTAAAAAGTGGAGGAAAGTGGTAATCAATGTTCTACGGGGAATATGAACACAACATCGACAAAAAAGGCCGGCTAATCGTTCCAGCACGTTTTAGAGAAATATTTAAGGAGCGATATTCGGAGAAATTTTATGTCACGAGGGGTTTGGATAAATGCTTGTTTCTTTTTGCCGAAGAGGATTGGAAACAGCAGGAAAAGAAATTCAAGGAGCTGTCGTTTACACGCGAAGAAGCAAGAAAATTTAACCGCTTATACTTTTCAGGAGCTGCAGAAGTGATCTGTGACGCACAAGGCCGCATTTTGATTCCACAGTATCTGCTGGATTATGCGGGAGTGAAGGAGGACGTCATGATCGTTGGTGTTTCTGATCGAGTCGAAATTTGGGCGAAAGACAAATGGCGAGAATTTTTCAACTCATCGATAGACAGTTTTGAATCATTGGCCGAAAAATTAATTGACGATAAAAAGAACTCATAAAACCCAGGGGGTGAGTGATGCAATTTTCAAAACGAGTGGGGAGATTGGGGAATGTGGATGTGCTCAGATGCGACAATTTGAGCGCCTCTTGTGTGGTGAGTCTCAGGAATAAAATGAACCGTCTAATGAACCGCAGACATTTCCGGGTTGTGGTAGATCTTCGCTCGGCACGGAAAGTCGATGTTGCAGGACTCGGCATTCTTGTCGAAAGACTGATAAGAATCCGGGAGCAGAAAGGTGATATCCGGCTCTGCAGCTTGCGTCCTGAACTTTCCCATGTCATGGACCGGGTCGGAGTTGCCAGCCTTTTCGAAACCTTCAATACCAAAGAAGAAGCGTTAGAAAGCTTCCGGGAACTGTAAGGTTGCATGAGCCTGTTCTCAAAGAACAAGTTCTGGAGTATCTGAATCCTAAGCCGGGTTTTATCGTGCTCGACGCCACAGTGGGGGGCGGAGGGCATACGGAAGCCCTGGCAGAAAGGGTTCTTCCTTCCGGAATGATCCTGGGACTGGATCAGGATGAAGAAGCTATAAAACATGTTAAAGCCAGGCTAGCCCGCTTTGGTCAGCATGTTCAAATAGTAGAATCCAATTTCAGGAATCTCGATCAAGTCCTTTCGCAATATCCCGATTTAAAATTTGATGCCGCTTTATTTGACCTGGGTTTTTCCTCGGATCAGATTGCCGATTCAAAACGCGGGTTTAGTTTTATGGCTGATGCTCCTCTTGATATGCGCATGAGTCTTAAGTTCGATCTCAAAGCAGCCGATCTTATAAACAGTCTTAGCGAGCGCGAACTGGCCGATATTTTCTGGAAGTATGGTGAAGAGCATGCAAGCCGCCGGATCGCAAAAGTCATTGTTGAAGAAAGGCGAACCAGGCCGGTTCAGACAACATTTGATCTTTTGAGAATGCTTGAAAAAGCCGGATTGAGAAGAAAGGGAAAAGCTCATCCCGCCACTAAAGTTTTTCAGGCCCTCAGAATTGCAGTCAATGATGAGCTTGGAGCGTGTGAAGAAGGTATCCGGAAAGCTATATCGGTTTTGAAATCGGGCGGAAGAATTGCCACTATAACATTTCATTCGCTGGAAGACAGAATCGTGAAGAATCTATTTAAGGCCGAGGAAAAAGAGGGACGGGTGAAAATTATTACCCGTAAGGTTGTTATGCCGTCCCGTGCGGAAGTTTTAAAAAATCCGCGAGCAAGAAGTGCGAAGTTGAGAGTAGCTGAAAGAGTATGAATTTAAAAGAAGGCGGGATGCGGAATGATCAGAAAATTTTTCATCTGTCTTGTTATCGTTTCCATTTTTTTGGGGTATGTTGCCCAGAAAGTGAATCTCGTCCGTCTGTCTTATGAAATTGACCATAAGGAAAAACAATACCGCGAAATACTCGAAGAACAGAAGCAATTGAAGTTCAAGGTAGCATTTTTAAAGTCTCCGAAGCGTTTGGACGCCATGATGGAAGCGGCAAAAATAGATTTTCAGCTGCCTCGTGAAATACGCATCGTGAAACTAAATCCAATAGAAGTTGAACCTGCTCAGGAAATGACCTTATCAACGGAGGGCGGCTTTGGAAATTGGCTCAATTGGATTAAAGAAGCCCAAGCGAAAACAACCCGCAGCTAAGCCGTTTTCTTTCTTTAAGACATCTCTCCGGCCTGTAAATCCTTCTATATCCGAAAACCGGGTGAAAGTTATCACTTTCATTATTTTTGCCCTGTTTTTGTTGATTGCTTCCCAGCTTGTGATGCTGGCGTGGTTCCGCCGCGGTGAACTCGCCGATATTGCTAAAAAACAGCATAATTTGATCGTAGAGATTCAGCCTAAGCGCGGTGTTATTTATGACAAGAACCTAAAAGAGCTTGCCACTTCACTCAGGGTACCTTCCATTTACGCTGTTCCAAGGCTCATGATGGACAAAGAAAAGCCTGATTTAGCGAAAAAAATATCACGGTTATTGGGGTTGAATTATGCGGAAGTAAAAGAGCGCTTATTGCGCGACAAATCATTTGTGTGGTTAAAACGGCGCGTTTCTGAAGAACAAGCAGAAACAATTAAAGAATTAAGAAATCCGAATATCGGAATCGTTCCGGAGTACAAGCGTTTTTACCCCAATTCCTCGCTTATGTCCAATCTGATGGGATTTTGCGGCATTGACAATAACGGGCTGGAAGGCCTTGAGCTGCATTTTGACCACTATCTCAAAGGAAAAACAGGATTTCGTTATACTAAGCGTGATGCCATGGGCCGTGAGATTGTGGCTATGGAAGAGAAGCTGATTCCGGCAGTGAATGGCTATCATATGGTTTTGACGATTGACCAATACATTCAATATATTACCGAAAAGGAGCTGGATGCAGCTTGTACAAAATGGAATGCAAAAGGCGGTATGGCGCTGGTGATGAATCCAAGTGATGGTTCTATACTGGCGATGGCTTCCTGGCCTACTTATGATCCGAACAACATTAAAGACTTTCCGGCGGCAAATCGGCGCAACCGGGCTATCACCGATATTTTTGAGCCAGGATCAGTATTTAAAATCATAACAATGTCAGGGGCCCTTAACGAAGGAATCGTGGCACTTAGTGATAAGTTTTTTTGTGAAAATGGCGCCTGGAGTATCGGGCGCCGTATTCTCCATGACGTGCATCCTTACGGAACTTTAGACTTTCAGGAAGTATTGATCAAATCCAGCAATATTGGGACCGTGAAGGTAGCGAGCCGGCTGGGGCCGGATAAACTTTATTCCTATATCAGAAATTTCGGTTTTGGAGAATTAACGAATATCGAACTTCGAGGCGAAGTTCCCGGAATTCTCAGGCCTCCGAGTAAATGGTCAGGAACGTCCATGTCGTCGATTCCTATCGGTCAGGAAGTGGCGGCTACTGCAGTTCAATGTTTGTCTTCGCTTAATGTAATTGCGAACGGAGGAACCCTTTATAAGCCGCATCTTCTGAATAAAATTATTGATGAGAAGGGCATTGAGATTGCCACAAAAAAAATACAATCACGGAGAAATGTGATAAAGCCCGAGACAGCACAAACGATGAAAAAAATTCTTCAACGGGTCGTGGAAGAAGGAACGGGAAAAAATGCGATTATTGAGGGAGTGACGGTTGCCGGCAAAACAGGAACGGCACAAAAAATTTTACCAACCGGAGGCTATTCCCACAGCAATTTCTTTTCTTCGTTTATCGGATTTGCACCCGTTGAAAAACCCTTGCTCAGCATGATCGTTGTTTTGGACGACCCGAGCCCCAGTTATTACGGAGGAACGGTTGCCGCTCCGGTGTTTAAAAACGTCATTGAACAGTCTCTGCTTTACATGGGTTACCGTCCTGCTAAAGTTGAAAAGAAAAAGCCGGTAAAATCAGGGCGATGAAAAAATCAACACCGTGGTTTTCTCAGATTTTCATATTATTCCTCTTCGCGGTTATGCCTCTTTTGTCCTGTCAATTACTTGAAGCAGACAAATCCACGTCTGAAATCAGAATCAAAGGAGTCCCTTTAAAAGTGGAATGGGCAAACACTGAAGAACAAAGAGTCCATGGGCTTCAACACCGGAGATCAATTCCGGAGAATGAAGGAATGATGTTTGACTATGGCGATGAGAGAATACTTTCTTTCTGGATGAAAGATACTTCAATTCCGTTAAGCATAGCGTTTATCGACAAAAACGGAACGATTGAGGAAATTCAAAAAATGAACCCAAATACGACTATATCCCATCAATCCAGACGTAAGGTCCGATATGCTCTTGAAGTCAATCAAGGTTGGTTTGAGAGGCATGATGTCAAAATAGGGGACAAAGTCGAATTTCAGGCAGACTAGAAAAGCGGCTGATTTTATCCTATAATGCGGTGCTATCGGGATGTGGCTCAGCTTGGCTAGAGCGCTTGGTTCGGGACCAAGAGGTCGGCGGTTCGAATCCGCCCATCCCGACCAGTAATCCCCATTATTTTTCCCAGAACTCACGTCATACAATAAAATCTATTGAAGATATTACCCGTATCACCCGATATTAAATGATTACGAAAGGGGAATAGGCTATGAGTGAACATGCAATAATTCTGCCTAAGCTGGGACCTGCCGAAATTACCCTGCTTTGGTTCGTTCTTTGTTCCGCATTCATTGGTCTTTTATACGGGGCTTTCCTATCCTGGAAGGTTTTAAAGGAACACCGCGGTTCCCCGGAAATGATCCGGGTTCAGCAGGCGATTCAAGAAGGTGCTGCAGGCTATCTTTTCCGCCAGTTTTCAGTGATGTCCTTCATTGTGGTCGGAATCGCAATCGGACTTTATTTTATCTATAAACCTCTTTATCCGGATTTGCCGCATATTCCCTGGGGGGTTGCATTTGCGTTTTTGGCGGGCTGTATTGCTTCGGCAGGAGCAGGATATGTTGGAATGCATTTAGCGGTTCGCGCCAACGCCCGTGTGGCACACGCCGCTCTTACCAGCTTTAAAAAAGCGCTCGAAATTGCTTTTCAGGCTGGAACCGTTTCCGGCATGTTCACGGTGGGTCTGGGTTTGACGGGAGCCACGATTATTTTTCTTCTCTTTGGTGAAAATGCCATGAAAGTTTTGATCGGATTCGGATTCGGCGGATGTCTTGTCGCGCTCTTTATGCGTGTTGGAGGAGGAATTTACACAAAAGCTGCGGATGTCGGCGCCGACCTGGTCGGAAAAGTTGAAAAGAATATTCCGGAAGACGATCCGCGTAATGCCGCTGTGATTGCGGATAACGTGGGTGATAACGTGGGTGATTGCGCCGGAATGGCCGCGGATGTTTTCGAAAGTTATGAAGTGACTCTTGTTGCCGCCATTATTCTTGGCGCAGGCGTTCTTTTAGATCCTACATTTGTTGCCGCATATGGAGGTATGGCCGCGGCTTCAGCGATGGCTTTAAAGTTGATTATTTATCCTCTTTTGGTCCGTACGGCAGGAGTGTTTGCAAGCATTATCGGAACCTGGAGCGTGCGCGGTGAAGATAAAGAGGACTTCAATCCTATGTGGCCGATCAATGTGGGGTTTTGGGTGGCCGCAATAATTTCAGCGATCGGTTTCTTTTTGGTGAACTTATTTTATCTACACGGACCGGATGGAAAGCCAGATTTCCGTTTTTTCTTTGCAACCTTAATCGGAATTTTGCTTGCGCTAGTGATCAGCCATTTAACGGAGTATTTTACGGCTGTTGATAAAAAACCGGTGGAAGAGGTGGCGTATTCCGCGAAGACCGGACCCGCTACCATGCTATTAAGCGGTTTTGCTCTCGGATTGGAAAGCAGCGTTTGGAGTATTGTCGCGATCGCTCTCACTATTTTAAGTTCATTTCTGATTTTTCATGGAAATATCGCATTAAGCGCATATGGTGTTGCTCTTTCAGGTCTGGGACTTTTAACGACGACCGGATTCATCTTGGCCATGGATACATTCGGGCCTATTTCTGATAACGCAAACGGCGTGTTCGAAATGTCCGGAGCGCTGAAAGAGAATGAAAAACATAAAAATCTAAAGGCAAGCCGCATTGTCGCAAAACTGGATGCTGTCGGAAACACGACAAAAGCTCTGACCAAGGGGTTTGCAATCGCTACTGCGGTAATTGCGGCTGTTTCACTATTCAAGTCTTATATCGAAGAAGCGGGGCTGATGAGCACGGGAATTCAGATCAATTTTCCCGAAGTGTTTATCGGTCTTCTGATCGGCGGCGCGGTTCCATTTCTTTTTTCCTCATTTGCGATCCGCGCGGTCGGGCGCTCGGCCTTCATGGTTGTTGAGGAAGTCCGCCGTCAATTCCGGGAAATTCCCGGGTTAATGGAAGGCAAAGCCAAGCCGGAGTATTTCAGATGTGTAGACATTGTGACCTCTGCGGCTCAAAAGGAACTGATTGCTCCTGCAATTTTAGGGATTTGCACCCCAATTTTAGTTGCATTTGCTCTTGGATATACTCAACCGCTGCAGGGCGCCGCTGCGTTGGGTGGATATCTCGCCGGAGCCATTCTAAGCGGTCAGCTGATGGCCGTGTTTCTTTCCAATGCCGGAGGTGCCTGGGATAATGGAAAGAAGCGTATTGAGGAGGGGTTGCTGGGCGGCAAGGGAACTGAGGCTCATAAAGCGGGTGTGATTTGCGATACGGTGGGTGATCCTTTTAAGGATACAGCGGGACCTGCATTAAATCCTCTGATCAAAGTTATGAACCTGGTAGCCATTCTGATTGCGCCTCTGGCTATTAAAGACATTTCTATTGAGATCCGGACAATTATCGTAGTCGCTATGCTGCTTCTATTGGGGATTGCTATTTTTATGAGCAAACGGGAAATCGCGTATGAAATTGCAACCCAGACAAAATCCCATAAAGTAAAAGTTTAACCGTCTAAAACTGTTTGAGCCCGTTCTGCGCGATGTGTCAATCGAATTTGACTTTATTCTCGCAGAGCGGGCTTGTTTTTTTAGGGTAGAATTTGAGTGAGCCATCCTCTCGCTTGAAAGGAATAACGCTCCGATGCGCTATGCGATATTCTCCGATACCCATTCTAATCTCGAAGCCTTCGATACATTTTCGAATTATTGCAAAAAATCAAAAATTGACCGTTACTTGATGCTTGGGGATATTGTCGGCTACGGCGCCAATCCCCAGGAAGTTTGCGATGAAGTATTTCGAATATCGGATGCTGTTATTTTAGGCAACCATGATCAGGCTATTTGGGATGATGATTTATTAGATTGGTTTAATGAAGAGGCGAAAGAGGCTATACTCTGGACACGAAGCAAGCTGAAAGGCGAGACGGTCAAAAAACTTAAAGAGCTTCCGTACGTTCGGGTGGATGGAATTATGACATTGACGCACTCAAGCCCCAATAATCCGGAAAAGTATCCGTACATTTATGACTGGGCCACCGCTTATAAAGGCTTCAAATCTTTTTCAACACTTCTTTGCTTTATCGGGCATACACATCTCCCTATGCTTTTTTCCGAAAAAAAATCAGCCGGCTGTTTTCTTGAAGAAGGCGCTCATCAATTAATGCGGGATGATCGATATATTATTAGCTGCGGAAGCATCGGGCAGCCCAGGGACAGGGATAACCGGCTATCATTCGGAATCTTTGATGATGAGGCGTATACGATATCTTTAGTGCGGCTGAGTTATTCCTGTAAAGAAGCCGCCCGAAAAATAAGAAATGCCGGTTTGCCGCGAAATTTGGCCGACCGATTGTTATAAAGGGTTGCGTATGAGCGACAAGAAAGTCGGGCATGAAATAAAAACCTTGAGGGAAAAAATTGAATATCATAATTTCAGATATTATGTAGAAAATAAACCTGAAATTTCCGATTATGAATTTGATCAGCTGATGAAAAAGCTGATTGACCTTGAAAAAAACCATCCTGAGTTTGAAGACCCGAATTCTCCCAGCCAGCGTGTCGGCGGCCAGCCCTTAAAACATTTCAAAACAGTGACCCACCGGATTCCCATGATGAGCATTGATAATACGTATTCGGAGCAGGAAGTCCGTGATTTCGACGAGAGGGTTAAGAAAAATTTAGGGCGCTCCAATATTGCCTATGTTGTAGAAGAGAAGATAGACGGGGTTTCTATCGCGCTTATCTATGAAAAAGGAAAGCTTTCCGTTGCCGCAACCCGCGGGGACGGAAAGCAAGGAGATGAAGCGACGGAAAACATCAAGACGATTCCCGCCATTCCGCTCGAAATTCCCCGTCCGGGAACCAAAGCAGAAATTTCAGTGCCGGCTCATCTTGAAGTGCGCGGGGAAATTTACATGCCAAAAAAAAGTTTCGAGAAACTGAATGCCGAAAAGGAGAAAGCAGGTGAAGAGCTTTTTGCAAATCCGAGAAACGCCTGCGCCGGAAGTCTGAAACTTCTGGACCCGAGAATCGTGGCCAAGCGCGATCTCAGCATCTTCGTTCACGGCCGTGGCTACATTACAGGCGGGAAGATCCCTGATAATCAAAAAGATTACATAGAATTTCTGGAATATCTGGGGTTCAGAACCATTCGCTCGCATATTGCGCAAAATATTGAAGAAGTGCTCCGGTTTATCGAAAAATTTAAAGACAAGAAGGACAATCTTCCCTATGAAGTAGACGGATTAGTGATCAAAGTTAATTCTTTCAAAGATGAGGAGGCTCTGGGAACGACCAGCAAAAGTCCCCGGTGGGCCATTGCATATAAATACCCGGCTGAGCGGGCAGAAACAATTTTAGAAGACATTAAAATCCAGGTAGGAAGAACAGGAGTGCTAACTCCGGTAGCGGTTCTGAAGCCGGTTAGGTTAGCCGGAACAACAGTTTCCCGTGCCAGTCTTCATAATGAAGATGAAATTGATCGACTGGACGTGCGAATTGGAGATCATGTTCTAGTCGAAAAAAGCGGGATGATAATCCCGAAAGTCGTAGAAGTGCTTGCTTCGAAACGCAAGCATACGCTTAAAAAATTCGTTTTTCCAAAAAAATGCCCGGTATGCGGCAGCGATGTGGTGCGGGAAGAGGAATTTGTGGCGGTGAAATGCGTTAATTTTTCATGTCCCGCTCAAATTAAAGGTAAAATCCGTCATTTTGCAAGCCGTGACGCCATGGAAATAGAAGGATTAGGGGTTATGCTGATTGATCAGCTGGTTGAAAAAGGATTGGTCAAAGAACTGCCCGATATTTACCGGTTAAACGTTGAAAAACTCGCGGCCCTGGAACGCATGGGTGAAAAGTCGGCCGCCAATATTATTGAAGCAATTGAAGCGAGCAAAAAACGCACATTAAACCGGTTAATTAACGCACTGGGAATTCCGGATGTCGGAGAGCATAGCGCGGAAGTTCTCTCCGATCATTATGACTCCCTGGAGGATTTGATGCGTGCGGATGAGGAATCTCTAGTAAAAATCCATGAGATCGGAGATGTGGTCGCAAAATCCATCACTGAATTTTTTAAGCAGAAAGGGACAAAAGAAGCGCTAGCGCGTCTGAAGCGGTCCGGTGTGAAATTTGATCTGAAGGAAAAGAAAAGACAGGGCGCCGGTTTTTCCGGAAAAACATTTGTCATAACCGGCACAATGGAATCTTACTCACGCCCTGAAGCGGAAAAGAAAATCAGGATGCTGGGCGGGAATGCCTCCTCTTCGGTAAGCAAAAATACGGACTATCTTGTTTTAGGCAAGGAACCCGGTTCGAAGTTTGATAAGGCAAAAAAACTGGGTGTGAAAATACTTAACGAAGGCGAATTTCTTTCTATGGTGAAGCATGCCGAAAAATGAGCAACTCAAGGATCTTCTAAGGCAGTTTGTCAATTATCTTGCCGTCGAAAAGCTGCTTGCCAAAAATAGCCTCATGGCTTACGAGCGTGATTTACGGGATTACCTTACTTTTCTTCAATTAAAGAAAATAACGGATCTTAGTCGCGTTACTCCCAAAGAAATACGTGAGTTTCTTATGTCCTTGAAAGAGAAAAAGCAGGCCTCTTCGACGATTTCACGTCATTTGGTTGCCATCAAAATTTTCCACCGGTTTTTGGTTTGTGAAAGACATCTAAAACAGGATATTACTTCTGCTCTTGAATCTCCAAAAACCTGGAAAAAACTGCCCCATTCATTGTCGATCCAAGATATCGAGAAAATTCTTAATTCTCCAAATGCCAGAACGGATCGAGGTGCCCGGGATCGGGCCATTTTAGAGTTATTTTATGCTACCGGTATGCGGGTATCTGAAATCGTCAATTTAAAGCTCTCTGACATGAGTTTGGAGAGTGCCATACTCAAGTGCACGGGAAAGGGAAATAAGGAACGTATTATTCCGATGGGAAAAAATTCTCTGGAGGCTATTCAAGCGTATTTAAGCCGGGTACGAAGGCGGGTAAGTACAAAGTCACAGGAATTGTTTGTCAGCCAGCAGAAACGTAAATTTACGCGTCAAAGCCTTTGGAGCATTATTAAACAGCATGCTAAAGCGGCACGCATTGGAAAACGGATAACACCTCATACTTTTCGCCATTCTTTTGCTACCCATCTGCTGGAAAGGGGAGCGGATCTCCGTGTTGTTCAGGAGCTTTTAGGACATTCGGATATCAGCACAACCCAAATTTACACGCATATTTCAAAAGACCGCCTGAAAGGGATTCACGCCAAGTTTCATCCCAGGGGTTAAAAAACCTGCCGTGTTTGACACAGATTAATCTATCAGCTAGGCTTCTGTTAAGAATAGATAACAGAAGGTGGTGGCATAATCGTGGTCAAAATTTTCGTTAAAGAAGGGCAGAATATCGAGTCTGTATTGAAGAAATTTAAGGCAAAACTGAAAAAAGCCGGAGTTATTGAAGAGCACAAAAAGTCCCTTCGGTATGAAAAACGGTCGGATCGTTTGAGAAGGGAAAGAATGACGCGTAAGATTAGGGCTAAAAAGGCTCAGGATTTTATCGATAGAATCTAAGGCGATTCTGGATGCAGTAGAAACAAAAAGCCCCTCTTCCCGTTAGGGAAGAGGGGCTTTTGCTTTTCATACACGAAAGGGAGGGAAAAATCTTTCGTGTTTTGAGAGTTGGCTTTTTATTAGAACTCTAAAAATGCACGACCGCCAAAGACGGTGATAATGTTTTCGTCATCATCTCCGTTTGGGTGTTTCAAAAACTGCAAGACGGGGCTAATGTGAAGATTATTAGCCACTTTGTAGTTGTAATAAAACTCGATAATCCATTCTTTATAGTCACGCAATGGTACGGTTCCGATCGGAGAAGCCGGATTAATCCAGGCGACAGCGCCTCCAGCTACGTCATCCGGACGGTTGGGAAGAAGACCCAGATAAGAAGCACCCGTGCTCCAGGAATCTTTCACACCGGGCGCCATAACTGCAGGGTTATTAAACGCGTTATTGGCCAGTGTGTTTTGATTCCAACCCCAGCGGCCGAACCACGTCAACTTATCCGTAAGTTTTTGGTCAGCGCTAAGACCGAAGCCAATCGGGTCCTGTGTGTTACCATCAACGAGACCGACTGCATTGAAAGTATCTGTGTCTTTAACATATCCATAAGCACGGTAGTTGCCTTCTTTATTGAAGAACCAGAAGGTCTGATAATCAAGTTCAGCGATGCCGAACATCTGGTTGAATAACTTATTACCAGAGTTGTCTTCGCTGACACCTGCTACTTGTGCTGTCAATCCCCAGCCAATTTCATAAGCAGCTCTTGCGCCGATCGTGTTAAAAGGAACAACGGAACTAAATGACGAGTTGTCCAAGAAAGCACCGGCCAAGAATTGACGGTGTTCATCCCATGCCACTTTGTTTCCGTCAAAATAGTTGGTTAAATCAATTTTACCGACAGTTACGGTAAGTTTCTTGTCATAAAACTGACTTTCAACGTAAAGCTCGAGAACGTTAAGAACATCTAAGTTCTGCGGGTTCAAGTGCGTTGAAAACGTCGTATTGCCGTTCGGAAGCGAGAATGAATTAAACACCTGATTTGCCGAGTTGGCTTCCAAATTGGTATAGATTCTGGTGTTGTCCAGAATTTTGGATTCCAAGTACAAATCAAATGATCCGGCGCCGATTGAAATATCTTCGGTGTTTTGGCCGAAACGGTTGAAAATTGTAGCGGTATTGTCGTCCTGCAATTCATTGCCCTGAACACCGGGGTTACGTTTGTGGTTCACAGAGCTTTGAACAATGCCGGTTAAAGCACCGCTGATTTTAATGGTGCCGACTTTATCTTCCAATGAAGACACCCGGGTTTCCATGCTCTTGGCGATTTCTGTGCCGGGCTGAAGACCTTTGAGTGTTGCCAGTTCGCTTTCCATTTCCTTGGATCTGGCTTTCACGGAAGTGTTTTCGTCTTTGAGGGTTTCTACAGTTGAAGAGAGTGAATTGACCTGCGATTTCAACTCATCAATCTGTTTGGAGATGTCATCACTGGCGCCACCTTCAAGGCCGCCTGCGACTGCTGCGGGTAGGTTACCGAGGGCAAGAGTAAACACTGCCATCGCTACTGCTAAATATTTCAATTTCGGAATCATTTTTTCCCTCCTTTGGAGATTGTTCCGATGTTAATAAAATGGAACCAACCACGTTTCGTGCCAACTCTCAAACGCGGTTCATCCTTGACTAGAACTGCTCTATATTACAGGATTTACTATAAAATGTGAATAAATATTTTAATAGGTACTTCTAATATATATCGGCAAAACCAAGCTTTTACCTGAACAATTGTGTAAAATACTACACATTTGGCGGATAATTGCTAAACAGCTTAATCTTTTACCATAATAAGCCGAATAAGAAAAGAAGTTTTTTTGGGGGGCGCAATGGCTTTTCTTAGAAGAATATTGGTTTTTAGTTTTGCTACTTTTTTTATTTCTAACGCCTACGCTCAAGCCGTTGGGGATACGGAAACTTTGAAAGTATCCGGGGAGTTGATTGAAAAAGACGATGCAGTTACCGGGAAAATGAGAGAAAATGTCGGTTCCCGCCTGAATGAATTGGATCATAAGCTGCGGCGCGTCGCAGAAAAATTGGACAGCCTTCAGGATAAAATAGACCGTATTAACAGCCGCATCGAAAGACTTCAGAGAATGGAGAATCAGCTTTCGAGAATCGACGCGTTAGACCGTAAAATAGACCGGGTAGATGATTTGGTCAGACGATTGGAAAGAAGTCAAACATAACAGAGAATTTGTTTCGAGGAGGTATACGGTGATTAAGTTAAGAATTAAAGTTGCTGCAATGCTGGGTTTATTGCTAGTAATGTTTGTATTCATCTCTCCGTCTCCGTCAGCAAAAGCGGAGGGAACATCGCAACAGTTTACAAGAAGCCTGCTTTATGCGATCCAAGCGATCTCAGACGGAGACTTTGATCAGGCAAATCAGATTTTGGAATCTTGCCTGAAAGAAAATCCTAATTCCGCGGAAGTATACTTTTTGAAAGGCAATCTTTTCGAGCGTCAGCAAAAATTAGAGGAGGCCATGTCGGCTTATCAAAAAGCAATAGATCTCGATCCGGAATTTACGCGTTCATATTACAATCTCGGAGTTTTGCTTTTAGTTCAAGAGAAGGCGGTAAAGGCGAGTGAAATGTTTGACCAGCTGGTGAGAAAAGAACCCCGGTTCATTTCAGATTTCCTCCGCATTGGCCGTATGTTCATTTTGCAGAAAGATTATCTAACGGCGCACCGGTATTTGAAAATGGCGGTGGAAGTGAAGCCGACAGCTAATGCGTACAATGATTTGGCCGTGATCAGCATTTTTGAAAAGGATTTCGACAATTCTATTCAATATGCCCTTAAATCAGTAGAGCTGGATCCGAAACTTGCTTCCGCATACAACAATCTTGGTGTGGCCTATGCCAACGGAAAAAAGGATTTCGCGAAAGCTATTGAATATTACAAACAAGCCATAGCGTTGAATCCCCGGTACGGAACCGCATATCAGAATTTGGGTGAGGCTCAGTTTCTATCCGAAAAGCCGGACGAGGCAATTAACAGTTATTTGAAGTGTTTGGAAATCGATCCTGCATCAGCACAGGCGAATTACGGGCTTGCGGCTGTTTATGCTTCCCAAAAACGCAATGTGGAGGCAATACAAAAACTAGGATTAGCACTTCAACGTGATCCCAATCTGGCCCAAATTGCCAAGCAAGACCCTCATTTTGAAGAACTTCGAAAAGAGCCGGGTTTTGATAGTTTACTGACGAACGTATCGGCTGCTCCGCAAAATCCGGATCAGACGGCTACACCTGCTCTTGAGCCGACACAAGTTCAGCAATAGTCTCTGGCCCGACTTCTATCAACCCGTTGATTAACACCCTCCAAAGTTATATACTGCCTCCCTATTCTTCCTAGAGGAGGCTTCTTCTTTTCCATTATATATGTCCTATAAAAATCTAAGCGAATATATTAATTTTCTTAAATCCCGCGGCGAAATCCATGTCATTTCTACCGAAGTAGATCCGGTGCTGGAAATCACGGAAATTAACGATCGTGTCGTAAAGCAGGAGGGTCCCGCGCTTCTATTTGAACGCGTGAAGGGAAGTCCGTTCCCGCTTTTGATCAACGCATTTGGTTCTCATGACCGAATGCTCGGAGCTTTGGGGGTCACTTCCTATAAAGAGATCACCGATAGGATGGAGATATTTACGGAACTGAAGCCCCCGGTTTCCTTTATCGATAAGCTGAAAATGCTTCCTAAAGTGGTTGAACTTAGCCACATTACTCCTAAAAAAGTAACTTCTGCGCCCTGCCAGGAAGTCGTGATTACCGACGGACCGATGCTGGATCTCTTGCCCGTGATTCAATGCTGGCCGAAAGATGCCGGCCGGTTTATCACGCTTCCTCTCGTGATTTCTCGCGATCCGATTACCGGACATAGAAACGTCGGAGTTTACCGCATGCAGATTTTCGACAATCGAACCACCGGAATGCATTGGCAAATTCATAAAGATGGAGCGGAGCATTACCGGAAACTGGCCCGGAGTGGGAAGGATAAAATGGAAGTGGCTGTGGTGATCGGAGCGGACCCGGCTACGATTTATTCCGGAACGGCTCCGCTTCCCAAAGATATGGATGAATTTTTGCTTGCCGGTTTCCTGCGCAAATCGCCGGTTGAGCTCGTAAAGTGTAAAACGATTGATCTGGAAGTTCCCGCGGAAGCTGAAATCGTTCTTGAGGGTTATGTCGATCTGAAAGATTTAAGAACGGAAGGTCCTTTTGGTGATCACACCGGATTTTATTCTCCGGCCAAACCTTTTCCCGCATTTCATGTCACCTGTATGACGCACCGCAAAAATCCCGTTTACATCACTACGGTGGTCGGCAAACCGCCGATGGAAGACTGCTATCTCGGGAAAGCCACGGAAAGAATTTTCCTTCCGCTGATCCGGAAAATGATTCCGGAAATCGTCGACATTCATCTGCCGTGGGAAGGGGTATTCCATAATTGCATTCTCGTATCGATTAAGAAATCCTATCCTTTTCAGGCAAAGAAAGTCATGAACGCCATTTGGGGGCTGGGTCAGATGATGTTCTCGAAATTCATATTTGTTTTCGACGCGGATACGGACATTCAGAATTTAAAAGAAGCAGCGTTCAAGGCGTTCAGCAATGTCGATCCGAAACGGGATTTGGTTTTTCAGGAAGGTCCGGTCGACGAGTTGGACCATTCCGCTTCCCAGCATTTATTCGGCGGGAAAATGGGAATTGACTGCACAGCGAAATTGCCGGAAGAAGGAATGCAGCGCGAGTGGCCGGAAGAAATGAAGATGAGCGCGGAAGTCCAAGAGCTGGTGAAGCGCCGCTGGCAGGAATACGGGTTTAATGGGAAAATTAAAACTATTTCTTAGCACGATTAAATTCGAGCACACGCTTTTCGCGCTTCCGTTTGCTTATCTCGGGCTTTTTCTGGGCGAGGGAGGATGGCCGCGTCCGCTCGTGTTTCTCTGGGTCACTGTCGCGATGGTGGGGCTTCGCACTGTCGGAATGATTGCCAACCGTCTTGCCGATTTGGAATATGACCGGGAGAATCCGAGAACTCAGAATTGGCCTTTGTCTCAAGGACAGGTATCAAAAAGACTTCTTTTTGCGGTCGCGGTTCCGGCACTTTTCGTTTATTTTTTTGCCGCACACGCCCTGAATCCGCTATGTTTTCTGCTTTCTCCGATTCCATGTGCCATGATTCTGGCTTATCCTTATCTGAAGCGCTGCACCTGGCTTTGCCACTTTTTCCTGGGCGCTATATTGGGACTTGCACCTCTCGGCGGCTGGGTGGCTTCGCGCGGTGTGATCAGATTTGATGCGGTTCCGCTTGCTTTTGCCGTGCTTTTTTGGGTGGCCGGATTTGATATAATTTATGCGCTTCAGGATGAGGTTTTCGACCGGTCAAAAGGGCTCTTTTCAATTCCATCGAGTTTCGGAAGAAAAGTCAGTTTCGCGCTTGCCGCATCATTTCATGTTCTGGCGGTGCTCTCATTGATTTGGCTCGGTCTTGCCGAGCATTTGCATATTTATTATTGGATCGGATTAATCGTCGCTTCATTTGCCATTTTGAAAGAACATATTCCGGGACCTAACTTTTGGTTTATTCCGAATGCTGCGTTCAGTTTGATTTTATTTGTCGGAACCTGGATGGATTTGGTGCTCAAATGACAGAAAAACCGATTATCGTTGCGTTAACCGGAGCGAGCGGAATGCCGTACGGGCTGAAGCTGATTCAGGTGCTTGCGGAGCTGAATCGGAAAGTCGCCGTCGTGATTTCCGATCATGCGCGCGTCGTGCTCAAAAAAGAAATGGATTTGGATTTTCCGCACGTGGATCATCCGAATATCCGTTTCATGAATTACCGGGATATTTCCGCGCCGGTTGCTAGCGGATCTTTCGAAACTCAGGGAATGATTATTTGCCCGTGTTCGATGGCCACGCTGGCGGAAGTCGCGAACGGAATTTCACGTAATTTAATCGCCCGCGCCGCGGATGTGGTGATTAAAGAAGGGCGTAAGCTTTTAATCGTCCCGCGCGAAATGCCTTTTAGCGCAATTCATCTGGAAAATATGCTGAAGCTCGCGCGGCTGGGCGTCACGGTGATGCCGGCTGCTCCCGGATTTTATCATAAACCGGAAAGCATCGATGATTTGGTGACTTTTGTTGTGGGGAAAATTCTGGATCAATTTGGAATCAAACACGAATTGTACAAACGCTGGGGTCAGGATGAGCTCAATCTGGAAGAACTCAGGTCTCTCTAAAATCGCCGACAAAGTTTTGTCCGGTGAGAGGATTTCCCCGGAAGACGCGCTTTTGTGTCTCAATACGCGGGATCTCAACGATCTCGGCCGGCTCGCCGATCATGTCCGCAGACAAAAATGCGGCAGCAATGTCTGTTATAGCGTTTATTTGAACGTCAATCACACCAATCTCTGTTATTTATCCTGCCAAATGTGCGCCTTTGAGCGTAAGCCGGGTGCAAGCGACGCTTACGTTCTTCCGCTGGATGAAATTGAGTCGCGCGTGAAAAAAGCGCTTGAGGAATATCATATTAATGAAGTGCATATCGTCGGCGGACTCACGTATGAGGTGTCCTGGAATTATATGATCGAAATGCTTCAGCGCATCCGCAGTCTTGATCCGGATCTTTTCGTGAAGGCGTTCACCGTGGTTGAAATCGATCATTTTGCGCGCCAGACAAAAATGAGTCATCAGGAAGTGCTCTTAGCGCTTCGCGAAGCAGGGCTGAACGGCTTGCCGGGAGGCGGGGCGGAGATTTTTGCCGAGCCGACTCGTTCGAAAATCGCGCGCGGAAAAATGTCCGGCGACAAATGGCTTTCGGTGATGAAAGTCGCGCATGAAAACGGAATCAGAACGAATGCCACAATGCTATACGGTCATATCGAAACCAATGAAGATATCGTGGACCACATGAACCGGCTCCGCGCGCTGCAGGATGTGACAGGCGGATTCAATTCTTTTATTCCGCTCGCTTTTCAGCCGGACAATAGCGAGCTGTCGGTGAAGGAAAAAATCAAATTCGTGGACGGCATTACGGATCTTAAAATTTATGCGACGGCGCGCATTTTCCTCGATAATTTCCCGCACATCAAAGCGTTCTGGACGACACTCGGCGTCAAGATGGCCCAGGTTGCGCTTTCATTTGGTGTGGATGATCTGGGCGGAACGGCCATTGATGAAAAAATCATGCACGACGCGGGTGCCAAAACGCCGGTTTCGCTGAAGCAGGAAGAGCTGATCCGTCTCATCCGCCAGTCAGGGCGCGAGCCGCGCCTGGTCAATTCCAGCTACGCCTATTCATCATGAACATCCGCATCGGCAAAACTCCCTATCTGAACGCGCTTCCTTTTTATCAGGGATTCCAGTCTGAAAATGGATATACGGTGGAATTTGTGGAAGGTGCCCCTTCGCGGCTGAATGAATTAATCCGGGCGGGGGAATTAGACCTTTCGCTTGTTTCTTCGCTCGAATATTCGAAAGCGCCGGATCAATATCTGGTTCTTCCGGGGCTTTCGGTGAGCGCGCGCGAGCATTCCGAAAGCGTCGGGCTCATTTGGGATAAAAAAATGGAAGCCCTAAAAGGTCGCGAGATTTTTTTCTCGAGGGACAGCCTCAGTTCCGTGGCACTGCTAGACATTCTTCTCAAGGAGCGCTTCGAAATTCATGATACGACGCTGACGCCGGCTGATGGTTTGACGGACGGAATTCAGCCGATCCTATTAATCGGAGATCAGGCCCTCAAAGCGCGGGAGAAACTGAACGGATCCGCCAAGTTTCATGATCTCGGGACGTTATGGTGGGAATGGATGAAAAAACCGTTTTGTTTCGCGCTTTGGGTAGTGCGCCGCGATTTTTTTGCTGAAAACCGGGAAGCCGTTAACGAATTGGCTCAGGCGCTCAGGAACCGGGTAAAAGAAAATTTATCCAAGATTGAGGAACCGCATAAAAATTATTTATTAAACTTCGATTATGGTTTAGATCCGGACATCCTTCAGGGGCTTTTTCTATATTATGAGCGTGCAGCCAAGCTCGGCTGGACGAACCGCATTCAAGACGTGGAGTTTGCGAAATGAGCCGGAATGCTGTTGAAACAAGCGTGGCAGAAAAAATAATCGAGAGAAGATTGGCCGGAGAACGACTGAACCTCGAAGATGGAGTGCTTCTGTTCCATGCCGATTTGACGCTTTTGGGACAAGCCGCAAATATGATCCGCGAGCGGATACATCCGGATCCTGTCGTTACTTTTGTTATTGACCGCAATATCGCTACCACGAATGCCTGTGTCGTGGATTGCGATTTTTGCGCTTTTTATGTTTCCCCGAAATCCGAAAAAAAATATGTCACCGAATTTGAAGAAATTTTCAGGAATCTGGACGATTTAATCGCAATCGGGGGAACGCAGGTTCTGTTTCAGGGAGGCATTAATCCGGAATTGAGGCTGGAGCATTATCTGAATATTTTCCGCACGGTGAAGGAAAAATATCCCGCACTTCATATTCATTCGCTTTCGCCGGAAGAAATTCATTATCTGACCAAACGTGAAAAAATGACGGCTGAGGAAGTGCTTAGCGCGCTGAAAGAAGTCGGATATAACTCGCTTCCCGGAGGCGGGGCTGAGATTCTGGTCGACCGGGTCCGAAGCACGATCAGCCCAAAAAAAATTCCGGCCTCGCGCTGGCTCGAGATTATGCGCGCGGTGCACAATGTTGGCCTGAAAGGTACGGCCACGATGATGTATGGCCATATCGAAACGCTGGAAGAGCGCGTGATTCATTTTCTAAAATTGCGCGAGCTTCAGGATGAAACAAACGTATTCCGCGCGTTTATCCCGTGGAGTTTCTCCGCGCCGAATACGCCCCGCATGAGTCATATTCCGATGGCGGGCGGCGAAGATTACTTGAGGACCATGGCCGTGGCCCGGCTGGTTCTGGACAATATTCTCAATTTCCAAACGGGATGGGTGACGGAGGGCGTGAAACTGGCCCAGGTCGCGCTTTCATACGGTGCCAATGATATGGGCGGCGTGCTGATGGAAGAGCGTGTGGTGAAGGCCACAGGCATTCAAAATGATACTTGTGTGGATGAATTTGTCCGGCTGATCAAAAAAGCCGGTTACTGTCCCGCACAGCGCGACACCAACTACAAAATCATCCGCTATTTTGATTAAGGCCTTCCATGATATCCAAAACACAAGACTATTCCCGTCCACAATCTGAAATCAGGAATATTTTCGACAAAATCGCTAATCGTTATGATTTTCTGAATTCTTTCCTGAGTTTTAATCAGGATAAACGGTGGAGAAGAGCCGCCGTTAAAAAAACGCTCGCCGGATCAGAGAAATCCATTCTGGATATCGGAACGGGATCCGGTACTTTTCTTGAAGAATTTTTAAAAGTTCAGCGTTTTGAAAAAGTATTCGGAACCGACATTTCACCCGAAATGCTGGTTCTGGCTCGCAACCGGCTGGGGGCCGGAGCCAATCTGCTTTTATCGCAGGGATCCGGACTCTCTTTCCATGACCATGAATTTGATATTGCGAGTGCCGCGTTTGTGCTTCGAAGCATTTCCGACTTGCTCGCCTTTTTCAAAGAAGTTCATCGCGTGCTGAAGCCGGAAGGGAAATTTGTGATTCTCGAACTAACCCGCCCCAAAAACGCATTCATGAAATTGCTTTATCTTTCGTATTTAAACTGTTACCTTCCTCTCGTGGGAAGGATTGTTTCCGGTTCCGCGAATGCGTACCAATTTCTATCGAAATCTATCCAGCGATTTTATGATGTGGGCGAGATCATGGAGCTGTTGAAACTTGCCGGTTTTAATTCCGTGAAGATTCAATCGCTTTCGGGAGGAATTTGCACCTTAATTATCGCGGAGAAAAAATTATGAGTGCTGAAGAAACTCTGAAAAAACAGGGAATTCTGCTTCCCAAAATTGCCCCGGCGCTGGGATCTTATATTCCGGTTCTCCGGTCCGGCAATCTTATTTATATGAGCGGCGTGTTATCGAAAAGTCCGAAAGGAGAAATTTTTACCGGACGCGGGGGGCAGGATTCGATTGAACGGGGACAGCAAGCCGCGCGTCTTGCGGTGCTCGGCGCGCTGGCCATTCTGAAAGATTATTTGGGCAGTCTCGATAAAATTGAACGGGTAGTAAGATTGGTCGGATACGTTCAAAGCGAGGATTCTTTCAAAGATCATCCTAAAGTTTTAAACGGCGCATCCGATTTTCTCATCAATCTTTTCGGGGAAGAAGGCAAACATACCCGTTCGGCGGTTGGAGTGGCCAGCCTTCCGATGGGAGCATTCGTTGAAATTGAGCTAACTCTGGAGGCAGGTTCTAAGTGAAAAAATTTTTGAAAGTGTTTTTGATTCTGGCCGCGGTGATCGTGGTTCCCGCGATTCTTGCTCCCGCGATTTATCCGCTCATGTCAGAAAAATACCCTTTTGAGCGTGTGTTGAGCCGGCTCGTGATGATTTGCGGCGTTCTGGCTGCGGTTCTTCTTGTCGGCCGTGATCTCGGAGCATTCCGCCGTTACGGATTCACACCGCTTCGCGATTGGTGGAGATGGCTGCTGATTGGTTTGGGACTGGGTTTTGCCGTGATTCTGGCGATTGAAGCTTTTGAAGCCATTTTAGGTGTTTACGAGTTCGGTCTCCGGGTAAAGGCGAGCCGGGTGCCGGAAAAAATTGGAAAGGCGTTGTTGACGGGATTGGCGGTCGGAACCATTGAAGAATTTTTCTTCCGCGGCTTCATCTTTGTTGCCCTCGCTCGGGTGATGAATTGGCGATTCAGTTTTATTCTTACAAACCTTATCTATGCTTTACTGCATTTTTTTCACGGTTCCAAAGAGGCCTGGGTGCTGCCTACGGCTCTGGACAGTTTCAAAGTGCTGCTGGGATGGGTCACACCCCTTGGCGACTGGCAGACCATATTGCCTCAAACGCTTGGCCTGTTCCTTTTCGGCTGCATTCTTTCATATACCTTTTTAAAAACCGGGGGACTTTATCTTCCCATCGGAATTCACGCGGGCGCTGTGGCTTTCCTCAAAATTGACGTGATGTTTTTCGGGGCAAAACACAATTTAGCCGTCTGGCTGTACGGAGGAAAAGATTTTTACGCCGGAATTATCGGTTGGGGATTTTTACTCGCCTTCTGGTTTCTGCTTTGGCTTTGGCTGCGTAAACGCCCCCTGGCCAAGGAGTTCTTTGAAAAGACGCGAGTTGCAGGTTAGGCTTTAATCAGCGGCTGCACGCCGCGGATTGGAGGTTAACCTTTGTGACTCGTATTCTTCTGGCGCACGGCTTCTCGAATTTGCATTCGGCGGAAAGAATGGTTCTTTCGTTCATCCGCATGTTGAACCGGGATGAATTTGAGCCCATCCTGGTTTGTTCGAAACAGCCCGCGGAAGAAATCGTTCACTTTGCGAGAAAGGAAAAAATACGCTGTTTCCGCGCGCGCCTCGCGAATTATTCAGGGTCCTGGGACTTGATCCGGTTTGTGAAGTTTATGAGCAATGAGTTGATGCTCTTTTTTCAAATGTTGAAAATTATCCGCAAGTACTCCATCAGCATGATTCAGGTGCATTCGTTCTCGGAATGCCTTCAAATGATGCCCGTAAGTTTCATAACCAAAAAGCCGCTTCTGTGGGTCGTTCAGGAAGCGCTCCCGATAAGGCGTTTTCCACGGTGCGTGTTCTCCTTCTTATCCGGATTTGTTTATAAATTTTTGCCGATTTCCCGTTACGTGGCGAGGAACATCCGCATTTCGGGAATTCCCCGGAAAAAAGTTCAGCAGGTCCCTTTGGGAATTTCCGTTTCCGATTCTCTGGAGTCAAAAGCAGCGGGTTCAGAAGAAAAATCGATTGCGCTTGTAATCCAGGGCGGGAACCGATATATCATCGAGTCTTTAATTCAGGCCATCAAGCTGATTTATCTCCAATTCGAACACGTAAAGTTTTTTATTTCACCGGAACAGGCGGTAGCGTTTCAAAGAGTTTGTGAACAAGTTGCGTTAACGGCTCCGCTTCCAAAAATTCAGCTGAATGATTCTTTCGGCACGGTGAACAACGTTTTGGATAAAATGGATCTTTTGGTGTATGTGGGCGTGAAAATTTCCTTTCCGGTGGAAATTATGGAAGCAATGTCCTCGGGTATCGCGTGTGTGGCGAATCACAGCGGTGCGGTTCCGGAAGTTTTGGTGGACCGGAAAACGGGCATTCTCGTTTCTCCTCAGGATTCCAGAACGCTGGCCAAGGCGGTGACTGAACTCCTGTCGGATACGCCGCTTCGCGAGCAAATGGGCCGGGAAGGAAGAAAAAGAGTTTTGCAGCATTACCGTCCGGAAGAACAGCTCCGGGCCATGAAAAACGTATACCGGCAGGCCGAGTCGCGAAGAAAACAGCTTTCACCTTTTTAATCCCGGGTCTTCATGAAAATTCTGGTCATCAGCAGAAAAGCGTCGCTTCCCGAATACCAGTGGAAATTCGTGTCTCTTTCCAGCCGCCCCGAAATTCAGATCCGGGTGATTGCTCCTTCTTTCTATAAAGACTTCAACGAGGGGTTTAAATTCTACCCCGATATTGTTTGGGTGGATGATGAGCCCTATTCGGCCGAAGTTTCAAAATGGCTGATCCTAAAAAAATTCTTTATGCCCTGGTCCCGCGTGGTGGCTACCGCGAATGATAATTTTTACCGCCAGTTTTCCGGTTTCAAGAAAGGGTTCGAAAAATTCAATTTCAGGAATTTAAGCGGCATTCTTTCGAATGGACGTACGATTACCGATAATTTGCTGCGGAAGGGATATTCCGGAAAAATCGCGGAAATCCCCGGAATCAGTTCTATCCGTCATGCAGGTGAAATCAAAGATGAGACAGATCCCGCAAGTCTCAAAGGTTCGCTTGGACTTCAGTTTAAAACGGTGGGATACATGGGTCCGCTCCGGGAAGAGAAGGGACTGGAATGGCTGATCCGGTCCGTCGCGAAAGTGCCGATCAATTTGAGTCTGCTTTTTGTCGGAAAAGGGCCCCTCGAATTCCGGCTGAGAAAGCTGTCGGCCGAACTCGGCGTGGAATCGCGGCTTAAAATCATACCCGATGTGGAACGCCGCGAATTTAAAAAATTTTACCGGGCCATGGATGTCATGGTGCTGCCGTCAATTTCCACCATGAACTGGCGCGAGCCGTTTGATCCGATTCTGATCGAAGCCATGAGCGTGGGGCTTCCGGTGGTGGCGTCCCGGTGCGGTGAAATTCCGAATGAAGTGGGTGAGGGAGCCGTGCTGATTCCCGAAAAGGATCAGACCGCGTTGACGGAAGCGATTTCAAAAATTTTAAATGATGAACCGTTCCGTTCCGCGCTCATTCAAAAAGGCAAAGAGCGCGCAGAGCACTATAACCCGAAAAAAATGATTGATGAACTTGTAATTTTTTTTAGTACAATTCAGGGCTAGATGTCATTCCAGACAAGAGACGAGTGCAGCGAGTCCTTGATCTGGAATCCAGTGTCTTTTTTTTGTTCAAGAGTGTTATGAAAAGCTATTACATTTATATTTTAGCGAATAAAAGAAATGGAACATTGTACACCGGCGTAACGAATAATCTCTTCCGCCGGGTTAAAGAACATAAGGATGGGTTGGTCAAGGGATTCACACAAAGCCGCTGGATTCCAGATCAGCCTGCGCATAAAGCCGCGCAGTGCTGTCTGGAATGACAAATATCTATGAAACTTTCCATTGTCATGCCCTGCTTCAACGAAAAAGCGACCATCGAAGAAATCGTTACTCGTGTGCGCGCCGTGCCCATGCAAAAAGAATTGCTGATTGTGGATGACGGCTCCACCGACGGCACGCGCGGCATTCTTAAACGCCTGGACGGCCTCAAAGATTCGCATAACGAAATTAGGGTTCTCCTCCACGAGAAAAATCAGGGAAAGGGCGCTGCGCTTCAAACCGGTTTCCGGGAAGTGAAAGGCGATATCGTGATCATTCAGGATTCTGACCTGGAATATCATCCCGAAGATTACGGACGGCTGATTGAATTTATCCAGAACGGAAGCGCCGACGTGGTTTATGGATCCCGTTTCATCGGAACGCACCGCGTGTTTTTGTTTTGGCATTTTCTCGGCAATCAATTCGTAAATTTTGCGGCGAACATTCTTTATGACACGACGCTTACTGATTTTATGACTTGCTACAAAGCGTTCAAAAGGGAAGTGGCCGAAAAATTAAATTTGCAGGCCAAAGGTTTCGGCGTCGAAGCTGAAATCACCGCGAAAGTTTTCAAGAATCACAAATACCGCGTTTATGAAACCCCCGTGGCCTACTCGGGACGCGGCTATGAAGAAGGCAAAAAAATCCACTGGTGGCATACTTTTGTCGTCCTTTATTGGCTGTTCCGCGAACGGTTTTAAGCTTTCCCATCCCTTTTTATAACAACCGGTTACAATCTGCTTCGAAAGCCCCTTGCGAAGACGTTATTCCTACGCTATTATGGTTGTTTTTGGAGCCTGTAAAGGCCGGCCCCCTCGTCTAGTGGTTAGGACGCTTGGTTCTCAACCAAGTAACACGGGTTCGACTCCCGTGGGGGCTACCAGCTGCTACTTGATAAGGAAGTGCCGTGATGATCACACGTTACACGCGTCCCGAGATGGCGCGTATCTGGACTGACGAGGCGAAGTATAAAACTTGGCTAGACGTTGAGCTGGCCGTTCTCGAAGTCCAGGCAAAATACGGCATCGTTCCCAAAGATATTCCCGCAAAAGTTAAAGCCAAAGCAAAATTTGATATTAAACGCGTGCTTGAAATTGAGAAGCAGGTAAAGCACGACGTCATCGCTTTTCTCACCAATGTTTCCGAAAATGTCGGACCCGACGCGCGTTACGTTCATTTTGGAATGACATCCTCTGACGTTCTTGATACCGGTCTCGCGCTTCAAATCAAGCAGGCGACGGAACTGTTGCATTCTGATCTCAAAAAATTAATTGAAGTGCTGCGCAATAAAGCGCGAGAGCACAAAATGACGCCGATGGTGGGGCGCAGTCACGGCGTACACGCCGAGCCGATTACATTCGGACTCAAGATGGCCGTTTTCTACACGGAATTTTTACGCAACGAAACGCGCCTGAAAGAAGCTGGAAAACAAATCGCGGTTGGAAAAATTTCCGGAGCGGTCGGAACATTCGCGAATATCGATCCGAAAATTGAAGAAGAGTCTCTAAAAATTTTAGGATTGGATCCTGCTCCGATTTCCACGCAAATCGTTCAGCGCGACCGGCACGCGTATTACATGACCACGCTTGCCGTCATCGCCGGATCGCTTGAAAAACTCGCGACGGAAATCCGCTTGCTTCAAAAAACAGAAACTTTGGAGGTTGAAGAATCTTTTACGAAAGGGCAGAAGGGTTCATCCGCGATGCCGCACAAACGGAATCCCGTGAATTGCGAGCGCGTGGCTGGCTTGGCCCGCTTGATTCGCGGATATGCTCAGGCCGCGCTTGAGAATCAGGCTCTTTGGCATGAGCGCGATATCACGCACTCATCTGTGGAACGCGTGATTTTCCCCGACGCCGCCATTCTTCTCGATTTCATGCTCGCGGAGATGACGCAAATCATCGATAACCTGGAAGTTAAAGCCGAGAACATGAAAAAGAATCTCGAGCTCATGCGGGGAATGGTGTTCTCTCAGGGATTGCTGCTCGAACTGGTGAAGAAGGGTCTGACCCGGGAAGAGGGGTACAGAATCGTCCAGGAATGCGCCGCAAAAGTTTGGGATGAGTCCAAAGATCTGAAAACGATCGTGCTGAACGGTTCCGAAGTGGCGAAATATTTGAGCAAACAGGAAATTGAGAAGGTGTTTGATTACAGCTATCACACCAAAAACGTGGACGCCATTTTCAAAAGGCTGGGACTGTAATGGCTAAAAAAGGCAAGCTTGTTTACGAAGGCAAAGCCAAAAAAGTTTTCGAAACCGACAATCCCGATCTTTTTATCCAGGAATTCAAAGACGACGCCACCGCGTTTAACGCTCAAAAGCGCGGAACCATTTCCGGAAAAGGCGTGGTGAATAATAAAATTTCATCCGTTCTGTTCACGCTTCTTGAAAAAGAAGGCGTGCCGACGCATTTCGAAAAGCTCTTAAGTGACCGCGAAATGCTCATCAAAAAAGTTCAGATTGTTCCGCTGGAAGTGACGGTGAGAAATATCACCGCGGGCGGCATGTCGAAACTGCTGGGCGTGGAAGAGGGAATCCGCCTCAAAGAGCCGGTTTATGAGATTCATTACAAAAAAGATGAGCTCGGCGATCCGCTCATCAATGAGGATCATGCTTTCGCAACCGGATTGGCGACGCGCGAAGAGATGGAGACTATCCGGAAGTACGCGCTCAAGGTGAATGATTTTCTGCGCAAGTTTTTCGACAAATTGAATATCGAACTTGTCGATTTCAAATTAGAATTCGGGCGCGCGAAAGGAAAAATCCTTCTCGCCGATGAAATTTCGCCGGACACCTGCCGCTTTTGGGAAAAAGGAACCGGACGCAAGCTCGACAAAGATCTTTTCCGCCGCGATCTCGGCGGAGTGGAAGACGCTTATCAGGAAATGCTCAAAAAAGTGACAAGCTTGCTTGTCATCCCGGAGAAGGCCGCCGGGATCCAGGAACGAAAGGCTTAATCAATGAAAACATTCAACGCAAAAGTAAATGTGACGCTTAAAAAATCAGTGCTTGATCCGCAAGGAAAAACCATTCTCGAAGCGCTTCATTCGCTCGGATTCAAAGGTGCGGCGGACATCCGTTCCGGCAAACATTTTGAAGTAACCGTGAGCGCCGAAAATGAATCCGAAGCCCAGAATCAGGTGAAGCAAATGTGCGAGAAGCTCTTGGTTAATCCTGTGATCGAACAATACGAAATTAAGTTCTAAGTTCTAAGTTGTAAGTTGTAAGGAAGGAACGAATGCATCGTGGCTGCGAAAACGTTCAAAGATTTAGTTGTTTGGCAAAGAGCACATGATTTAGTTCTTGAAGTTTATAAAGTAACAGCTGGTTTTCCCAAAGAGGAAAAGTTTGGATTGGTGTCACAGATTAGAAGATCAGCAAGTTCAATTCCTACCAATATTGTAGAAGGACGCAAAAAGAGGAGTTTTAAAGAATTTTTGCATTTCTTAAATATTGCTGATACTTCACTTGAAGAAACAAAATATCACATAATTTTGAGTAATGATCTTGGCTATTTAAAATCGGAGGAGGTCGATAAGTTGAATTGTATGTGTGAAGAGATAGGTCGTATGTTGGCCGGTCTTCAAAAAAACTTACAACTTAGAACTTACGACTTACAACTAAAGTGAAAGTATCTGTCGTTGTTTTTCCGGGTTCCAATTGCGATTCGGACTGCTTCAACGTCATGAAAGACGTGATGAAGTGCGAAACGAATTATGTCTGGCACAAGGATCATGACCTGAAAAAACCGGATCTGGTGATTCTGCCGGGCGGATTCAGCTACGGCGATTATCTGCGCTGCGGTGCCATTGCCCGTTTTTCGCCCGTAATGAAAGAAGTGGTGCAGTACGCCAATAACGGCGGAACCGTCATCGGGATTTGCAACGGATTCCAGATTTTGCTCGAGGCGGGACTTCTTCCGGGAGCCATGCTGGCCAACCGTTCGCTCAAATTCGTTTGCAAGCACGTTTGGCTGAAAACGGAAAACGCGAAAACCAAGTTTACGAATAAACTCAAACCGGGGCAGCTTCTCAATATTCCCATTGCGCACGGCGAGGGAAATTATTCCGCGGATCCGGACACAATTAAAAAGTTGAAAGACGAAAACCGGATTGTTTTCCGCTACGCCTCGGAAAGCGGGGAAACGTCGGATGCTTTTAATCCAAACGGCGCCATCGAAAATATCGCCGGAATTTTGAACGAAAAGGGCAATGTTCTGGGCATGATGCCGCATCCGGAACGTGCGTCGGAAGATATTTTGGGTTCGCATGACGGCCGCGGAATTTGGGAATCTTTACTAAATTCAAAATGAAAAATGAAAAGTGCAAAATCAAGAAGATCGCTATGCCCCTCAAAAATTTTTAATTTTGAACTGTAATTTTTCATTTTTTACTTTGCATTTTGAATTCTAAAAAATATGAATACAACCATGACAGAGCCTACATCTAGAAAAGAGCCGGCAATCACTCCTGAGCTTTTGAAAGCTCACGGAATCACTCCGGATGAATACGAGCGCATCAAGAAAATTCTGGGCCGCGAACCGAATTTTACGGAAGTCGGGATTTTCAGTGTCATGTGGTCGGAGCATTGCAGCTACAAAAATTCCAAGGCACTCCTCAGGACTTTTCCCAAGGACGGCAAAGCTGTGATGGTGAAAGCCGGGGAAGAGAATGCGGGCTGCGTGGATATCGGCGATAAGCTTGCCGTCGTATTCAAAATGGAAAGCCATAATCACCCTTCGGCCATTGAGCCGTTTCAGGGCGCGGCGACAGGACTCGGCGGAATTCTGCGCGATATTTTTACGATGGGAGCACGTCCCATTTTTAATCTGAATTCACTTCGTTTCGGAAACCTCGACACTCCGCAGTCCAAACATTTGCTGAAAGGCGTGGTGGCCGGAGTCGCGCATTACGGAAATTGTATCGGAATCCCGACTGTGGGCGGCGAAATTTATTTCGATTCCGTGTATGAAGGCAATCCGCTCGTCAATGTGATGAGTGTCGGAATTCTGCGTCACGACGAACTCGCGAAAGGCGCCGCGAAAGGGCTCGGAAACCCGGTTTATTATGTCGGAGCGGATACGGGCCGTGACGGACTCGGCGGTGCGGCGTTTGCCTCGAAAGAACTCACCGAAGAATCCCACGAAGACCGCCCGGCGGTGCAGGTAGGGGATCCATTCAAAGAAAAATTATTGCTAGAAGCGTGCCTGGAAGTGATCAAGTCCGGTGCTGTGGTCGGAATTCAGGACATGGGTGCTGCGGGATTGACCTGCTCGACTTGCGAAACGGCGAGCCGCGCGGGAACCGGAATTAAAATTGATCTCAACAAACTTCCTCAGCGAGAAACGGGAATGATTCCGTATGAAATGATGCTTTCTGAATCTCAGGAGCGCATGCTGATTATCGCTCAAAAGGGAAAAGAGAAAATCGTCGAAGATATTTTCGAAAAATGGGATTTACACGCAGTAAAACTTGGGGAAGTGACCGACGGACATTTGATGCGCGTCTATCAGGGCGAAAAATTAGTCGCCGAAATTCCGGCCAAAGCACTGGCGGATGAAGGTCCAGTTTATATCCGCGAAGAAAAAGAACCGGCCTATTTAAAAGAAACACGCGCGTTTGATATCGAAAAAGGGGTCAGACCCCTTTTGGAACAAAAGGGGTCTGACCCCTTTTTTAATGAAATTCTGCTCAAACTGCTCGACGTTCCGTCTATCGCCTCGAAAGCGTGGATTTATGAGCAATACGATCACATGGTCCGCACCGACACCGTGTTCTTGCCCGGACGTCACGACGCGGCCGTGGTACGCATCAAAGGAACGAAGCGCGCGCTGGTTGCCTCATCCGACTGCAACGGACTTTATTGCTATCTCGATCCCTATGAAGGCGGAAAAATCGCCGTAGCCGAAGCGACCCGCAACGTCGTTTGCGCCGGCGGTGAGGCACTCGGAATTACCGACTGTTTGAACTTCGGAAATCCGATGAAACCGGAAGTTTACTGGACCTTTCATCAGGCCATCAGCGGAATTTCGGATGCCTGCAAAGCCTTCGGCGTTCCGGTTACGGGCGGTAATGTCAGCTTCTATAATGAAAATCCGAAAGGCGCTGTTTATCCGACGCCTACCATTGGAGTTGTGGGTGTATTAGATGATGTCACCCGTGCTGTGCCGAGCAATTTCCAGAATGAGGGTGATATCATTTACTTGCTGGGTGAAACGTTTAATGAAATCGGCGGTTCGCAGTACCTGCTTGAGATTCACGGAAAGCGTGCCGGAATCACACCGCGTCTTGACCTCAAGAAAGAAGTGAACCTTCATCAAGCGATTCTGAAGGCCAATCGTGAGCGTTTGATGAGTTCCGCGCATGATCTTTCAGACGGCGGACTTGCCGTGGCGCTTGCTGAGGCTTGTCTGAAAGAAGCAGGAAAATTCATGGGTGCTGAAATCACGAGTCTGGGTGTCGCGGGCGAAAAAAATATCCGCAATGACGCGGCGCTTTTTGGTGAAAGCCAGTCGCGCGTGATTGTGAGCGTAAAGAAAGAGAATGCTCAGAAATTCGAAAAAGCGATCAGCCAATTTTCGGTTCCTTTCCAGCAAATAGGAATAGTAAAAGGGAAGCGCCTTAAAATTACTGACCTGGTGGATGTAGCCATGGAAGATGTTGAGAAAGCGTATCGCAAAGCAATTCCGAGAAGAATGGAGAACAGTTTGTAGTAGCGACTTCAGTCGCTCAAAAAGCGGCTAAAGCCGCTACTACGAACGGAATGACTATGAATAATTATTTATCTGACCCGAATGATGACAAACTCAAAGAGGAATGCGGCGTATTCGGTATATTCGGCCATCAAAACGCGGCGGATATGACCTATCTGGGGCTTTTCGCGCTTCAGCACCGGGGTGAAGAAGCAGCCGGAATTGTTTCCTACGATGGTACGAATATGCATCTTCATAAAAATGTCGGCCTCGTGAACGAAGTGTTTAATGAAAGTTCTTTGAAATCCCTTCCCGGGAATTCTGCAATCGGGCATGTCCGCTATTCCACTTCCGGTTCGTCGACTGTTAAGAATGCCCAGCCGTACATGTCGGATTATTCCCGCGGACAAATTGCCGTAGCGCATAACGGAAATTTGGTGAATGCCCGCGTGCTTCGCGATGAACTGGAAGCTTACGGCGCGATTTTCGGAAGCACTTCCGATTCAGAAATCATCATTCATTTGATGGCCAAGCCCACCTACCGCACGTTCGAAGACGCGCTCGAGGGAACGATTCGCCGCATTAAAGGAGCATTTTCGATTGTGATGCTGATTAACAATGTGTTAATCGGCGCGCGCGATTCTTACGGTTTCCGTCCATTGTGCATCGGACGCATGCCGGAAGGTGCTTATGTACTCGGGTCGGAAACCTGCGCGTTTGATTTACTCGGCGCGAAATACGTCCGTGACGTGGAGCCGGGTGAAATTGTGATTATCGACAAAAACGGGCTTCGCAGCTTGCATCCGTTTAAAAATGATCCCACGCGCAAAGCGCATTGCATGTTTGAATTTGTTTATTTTTCCAGGCCCGATTCACTCGTATTCGGAAAATCAGTCGGTCAGATCCGTGAAAATCTCGGACGAGAGCTGGCCAAAGAACATCCGGTTGCCGCGGACATTGTGATTCCGGTGCCGGACTCGGGAAATTTCGCGGCGGTGGGGTATTCCATGGAATCGGGAATTCCGTATCAAACCGGGCTGACGCGAAATCACTATGTCGGGCGTACGTTTATCAGTCCTTCGGCTAATCAGCGCGAATTCAAAGTAAAAATCAAATTGAATCCCGTGAGATCCGTCATCGAAGGCAAGCGCGTGATTGTGGTGGACGATTCGATCGTCCGGGGCAACACGGCCAGGAACCGCGTGAAAACGCTTCGTGAGGCGGGTGCGAAGGAAGTGCATATGCGTATCAGCTGTCCTCCGCACGTGTCTCCATGTTTCTACGGAATTGATTTTCCGGATCCTTCCGAACTGCTCGCGACACGGCACACGATGGATGAAATCAAAAAGTTTTTGAACGTGGACTCGATTGGTTATTTGAGTATCGAGGGAATGCTGCGTGCTGCGGGCGCGAAAGAAAACGAATATTGCATGGCATGCTGGGATAAAGTTTATCCGTGTCCGGTCATCGATGACATGGACAAGTTTGGAATGGAAAAGAAGCGTTTAACTTAGTCAAAAAGGGGGCGGTTGTGGGTTCGGCAATTACCTATAAGAAAGCCGGAGTCGATATTGATGCGGGAAATGCGCTGGTGGAGCGCATCAAACCTCTGGCAAAGTCTACACGCATTCCCGGGCTCGTTTCATCCATCGGCGGGTTTTCGGCGCTGTTTGATCCTTCCGTTTATAAAATCAAAAATCCTCTGCTGGTTTCTACCACCGACGGTGTCGGAACAAAACTGGAACTTGCGAGGCTTCAGGGCAAGCATGACACCATCGGCATTGATTTAGTCGGAATGAACGTGAACGATTTAATCGTTACGGGCGCGCGTCCGATTTTTTTCCTCGATTATTTTGCCACGGGAAAACTGAACGTGAATGAAGCCGCGGCCGTGATCCGTGGAATTGCTGATGGCTGCCGTCAGGCCGGCTGCGCGCTGGTGGGCGGGGAAACCGCGGAAATGCCCGGATTTTATCAAAATTCCGAATATGATCTGGCCGGTTTTGCCGTCGGGATTGTCGATCGTAAAAAAGTGATTGACGGAAGCAAAGTAAAAATCGGTGACGTGGTGATTGGACTGGCTTCGAGCGGTCCTCATTCCAACGGTTTTTCCCTGATCCGAAAAGTTTTTTCCAAAGATGAGCTCCGCGGAAATTGGGGAAAGCTGGCGCTCACGCCGACGCGCATTTATGTGAAGCCGGTTCTGTCTGCACTTGAAAAATTCGAGATTAAAGCCATGGCCCATATCACGGGTGGCGGGTTTTATGACAATATTCCGCGCGTGCTTCCGGAAAATGCCGGCGTGAAAGTAAAACTGGGTTCCTGGCACGTGCCGAAGATTTTTCAGGAAGTGGTCCGCCGTTCGCGCCTGGGCATAAAAGAAATGCACCGAACATTCAACATGGGCATCGGAATGGCACTCGTTGTGAATGAAAAAGACGCCGAAAAAATTATTCACTATTTCGCAAAATTAAAAATTCTTTCGTGGCAGGTGGGAAGAATCGTCAAAGGGCGCGGGGTGATTGTGTCATGAATATTCTTGTGATCGGCTCCGGAGGGCGCGAGCACGCGCTTATCTGGAAAATCAAGCAAAGCCCCCTCGTAAAAAAGATTTACTGCATCCCGGGGAATGCGGGCATCGCCCAGCTTGCCGAGTGTGTTCCCGGAAATGCCGAGGACATCAATGCGCTGGCCGATTTTGCCTCGAAAGAAAAAATCGATATAACCGTCGTAGGGCCCGAGCTTCCGCTCGTCAAGGGAATCGTCGATGAATTTAATTCCCGGGGTTTGAAAATTTTCGGCCCGGAAAGAAAGGGCGCCACGCTCGAAGGTTCCAAAATTTTCGCCAAAAATATGATGCGAAAGTACGGTGTTCCCACCGCCTCATATGAAATTTTCACGGATGAAGAAAAAGCAAAAATTTACGTAGTCGAAGCGGATTATCCTCTGGTGATTAAAGCGGACGGGCTTGCCGCCGGCAAAGGAGTGGCGATTGTCGAATCCGCGGAAGAGGCCGTGCATGTGCTCGACGATTATTTCCGGAAAAAGATTTTTGGCGAGGCAGGCCTTCGCGTGGTGATCGAAGAATTCCTCGAAGGCCCGGAAGTTTCCATTCTCGCGCTCACGGACGGGGAGACGGTGATTCCTTTGTCCAGCGCTCAGGACCACAAACGCGTGAATGACCGCGATAAGGGGCCGAATACCGGAGGCATGGGCGCGTATTCCCCGTATCCGCTGCTTCTGGATCAGGATATCCGGGAATTAACGGAAAAAACAATTTCGCCGATCGTTCATGGAATGAAAAAAGAAGGCGTTACGTTCCGCGGGATTCTGTACGGCGGACTTATGCTGACTGACCGTGGGCCAAAAGTTCTGGAATATAACGTCCGCTTCGGCGATCCTGAAACAGAAGCGGTGCTGCCAAGGCTGAAAAGCGATCTTGTTCCATTATTATTAGCCTCGGCGGATGGAAAGCTGAAAGGTGTTCCCTGCGAATTTCATGAAAACGCGTCGATGACCGTCGTGCTGGTTTCCGGGGGATATCCCGGCAATTACGAGAAAAATTTTGAAATTAAAGGAATCGGGGAGGCGGAGAAAACCGGAGCGGTGGTATTTCACGCAGGGACGGCAAAAGACGTGTCCGGCAAATTGGTGACCGCCGGCGGGCGTGTGCTTGCCGTTACCGCGATGGGAGAGACGCTTCTGGATGCGAAACGCAACGTTTACGAAGCCGTTTCAAAAATTTCATTTGGCAAAATGCATTACCGCAAGGATATCGGTTTTCAGGTTTTGGGCGCGGGCATTCATTCATGATCGTAAGCGGCAATCAAATTCATGAAGTCGTTCAGGTTTTGAAAGAAGGAAAGCCTGTTGTTTTTCCCACAGAAACCGTTTACGGTATCGGGATCGCTCTTTCACAGAAAAAAAATTCCGGAGTTATTTTCGATCTCAAGGGCCGGGAGGAAAACAAGCCTTTAAGTCTTCATATTGCCCGGGTGACATCGCTCGATTTAAAAAAAATATTTTTTCCAAGAATTGTGAATTTCCTGATTCACCGGTTTTGGCCCGGACCGCTCACGCTCGTCATCAAAAGCCGTGACGGGGAAAAAACAGGCTACCGTTTTCCGTCCAATCTGATCGCACGTCAGCTGATTGAAGAGCTCGGCGAGCCGGTGCTCGCAACAAGCGCAAATTTGAGCGGTAAAGACCCGGCGTTGACGATAGAAGAAGCGGAAAGATATTTCGGCGATAAAGTGCCTCTGTATCTGGACGGCGGAAAGACCGAGTTTCAGGCAGCGTCAACCGTCCTGGATCTGAGTCAATATCCGCCGAATTTTATCCGGGAGGGCAGCGAGGCCCGGAAAGTACGCGATGCGATTCAAGAGTTTGAGGCTTTCCTTTTTATGAAAAAGAAAATACTGCTGGTTTGCACCGGAAATACCTGCCGCAGTCCCATGGCCGAGGGCTGGCTCAGGCGTTATTTTCTGGATGAAGGATTGGCCGATAGTTTTGAAGTGATCTCCTGCGGGACAACGGCTTTTTCCGGCGTTCCTCCGTCTGAGGAAGCTATCGAAGTGATGCGGGAAGAGGGCATTGATATTTCGGTAAAGCGTTCGCGGCCGCTTAACGATGAACTTCTTTTTCAATCAGACATTATTTTTGTGATGACAGAGGCGCATAAAGATTATATTTTGGAGCGGGCTCCGGAGGTATCCGGAAAAATACATATACTGGATATTCCCGATCCGATAGGAATGGAAAAAGAAGCGTACCGAAGGGTTTTTGAAGCGATGAAATCCAAGTTAACGAAGGAGATGGCATGGGTTCTAAAATCTTGATTGCTTCTGATCACGGCGGAGTGAAACTCAAAGATGCTTTGGTGAAATTCCTGAAAAAACTCCGTGTGAACGTGAAAGACCTCGGAACGAATTCCCATGAATCCGTTGATTATCCCGATTTTGGGCTGAAAGTCGCGAAGGAAGTCGGAAAGCACAAAAATGAGAAAGGGATTCTGATCTGCAAATCCGGAATCGGCATGGCCATGACGGCCAATAAAGTGAAAGGCGTCCGCGCAGCTTTGGTGCTCAATAAAAAAATGGCTGCTCTTTCCCGTCAGCATAATGACGCGAATATACTGGTTCTCGGAGCGGCTTTTGTTCCCGGCGCGAAAGCTAAAGGAATTGTGGAAACCTGGTTAAGAACTAAATTTGAAGGCGGAAGACACGAACGGCGGATTAAAAAAATAAAGGATTATGAAAATTTGTCTTTGCGAGCGAAGCGAAGCAATCTCCAAAAGTAAATACGAGATTGCTTCGTCGCTGAAGCTCCTCGCAATGACGGCAAATGAGGAAAAGAGATGATCACAATGACCGAACCTAAAAAGAACGCACAATCCAAATTAAAAGACGTTGATCCGGAGCTTTATCAGGCCATCAAAGAAGAAGCCGGGCGCCAGAATGACAACATCGAATTGATTGCGAGCGAGAACTTTGTGTCGGAAGCGGTGCTGGAAGCTCAAGGATCGGTGCTTACCAATAAATACGCGGAGGGCTATCCGGGAAAACGCTGGTACGGGGGCTGCGAGCATGTCGACAAGGCCGAAAGCCTCGCGATTGAACGCGCCAAGAAACTTTTCGGCGGCGAGCACGCGAATGTTCAGCCGCACTCGGGAACTTCGGCCAACATCGCCGTGCTGCTTGCCGCTTTGAACATGGGAGACACGATTCTGGCGATGAATTTGGCCCACGGCGGGCATTTGAGCCACGGGCACCCCATGAATTTTTCGGGGCTCTTCTATAAAATCGTTCCGTACGGCGTGAGCCGCAAGGACGAGCGTATCGATTACGAGGAGCTTGAGAAGCTTGCGGTGGAGCATAAGCCGAAAATGATTTTGATGGGTGCTTCCGCATATCCGCGTATCATTGATTTTGAGCGCAGCAAAAAAATCGCCGACAAGGTGGGCGCCATTCTTTTCGTCGACATGGCCCACTTCGCGGGGCTGGTCGCGGCCGGGCTTCATCCCAATCCGGTTCCTTATGCCGATTTCGTGACGACCACGACGCATAAAACGCTTCGCGGGCCGCGCGCAGGCATGATTTTGTGCAAGGAACAGTACGCCAAAAAAATCGACAGCACCGTGTTTCCTGGACTGCAGGGAGGCCCGCTGATGCATGTGATTGCGGCGAAAGCCGCGGCGTTTAAAGAAGCGCTCGGCGAGGATTTCCGGAATTATCAAAAACAGATTGTCGCGAATGCCAAAGCGCTTGCGAACCGCATGGCGAAAAACGGATTCCGCATTGTGTCCGGCGGGACGGACAATCATTTGATGCTGGTCGATGTGACGGTGAAAGGGTTTACCGGCAAAGAAGCGTCGGACGCATTGGATCATGTCCGCATTACCGTGAACAAAAACGTGATTCCATTCGATGAAAAATCCCCATTCGTGGCTTCGGGAATACGTCTCGGAACTCCGGCCGTGACTACGCGCGGAATGAAAGAGGCCGAGATGGAGAAGATTGCCGATTTAATCACGCAGACGCTTGACAAAAACGCGACGGAAGACACATTTAAAAAAGTGCGTGCGCAGGTGGAAGACTTGGTAAAGAAGTTTCCTTTATATGAAGGTTTAAGAAGAAGGATGGATTAATCGACGTTCGTAGTAGCGAATTTATTCGCTGTACTATTAGCGACTGAAGTCGCCACTACGAACGAGCGACTGAAGTCGTTAGTTGGTAGTGGCGAATTTATTCGCTGTATAATTAGCGGCTAAAGCCGCCACTACGAACGAGCGACTGAAGTCGCTACTACGAACGTTTTTAACTCTATGAAATGTCCCTACTGCAAATTTGATGACGATAAGGTGCTTGATTCGCGATCCGTGGATTCGGGCGCGATTATCCGACGCCGGCGCGAGTGCACCAAATGCAAACGCCGGTATACCACGTATGAGCGTGTGGAGGAAATTCCCACTCTTGTGATCAAAAAAGGCGGACAGCGCGAACCGTATGACCGCATCAAAGTACTGGCCGGAGTCCGTAAAGCCTGCGAGAAACGGCCTGTTTCTGCGGAGACCCAAGAAGAAATCGTTGTGGAACTTGACAAGCTGATCAGCGAAAAGTACGAGCGGGAAGTTCCATCGGACGTGATCGGCGAGTTTATCATGAAGAAACTTTATGAAATCGATGAAGTCGCTTATGTCCGTTTCGCCAGCGTCTACCGACAGTTCAAAGACATCAATCATTTTCTCAAAGAGCTGAAAGCACTGCTTTCGAAATAATTATTTCTTGTTTTCTGACGGGACGGGAGTGCGAATGGGAAGGGGAGAGCCCGGAACCTGTGTTTCTAACACTTTCTCGTCTTTTGCTTTTCTTTCTTCCGCAAGAAAATTCCTGATTTGGGCTTCTTCAACAACCTGCTTGATAAATGTCTCGCGCTGCTCGATTTTCGCCAATTCCGTCATGGCTAACCGGTAACCAGCTTTCACTTTTTCATACTCTTCCGGCTTGGTGTCCGGATGAACCGACAAATATTTTTTCTTTAAATCTTCATCCGAAATTACGGTGTCGGCGGGAAGAGTGTCCAGAAGTTTCCTGATAGCGATCAGGTCCCGTACTTTTTCCTCGAACGCGCGCGGTCCTTCGCGGAACACATTCTGAACCCATCGCTGATAGAGTTCTTCATCATAAGTCTGGCCCCCTCCCAGGTTTTTAATAATTTCAACGCGCACTTCTTCATCGGTCGCTTTGATGCCTTCATTCCGGGCTTTCATCGCCAGGGCAATCTGCTGCCAGACTTTCTCTTCGAGTTTCTCCGAAGACATTCCTTCGACTTCTTTGCCCCCGAAAATCTGAACCATTTTTAAATGCCGGTTGAATTCAGTATTCGATATTTTTTTCCCGTACGCTTTGCCGGCGGTTGCCGTGCCTTCAGAAAGGCCCGAAAAGATAATGCTTCCGGCCCCCCAAATCCCGAAGGAAATGACGATAAACCAGACAATCAGCTTTGTGTTTTTTCGTAAGTATTCAAGCATAAAGGAGTAAGGATTATAATAAAAATCAGGACCCTTAAATAGTGAAATATCAGAAAGATACGAACTCTTGATCGGTAAAAGGGGCCATGCTAAGATGTAACGTTATTTTGGCAAATTTCTTGAGCTAAGGAGATTAAAAATGAACAAACTGCATGGGGCAATCGTAGCACTCTTCATTCTGGGGGCCGTTTCATTGGCCAGCACGGTTTTCTTTTATTCACAGATTGATTCCGAGCGCCAGGCACGCCAGGCGGCTGAGAAGGCAAAAACGGAAATACAGCAGTCTCTGAATGAAAAAGACAAGATTTTGCAGGAAAAAACTCAAAATGCAGCTTCGCTGGACAGTCAAGTGGCTGAACTGAAAGCTGAAATACGCACAAAAAATCAGGAAATTACAAAAAACCGTACAACGATTGCCCAGCAGGAGTTGAGTATCAAGGACCTGACCGAAAAAAATACCCTTCTTGAAAAAGAGAAGAAGGAGTTGAAATCCCGTCTAGAATATTTCGAGGGGCCGACTCAGGAAACGGAAACTTCAACTCTCGCCGGCGGAAAGCCTGCGTTTTCGGAAAATTCAGCGGTAAATTCCGCCGCGGATGAGAAAACTGCCGATCCGTCCCAGGCGGTGAATTCGCAAGCCACCGGCAAAGTTATTTTGGTCAATAAAGAATACAGATTTCTTGTTGTCGGCCTCGGGAAACTGGACGGAATCAAACTTCAGGATCAGTTTGATATCGTCCGCGGTGATCAGGTGATCGGGAAAGTGGCCGTTTCCAAGCTCTACGAATCGCTTTCTTCCTGTGACATTGTTCAGGAAGGCAAAGAACCGTTTAAAGAAGGCGACCTAGTCCGTTTTGCCGCCAAAGCTTAGGAGGCATTATGAAGAAGTATGCCGGAATTTTTGCCGTATCGGCTATTGCTATTCTTGCCCTCGCGCTTCTTTCGCGGGAAGTGATTTCCCAGGCGCAGGCTCAGGATGCAGCAAGCGAGAACACGCAGTTTTCGCAGCTGATGGACCGGCTTGATAAGATCGAATCGCAGTTAGAAGAAATTCTTGAAAATCAGCAGCAAACTTTTGCGGAATTAAAAAGAGGCCGCTACTTTACGAAGCGTTCATAATCCATGTCCCAAACCGCTACAAAACAGTTTGTCAAACCGCTTGAAGCAGGCATTCGCGGTGTTTATATCCCTCCGGGAGACAAATCCATTTCGCACCGGGCCGTTATGATTGCGTCTCTGGCAAAAGGAATAAGCCGGATCACGAACTTTCTGACCGCAGATGACTGTTTGAATACTGTGCAGGCCATGCAGGCTTTGGGAGTTTCCATTCAAACGGGAAAGAATGACATTGTGGTGCGCGGCGCCGGGCTTAGCGGTTTGAAGGCGCCGGAAAAAGAAATTTACTGCGGCAATTCCGGAACCACCATGAGGCTTCTGTCCGGAATTCTCGCGGGCCAGCCGTTCGAGACGACTTTGACCGGCGATGAGTCGCTTTCGCGCCGTCCGATGAAACGCGTCACGGAACCCCTGCGTGAAATGGGCGCGGAAATTTCCGGTCCCGATCACGGCAATTTCCCTCCGGTAAAAATCAAGGGAGGGAAACTGAAAGGAATTTATTTCGACAATAAACTTTCGAGCGCCCAGGTAAAATCCGCGCTGATGTTTGCCGGTTTGTACGCCGAAGGCGAAACGGTCATTCACGAGGACGTGCTTTCACGCGATCACACCGAAAGACTGTTCGAACTGTTCAAAGCGGATTTCGAAAAAGATGATAAAAATGTCATTGTGCGTCCTACGAAAAAACTGGCCGGCCTGGATTTTAGAGTTCCTTCGGATCCCTCTTCAGCGGCTTTTTTTATCGTTGCGGCAATTCATTCCGAAGATTCGTTTCTCACCATCAAAGATGTTTGCCTGAATCCGACGCGCACCGGTTTTCTGGAGGTGCTGAAAAGAATGGGCGCGAAAATTGAAGTGAAGGTGGGAGAGTCTGATTACGAACCGATCGGAGACCTGAAATGTTTTACCAGTTTTCTGCGGGGAACGACGATATCCGGAAAAATGATTCCGAGGGTGATCGATGAACTTCCTATTCTGATGGTGGCAGCGGCCATGGCTTCGGGAGAAACAGTGATTCGCGGAGCCCAGGAACTCAGGGTGAAGGAGACAGACCGGATTAAAGCGATGTCGGATAATCTCAAAGCACTGGGAGTTCAAGTAACCGAGCATGAAGACGGGTGCACGATTCACGGTAAAGCGTTCATACGCGGAGGCAAGGCCAAGAGTTACGGCGATCACCGCACGGCCATGAGCATGGCCATAGCGGGTTTATTGAGCCAGGAAGGTGTGGAAATCGAGGATATAGACTGCGTGTCCACTTCCTATCCGGGTTTCTTCGAGGATTTAGCAGCGCTTTCAGCTTAAAACAGAAAGGGGTCAGACCCCTTCCAACAAGAAGGGGTCTGACCCCTTTCTGTTTTAAGCATTGCGCTTCTCGAAACTTTCCGATAAAATCCCAAGTTACCTTTAGCTCAAAAGAGGCATCGTAAGGCAAACAGAAGAGGATCTGATCTCAATGGTGATTGATCAAGTATTAGGGTTTTTTTCGAATGATATCGGTATCGATCTCGGTACCGCAAACACTCTGGTTTATGTCAAAGGTCAGGGCGTCGTGCTCTGCGAACCCTCCGTTGTAGCTGTTGAACGTGGCACAAACAACATTGTTGCAGTCGGCGAAGAAGCTAAGCGCATGCTCGGAAGAACGCCGGGGAACATCGTAGCCATTCGTCCAATGAAAGACGGCGTTATTGCCGACTTTGACATGACCGAAGCCATGCTCCGCTATTTCATCCGCAAAGTAAATATGAAAAGAAGGCTTGTCAGTCCCCGCGTTGTGATCGCCGTGCCGAGCGGAATTACCGAAGTTGAAAAACGCGCCGTGAAAGATTCCGCAGAACGTGCCGGAGCGCGCAGTCCGGTGTACCTCGTTGAAGAACCCATCGCCGCCGCAATCGGAGTCGGACTTCCGATTCACGAGCCGGCAGGCAATATGATTATCGATATCGGCGGCGGAACCACGGAAATTGCCGTGATTTCACTGGCCGGAATCGTTTATGCGAAAAGCATACGCATCGGCGGCGATGAATTCGATGACTCCATCGTCCAGCATCTCAAAAAAACCTACAATCTTTTGATCGGCGAAGCCACGGCCGAAGACATTAAAATTAAAATCGGTTCTGCCTATCCGCTTGAAGAAGAGCTCACCATGGAAGTTCGCGGACGGGACATTCTGGCCGGCCTGCCGAAGACAATTACGGTGACCAGCGAAGAAATCCGGGAGGCGCTTTCCGAGCCTGCTTCCTCGATTCTTGAAGCGGTGCGCATCACCTTGGAAAGAACGCCGCCGGAACTTTCAGCGGATCTTCTGAACCGCGGGCTGGTGCTGGCGGGCGGGGGAGCGCTATTAAGAGGGCTTGATAAGCTGATTGCCGAGGAAACAGGTCTTCCGGTTCACATTGCGGATGATCCCCTGACGGCGATCGCATTAGGCACCGGACGTTACCTGAGTGACATTAACCTGCTGAAAAAGCTTTCGGTCAATAATCATCAGAATTCGAAGTACGATCACCGGCAGTAGCACTAATACCGGAAATTTTTGAAATAATTTTCTTTTAACTTTTTCCTCTTACCAACGGAATGGTCAAGCGGTGAGACCGAAAGCGTTTCTCGTAATCATCATTATTGCCGTCATGCCGCTAGTTCTATCCTCGGTTGCCACGCCTTTTCCCGAAACCGTCAGAACTTTTTCCTACCAAACACTGAAACCTGTTTTCCAGACTTCCGATTTTGTTTCCGATAACTTTAAAGGGCTCTTTACCAAAGCGAAAGATTTCCTTTCCGTTCACAAGCAGAATCAGGAGCTTAAAAATCAGATCCGCGATTTGAAAATGGAAGTGGCTGAGCTTAAAGAAGAGAACAAAAAAATTGAACGGCTGGCACAGATTCTCCCGTTTCTCGATCAAGGGCCCCGAAGCATGGTTTATTCCCAGATTATTTTCAGGGGCATGTCGTTTTGGGATCAGACCGTTATTATCGACAAAGGTTCCAAACAAGGAATTCAGAAAGACATGCCCGTAATCACGCATATGGGACTTGTGGGAAAAGTGACCGGATCTGCGCCTTCCACTGCCAGCGTCATTCTTTTGACGGACCATTCTTCCCGCGTCGGTGCGCTCGGACAGGAGTCCAGGGATATCGGCCTGCTGTGCGGAGAGGGAGTGAAGCTGCTTCGGATGATTTATCTGGATCTCTCGAGCACAATTAAAATCGGAGACACGATTGTGACTTCCGGAATGGGAGGCGTTTTTCCAAAAGGAATTCCCGTAGGCAAGGTGGAAACGGTGGCGAAGGACAAGGACGGCCTTCATTTGTATGCGCTTGTGCGGCCATTTGTTGATTTTTCTAAACTGGAGGAAGTTCTGTGCCTTCTCAAACAGCGCGGCGAATTGCGATACTCTCAGTCATCCTGATTTTTTTCGAGGTTTTTCTCGGGCGCGTGCTCGAATTTTATTCCGTGCGTCCGGACCTGTTCCTGATTTACATCGTCTTTTGGGCCTTTGTCATCGACAGGAGAAGCGCTCCCCAGATTGCCATAGTGTTGGGACTGCTCCGGGACGTTTTTTCCACGGGATTTTTCGGCGCGGAAACACTCAGTTATTTTATCGTCGGCCTTCTGGTTTCAATGCTGAGCCTGAAAGTGGAGCGCGCGAATTTTCTGATTCATGGAATCACATGTTTTCTGTTTTCCCTGGCGCATTTCTGGATTTATGCCGTCCTCATTTTGGTGATGAACGGATCGTCCGGCATCCCCGGAAATTTTTGGTGGATCACCCTGTTTGATTCCTTGTATACTGCTCTCATGGCGGCCTGGATGATCGGATTCTTTGAACGTCTGATATATTTCAGAACTTCCCGTTCGAATCTCTTCGCCTGAAACAAAACTTCATGATTCGATATCAAATATTTCGCAGTGTTATCGTTCTTCTTTTTTCCGTACTCCTCGCTGGACTTTTTTTCATTCAGGTGGTTCAGGGCCCGAAATTCTACCGCCAGAGCGAGCATAACCGCATCCGTCTTATTCCGCTTCTGGCGCCCCGGGGTGACATTTACGACCGTACCGGTACCGTGCTTGCGGGCAACCGCCCTTCCTACAACGTTTCCATTCTGCCCGGAGAATTGGACAAATCGGAAATTCCCGGGCTGTCCAACATTCTGAATATTTCAGAAAAAGAAATTCAGGAAAGAATTAAAAAAGGGAAAAAAGTTCCGTTCATTCCGATTGTGCTCGCGCGTGGCATTGATCTGAAGACATTGTTTCTCCTCGAGGAGCAGAGGCCGGAAATGGGCGGAGTGATCATTCAGGTGGAGTCGGTGCGTGATTATCCTTTCGGTGACAAGGCGGCCCATCTTTTGGGCTATGTCGGAAAAGTTTCCAGGACAGAGTTGGACAGTGACGAAGACGGCCGGTTTCAAAACGATGATTTGATCGGAAGGGCCGGCATCGAAAAGGGACTGGATTCGGTTTTGCGCGGCGAAAACGGAGGCCTTCAGGTAGAGGTGGATTCCCGGGGCCGTCAGACAAAAGTTCTTTCGGAGCGCAAAACGAAAAAAGGGCAGGATGTCACGCTCACGATCGACATGCGCCTGCAGGCAAAAGTGGAAGAAATTTTTGCGGATAAAAAAGGCGTTGTCGGAATGATGGATCTTGAAACCGGGGAGATCATCGTCTGGGTGAGCAAACCTTCTTATGACCCGAACGCTTTTGTCGACCCTGCTCGCGGAAAGGAGAGGGTGCGTCTTTTGAAAGATCCCGACCATCCTTTAATTGACCGCGGACTGCGGGCGTCCTATCCGCCCGGCTCTTTGTTTAAAATCGTAACCGCGCTGGCTGCCCTCGAAAAAAATAAAATCAACAATCACACGACGTTTTTCTGCAACGGATTTTTCAGGCTGAGGCCCGGGTCTCGCCCGTTCAAATGCTGGTTCAAACAGGGGCATCAAGCCGTGGATATTTTTAAAGCCCTGGAACGGTCCTGCAATGTCTTCTTCTATAATTGCGGACGTATGCTGGAGGCCGGCGAAATTGCTTCCATGTCCCGCCGGCTGGGACTGGGACAACCTCAGGACGTCGAAGTGACATATATAAAAGGAATTGTCCCCGACGAAAACTGGAAACAGGCCCGGTTCAAAGAGCGCTGGTATCAGGGTGAAACCATCAGCTACGCCATCGGCCAGGGCTATTTGTCGCTGACACCGCTTGAACTGATGCGTATGATCGGAACCGTGGCACTTGAAGCGGAAATGCCTTCACCTCATTTTGTGAAAAGCGGAAAGGTGATGCGTAAAAAAGTGAATTTAAATCCGGAGGACGTCAAGCTTGTCAAGCGCGGACTATTAAAAGTAGTGCAGTCGGATTTTGGCACGGGACAGTACGCGCGCGTGGATTTTATGAAGATGGCCGGTAAAACGGGAACGGCTCAGACAACAAAAGGAGATGACCATGGCTGGTTCGGCGGGTTTTTTCCCTACGAAAAACCTAAAGTTGCTTTCATTTGTTTTGCCGAGCACGGCAAGTCGGGAGGGCTGGCCGCCGGAAAAGTAATGCATGAAGTCGTTACGGCCTGGAAACAAATTAATGATGAAGGCCCGGCCAAAGAATTGGAAACCGCGGAGCCGAAGCCTCTCGTTCGTCCCATTCAACCGCTTCAAAATACGGTGACACGACCTCATGTTAGCCAGTAAAGTTCTAAAAGGATTCAATTGGGGACTTTTTTTCTTTGCCCTTGCGCTTTCATTTCTCGGTCTTGTGTTCATTGCCAGCGCAACGGCGGGACATTCAGCCGTGTATCTGACGAAACAGCTTATTTGGCTGGGCATGGGGATTATCTCGATGCTTTTTGTGGTCTGGATCGGGTACCGTTCCTTCCTGAATTTGGCGCTGATTTTTTACGGAATTTCCATTTTGCTGTTGGTTCTCGTCATGCTGACGGGCGTGAGTGCGAAGGGCGCCCAGCGCTGGCTCGACCTGGGATTTATCGCGCTTCAGCCTTCGGAGTTCTGCAAGCTGGCCACGATTCTCGTGCTGGCAAGATTTCTCGGCGCCCGCAAACCTTCCAAGGGGCAGTTTTGGACATTTATTGCCTCGTCCGCCATTGTGCTTTTCCCGCTCGGATTTATTTTAAAACAGCCGGACCTAGGAACCGCGCTTATTTTCGTTCCGATCTTTTTCTGCATGCTATTCGTGTGGGGAGCAAAACTCAGATATTTGATCGGAACCATTGTAATGGGTCTGGCGAGCATGCCGGTATTCTGGCTGCTCTTGAAAGAATATCAGAAGCGCCGTCTGCTGGTGTTCATCAATCCTAATATTGATCCTCTCGGATCCGGGTATAACGCCATTCAGTCAAAAGTCGCCGTCGGTTCCGGAATGATTTTCGGGAAAGGCTGGTTTCAGGGAACCCAGAACCGGCTTCAGTTCATTCCCGAGCATCACACCGATTTCATTTTCAGTGTGATCGGCGAAGAATGGGGATTTATCGGGGCCACGGCGCTGATTCTGATTTTTCTGCTGTTTTTCTGGCGCGCAACGTCTATCGGAAATCAGACGACAGACATGTCGGCCCGTTTGCTGGTTACGGGAATTGTGTGTATGATGGTATTTCAAATTTTCATCAATATCGGGATGACGATAGGAATCATGCCCATCGCGGGGCTGCCGCTTCCGTTCATCAGCTACGGCGGCTCGGCCCTGATCAGCGCGTTTATCTCCGTAGGACTGATGATTTCCGTCTACCGGACGCGCTCAATTTTTTAGGAGAACCGATGAAGCCCGGCGTACTGGTGGTGGATGACGAAGAAGAAATATGCGATTACATCCGGGATATTCTGCAGGACGAGGGATATGCGGTGAAGCAGGCGTTTTGCGGGGAGGACGTTCCTGCCGCGCTTGCCGCAAATGAGTTCAATATTGCGTTTGTGGATTTAAAACTTTCCACGACCCTGAGCGGCCTGGATGTTATCACCCTGCTTCGCCAGGAGTCGCCCGGAATAAAAATCGTGGCGATTACCGGCTACGTCGACACCCATCTTCGCCAGGCCACCGAAAACCTCGGCGTCAATTTCTTCCTCGAAAAACCCTTCAAACCGAATGAAGTCCTCCAGGCCGTCCAGAGCATTTGTCGTAGCGACTGAAGTCGCTAGTTGGTAGTGGCGAATTTATTCGCTGTATAATTAGCGGCTGAAGCCGCCACTACGAACGATTAGCGACTGAAGTCGTTAGTTGGTAGTGGCGAATTTATTCGCTGTCTAATTAGCGGCTGAAGCCGCCACTACGAACGATTAGCGATTGAAGTCGTTAGTTGGTAGTGGCGAATTTATTCGCTGTATAATTAGCGGCTGAAGCCGCCACTACGAACGATTAGCGATTGAAGTCGCTAGTTGGTAGTGGCGAATTTATTCGCTGTCTAATTAGCGGCTGAAGCCGCCACTACGAACGATTAGCGATTGAAGTCGTTAGTTGGTAGTGGCGAATTTATTCGCTGTCTAATTAGCGGCTGAAGCCGCCACTACGAACGATTAGCGATTGAAGTCGCTAGTTGGTAGTGGCGAATTTATTCGCTGTCTAATTAGCGGCTGAAGCCGC
>Ga0187892_10000736_pt1 | contig 82287 bp, 67 predicted proteins | sample MA1701073metaG_FD_139345 | JGI IMG/M metagenome (GOLD analysis project Ga0187892, IMG submission 139345) | Bio-ooze microbial communities from a basaltic lava cave in the Kipuka Kanohina Cave System on the Island of Hawaii, USA - MA170107-3 metaG ... | reverse complement strand
TCCGCCTCTTTCAAAATCAGGACGATCTGCTCCTCACTGAACCTGCTCTTCCGCATGTCCTTCCTCCCCGCACACTCGGCCCGGTCACACTACCATTGGCCCAGTTGTCGGGGAGCAGGTCACTCCCCCATCGATGGGGGAGGGTCAGGGAGCGGGTGATTTCTAAGAACCCGGTCCGATTTTCTGGATAATCTCCAAGACTGCTGTGCAGGTGACATGGGCACATCCGTGACATCGAGCATGGCTCGTTGGGCCAACGAGCGCGCATCTGCCATGCCACAGACCGGCGAATACCAGCCCGGTTAGACCTTGATGCAGGCCACCCAGTGGCCGTGAGAGACCTCTCGCAGCGGCGGCACCTCACCTTTGCACTCATCGGTCATGATTGGGCACCGCGTATGAAAGACGCATCCGGTGGGCGGGTGGAGCGGGCTTGGGATGTCGCCCTTCAGGACAATACGTTCCCTCTTCCGTTCCAGCGCAGGGTCAGGCGCCGGGACAGCTGACAGGAGCGCCTTGGTGTAGGGGTGCAGAGGGTGCGCGTACAACTCGGCACGGGGCGCGACTTCGACGATCTTGCCCAGGTACATCACCGCAACGCGGTCACTGATGTGGCGGACGACAGATAAGTCGTGTGCGATGAAAAGGTAGGCCAGGTTAAATTGCGCCTGCAAGTCTTGCAGCAGGTTTATCACCTGGGCCTGGATCGAGACGTCCAGAGCAGAAACGGGCTCGTCCAAGACTATCAAGCTTGGGCGTGCAGCAAGGGCACGCGCTACGCCAAGGCGTTGCCTCTGCCCCCCGCTGAACTCGTGGGGGTAGCGGTTCGCCATCGCCGGGCTCAGGCCGACGGTCAAGAGGAGGTCCGCCACCTTCTCGCGGTATTCCTGCTTGCTCGAAAACAATTTGTGGACGATAAGCGGCTCACCCACGATGTTGCCCGCCGTCATACGCGGGTTCAGCGAGCCATATGGGTCCTGGAAAACGATGCCCATCCGCCGCCGCATCTTGCGGATCTCGGAGCCATTCAGCCCTGTTAGCTCCGTCCCCTCAAACGTCACCTTGCCAGAAGTGGGCCGTGTCAACTGCATGATGGCCCTGCCAGACGTCGTCTTGCCAGAGCCGCTTTCACCGACCAGGCCAAGGGTCTCACCGGGCTGCAGGCTGAAGCTGATACCGTCGACGGCTTTCACATGTCCCACGGTGCGTTGCAGCAGGAAGCCGCGTGAAACAGGGAAATAGACCTTCAAGTCCTCCACCGTGAGGAGAGGGGCGGACTTACCAGTTGGCCCTCCACCGGCCACAGACCTTATCGCGGCGGTCACGTCCTGGCCTCCCGCCTGCGCTCAACGCGGCTGTGCTCCCAGCATGCTGACCAGTGACGGCCACTCACTTCAATCAGCGCCGGGTCGTCCTTGCCGCAGCGCTCGACCGCCCAGTCGCACCTCGGCCTGAACGCGCACCCGGCCGGCAGGGACGTGAGGTCCGGGATCTCGCCGCGGATCGGAGCAAGGCGAGTCCGCGCCGGCTCATCGAGCCGCGGGACTGAGTTGAGCAAGCCCACGGTGTATGGGTGTTTGGGCGTGCCGTATATGTCGTCAGAGACGCCCATTTCGCGGATACGGCCTGCGTACATCACATTCACGCGGTTTGCATACCGGGCCACGACCCCAAGGTTGTGCGTAATGATGAGCAGGGCAGTGCCCAGCCGTTCTGTGAGGTCCTTCATCACCTCCAGGATCTGGGCCTGTATGGTCACGTCGAGCGCGGTCGTGGCTTCGTCAGCGATGAGCAGCTTGGGGTTGCACGAAAGCGCGATGGCGATCATGACACGCTGGCGCTGACCCCCCGAAAGCTGGTGCGGGTAGTCCCTGAGCCGGGTCTGCGCGTCCGGTATGCCAACCATGTCGAGCAGTTCGCCTGCCCGTTCCCATGCCTGGCCCTTGGACATGCCAAGGTGCAGTTCCAACGTCTCAGTGATCTGGCGGCCGATAGTAAGCACGGGATTGAGGGATGTCATCGGCTCCTGGAAAATCATGCTCACTTTCGCGCCGCGGACCTTTCGCATCTCCGCCTCTGACAGCCCCAGCAGTTCCTGGCCCTGGAAAATGACCTGCCCGCCCTCTATGCGGCCGGGGGGGTTGGGGATCAGGCGCATCAGAGACAAAGCGGTGACGCTCTTGCCGCAACCGCTTTCGCCCACGAGCCCGAGCGTCTCGCCCTCATTGAGGTCAAATGAGACGCCGTCCACTGCCTTTACTACGCCGCCGGCAGTGTAAAAGTAGGTCCTCAGGTCCCGGACCTGGAGGAGCGTTTGTCCGCCTTTTGCACGGTTGTCTGATGCCAAGTACCCGCTCCTAGTAACCACGCACCAGCCGGCACCCTTGGACAATCAGCAGCCGGCTCGCAGCGTCCCAGGACGCTATTTTGCCAGTGACCGAGTTCCTGCCGCCGGGAGTAAGGCGCCGCAGTTCAGCCTCGCTGATTCTCTCAAACATGCACGTAACAGCGCCGGCCCCCGCGCCGTAGGTGACAAAAGCGCTGCCTGCGGCATCACGCCCGGAATCGCGGACATCGCCTTGTATCACATATGACTTACCGATAAGGCTGGCAACCCTGGCAGGTTCCTCGCGAAAAATAGCCTCCAGCGTGCGAGCGGCAGTGCGCGGGAACTCGTCTGCAGAAAGGTTATCTACAAGTACGGACGTAACCTCTTCATCCGCCGTTATCGGAGGCGGTGTGGCCGTGGGCGGCAAGCCAGACTGGGACGTGGCGGTTGGCTCAAAAGTCGCCAGCACGTTCGACCCAGGGACGTTGGACTGGCTCCCCGTGCCGGCGCCAGTCAATATCTCCGCCGTGGCTGCATCGGGCGCCACGGTCGCAGCCGCTCCTCCACCGCAAGCCGCAAATATCAGCAGCCCCGCAGAGGTCAACAGGCCGGCAGCGATATGTCTTGAACTACATCGCACCGCGCAACCTCGGGTCCAGCACATCCCGTAGCCCATCGCCCACAAGGTTCGCTGCCAGGATGGTTAGCGCCAGGAACAGGCCCGGGAAGAACGATATCCAGAAATTGATGGTCACGTATTCTCTTCCAATGGCGATGATGTTACCCCAACTCGGTATGTACTCAGGCGTGCCAACGCCCAGAAACCCCAATGCAGACTCGGTCAGGATGGCGCCAGCAAAGTAAACGGACGCCTGGACGATGACCGGCGCGAAGGTATTCGGTGCAATGTGCCGGAAGAGGATACGAGGCACCGGGGCCCCAATGGCTCGTGCTGACTCCACATAGGTCCGCTCCCGCAAGGTCAACACAACGCCTCGCACAACGCGCACCATGCCGGGCGTGTCAACAATGCAAATTACAAGTATGACATTGCGCAGGCTTGAACCCAGCGTGGCCACAAGCGCAAGCGCCAGCACGAGCGTCGGGAACGACATCATGCCGTCCATGAACCGCATCACAGTATTGTCCGCAATACGGTTGTACCCAACTGTGATGCCTATCGCCGTGCCGATAACGGTGACGATGATGGCGACGGACGCGGCGACTACCAATGACACCTTGGCGCCGTGCAGTGTGCGTGAGTAAACATCGCGACCCAGCGTGTCCGATCCAAACCAGTGCTCGGCCGATGGTGTTTCAAGACGGCTAGACAGGCTCAGAGTAGTGGGCTCGTAGCGGGCGATCGCCCTCGCGCCCGGCGTTGCAGTGATGATCGCTATTAGCGCCATGACAGCGAGGATGGCGCTGCCAGCCAAAAGAGGTGGGTTGCGTCGCAGGACATGCGCTACGCCGCGGACGCGCGACGCGGCCCGGTCCACTGCGGACGGTTCAGCTATTGCCAGGCCCGTCCGCGCCTGCGCGACCGCTCGTTCGGCCATTTATAGACGCACCCTTGGGTCTACGAACGCGTATGCGAGGTCAACTGCCAGGTTTACAAGCACATAAATGAAAGCAAGCATCATCAGGAGGGACTGGACAATCGGGAAGTCCCGCTTCTGGACCGATTCAGCCACCAGCCGTCCCAGCCCGGGGATCGTAAACACGGTCTCGGTCACGACGACGCCTGTGATCAGGCCGGCTGCCAGGAAGCCAATCACGGTAATGATGGGAATGGCGGCCGCCCGGAGGGCGTGTCGCAGGAGGACGTCTCGCTCGCCAAGCCCTTTAGACCGCGCCGTACGGATGTAGTCCTCACGGAAGACCTCGAGCATCGACGACCGTGTCATCCTGACGATGACTGCGGACCCGGTCACCCCGAGGAGGCTGCAGGGCAGGGCAATGCTCCTGAAAAACCCACCAGCACTTTCAGTTATTGGCGTAAAGCCGATAACCGGGAACCACCTGAGGTTCACGGCGAATATGTAGATCAAAACTATGCCCAGCCAAAAGCCAGGCACAGATATCCCCAGTGCGGCGTAGACCTGGCCGATGCGGTCCCATACGGTGCCTGCCTTCCAGGCGGCCATAACGCCGACCGTCACGCCCAGAGCGATCGCTAGCAGCCCTCCAAAGAGTGCCAGGCTGAGCGTTGGCGCAAGGCGCGTGCTGACAAGCTTTGAAACTGACAGTCCCGAGAATATTGATGTGCCCAGGTCGCCCCGGACGGTCCGGCCTACCCAATCTACAAACTGCCGGGCGAGCGGCTTATCGAGGCCCAGCTCGGTCCTGATCCTCTTCACATCTTCAGGCCCGGCGTAGTCCCCCGCCATGATGTTGGCTGCATCGCCAGGCGCAAGGTGAACAAGTGAGAATGCGACCAGCCCGACGATCATCAGGACCGGTATCGTGGCGAGCAGCCGCTTTATGACGTATGCAGTCATAGTGGCGAGGTGTTACTCCGCGCTGGGCCGCCAACCTGGCAACTGCCCAGCTCAAGTCCCCCATCCGAAAACACGGGCGTCCTGGCCTGGACCAGGACGCCCGCGCACGGTCAATCTATCTGTCAGGCGGGGGGCGTACTTAGCCCAGCGCCCGTTTACTTTGTCTTCCAGGAGTTGTAGACGTTGAACGGCATGCCGAAGTCTGTCCGGGCGCCGACCACGCCCTTACGCAGCGCCACAGCGTTGAAGACATCGCCGAACGAGATGTACGGGATGTCCTCCCAGAAGACCTTCTGCATGTCCTTCACAATCTGTAGCTGCTGGTCAGCAGAGGTCGCTCGGGCGAGCTTCCTCATGCCTTCCGTCATCTTCCCTGACTCGTCCTGGTACTTGTTCCAGTAGGTGTTCTTGCCAAGCGAAGAGTTCAGGAGCGGGTTAGCGCCCCAGGCCCCGCCGCCCGCGGTGTGGAACACGTCCCATAGTTCAGGCTTCTCTCGCCAGTTGGTCTGGGTGGCCCAGTCGGTAGGTTTGAACTCTACGTTCAGTCCGATCTCGGCCAAGACCTGCCGTGAGATTTCGGCCGGGCGGGCATACGTCGGTATGTCCTGCGGTGACAGGACGGTGATCTTCTTGCCCACTGCTCCGACGTCCTTGATGATCTGTTTCGCCTTGTCCAGGCCGCCCTTATTGCGGACGTTGTAAAGGGCGTCAGAATTGTCGGCAAAGCCGCCCCACTTGGTGCCGCACAGCATCATCGAAGGACAGAGCTGCCAGAAGCGCTCGTCCCCCGCAGCCGCCCTCAGGGCGTCTTCTACGGGGTAAGCCATCTGGAATGCTTGCCGGATGCGCTTGTCAGCCAGGAGGCCGTCCACGTGGTCAATCCACGCTCCGTGCCGCGACGAGTTGTTCTTGATGATCGTCACGTTTACGTCAGGCGCCGAGGCCAGGTTGTCAAAGAAGGCGCCGTCGATACCTGCGTCGATGATGTCAATCTGGCCCACTCTCAGGGCTGCTATGCGCGCGTTCGGGTCGGAGACGATGATGTACTTGACTGAGTCGTAGTACGCCACCTTCTTGCCGGCCATGAAAGAAAAGGGCGTGTTGACGGGCTTGTAGTCCACAAACTTGGTTACGCGGGCATACCCGCCGGGCACCCACTCCTGGAACTTGTAGGGCCCGGTCCCAATCATCACCTTGGCGCCTTCAGCCGCAGGCACGTTGTACATCTCAGGCGGCATGATGTACGGGTAGTAGCCGCCAATGCGGGCCATGCCTTCCAGCACCAGGGCCGTCGGCTCCACCATCAAGATTTCGAACCGCAGTTCGTCTATCGGCCTCACCTGGTCAATGAACCCCAGGATGATCGAGCCAAAGTTGTCGCGCTCTGCCCAACGCTTCCAAGACTTGACTGCGTCTTCGGCCGTCACGGTCTTGCCATTGTGGAACTTGACGCCGTTGCGGAGTTTGAACTCCCACCGCTTGCCGTCCGGGGAGACCTGCCAGGACTCCACCAGGAGCGGCTGCGCAATTAGGTTCAGGTCATACCCGAAAAGAAACTCTTGCACCGCGTAGGCGATCGTGTTCGCGGTGGTGCCGGTAGTACGGTGGACATCAAGGGTTGAGATGTCACCAATGAGCGTGACGTTCAGCTCTCCGCCGTACCGGGCCTTATCGTCGATGGTGTAGAAGTCCACCAAAGCAGGCACAGGCGTGGCAGTAGCAGCTGCAGCCGGCTGTTGCCCTCCTGAAGGCGCAGGCGCCACTACGGCGGCAGCTGTTGGCGCGGGCGCGGCAGGCGCGGGCTGTTGAGGCGCGGCGGGCTGTTTTGGCGCGGGCTGGTTCGATGTGGACGGCTCCTCAGTGCCGCAGGCCATTGCAACTAGGAGCGCAGCCACTACGGCCATCAGCGCGTAACGGTGCTTACCGGTCCTCATATTGGTCTCCCTTCATGGGCTAGAGCCTAAACGCCCCGTGCAGCGGCCATAGTATGCCGTGAACCACGCCATTGCACAACTGTCAATATTTCAGCCGTGTAAATATCGTGATGCTTCCGCACGGTTCCAGGGGACAAGCGACGTTTTCCGCTGAAGGCGAGGCGATTTGGTGTGCGGCCTGCCGTACGCTATGTAGTCCTGACCAGCCGGCCTCGCAGCCTGGGGTCCAGGTAATCCCGCAGCGCATCCCCTATCAGCACAACCGCCAGCACCGTCATAGTCAGGAACAGGCCGGGAAAGAACGATATCCAGAAAGCCACCTGTACGGCCCCCTGTCCGTTGGCGACTATGTTTCCCCAACTCGGTATGAACTCCGGCGTGCCTGCGCCCAGGAAGCTCAGGCTCGCTTCCGCAAGGATCGCCGATGCCAGTGTGAACGTTGCTTGCACCACCACAAGGTTGAGTGTGTTCGGCGCTATATGGACTGCGATAAGCCGCGGTATGCGTGACCCGATCGCCCGTGAAGCCTCAACATACTGTGCCTCGCGCAGCGTGAGCACCGCCCCCCGCACCAGCCTGATCTTGCTGGCCGTGCCCGTGATTGACAACGCGATAATGACGTTGTTGATGCTCTGCCCCAGCAGCGCGATCAGCGCCAGCGCCAGCAGGATAGTGGGGAACGCGAGTAGCCCGTCCACCACGCGCATCGCAATGCTGTCCAACGTGCGTGAGTAGCCTATTACCAGCGCAATGGATGTCCCTGCGATGGTCGTAATGGCCATCACAGCGAAACCGACCAGGAGAGACAACCTCGCTCCTACGATGGTCCTATCGAAGACGTCCCTGCCAGATGTATCGGTACCAAACCAGTGCCCCGCGCCCGGCCGGATCAGTCGGTTCACTGGGTCGGTGCGGGTGTAATCGGTCGTAGCCAGTGTAGGCCCGAATATCGCGAGGAACGCGATGACCGCCAGGATCACTGCGCCGACCAGCACTGTGGGCTCGCGCCGGAGGACTCGGCCAGTCTGACGCGATGCCTGCAACAGCCTGTCCCTGAGAGAAGGTACAAGGATGGCAGCAGGTCCTACTGTAGCGCTCATTTGTATTTCACCCGAGGGTCCACATAGGCATAAGCGATGTCTACCGCCAGGTTCACGATAATAAAGAACGTGGCTGCAAGCATGAGCAGCCCCTGGATGATCGGGTAGTCCCGCCTTGATATGGCGTCAACGAGCATCCGTCCCAGCCCCGGAATGGCGAATATCCGCTCTGTCACCACAAACCCTGTCGCCAGACCTGCCAGGCTTGCGCCGATCACCGTGACCACCGGTATGGCGGCCGGACGGAATGCGTGGCGGATGAAGACCCTGAACTCACTCAAACCCTTAGACCTGGCCGTGCGGATGTAGTCCTCCCGCAGCACTTCAAGCATCGCCGAACGCGTAATCCGCGAAATGAACGCCGAGGCAAGGACGCTGTTTACGATCACCGGCAACGCCATGCTGTGCAGGTGCTTGAAGAAACCATCGCCTAGCGGCGAGTAGCCGATGACCGGGAACCAGTCCAGGTTGACGGCGAGGCCCCAGATGAGGATGAAGGCCAGCCAGAACCCCGGCGTCGCAAAACCAAGCACCGCAAAGACCATGAGCGCCCGGTCCAGCCGTGCGCCAGCCTTCCATGCCGCCAACATGCCCAGCGATATCCCGAGCAGCGACGAGAACGTGATTACCTGGATGCCCAGCGACAGCGTGGGCTGCAACCTCGGCTTGATCAGCTCTGTGATCTCTCTGCGCGAGAAGATGGATGTGCCCAGGTCGCCCTGCAACAGGCGCCAGGACCACTTTCCAAGCTGCTCGTGATAAGGCCGGTCAAAGCCGAGCTGCTTCCTGATCTCTTCCAGCTTCTCAGGTGTCGCCTCATCTCCGCCAATAATGGCTGCGGGGTCGCCGGGCGCAACGTAAAGTAGGGAAAACGTGATTATCCCGACGATGAGGACCACCGGGATGGATGTAAGCAACCTCTGAGCGATATACAGCCACATTGAGGAGTTCCAGTTACTCGTAGGGGCGCACCATGGTGCGCCCCTACGACCCTACGTCCCTGCCCGTTCGCTGGCCGCCGAGCAGCGGGCCTGCAAACGGTGAACTGGTTGGGTTATTTCTTTATCCATTTGTTCGCAGGCAGTTGTGCCGCCGGGCTGGCAGCTACGATCCCCTGCATGTCAGAGCGCGCCGCCCACTCTACGAAGAACTCTCCCACCTGGAGGAAGATGGCGTCTTCGTAAAAGTAGGCCTGGAAGTCGTCCATGATTTTCTTCTGCTTAGCGACGTCCGTTTCCTTGGCCAGGTCGGTAAGCAGTGAACGTTGCTTGCCTGGCAGGTCCTGGTACTTGTTGAACCACCCGTTGTACTGGAGCTCGCCAAAGGACAGGTGGCCCACCGGCCCGGTGCGCACCGTGGAGCCGCTCCAGGTGTGGAAGAACTCCCAGAGTTCCGGGTCAGCGCGGCGGGTGACCATCGTCGCCCAGTCCATTACCAGGAAGTCCACGTTGAAGCCGATGTCGGCCAGCACCTCGCGGCTTACCTGCGCTGCGGCGTGCGCCGGTTGACGGTCTGTCGGGTCCATGAGCCGGACCTTTGTGCCCGCAAATCCCAGCGCTGCGATCTTAGCCTTGGATTCCGCAGTCTTCTTGACGTAGTAGTTGGCGGCGCCGCCTGCTGAGCTCTCCCACTCTGTACCGCACTGCATGAGCGACGGGCAGAGCCGGATCGAATTCTTGTCACCGGTCGCCAGTAGGAGGGCCTTTTCGTTGTCGTAGGCCTGGATGAATGCGCGCCGGGCCTCCACGTTGTTGAAGGGCGGCTTCAGGTGGTTGAAGTGGCCGAGCAAACGGAACGGCGCCTGCGCGACCAGCTGGATCTTGGGGTTGCTCCTCAGGCGGGTGGCAAGGTCTGCCGGGAACTCCTGCGCCATGTCCACTTCGCCGGATTCTAGCGCGGCGACGCGGGTCGTCTGGTCAGGGACCTCGATGTATTCCACCCTGTCAAAGTACGCAACCTGGGCGCCAGCCGTGCCGTCAGCCTTAGCTTTGCTGGGCGAATAGCCCTCAAATCGCACCATGGACCAGCGGTCGCCGGGCGTCCACTTTTCGAACTTGTACGGCCCGGTGCCGATGGGGTCGCCCTTGGCAGACTCGTTCTGGGGCACCGCCGACCAGGCCTCGGTCTGGATAAGCGGCTGGAAGTTCTGTGGGCCGAGCACAAACGGCACCAGGCCGGTGGGCGACTTGAGGTTGATCGTGAAGGTGTTTGCGTCCACCACCTTCACGAAGTCCTCAAACTTCTCGAGGCCGAACTGGGCCTGCACCAGCTTGAAGACCGCCGCCGCCCCCTTCTGCCTGTTCAGGGTCGCAATGACTTGCTTTGTGGTGAGCGGCGTCCCATCGTGGAACGCGACGCCCGTCCGGACCTTGAATGTCCACACAAGGCCGTCCGCGCTCGATGACCATGATTCGACGAGTTGGCTGCCCAGCGCGTAGGTGTCTGTGTGCGCCAGTAGCATTTCCTGTATCGAGTGAGTTATGTTGTGGGTCGCTGACGCGGTCGTCCAGTTGGGGTCGAAGCTCTGTACAGAGCCTACTGAGGCGATCTTCAGGCTCCCGCCCTTGACCGGGCCCGCAGGGGTCGCCGTGGGCTGGGGCGTATTCGTCGCCGCGGGCCGCGCCGTCGCCGTGGGAGCCACAGACGTAGCTGTAGCAACCGCGGTTGGAGCGACGGCCTCTCCGCCACATGCTGCAGCCAGCGCCAGTACAGCCGCTGTGAGGACGAGACCGGCGCGCAGGCCGAATGGACGTTTCATCTGCGGGTTACCTCCCCCGTGCAATCAATACTGAGCGCCTGTCGGCGCAACGCGCATAGTATGCACATCAACCGGCCATACGACAACACCTGAATACGACAGACGCAGCGCCCGCTGTTACGGACCCGTTACAACTGACCCCCCTCCTCCCCACGCTGAATCCCTTGGCGCTGAACCCCCCGCCGGGAGAGGGCTTGGGTGAGGTGAGGGGGAAGTCTATGTTCGGATGCTGGCTCTGGTTGTCTCTCCAGGCACTCTAACGGCGACGCCCGGCCGCTGGCTCGGCCTTCGCCTTAGTTGTACCGAACGTGAATACAGCCTTTGCGTGCCTGGCTGCTTCAGCCGGGTCCAGAGGCAGATAGTGGTAGCGGCCGCTGGACCATTCAGTCAACTGGTCGCAGTAGTGCTGGCTACCGGGGTGCCCGGACACACCCTGAGCGTCAACCGCCCAAAGGCCCGGCGGGTCTGTGCTCAGGTCTGCAATAAGCCTGTAGTTCGCCCCCATGGGCGCCAGGTAGTTGGGGTCATACCCGGTGTTGCAAACTGTCACCCCGTTGCCCTTCACAGGCAACCCCCCGCGGTTGAGCAGCTCACCCAGGTCTCCTGTACCACTCAGCACGTGCCTCAGCGCGATTTTGTGCGCCGCGCCCCAGGTCCACTTCGACATGTCGGGGCCAAAGCGGGACTGAAGGTCGTCGAGCGCAGCCGCCATTGCCTGCTCGATCGCTGGCAGCCGCTTGGCAGGGTCCTTGAGCCAGCCCTGCGAGTCGCCGTATAAGAGGCGTGTCGCGAGCCCGCCCGCCGCGCCTGCGAGCCAGTCTGCCGTGGCCTTGTCCTTGAAGCGTTCGGCGGCGACTGCGCGGCTCCAGAACGTGAAGAACGATTCGAAGACAGTCGCACCCGCTTCAGATGTCTCGTAGCGGCCGTCCCACGCCTCAAGGAGCCTGGCCGCCTGCCGCAGGCGGGCGTCCTTTGCGTCCTTGAGCGCAGCGCGCAGCCCTGGCAGGCAGTCCACGGCCCGCAGCGACAGCGCGTCTTGGTGCATGGCGATCATGTCAGCCACGGCCAGCTTCTTGCCCTGGCCCGGCTTCACGCCTGACTTTTCCTCTATCATCTGACGGATGCGCCTGGCCCTGTGCCCGCTGGACCAAGTCCCGGCGAGCGGGAACGGGTAGTCATCTGGCGCCGGGCGGTTGTTCGCCGTCGCCACCCACCCTCGTTCCGGGTTATTGATGTTCGGCATGCCTTCGAGCGGGATAATGCCGTCCCACTGGTGTTGCGGGCCCCAACCGGGGCGGTAGCCGCGTTCCCAGACGTTTCGGACCGGGATGTTGCCCCCAGCCTGATAGCCGATGTTTCCGTCCGTGTCTGCGATGACCAGGCTGAACGTAGGCACACGCCAGCCGTCCATCGCCCTGCGGAACTCGGCGATAGACCCGGCCCGGTCCATATTCAACATGGATGTCACCCACGTGCAGTACGTGTTGCCCAGCCACCGGAGTGACACCGGGCCAGTCCCTTTCACAGGCGCCGGCAAGATGTCGTCAATGATTGGCCCGTTGCGAGAGAATGTGACCGTCTTCCGGACGGGCATCTGGCCTTTGACCTTGATTTCTTCGGTTACTTGGCGGGCCTTCTCCCACTTGCCGTCGTACATGAACGCCCCGGGGTGCGCGTGGTCGGCCTTCTCCTGATAAACGTCACGCACGGAGCAGATATTGTTCGTAATGCCCCAGGCCAGGTCCTTGTTCCGGCCAAACATCAAGGCGGGAAGTCCCGCATACGCCATGCCCGTGACATTGAACGAGCCACCGCAAAGGTGGACTTCATACCAGCAGGAAACGGCCGCAAAGGCGATGTGCGGGTCGCTCGAAAGTAGCGGCTTGCCTGTCGCCGTGCGGCTGCCCGCGACGACCCAGTTGTTGGACCCCTGGCCCTCTTGCGGGTCGCCAATCGAAGCGCCGACCAGTTCTGACCTCCCTCGTCTCTTTTCATAGGCCCCGGGCGGGAGGATGCTCTCACCATCTGCTTCGCCCTCCAGGAACGCCTGGTAAAGCGGCCCTTCACCCAATGTGCGCTTTGCGATTTCAGGGATGCAGATGACGGGCAGACGCACAGTCAAGTACCACCTGAACTCACCCTCTATGGCAAGCGACGATAGCGCCGTCCACGGCTCGGGCTCGTACCCAAGCAAGTCAAACTCGATGGGCAGCGCACCGCGCGAGTCTTCAATGAGCGCGTTGACGCCGGCTGAAAAGCGTTCGAGCAGGCCGCGTGTCTCCGCCGGCAGTAGTTTTTCTTCCGCGACTGCGGTCCGGTTTAGGCCGACTGTCCGCACTGTCAGGTCGTTTTCGAGACCCGGCTGCCCTATGACCTCCGCCAGTCTGCCCATGCCCTTGCGCCGGAGCCAGTCCATTTGGAACAGCCGATCCTGTGCCATGGCATAGCCAAAGGCAAAAAACAGGTCTCCATCGTTGTCAGCATAGATATGAGGGATGCCCCACTCATCGCGTTCTATGCGGGCAGTGGCGCTTGAGTTCGCATGTCCGTTCGCGGCGGCCTTCCTGCCATTGGCAGGTGCCGCGGGCCGGGCACCTGTAGGCGATGGCACTCGCCTGAGTGTCTCGGCGCGCCACCAGGCATCGAACTCTTTGCGGCTGATGCTCGCCTCCTTGCAGAGGCCGGTGATCTTCGTCCCTGCGCCCAACTTGTGGAGCATTTCTTGTGAAGTAAGTTTCATCCAGACGCCCTCCGCTCACGTGGAGCCGGTGCGCGGCGATGGTACTACGACTGCGCACGGCTACGATGCCCGGACATTGCAATGCCTCCGCTGGAATCCAGTCACAGCGACTCGATCTTCCTTATGACCTTGCTCAACCTCTGGAGCTGAGCTGGTTTCAACTCCAGCCTGCGCATCTCAAGCACCTGGAGCGTTTCCTTCTTGCTTTGCCTGTCAACCGCTGCACGGACGCTTTCTGCGTGGCGAGGCACATCTTTGCCAGGGCACCCGCCCAGGAAGTCCAGCAGAAACGGGAAAACCCTGGCCCTGGCCGCCGGGCCGCTCGCTGAAACCTCTGCGAGGACGCGGATACCCCAGTCCTGTGTGATCACTGAACCCGTCCTGGTCGCCTCCATCACAGCCTCGGCGTGCCTGCCGATCTCAGCAGACTTGAGGTGAGCGATGCTGCCCAGCGCGGTCATCGCGCCCCAGACAAGACGGTTGTTTCTGCTCTTCAACAACTCTACGAATTCACCAACATAGTCTTGTATGAGGGCTGGCCGCAATGCGCCAACCTCGTACAGCACCTTGACGCAGTCGCTCTGGATGTCCTTGCTGGGGTTCCTGAAGTTTGCAACGAGTTCGCGCACACCAGCGATGTCGTTCTTGGAGGCGATGTCCTTCGCCAGAGCGATGTTGAGGAGCTCATCGTTTCTGCCATGCGAGGACGCTAGCCTTGCAAGGACCTCTGTCAATGTTTCCTCCGACCGGGCGCTGCCTGAGGCCGTCGACGGTTACCCGTTCACTGACACGCCTATTAGCCTGCCCACTCCGTATGTCACCCCTGCGGCAAGGCCGCCTGCGAGCAGCATCCTGGCCGCGCCCCACAACGCGCCCACACTCGAGAACCACGCCAGGCCCGCTCCTACCACCGCCAGCGCCGCCGCGCTCAGCCCCGCGCTGACCGCGGTGCCCAAGCCTCCTTCGAGACCGGCAAGGAACGGCACGATGGGAACGATGGCGCCCACCACGAATGCCGTCATTGAACTGAGTGCCGCGCCCCAGGGCGAGCCGAGGTCATCAGGGTCGAGGCCGAGCTCCTCCCGCACTTTTGTCTGGAGCGCGACCTCCTTGTCCTGCATGAGGCGGGCGGCGACTTGGTCAGCCTCCTCATCGGTCAGCCCTTTGCGCCGGTAAATGAACGCCAGCTCCTGCTGTTCTTCCTGTGGCCAGTGCTCGATTTCCGCGCGCTCTGCCCGGATCAGGTGCTCGTACACGTCCCGCTGTGACCGCATGGATATGTATTCGCCCGCGGCCATTGAGAACGCGCCGGCGAGCAGGCCCGCCACACCTGCCAGCACAATGAAGCTGAGGTTTCCGGTGCCACCTGCCACACCCATGACCAGGCTGAAGTTGGAAACCAGCCCGTCGTTGATGCCGAGCACGGCGGCACGCAGAGCTCCACCCTCGCCCCTCAGGAAGCCGCCTTCGGGGTGCGGCTGGCCAGCATGAGCGCCGCCTGCGGCCATGTGCCGCAGCGTCATCTGGTGCTCCCGCTCATCTGAGACGAGGCTGGCCGCAGCGGGGACCTCTGAATACGCCTGCGCCCCTGAAGACTCTCCACGAGTGAGGTAAGGGATGAGGCGCGCCGGGCCAAACATCCGTGCCAGTGCGCCCAGTATGAAGAGGCCCAGGCCAGCGCGCGCGGGCTTTAGCGCGGCCGCGTCCAGGCCCAGGATAGCCGCCCAGTGTGCAGCGTGGCGCATCTCCATTTCAGCCATGCGCAAGAATGCGTTCCGCCGGTCTGCGTTGTGGTTCCGGCGGGCCATCATCTGATAGCGGGCTGCCGCCTGCAGCTCTTCCTTCAGGAACGACCGGAATTTCGCCCGGTCCCGGCCCGATAATTCGGGACCAGCAGGAGCAGCCTCGTGTGGTTGGGCGCCTGCGGCCAACCTTTACACCGCTCCGTCAATGATGACGTCCAGCAGCGCGGGCTGGCCGGATGCGACCGCCTTTTTCAGCTCCGGCCCTATTTGTGAAGGGTCTTCTATGCGCACACCCTTCACTCCGAAAGCGCGTGCAATGGCAGCCATGTCGAACGGCACATGGAAATCGAACGAGGGGTGATAGTTGCCAGACTTGCTCGTATTAGTCATGTTCCTGTAAACGTTCACGTTGATCTTGAGGATACGGTACGAGGCGTTGTTGCAAATGACATACACGACCGGAATTTTCGACGCCACCGCGGTCCATAAGCCCTGAATGGTCATCATGGCCGACCCGTCGCCCAACACTGCGACCACCGGCTTGCCCGGGCACGCCAGCTTGACACCCAGCGCCGCGCCCATACCCCAGCCGATCGCACCACCCATGCTGCCGTAGTAAGACCCCGGCGCGCTGAGCCGCAGCCCCTGGTGCAAGAGCCCGCGCGTGCTAATAGCGTCATCAAACAGCACCGCGTCCTGCGGCCAGTTCTTGCCCAGCTCGCTGGCCAATGTCGCCGGCGACATTGGGCGCTTGGCACGCCCGGCCTGCGCAGCCGTCTCAAAGGTCTCTGCCACCTTGCGGCTCTCCGCCCCGATGACCTTCGCCCGGCCACGTGCCGCCTCGATTTCTGCGCCCTTTATCATGGACTCCACCGCTTCGTCCAACTGGGCGAGGGCTGGCCTGGGTGCGGCCAGGATGCCGATGTCGGTCGGCTCGGACTTGCCGATCTCGCCAGGGTGGATGTCGATGTGGACGAGCTTGGTCTCAGGCCGAAGGACTCTTCCCGGCTGGTGGAAGAAGTCTTGGAAAACTGGCGTGCCCACCGCCAGCACCACATCTGCCGCACGGATGGCCTCACGCGCTGCCGGCTGACGCAAGCTCAACGGTCCGAGCCACTGCGGGTGGTCCGTGGGAAAGTTCAGGCCGCCAGTGCCGGTCCCGTAGACGCGCGCGCCGGTGCGTTCCGCCAGGCGTACGGCCTCCCGCACAGCCCCGTACTGCGACACGCGGTCACCAATGATCATTACCGGCGACCTTGATCGCGCCAGCAGCGCCCCGGCCTGCTCAATGGCGACGGGGTCAGGCAAAGGCTCCACATGCTGGGGCTTCGAGGGGATGACCTCAACATCGGCGGTATCGTCGAAAGTATTGCCAGCGAACGAGACAAACACTGGGCCGGTGGGCGGCGTCCGGGACTCATTGAACGCCCTCCGTATGATGGAGGGGTATTGTTCCGGGTGTGTTACCTCGGCGCTCCATTTTGTGAACGGGCGGGCCATGTCCGCAAGGTCTTCGCGTGCCTCTGCCAGTTTGCGGACGTCCTTGTTGCCTGCTGTGACCACCATTGGCGTGCCCGTCTTCTTGGAGTCAACCAGCAGGCTGAACGCGTTCGCCAGACCGTTATCTATATGCAGGCTGACGAACGGCACCTTCCCGCTGGCGCGTGCGTACCCCTCCGCCATGCCTATGGACACGCCCTCTTGCACTGAGAGGATGTACTTGAAGTCCGGGTAGTCGGCGAGGGCCTCCATGATGGCTGCCTCCGACGTGCCTGGGTTTCCGAAGATGTACTCGACGCCCTCCGCGCGGAGAGACTCCAGCAGGGCGTGCTTGCCTTTCATCACCGGGGACATGCTTCACCTCAATGGCGCCGCCGCTCATATCGTCCTGGGACTCTGCACGGCTCCAAAAAATGTCATCCTGAACTTGTTTCAGGACCTCAAGCGCAATTCGAAGGACACATTTTCTGGAAGACTTCCACCTCAATCGGCGACGCGTCACCCCCTGAGCGAGGTCTTGACCGCCCGACTCGCTCACCCGTTCGCCGATTCGACCAGGACCTCCCGGACGCGTCGCGCCACGGTCCGTAGTTCTTCGTCGTTCTGGATGTTCAGCGGGTCCACGTGCACTTCGCCCTTGTTGCCAAGGGCCGAAATGTACACCCGCGGGCTGCCCGCCATGAGGCGGCGCTGTATCTCCCGGCCATCCGGCCCACGCCACCTCTTCGTGAAGTAAATCGAGCACTGCGGTATGTAGTGGTCCTCGTCGTGCTCGATCTTCACCGCGATGCCGGGCACTTCCGAGATCTGGTCAACCACTGACTGCATCATCTTGCGGTAGCGCGCCGTCTCTGCCGCCTCATCTTCTGCGATGAACACCTTGAGCGAGGCGATCAGCCCCCCGACTTCTTCCTTTGAGACTTTCTGCGCCCGGGCAACCGTCGCATTGGGCGCGTTGTTCAGGCGGGCGTACTCCACCCATTCCTTCTTGCCCAACAGGATGCCGGTGCTCTGCGGGCCGCGCACCGCCTTTCCGCCCGAGAAGCTCACCAGGTCAGCGCCCATGTTGTAGAACTTCGTCAGGTTCGCCCTTGGCGGCAGCATGGACGCCGCGTCGCAAAGTACGGGCAGGCCGTGGCGGTGGGCAATCTCAACCAGGACTGGTAACGGCACCGCTCCTTCGCTCCGGAAGGACGACTTCAGGTCAATAATCCCGGCCGTCTTTTCCGTAATGGCGTCTTCAACTTCTTCCGGTGTGCAGCGCTCTGGCGTGCCCACCTCTACAAACCTTGCGCCGGGCACAAGATACAGGTGGTCGTATGAAAAGCGGTGCCGGCGCTGGATGATGAGCTCGTTCGCCATGCCGTCCGTCTCCGGCAGGCGCGCGATCTTCTCAGGGTCATCCTTCGCGATCGCGGCCGCGGCCTGTATCACCAGGCCCCCGGAAGCCCCGCTTGTCACTGTGGCGGCCTCAACACCAATCAAGTCAGCGATTTCCTTGCCAGCCGCAATGAGCAACTCATCGAGGTTCACGAAGACCTCGGACATCGCCAGCATGGCTTCGAGGCATTCCTGCCTCGGCCTTGTCCCGGAGTGCTTCGTATTTGGCCCCCCGGCGCCAATGATGGGCGTTACGCCCAGTTCTCTCAGGACCGCCGAGCCCGTGAGCCGTTTCGGCATATGTACGACCTCACTCGAATAGCTGACTGCATTTTGCCGGGCCGACTCTACCACAGTCAGCGCACTCGTTGCGCCCCTGTACAAGAGGGACGGGCGACCGCACAGCAGCTGGGAGTGCGCATCTGCCCACCTTTAGAAGAGCGATTGGCTTGGGAGATCTGGCAGGACCGCTCAGTCCCCTGCCGAGGCCGCAGCCACCTGGACATTCCGGGTGGCTGAAGCCGGCGCAACCTGCTGCCAGTCAGGGATGAGGAGCCGCTTCGTGGGATCAAGCAGCAATATCGCCGCGGCGCCCGCAAGGCTGAAAGCCGCAGACAGGGCTATCGCCCAGGTGTAGCCACCGGTGAGGTCGAACAAGACGCCGGGTATCACGCCGCCCAGCGCCATGCCAAGCCCCGCGCCCAGGAGCTGCCATCCGTACGTCGGCCCAATAGGCACATGGCCGTAATACTGTCTGTTAATGACAGGGAACGCCGTCCCTTCGCCTCCGAAAGGGATGGCCCAGACGACCGAAAATGCGTAGAACTCCGCTGGGGAATCAGCGATTAGGAACAGCAGCGCTCCAGCTCCCTGCCCGAAGAACGAGAAGAACATCACGCCCCTTGAGCCGAACTTGTCTGCCAGCACAGGGGCCAGGAACCGCATGCCCACGCTTACTATCGAAACGGTGGTCAGGACGCCCGCCGCGGCCAGTGGTGACATGCCCCGGTGTATCGCCATCGGCACAATGCCGACGAGTATCACTGCGTGCCCGGCGCAGCCGAGGAAGTGGATGTTTATCAGGTTCCAGAACGCGTTCGTCCGGACGATGTAACCCTGGAAGCGGCCGGCGTTTTGGTCGTATGCCGCGCCCGATGTAACCAGCGGCTCGTCCCCACTTTTCCAGCCGTATGGCTTCTTTCCCGCTTGCTCTGGCGTGTCCTTGAACAATAGGAGCATGGCGCCCATGAGCGCGCTCCCGGCGATGCCAGTGATGACGAACGTCTCGCTCCACCCGACGCGCTCGAAGAGCACCGCCATGAGCTGCACCACAAGGGCAGGCCCCAGGCTCCACGAGACCATCATTATCCCGGTGCCAAGTCCCAGGTGGCGTCTGAACCAGGTGGCCACTACCGGCACCACGGGCACAAGGAACAGCGCCTGCGCAATGCCAAAGACCAGGCCATACGACAGGTAAAGCTCCCACAGGCTGCTTACCTGGGAGGTCCACAGCATGCCCGCCAGGAAAAGGCAAATGCCTGCCACCATCGTCCGGCGGGCCCCGAACCTAGTCCCTGCCCACCCCGCAATCGGCGAGAAAAGCGCGGTGACGATGGACATGAAGGCGTATGCGAAACCGACTGAGCCAGCGCTCCAGCCGAAGTCGCTCACCAGCGGGTCAACAACAACTCCGAAGGCCAGCCTGATCGAGCTGCCAACCATCTGCGCGATGGCGGCAATGAAGACGATCACCCAGGCATAGTGGAGTAGGACATGCTCGCCCATCTGGCCGCGTGAGGCTACAAACTTGCCTAGTGAAGCGGGCAGGCCCAAAGTAACCCATCCTCCCAGAGCGCTTCGCCTACAACCGGTTGCCCCGGCCCGGCCGGCTGCTTTCGCGCTTCTGCGCGCTCAGAGGCAGCCCAGGCGCCAAAGTATACAAGCAACGCAATGCTGAACGCAGCGCTTATGCCCAGCAGCCCGAGGCCCATGTACGGCCGCCCCGCCGCAGACGTGCGCGGCCGTGCAACACCGGCCGGGCTGGCGGCGGCTGTGGCTTGATCTGTAGGCACGGCAAAAGCTTACATTGTTCGCGGGCACGCCGGTCTCCCGTCATTGCCCTCGATGAGGGCAGCACAGGCTCACAGGGTCACGCCGGGGTTACAGGGGGTCACCGGACTGCACAGGTCACCCTACCCGTATGTGGAAACCCCGCCGTCTGGCACGGCAACTCCCCTGATGCCCCGGCGCGGGCAAACCCTTAGAACTGGATGTGGCCCCGTCCGCATTAGCCAAGCCTCGCCGCGCTGTTTCCCGCTGTGGACATACTCAACGACCCCCGCCTGCACCAGCTCATGACGCACCTCAACGCGCGCGCCGAGGGGAAACGCACGCGGAAATCGCTCGCCGCCGAAAAGGCGAACGACTTCCTGGTCCAGGTCGAGAAGCGCCGGTCGGACCTCGCGGCCATAAACAGCGAGATCAAGAAGCTCAACGCCGAATACGAACAGATGGCCCGGCTTATCCGCGACCGTGACGCCATCCTGGCCGACCTCAAACGCGGCGTCGCTGAGGCCAAGGCTGACCTGCTCAAGCAGAACCCGGCGGCAGATGTGGACCGCCTCAACCACGACTACGAAGTGCTCGTCGCCGACTTCCTCAAACGCTACTCGTACGCACAGGCGCACATCGAGGAGATGAAGCAGACGCTCACCGTGAAGCTGTCCGTCGCCCGCCGGCACGAGGACCGCATCGAGCACTACAAGCGCCAGCTGGACACGGTGCTCAAAGAGGCCTACCAGGACGCCGCGTAGAGTGATAAACAACTCGGGCACTGGTGCCATCAGGCAGTCACGGCGAGCGGCTACTCAGCTACTCTTCTGTACCCAACCTCGCTGTCAGGGATTCCCATTTGTAGAAGCAGGGCTTCAATTCTTTCAGCAAGCGTCTCCTCCTTGGCAAGCACGCCGGCAAGCACGCCAAGTAATTCGAGGAATGATGCAGGGTCTCCTGCCTGAATGGCGACAGACATACGGTCGAATGCTCTGATCAGTTCTCTTCTCAAAGACAGATCACTGTCAACAATCCCACCAAATTCCGCCACTTCTGCTGGTGGCTGCAGCTCGTCCACGCGGTCAACATAGCCTTGCACCGCCTGCTTTAGGGAGGCGAGTGCTTGGGTCATCATTGTTGCATTGCCGCTTGCCAAACGCTGCCCCAAATCGACTGATGCGAAACTGTCCTCGTAGTCATTGGCGATCCTGACGTATTCTTTCAGGAATCTGACAGCGGCATCACGCTTCTGGGCAGCAGTTGCGGTCGGTGTGGGGGATGGGGTCGGTGTTGGCGCCGTCCCGCCGCAACCAATTGTCAGCACGAGGGCGACCACAGCCACTAGCCATGCTCTGGACATGAAGTTCCCCCCATGGACTGTGCCGCGTCAAGTCTATGTTTGACAATTAGGCGTCGGCGCGTCAGTCTACCCCAGCGCGACCTGAGGCGGAATGTCGTCAGCATGTTGCCTCTCATCTCACGGTGAGCTAATGAACGATGAAGCCGTCAGTTCAGTGATGCCTCAGCTTGACCGGCTCTTCCTGGGCTGGCTCGAAAAAGCGAGGCTCCCCGGACTCGCGGTCGGCATAGTCAGCGGTCAGGACCTCGTCTGGTCCGGCGGCTACGGTTATGCAGACATAGGGTCCAGGCGCAAGCCTGACGCACTCACAATTTCGCGCGTCGCATCCATCACGAAGACGTTCACCGCCGCGGCGATTTTGCAGCTCCGTGATGAAGGCCTGCTGACCCTCGAAGACCCGCTTGTACTGCACATCCCTGAGTTCAGCGGCGCCGACCCTCGCGCCGGCACTCTCGAGGACGTAAGCATCAAACGGATGCTCACCCACAGGGCCGGACTCGTTACCGAGCCGCCATTGCCGGGTTGGGACGCCCTGAAATTCCCGAGCATGAAAGAAATCGTCAATGCATTTCCGGACACGGCAGTGGCCATCCCCCAGGATTCCGCGTTCAAGTACTCGAACCTCGCTTTCGCGCTCCTCGGCGAGGTCATAGCGCGCCTGAAGGGCCAGCCATACGCCCAGTATGTGAAAGAGAACGTATTCGAGCCGCTTGACATGACCTACTCGGACTTTGAGCCCACAGGGGTAGTCCTGCAACACTTGGCGGCGGGGTACTCGCCGTCGGACCACCAGGACATGCCTGTGAATGCCCCTTACGCTCACATGCGGGGCATGACTGCGGCCGCCCAGCTGCATTCCAACGTCACCGACCTCGCGAAGTGGGTTTCGTTCCAATTCCGTGTTGACGGCGGGCTGCGACGCGGCGCCCAGGTCCTCGACGGGCGCACGCTCGAAGAAATGCACAGGCCGGTCTACGTCGAACAGGACTGGTCCGCAGGCCAGGCGCTTGGCTGGCGTGCCACACGCATTGGTGACCGTGTGTACCACGGCCATGGTGGCGGCATACACGGCTTCGCCTCGCACATCGCATTCAACAAGCCGTCGAAGACCGGCGCAATCGTGCTGACGAACATGTGGCCCGCCACCGCGGCCGTGCAGGTCGCGCACGCGGTACTCGAGCTCATCCTGGACGCTGACGCTGAAGCCGCCCGTAACGCCTGCCAGCCCGTGCCGCCACCTGTCGGAGCCGTGCCAGATAACCTGGCGCAGTATCTTGGACGCTACAGAGCCGAGCCCGGCGTTCCGGTGCTGATCGAATACCGGGGCGGAGCACTACGGTTCGTCAACCCGGACCCGTCGGGCTATACGCTGCACGCGCCCGCGACTTTGGAGACCACTGCAGAGGTTGACATCATGGTCGTGCGCGGAGGCCGCGGGGCAGGGGAGTACGCAATGTTCGCCAGAGACGAGGCAGGCCAGGTCGCCTCGTTCTCACTGGGCGGGTTCGTCTTCCGCAAGCTGCGATGACTTGGCAGTCACCTTCATCCCCTCTCCCTGGCAGGGAGAGGGTCAGGGTGTGGGTCGAAGCTGCACTCGGAGCATGCCCATGCGCGGACCGAAGGGCCGAACGTTGTACGTGGACGCAGCGCCCTCTCACTTGACCAAGCCCTGCGCATCCAACACACTCTCACGCTGATACAGAGCAGCATGTCATGGGAGTAAAAGCCTTGTCCCGCATCTACGAAATCGCAGATAAGTTCGTCGAAAGGTTCGCCGCACTCGACCCTGTCGCCGCCACCTTCATGGGTGTAGCGGGCCACGATGACCGGTTGACCGACTATTCACCGGAGGGCGCAGCTGCGCTTGTGCAGCTCTGCAAGGACCTCCTGCGGGACGTTAAGGCAGCGCAACCTGAGGGCGAACGGGACCGCATATGCAAGGACACGGTCATTGACGAGCAGTCGCTCGCTATCGAGCTGTTCGACGCCGGAGAGTACCTGCGTAACCTGAACACCATGTTCTGCCCCGTACAGAGCATACGGATGGTGTTCGACCTCATGCCGAAGGCCACAGAGGACGACTGGCGCAACATCGCCACTCGCATGGCAGCAGTGCCGCACGCCTTGCAGCAGTACAGGAAAAGCCTCAATGAAGGGCTCCGCCGTGGGCTTGTCGCGGCCAGGCGCCAGACCGAGGGCGCCGCGAAACAGGCCGAGACATGGGCCGGAGTGAAGGAAGACCACAAGCCGTTCTTCACCACTTTGATGGAGGGGTCTGACAAGGCAGGCGTCAAGAGTACGGCCCTTAAGCGGGACCTCGATACCGCCGCACAGGCCGCCAGTACCGCTTACTCAAGCATGGCCTCCTATCTCCGGCAGACCTACCTGCAAAAGGCAGCCGCCAAAGACGGCGTTGGCCGGGACCGCTACACACTCTATGCACGCTCGTACACCGGCGCCGAAATAGACCTGGACGAGACGTACGTGTGGGGCTGGGAGCAGTTGCGCTGGGTGCGGTCGGAGATGGTCAATACGGCGCGCAAAGTCGTGCCTGCAAGCGCCCGCAAGCCAGAGTCCGAACTTATCTCAGATGCCATCAAAGAGCTTGAGGGCGACGCGGCGCGTTCAGTTGACGGCGTCGAGCCCTTCCGGAAATGGATGCAGGAGCTGCAGGACAAGACCATCTCGGAACTAAACGGCAAACACTTCGACATCGCAGGCCCGGTAAAGAAGATAGAAGCGCTGATCGCCCCGCCCGGCGGCGCGCTGGCGATGTATTACACCGGACCTTCGGAAGACTTCTCCCGCCCCGGCCGGACGTGGTACCCCACAGGCGGCAAGACGCGCTTCCCCATCTGGCGCGAGGTGTCCATCGCCTACCACGAAGGGGTGCCAGGCCACCACTTCCAGATCGCCACGCAAAAGCACATGAGCAAGGAGCTTTCTCGCTACCAGCGGCTCTTCGCCGGCACGTCTGGCTACGCGGAGGGCTGGGCGCTCTATGCCGAGCGGCTCATGGGCGAGCTTGGCTACCTGGAGAAGCCAGACTATTACCTGGGAATGCTGGACGCGCAGGCCCTCAGGTCAGTGCGGGTGATTATCGACATCGGCATGCACCTGGACCTGAAAATACCCGCTTCGTCCAACTTCCACCCGGGCGAAACCTGGTCGCCCGAACTGGGCAGAGAGATGATGAGGACCTACGTCCATTACCCGGCCGACTTCGTGGCGAGCGAGATAGACCGCTACCTCGGCATCCCCGGACAGGCGATCTCGTACAAGGTGGGTGAACGGGAGTGGCTGGCGGCGCGTGAGGCGTCGAAGAAGCGGGCGGCCAAGAAATTCAACCTCCGGGAATGGCACAACCGCGCCCTACGCCTGGGACCGATGGGCCTCGCCCAGATGCGCTGGGAGATGGCGAAGGTGTAGCAACTGTCCTACATGCCCCCTCGCAGCGGGAGACGGGTGCCCGCCAGACGCAGGCGCGGGTGGGGGCGAAAGCCTGAAATCGGTTGTGCGCACCCCAGGCGCACGTCAGCTCTTCCGGCTGTGTCTCCGCACGATAACCGCAGCCGTCCTGTGCCACCCGCTCCGGTCGCGACCGTAAGCTGTCGCCAGCACGGTAACGACCATCGTGCCAACTAAAGCAAAGTTGAACGCCGGCTCTCGCGAAAACCCCATGCCCGCGAACAGTGCGCCGACACCCGCCGCAAATACCAGGACCACGTTGCGGGTCAGCGCCAGAGCAATCAGCCCGGCTGGCAGGGCAGTGGCAGCAGTGACGGCAGGCATGACAACAAGACATACGCCTATCACCACTGCGACGCCCTTGCCTCCGTAAAAGCGCAGGAATGGCGAGAAGTTATGCCCGGTGAGCGCGGCCACGCTGGCGACGAATAGCGCCCAGTCCGGCAGGCCGAGCAACCTCGCCACGCCGGCCGCGAGCGCGCCCTTGCCTGCGTCGAGCACAAGCACGATCAGCCCCTGTTTGCGCCCCACCTCTCGCCAGACGTTCGCAGTACCGACATTACGAGTGCCCACGGCACGGATATCTATCCCGCGCGTCGCCCTGCTGAGCAGGTACGCCGTTGGGATGCTGCCGACAATGTAAGCGGCCACAGTCCAAAGTATGACAACAGCATTGGTCACACAGGCAACCTACGCGGCTCCTCGTTCATGCGCTAACCCCTGATCGTTTGTCACCCTCATCCCAGCTGGAGTCCCGGTGAGGCGTAGCCGAATCGGGATGGGGCGGCGGGACTTGAGGCTCAATGAACGAGGCGATCAACTTAGCCGATGGGCTTCACTTCCCCTGGTTCTTAGCCCCTCACAGCTCCAGCCTCATCAGCTCTTCGGCATAGATGACCTGGCCGCCGTAAATCTCCCTGATGTCCCCTAACCCCTTCTCAAGCGGCCCGTGGGCAGCGATGTTCGGCCCCATGTGCACGAGCACGAGCTTTTTCACGCCCGCGTCGCGCGCCATCCTGGCCGCGCCCTTTGTGCCGCACTGGCCTCCTCCCTCCCCGGCTGCTTCCATCACGTCCTGGTCGTTCCAACACATACACATCATGACATCAGTGTTACGAGCAAGGTCCACTACAGACTGGCACGGCTGCGTGTCACCCGTGAACACGAACGACTTCCCGCCTTTCACGTCAACCCGGTAGGCCAGCGAGTCGAGGTACGGCTGCACGTGTTCCGCAGGCGCCGCCATGACCTCCCACTTATCGGTGGTGAACACGCGCCCCGGGCCGGCGTCGCGGGCAGTCACCTTTGGTGGACGGCGCGGCAGCTTGCCGCCGCGGTTCACGTAGACCTGCTGGCTAAGAGGGTGAAGGACACGCGCCTTCCAGTCGTGCGCGAAGACGCCATCGTCGCCAATAATGCCTTCCGTTATACGCTCAGTCAGCGTTGGCCCGAAGACCTGGAGAGTGTTCTCCTTGCCAATCGACTGGTCCCACCGGCAGAGCAAAAAGCACGGGTAGTCTATGTCATGGTCGAAGTGGTGGTGCGTGAAGAAGAGGTAATCAACCTTCGTGGGCCACAGGCCAGCCCTGACGAGCTTATGGGTTGCCGCCGGCCCGCAATCAAACATGGCAAGCTCCCCTTCGACATCCAGGACGAACGAAGAGCCAAAGCGGGCCGGCGTTGGCGTTGGGGTGCCTGCGCCCAGCACGTACAAAGTGGTCATGGCAGCCCACTTCCTGCAACCATATCCTTAGCTCCCGGTCCAGTGGTTAGACATCATTTCGCAGTCGGCCGGACTGGACATCGTCACATTATCGGCTCCGGCTGAGAGGCATTGCATATATTGGCGCGAAACCGGCTCCGACGGCGCCCGCATAGTCGACGCCTACCACGGCGGTGTAGGGAAAATATGGACCAAAGAACTCTTCGAAGGAAAGGGCACGCTCGGGTTCAGGATGGTCATCTGGGAGCTACCGCCCGGCGCAGTGGAGGGCGACCACGTCCATGAAGACGACGACAACTACGAGGAGACCTCCTACCACTTCCTCTCTGGCGCTGGGGCTATCCGCATTGATGGCGGAGAGATACCCCTCAGACCGGGCGATGCCTTTCTCATACCGGCAGGTGTTGACCACGGCCTCCGTAACACAGGCAGCGAGGACCTGCGGCTCCTGCTGATATTCGGCAAACCGAAATAGCCCACCCGTTTCCCAGTGCGTGGCGACACCCGCCCTACCCCCCTCAGTGAATCCTTGCCACGTTCGCTTGGCACATCGCCACGAGATTGTGAAGCCCCGCACTAACTAGAAATTTCTTAAAACCCGCATGCCTATCGAGTTGTACCGCTGCGCGACAACCGGATATGGTCTCGTCGGCGTCCAGAGCCCGGCCAGCCAGCCTTTATCGCGCCCGCGCTTCGCGACTTCGGAGAACCTCCCGATGCTGTACTTTCGCGCCTGCCCGCGTTGCCACACAGGCACCGTTGAGTTTTCATCAGACTCCCACGGTCCATACCTCGCATGCCTCAACTGCGGCTTCCACGTGTCAGGCAACGCATACCGCAATTTCAATACCGGACACGGTCAAATGGTCACGGGGACTGCCAGGGTGGCGCCAGAAATGCGGACAACTGCGCCACGCCCGGCTGCGGGACTGGCCGCGCACGCCCCCATCGCCGTCAGCGCCTGACTGGTCCAGTTCGACCCCTGCACCCACCCGGCCTCTCACTACGGCCTGGTCGCCTCGCCCTGACCGGTGCGCGCCACATTTGCGCATCCATTGCGTGTCACGCAACATATCGTCCGTTCTGACAGGAGAACGAGCGATATGGCAATCATCTGGCATGAAGCCGACCGCTGGTTGATTGGCGAGGCATGGGCCGGCTCGCACATCGGACAGCACGCAACCGAACTGTGCAGCCGCATCGGCCCCAGGTGGGGGTCGTCTCCGGGAGACCGCAGAGCCGCGGAATACATCCGGTCGCAAATGCAATTGACTGGCATGGCCGGACCGCGCGTTGAAGAGTTCACCATCCAGACCTGGGACCACACCAGGGCGGAGGCCACAGTCGCGGGAAGCGGCCAGACCGTTCGAGTCCTGCCATTCAACCGCACTCCGCCCGTAAATGTGACCGGCCCGGTCGTGGACGTTGGTTATGGCACGGGACGTGAGGTGGACGCAGCTGCGGAGCAGCGCCCCTCGACCGGCTCGGGGCGAACGAGATTAGGACTAAAAGGCGCCATTGCAATCATGACCATGGCCCACGAGCCATTCACGCCACTCATTACGCATGCTGACCGGTTGAAGCTCCTCGCCCAGGCCGGCGCGGCGGCCTGCATCTGCGTGGACCGCAAGAGCGGCGGAAGGGTCGAGTATCACTCGGCTTCCGACTGGCGCGACCCTGGCCTGGACGAGCACCCGCTCCCAACAGTCGCTACGCCACGCGAGGGAGGCGCGGCGCTCCGGCAGGTCGCGGCAGAGGGCGGCTCACTTTCGCTTGTGGTCGAAAGCCGCTTCTACGATGCACCTGCCTGGAATACCGTGGCAGACCTTCCAGGGGCGCTGTGGCCCGACGAGCACATCCTTCTGGCAGGGCACCACGACACGGTCCACGGCTCTCCCGGCGGCAACGATAACGCGTCCGGGGCGATCGCCGTGCTTGAGACTGCACGTGTAATTGCCGCCCTGGCCCAGGCCACAGGCGTCCGTCCCGGCCGGACCCTCCGCTTCGCAACCTGGAGCGGCGAGGAGCAGAAGCTTCAAGGGTCGGCGGCTTATGTCCGTGCCCATTACGCGGGTGAGGCCTTCACATGGCCAGACGGGTATGATGCAGGCAGCCTCAGCGCGGGACCTGAAAAGCCACCCCGCTTCGCCCTGAACCTGGACGAACTGTCCACCGGCAACATGAAGGGCGTGGTGCTCAACTTCCCGCACCTGCGAGACTTTATGCAGCGCCAGCTCGACTCACTGGGCGAGGGCTTCAAGTGCCACGTGCTCGAGCACCTCGACCCCTACTCTGACCACTTCCCGTTCGCGCTCGCCGCGATAAACTCCGGGTTCCTGTGGCGCTGGCGGTTCGTGGGAAAGCACCCCGACTCCGACTACCACCACGAGCCGGGTGACACTGCGGACAAGATCAACGTCCGCGAGTTGAAAGAGTATGTGGGCTTCCTGGCCCGCTTCCTCTTGCGCCTCTCCCACGTGCCGCCTGGTGACTGGCCCGCCAACCCCGAAACACCGCAGCGCGTGCAGGCCCGCCTGCGTGTGGAACGGCAGTCCGTGCTGAGGACGATGTGATAGCGACGGAACGAAGGTTCGCAGATTTCTAAGATGAAATATGACCAAGTATCGCAGTCCGATTTTCACGTTTTCGCACAAACCAGCCGGATAATCTAATCAAAAATTCAAATCTGTGAAATCTGCGTAATCTTTGTTTCTGCCGTTTCTCTGGAGTGAAATTTGAGAGAGCGTTACAACTGGGCAGGCAAGAAGCACCCGTCTACGTGTACGTGCGCTGATTGCACTGCGCGCCGCAACCTGCCGCTGCCTGTGAAGAAAAAGAACAAGCCGAAGAGCCTGCGCGGCAAACCAAAGACTGACCCGTTGAAAGAAGCCACTGACCTGTTCGCGGACTTTGAGAAAAACGCCCGTCAGTCGTCAGAGTAGTGATCTGAAAGGGCGACTATGCCTGCTCGAAAGAAGAAAGCCCTCCTCGGCTTCATAGGCGCCGGGTGGTGGGCGACAACCAACCACATGCCGGTGCTCGCGGCCCGCAACGACGTCGAGATGACTGCGGTCTGCCGCCTCGGCGCCGACGAGCTGCAGCAAGTGAAGCAGCGGTTCGGCTTCAAGTACGCCACCCAGGACTACACGAAGCTCCTCGAAATGGACCTCGACGCCGTGGTCGTGACATCGCCCCACACGCTGCACCACGAGCACGCGCTGGCGGCGATAAGGCGCGGCCTGCCGGTCATGGTCGAGAAGCCGCTGACTACAAGCGCGGCGCACGCCCGGGAGCTTGTCGCCGAGGCCCGCAAGCGCGGCGTGGAAATCCTCGTGCCCTACGGCTGGCACTACAAGCCCTTCCTGCAGGCGGCGAAGCGCCGCATGGACGCGGGCGCGGTTGGCAAGGTCGAATTCGTCCTCTGCCACATGGCGTCGCCCATCAGGTCGCTGCTTGAGGGCAAACGGTTCCTGTCGTCCGGCGGAGGAGCCAGCGGCGTCATGTTCGAACCCGCCGCGTCCACATGGGCAGACCCCGCCAAGGCCGGCGGCGGGTACGCACTGGCGCAGATGTCACACTCCGCCGGTCTCGCCTTCTGGCTCACCGGGCTGCAGGCGGAAGAAGTGTCAGGCATCACCTACGGCCCCACTAGCAAAGTGGAGCTTTATGACGCGTTCAACGTGCGCTTCAAGGGTGGCGCGATCGGCACATTCTCAGGCGCGGGCAACATGCCGCAGGACAAGGGCTTCCAGCTCGATGTCCGCGTCTTTGGCACGGAAGGTGTGCTCGACATTGACCTGGAGCGGGCCCGCATGGAGGTGCAACGGTACGACGGTAAGCACTACCGCATGAAGCTCAAGCCGGACGACGGCCAGTACGACTGCTTGGGGCCGCCTGCGAACTTCGTGGACCTGGTGCTGGGAAAGACAAAGACGAACTGGGCGCCTGGCGAGGCAGGCATGCGTGCAATAGAAATGATTGACGCCGCATACCGGTCTGCGAAGTCCAGCAAGCCTGAGAGGGTGTGAGCCTGTCCGGCCAGTTGGCTTCCGGTCATGCTGGACATCCGTTTTTGTAGTGATAAGTTTCATGCACTCGACATTCCCCACGGAGGCTCGCCCCATGGCAACACCCCTCACAGAACAGAAAAGCGTCGCAACGCGACGAGACTCGCCCGCGGTGTCGCCTGCTCAAGTCGCCGAGTTCAGGCCGCAGCTGCCAGACTGGCAGGTCGTCCAGGAAGACGGCATGCCCCGGCTCAAGCGCACCTTCAAGTTCCCCGACTTCGCCCAAGCGTTGACCTTCACGCAGAAACTAGGCGAGGTGGCTGAGAAGGAAGGGCACCACCCCCGCATCGTGCTGGAATGGGGGAGCGTGGAGGTGACGTGGTGGACGCACGTGATTCGCAACCTGCATGTGAACGATTACGTATGTGCCGCAAAAACGGACAGGCTGTATAGAGGAGCGTGAGCACGCAGGGGTACGGGAAACCGTGCCCCGATGTGTTTTGCCGAGGTGCGGACAAAACAGGGGCGTGCGTGCGTCCGTATTGAAAGTCAGGAAAACAACTATTACAGGCCGGAAAGGATGTGCAACGCATGACGCGTTCGGCAAGGCCCCAGACCCTCGGCGAGCTGCGGAGCTCTGGCTATCGCCCAACACACGTCAGGGACGAAGTCCATTGCAACCTGGTGCGCAAAGTAGAGGCTGGCGAGGAACTCTTTCCCGGCATCATCGGCTACCAGGACACCGTCATCCCTGAAATCGAGAACGCGCTGCTCGCGGGCCAGAACGTCATCATCCTCGGCGAACGCGGCCAGGCCAAGTCCCGCATGATACGCGCCATGACGAGCTTGCTCGACGCGGAGGTCCCGGTCGTCGCGGGGTCAGAAATCAACGATGACCCGCTGGCGCCAGTCAGTCCCTGGGCGAAGCGACAGTTAGCCGAGCACGGCGACCGCACACCCATCGCCTGGTTGCCGCGCGGCGCCCGTTACGGCGAAAAACTGGCCACGCCAGACGTCTCCATGGCAGACCTTATTGGCGATATAGACCCCATCAAAGTCGCCGAGGGCCGCTATCTGGCCGACGAACTCACCATCCACTACGGCCTCATCCCGCGCACGAACCGCGGCATATTCTGCGTGAATGAGCTTCCCGACCTGCCCGAGCGCATTCAGGTGGGCCTGTTCAACCTGATGGAGGAGCGTGACGTGCAGATCAAGGGCTACCGCATCAGGCTGCCCCTCGACATGCTCGTCTTCGCCACTGCGAACCCCGAGGACTACACAAACCGCGGCCGCATCATCACTCCTCTCAAAGACCGCTTCGGCGCGCAGGCGCGCACACACTACCCGCTACGGCACGAAGATGAAATCGCAATCGTCGAGCAGGAGCGCCAGCGCTTTGGCGACTCAGGTTCACGGGTCGTCATGCCTGAGTACATGGCGGAGGTTGTCGCCGAAGTCAGCGCGCTGGCTCGCAAGAGCCCCGAGATCAACCAGCGCTCCGGTGTCAGTGTGCGGGTCAGCATTGCCAACTACGAGACGCTTTGCGCTGCCGCTTTGGGCCGCTGCCTGCGCCTGCACGAGAAGGTAGCGTCGCCACGCATCACAGACCTGCCCACCATCACTTCGTCTATGCGCGGGAAGATCGAGCTCGAGTCAGTGGAAGAGGGCAGGGAAGTGGTCGTGATAGAAGACCTCACCAAGCGCGCGGTGGCGAATGTTTTTGCAACAAGGTTTGACCCCGCCGAGCTTGATTCGATTGTGGCCGCCTTCGACGAGGGCGTGGGCGTGACAGCAAGCGCCACGATGCCCGCAGCGGACTATGTGCGTGCGAAGGAGACCCTTAAGGGGCTGGGGGCTGCCGTCGACCGGCTGAAACCCGGTACGCCGCCTGAAATTGCCTCAGCGGTCGAGTTCGTGCTGGAAGGCCTGCACCTGCACCGGCGACTGAACAGGGACAGCATTGACGGCGGGTATGCGTACACTCGCCCGCCCGCGCCTAGACCTCCAGCGCCCGGCGAGGAGGGCCCAAGGCGCAGGGAACGGAGGCGCGATGAGGGCACATAGCCACCAGGCCGGAGGCCAGCCATGAAGACCAGGTACCGCTACTCGAAATGGGACGGGACGCAGGAGCCGTTTGCGGCCGGCGCCGATGAGCTCCTTGAGGGGCTTTCCGAAAGCCTTTTCGAGCACGGGGACCTTATGCGCGCCCTGCGCGAAATGTATCGCCGCGGCATGCTCAACAAGTCCGGGCAGCAGACGCCAGGCCTCAAGGACCTCATGCAGCGGCTGCAACAGCAACGCCAGCATCGCCTCGACCAGTTCGACCTCGGTTCTGTAATGGATGACTTGAAGAAGCGCCTCGAACATATCAAGGATCTCGAGCGCGCAGGCGCGGACCGCAGCGTTGAGCAGGCGCAGGAGCGCATGGGCGCCCAACAGCCGGGCGACCCAGCTCAAACTGACCAGCTATCGAAGCTCATGGACCAGGTACGCCGCAGAGCAAAGGCCGCCAAGCAAAAGCTGGACGCGCTCCCCGACAGTTTCGGCGGCGCCGTGCGTGAACTGATGGACCACGACTTCATTGACCCCCAGGCCCGGCAGGAGTTCCAGGAGCTGCTGGACATGCTGCGGAAGCACATGATGGGCCAGGTCGCAAAGCAGGCCGCGGAGCAGCTCCAGCAAATGAGCGGCGGCCAAAAGGACACGCTCAAGGAAATGCTGCGGGACCTGAACAAGATGCTCAGGGACCGCATGGAGGGCCGCCAGCCGGACTTCCCGGGCTTCATGGACAAGTTTGGCTCTATGTTCGGCGACAACCCGCCCCAGAGCCTCGATGAACTAATGGACATGCTCCAGGGCCAGATGGCGCAGATGCAATCGCTTATGCAGGGCATGTCCCCGGAGCAGCGCCGGCAACTCATGGAGGCGATGGTGCAGTCGCTCGACCAGGAGACACTGCAGCAGCTTGCCGAGCTTGGCGCACTGATGCAGGCGATGCGGCCACCTTCTGACATGGCCCGGGACTACCCATTCATGGGGGAGGAGCCACTGACCCTGGACCAGGCCATGGAACTCATGGGCGAAATGCAGCGCATGGACGGGCTTGAGCAAGCCCTGGAACAGGCGGCCCGCACGGGCGACCTTGACTCCCTGGATCCGCAGCAGATGCGGGATATGCTCGGCCCCGAGGCAGAGCGGGCGCTAAAAGAGCTTCAAGACATCGCGAAAAAACTCGAAGAGCAGGGCTACGCCCGCCAGAACGGAGACCGCTGGGAGCTTACGCCGCGCACCATCCGCAAGCTCGGGGAGAAGGCACTGGCGGAGGTCTTTGGCAGGCTGGGGCGCAACCGCGTCGGCGGCCACCGCATCGCCCCGGCTGGCGCGGGCGGCGAGCTTACCGGGGCGACCAAGCCCTACGAGATGGACGAGCCGTTCGACATCAACCTGCACAAGACGCTCATGAACGCGCTGCAGCGGCGCGGGCCAGGGTCGCCTGTGCAGTTCGAGGTCAAGGACTTCGAGGTGGACCGCTTCGAAGCCACCGTCAGCGCAGCAACGGCCCTGCTCATAGACCAGTCGAGCTCTATGTGGCACTACGGGCGCTGGCCCGCGGCGAAAAAGGTGGCCATGGCGCTGGAAGCGCTCATCCACGGCCAGTTCCCCCGGGACAGGCTGTTCGTAGTCGGCTTTTCGGACCACGCAGAAGAGATCAAGCCAAGGGAGCTGCCTCGCTCCCAGCCCAACGTGTGGCTCCAGGGCACCAACATGCACCACGCCCTGATGATCGCCCGCAAGCTCCTGTCTAAAGAATCCGCACGCAACCGTCAGGTCATAATGGTGACTGATGGCGAGCCGACGGCCCACTGGGAGGCCGGCCATGGCTGGTTCAACTACCCACCTTCGCGGGAGACCATCGTGAAGACCCTGCTGGAGGTGAAGCGCTGCACCTCGGCAGACATCAAGATCAACATGTTCATGCTGGACAGGACGCCGTACCTGATGCAGTTTGTCGACTATGTGACGCGCATCAACCGCGGTCGGGCGTTCTTCGCAGACCCTGCACGCCTCGGTGACTACGTCCTGGTGGACTACGTCAACAACCGCCGGAAGCGCGTGGCGTAGGGGTCAGAGGTCCTGTTGTTTGCCGGAGGGTTACGTCCGGCGTGACGCGAGGAGGGCGCTGAAATGAGAGAGGTCCACACTGAAATCGAGATAAACGGGACGCCTGAGCAGGTGTGGGAGCACCTCGCGGCGTTTCAGGCATATCCGGCGTGGAACCCGTTCATACGCAGCGTGGAGGGTGCGGCTGAACCCGGCAGACGGCTCAAAGTCAGGCTTCAGCCGCCGGGGGGACGGGGGTTCACGTTCCGCCCGACAGTCACGAAGGTTGAGAAGGGCCGGGAGGTCCGGTGGCTCGGCCACCTCCTGGTCTCTGGCATATTCGATGGTGAGCACATCTTCGAGATTCATCAGGACAAGCCAGGCGTTGTGCGTTTCGTCCAGCGCGAGGAGTTCCGCTGCCTCCTGTCGCCGGTCATGCTGAGGATGGTGGGCCCTTCGACCCGCCGAGGTTTCGAGGCGATGAACAGGGCGTTGAAAGTGCGCGTCGAAGCGCCGAAGAACGCAGCGTAAGTGGAGCACCTGCTCAATCGGTCAGGTAACTGTAGGCCAGCCCTGTCGCTCCTCCTGCGGCGATGAGCCAGGCAGAGTTGAGCTTGGTCCGGAGCAAAAGCGCAAGTGCCGCGAGGCCGATGATGAGCGTCAGCGAGTCTATTACTGACGCCCGGCCGAGCCGGTAGGCCACCGCCGCCATGAGCCCGAGCGAAGCCGCGTTCACGCCGTCGAGCGTCGCGCCTGCGAGCTCGTTCCGCCTGATACGGGGGATAAGCCACCCCAGCGCGGCCACAAACAAGAAAGAGGGCAGGAAAATACCCACCGTCGCCAGGACCGCGCCGGGCACACCCCCGCCTGATATATAGCCTATGAACGTCGCCGTGGTGAACACCGGCCCAGGCGTCACCTGGCCTGCGGCTATGGCGTCCAGGATCTGTTGCTCAGTCAGCCACCCGAGCCTTGTAACGAACTCTCCCTGGACGAATGCCAGCAACACGTACCCGCTGCCGTAGAGGACGGCACCGATCTTCAAAAAAGACAAGAACAAAGTGCTGAGGCTGAAGGGTTGGACAACTGCCGCCAGCGCCGGCGTCAGCGCGCCTGCTGAGAAAACGGGCCCCCAGAGCAGCAGGCCGCCAGCGGACCTGGACCATGACCGTCCTGCCATTCGCACAAGCAGGGCAGCGCCCCCGCCTGCGAAGAGCAGCACAAGTTCGTTTACGCCCGGCCACAGCGATAGGGCGAGCACCGTCGCGCCTACGAGTCCGGTCACAGGGCTGTGCAGCGCCGCCTTCCGCAGCCCCCAGAACGCCACCGCGATGACGGCGATCATTACCGGTTTCACGCCGTATAGCAGCCAGTCTGCAGCCGGTGACGTCCCGTATTTGACGTATGCCCACGCAAGGACCGTCGTGATCACGGCGGCAGGGAGGATGAAGGCGGCGCCACCGGCAACGAGGCCCCACCGCCCGGCCCTCCTGTGGCCGGCGTGCATCGCCAGTTCCGTCGAGTTGGGGCCGGGTATGAGGTTGACCGCCCCCACAGCGTCCATGAACGCGCCATCCGAAAGCCACTGGCGTCTGCGGACCAGCTCGTCCCGCATAAGCGCGATGTGGGCCGCGGGACCGCCAAAAGCTGTCACACCCAGCCGCAAAAAGAGCAGTGTCACCTCGGTCAAGTGACGCCAGAAGTCAGCTTTTGCGACGTGCCTGGAGGGAGGCAGAGACAAAGGCGTGTACCACCCCGCTGGTCCATTACATGCTTAAGGGAACGTTAACGGGCGAGTGCCAGCATGGAAATGTGGTTCAGCACAGGCGACCTTAGCACACCCTACGCCCTCAGACATGCCAGACAAAAAGCCCTCCTCGGGCATAGCGTAGACTCCGGAGAGAGGCCCGGAAGACATGCCAGCTCCCGATCCGATAACGCTTGCCAGACCCCGGGTCGACTCAGTCTCGGCGTCTCCGGAGGCTGTCAGGCGGCGCGTCCTGCTCGTCGAGGACGACCGCAACCTGCAGGCCGCCCTCCGCTATAACCTGGTCGCAGAGGGTTATGCGGTCGAAGCCGTCGCTGATGGCGCTCAGGCACTGAAATCGGCGCGGGAGGCGCCACCGGACGTACTTGTCCTTGACTTGATGCTGCCCAGCATCGGCGGCCTGGAAATTTGCAAGGCGCTCCGGAGAGAAGGCAGCACGGTCCCAATCCTGATGCTTACGGCCAGAGACGCCGAAGTCGACCGTGTCGTGGGCCTCGAGATCGGCGCAGACGACTACGTCACCAAACCCTTCAGTGTCCGCGAGCTCCTCGCCCGTGTGAGCGCCCTGCTGCGTCGGGTGGACATGCTCAAATCAGGAGAGGCAGAGGCCCCTGGGGAGCGCATAGCAGCAGGTAGCCTGGAGATAGACGTTGCCGCGCGGACAGCGTCCCTCAACGGCAAGCCACTCCAATTGCGCCCCCGTGAGTTTGACCTCCTTGCGCACATGGCTGCGCGCCCCCACCGTGTGTTATCGCGCGAGCAACTGCTCGAAGTGGTGTGGGGGTTTGACTATGCAGGTGACACTCGCACCGTGGACGTGCATATCCGCTGGTTGAGGATGAAAATAGAAGACGACCCGACCAACCCTCGCCGGCTGTTGACAGTGCGTGGGGCAGGTTATCGCTTCGAGACCTGAGCAACCTTTGGGCAATCTAAACCTTGTGTGGAGGTTTGGCTTGGCCGCCGCTCTCGTGGGCGGGCTTGCTGTCGCGGGCGCGGCAATCTTCGGCGCCACGGGGACAGCCGTGGCCGCAGGGCTCGGTGTTATCTTCGCCCTGTTGGCCGGAGCAAGTCTGTCACGCGCCATTACCCGGACAAGCGATGGCGCCTCCCCAATACCAGCAGCCGAGAGCGGACACCGCATTAACCCTGGGGGCCCGCCGGAACTGCGGACGCTCGCACGAGCCGTAAATCGCATGTCCGGTGCCATCAGCGGGCTCACGGAATCGGAGTCGAAAGAGCGCTCCCGTTTGGCTTCGGTACTCGATGCGGTGCAGGAGGGGGTGCTCGTTGTTGACCGGGAGGGCGTAGTTGAATCGGCAAACCCGGCCGCAATCATGCTCCTGGGCGCGCCCGGACCGTTCCGCCCGGGGCTGTTGTTGACAAACCTCACAGGCAGCTTCGAGATACACGAGGCAGCCGTCTATTGCGCTCGTGCAGGCGTCCCCAGGCAGGCCCAGGTGGGCCTTCCAGACCGTTCGTACCCTGGCCCTGGCGGCATCAGGAGGCTGCTGGACGTCACCGCAACGCCACTGGGCGCCCAGAGCGGACCTGGACGGGCCCTGGTCCTCATCAGCGACATCACCGGCATCCGTGCGGCAGACACCACCAGGCGCGAATTCGTGAGCAACGTCTCCCACGAGCTCCGGACACCAATCGCCGCCATAAAGGCGGCAGTTGAAACTCTGCAACGGGGAGCGGCCGCCGACCCGGCTGCTAGAGACGATTTTCTCCGCAGGGTCCAGGAAGACGCGGACCGCATGGAAGCGCTGGTGTCCGAGATGCTGGAGCTTTCGAGGCTGGAGTCAGGGCAGACGCCCCTGCACCTGGCTCCTCTCGACGCCGGAAGACTGATTGAGTCTGTTGCCGACAGGTTCAAGCATCAGGCCGCCGGAGCGGGCTTGACCATTAGGACTGAACCTGGAGGTTCAGCCCACGTTAACGCCGACCTCAGACAGCTTGAGCGTGTATTGTCCAACCTGGTGGGCAACGCGATCAAGTTCACCCCGACCGGCGGCTCCATTACCCTCTCGGTACAGCAGTCCAACGGTACGGTGTCGCTCCAGGTGCGGGACACGGGCCGGGGAATTGCACCGGAGCACTTGCCCCACGTTTTCGAGCGTTTCTACAAGGGTGACCAGCCCAGGAACGAAGGTGGCGCCGGACTGGGCCTTGCCATCGCCAGGCACATTGTCCAGGCACACGGCGGCATCATTACCGTCGAAAGCTATCCAGGCCTGGGCGCCTTGTTCACCGTCTCTCTACCGGCCCTGTCTGCCCTGTAACCAGCGCTTGCGTTAACCTGGCGTTAACAGTGCTCCCCTCAGGCGTTAATAATTCCCACGCAACCTTCAACTCAGCGTATGTGCGCGGCTTGACGCCTGATGGACCCATGCAGTCTTTACAGCAAGGAGCAAGGCGAACGATGTTTGGAAAGCCCTTCAATCAACTTAAGAAGCCACTCGGCGTAGCTATCGCACTCACGGCAGTCATGGCTTTCGCTGCGTGCGGCGGCGAAGAAGCCACTGCGACCCCACTCTCGGTGGGCAGCGCCCCCACTTCGACCCCTGGCGCTGTACCAACAAAGCCGGCGGCCTCCACATCTACGCCCGGGGGCACCACCGCGACTACTGCTCCGCCAACTCCCACCGTGCAGCCAACTGCCACTCCCACAGCAGTGAAGCTGAGCGGCAACATCGAGATCGACGGCTCTTCAACTGTTTTTCCCATAAGCCAGGCTGTAGCCGAAGAGTTCCGCAAGACGCAACCTAACGTCCAGATACCCGTCGGCATATCTGGTACCGGAGGCGGGTTCAAGCGCTTTGTTGCCGGCGAGATCGACATCTCCGACGCTTCACGGCCCATCTCCACGTCCGAGAAGGACACCGCGGTCAAGAACAGCATTGAATATATTGAGCTCGCTGTCGCCTATGACGGCCTGTCCGTCCTGGTCAATATCAAAAACACGTGGCTGACCTGCATCACCACCGCCGAGCTCAAGAAGATCTGGGACGCCGGTAGCACAGTAAACAGGTGGAACCAGGTGCGGCCCGAGTGGCCCGACCAGCCACTGCGCCTCTATGGGCCTGGTACGGACTCCGGGACCTTCGATTACTTTACCGAAGTGATTAACGGCAAGGCCAAGCAGTCCCGCGCCGACTACAACGCGTCCGAAGATGACAACACCCTTGTGCAAGGGATCGCAGGGGACAAAGACTCCCTCGGGTACTTCGGGTTCGCCTACTACGAACAGAACACGGACAAGCTCAAGCTAGTTGCTGTGGACGAGGGGAAGGGCAAGGGCTGTGTGCTGCCAGCGGAGAAGACCATCAACGACGGGACTTACACCCCGCTCTCCCGCCCCCTGTACATCTACGTCAACAAGAAGTCGTTTGCGCGGCCTGAGGTCAAGGCCTTTACCGAGTACTACTTGAAGAATGCGGCGGAGCTTTCAGCCGAAGTCGGATATATTGCTCTGCCACAACAGATGTACGACGAAGGTCTTGCAAAGATCAAATAGACCATGGTTGATGGACCTGCGGACGCTCGCGTTGCGCTCGTAACTCCCGCGGGTGGCAACGCTCCACTCTCGGGTGCGGGTGCGGTATCCTTGCCCGGCCTTGACACCCAGGCCAGGACGAGTATGGCAACGCCAAGCCGCAGGTCCGTCAACTCAAATGCCTTAGAGCCGCTGTCCGTTCAGGCGCCGGTGGTTGCAGCAGGTCTTATATCTCGCAGGCGCAGGGCGCGCCACCTTGAAGAGCAGGCCGTCGTCTGGGTATTACGCGGTGCAGCCCTGATCTCGGTCTTGACGACCATCGGCATAGTGGTCGTCCTGCTCCGGGAGAGCTTCGGGTTTTTTGTTGAAGTGCCGGTCTGGGACTTCATCACCGGTACCACCTGGACCCCGCTCTTCCAGCCCCAGAGCTTCGGCGTGCTCCCCCTGGTAATGGGGACGCTGCTTGTCGCCACAGTCGCAGGCCTGGTTTCCCTGGGTCTTGGCCTCGGCGCAGCCATCTTCTTGTCGGAGTACGCCCCTGACCGCACTCGCCGGATACTCAAACCTGTCTTGGAAGTGCTCGCGGGTATACCCACCGTGGTGTACGGCTACTTTGCACTCTCATTCATCACGCCCCTGCTCCAGAGCTTTATCCCTGACCTGATCGTGTTCAACGCGCTGAGCGCGGGCCTGGTGATGGGCTTGATGATAATGCCCATGGTCTCGACCCTCAGCGAGGACGCCATGGTGGCCGTGCCGAGGTCACTGCGTAACGCGGCATACGCGCTCGGGGCGTCGCGGTTTGAGGTCGCGACCAAGGTCGTGGTCCCCGCCGCGCTTTCTGGCATCGTCGCTTCGTTCATACTCGCCCTGTCACGAGCGGTCGGCGAAACAATGATCGTCGCCATCGCGGCAGGGTCTACGCCAAAGATGACGTTCAACCCCCTCGAAAGCATCCAGGCTATGACCGGCTACATAGCACAGCTCGCGCTTGGCGAGACCCCACAAGGCACGATTGAGTACAAGACGATCTTCGCCGTCGGGCTCCTGTTATTCCTCACGACGTTAATCATGAACATAGCGGGCCGCTGGTTCGTCGGGCGTTACAGGCAGCAGTACGAATGACCCACCGCACATGACCACCACCGGTGAAGCGGTCACAAAAGCCGCAAACCATTCAGAGCGCAACCTCGGCTACAGGGGCGTACGTGACCGCGTATTCTTGGTAGTGTTCCTGCTCAGCGTCCTCATCGGCATCGCCGGACTGTTGGCCCTCCTCATTGACGTCCTGATAGACGGCGCTCCCTGGCTGGACTGGCAGTTCGTATCCAGCTATTCCTCCCGCAGGCCGAAGGAGGCGGGCATCCTTGCCGCGCTTGCCGGCTCGGTATGGATGCTGGGCCTGACCGTCCTATTCACCGTGCCTGTTGGCATTGCCACAGCGGTCTACCTTGAGGAGTTTGCAGGCCGGTCACGCATCTCCCGCCTCATTCAACTCAACATCGCCAACCTGGCCGGAGTGCCGTCAATCATCTACGGCCTGCTCGGCCTCACGGCGTTCGTCTACTTCCTGAGCCTTGGCCGGAGCGTGTTGGCCGGCGCCCTGACTATGACTCTGCTTGTGCTGCCCATCGTGATCATCGCATCTCAGGAAGCGATAAAAGCCGTGCCGAACGGCTATCGCGACGCTGCATTCGCGCTCGGCGCAACGCGCTGGCAGATGGTGAAAACCGTCGTGCTGCCGCAGGCGGTCCCGGGGATGATGAGCGGCATCATCCTTGCGCTTTCGCGAGCCATCGGTGAATCGGCGCCAGTCCTCGTCATAAGCTCGCTCGTTTTCCTGACATTTGTGCCGACGTCACCGGGCGACCGCTTCACCGTCCTGCCGCTCCAGATATTCACCTGGGTGTCCCAGCCTCAGAAGGACTTCAAGGCCGTCGCGTCGGCGGGGATCATCCTCCTGCTCATCGTGCTGCTTTCCATGAACGCAGTCGCCATCCTCGTCCGCAACAAATACCAGCGCAAGCGGCAGGACTAAGCCGTCCGCGACACCGTTCGCACCGCGCACCTTGGGGGCTGCCAAGGCTGGTAGCTAGCCATTTCAGGCACTTTCCGCAATTGATTTGCGTGGCCGCCTGCTCATACGCGTAAGCGCCGCGGGCAAAACTACGCGCGTAGCGGCATGCGCGGGCGCTTGCCGTGGTTGCCTCCTGAGCACCCTCCCGGAGGTCCCGGATGCCACCGGTCACAATGGCCAGACTTTGCCGGCTCTTTGCAACGCTGGCACTCATTGGCGCACTGCCGGCGGTGCTCGCCGCGTGCGGCGGCCAGGCAGCAGGGCAGTTGCAGGAGGCTTCATCTCCAGTCACCGAAGTGAGCGAACGGCCTTCAACAGGCCCTCAAAGTGCCGGTCCGGCGGCAAGTGGCGTCGCCACGGCCCCAGCACAAACAGAGGCCCCTGGGCAAGAGACGCCTGCTTCGCTACCAGTTGTGGTCCGGGAAGACACGCCAGATGTGGAGCTGTCGGGAGACCTCGCATTCTATGAAGCCGCACCCGGCTGGCACCAGTCGCCGGGCGCGCGCGGCGGCATCATCCAGTTCGTCGCGCTTGATGACCCAATCCCTGAGCTTCATTCCACTTCATTCCATATGGTGCGTAACCGTTCAGGGCAAGACGAAATGCGCTCAAGACCCGGCGGGCATACGTGCGCTAGGTAAGGGCGACGGCGTTCAAGAGCCCCGCCAACAGGCGGTCATCTGTGCTGCTCCGCTGCCTGGCGCTCCGGTCAAGAGCTATCACGTTTATCTGGAGCCAGAATCGAATGGTTCGCCCTGGAATGACAATGTGGAATACGTCAACCCTGACGGCAGCGTCGCGCCTCCCCCACTTCCGCCTGATTACAAGGACGAGATTGTTATTGCAGTCAGTGACGGCAAGGTCCTAAGTGTGAAGGCAACGAATCAGTTCAGCGTGTTGGACCACGTATCCAACGAAAAAACAACGCTCCGTTACCTTCCTGACGGCTGCTTCAGCCAGCGGCATTATTTGGCGACCGGTCCTTACATGAACCGGATTGACCACATCGTGGCCGAGCTCGACCTCAACATGGCCAGTACGTTTCTGGCCAGCGCAGGCGGTTGGACACCGGGGGTCCCTTTCGACATCTACTTCCGGGTAGACCATGGTTCTTCCGTCCCGGCATGCCCTTACGATTTCAACCTCAGTTTGCCGGACTTTTTCCAGGTCCAAAATGCTCAAGGTGCAAGGGTCCAAGACCTTGGACCGCACGCCGCCACCGCTGACTTTGATGGCCGGCCAACTCAACTCCTCACGTGGACGGTCGAGCTCAAGCCGGGCATGCCGTTCGAGCGTTGGGTCAGAGTAGTCCCAGGGATGCCCCCCAAAGGCGTGGAAGCGGTCAGGTTGCATGCCACCTCGCCCTTTGGTACGGTCAACCCCGGTGGCACATATACGGCCCGTCTCGACTTACCCATGACCGCGAAGGGCGGCCGCGTCCCACCAGGCAGCAAACTCCCGACAGCAGTGAAACCTGCCGACACCGTGCCCTCCAGGGGCTGTCCGATGTCCGGCCCCCAGACCATAAATAGGGACGTCCGCATCGGCCTGTCTGCCAACCCGCCGGTCATGCGCAAAGAGACGGGGTATACGACCAAGATATTTGCCAATGTCAAGGAACTCCCTGGACGCCCAATTGAAGACGGCCTCCCCCTCAAGCTGGAACTCGTCTTCCACGGTGATGTTGCCACACTCGCAGACATCAAACAAACGGAGGACGGGCTGACCGCAACACTTTCGCTGCCGCCGGGCCTCCAGGAAAAGCCACGGGACCTGCTTCTCCGGGCGACATCCAAAGACGGGCACACCGAACACCTGATAGTCGCTGTAGACGCGGTCCTTTTGCGGGGCAACGTTGTGCAGCGCCCGGGCGACGGCACGGAAACCCCTATCGAGGGCGCCGCCGTCCTCGCCGGACCTGCCAGCGGCGGGCCGCAGAGCGACACGGTTACGGACGCCCAGGGTTACTTCGAAATCCCAGCCTGGACCGAAGGGCCTTACTTTGTCCTCGCCTCTGCGGACGGATACATACAGGGCCAGCCCTCCGAGCCGGTACCGGCCTCCGGCGGCAAGAGCTACCTTGACGTTGCTCCCACCGTGCTTGTGTTTCGGGACGAAGTCACCCTGGCCACAGACCGCGCAAAAAAGGTCTCTGAACTGCACCGGGCCCTTCTTGGCGGCGGCCTGGTAGCCCGTGTGCTTCCTGCGCCCTCGCTGCCTGACCCCGCGGCGGCCGGAGGCGCGGTGCCTGAGTTCCTCAGGCGCCTTGAATCAGGCGCCTCCACAAGACCCGACTCGGAAGAGGCCGTCCGGCGGCTCTCGCTCGCCCTCGAAGTCGGGCAATTGGGCGGCAGAGATTCAGCCGCATACGCATCCGACATCGCCAGCGCAATTTACGATGACGGCGTCGGCATGCTAACTGACCTCCTGAGCGCCATCACGTCCGCGAAAGAGCTAGGCGTGTTCAAGCTTGGAAAGCTGAGCGAGGGCAGCGCACAGGCGGGCAGGCTCCAGGAGGTCCTCGACGTCAATCTCCTCCCGCAGCAGCAGACATACAAGGAAAAGTTCGTTCAGGCTTTGACCAGCGCCCTTCAGAAATACCTCCTCGAAGGCGCCGTACCCTCAGCCAGCACCGAGGCCGTCGCCGGGGCTATCGCCGATAAGGTCATTGACAGCGCAACTGGCAGGGCGCGGCAGGAGCTAGAGAACGCCAGCCAGATCGACCCGGAGGCTGAAGCCGCGGCCCTTGATGTGCTATTTGCAACGCCCGCCGAGTCCCTCCACCGCGAGGTGAAGGCGGCCATCGCCGGAGTCCTCTCACGCAGTTACATCGAGATGGTCTATTCCGAACTAGCATCCGCCGCAGCGGACGCCGTTGCAGGAGCGCCCACGGGGTTCGCTGAGGGTGGATATGCCGATGCTCACCAGCACCTCCGCGCCAACGTCCAGATCATTGAGACGACGCGCCACCAGGTCGGCTTCACCCCTGGCGACGAAGCGCTGAAGACATTCGTCAACGGGGCGATCAGCGACTACCGCGCGTGGGGCAAGGCCCTGATCATCGCCGTCACCGGTGGCCAGGCCATCCCAGTGCTCGCACGCATCGAGCCGGCCATTGACCTCATCAGCGCCATCGTCAAAGCAAGACGGTTTGCCATCGGCCTTGACCTGATGAAAGAGACCCTGATGCCCGGCTCGATCTACTGGCAGGCCGTCGGACGCGGCATCCGCTCGGCCTTCCACAAGTAGGTCCTCGCCCATTTTGCAGTGTGCTGGCGAAGCCTCACGCAGTCCGTTCCATCGCCAGCCCTGCAATCACCTGCGCGCCGTCCAGCCGCAGGAACACCTTTGGAGAGACCTTGACCTTGCAAGACCGGCTGCCGCCGCCCAGGATGACCCAGTCGCACGCCATCACGCGCTCGTCCACATAGAGCGGCAGGCCCGGCGGCAGCGCCAGCGCCGTTACGCCGCCGATGATCATGCCTGTCAGCGTCACCGTCTCGTCTGCGTCCGCAAATGACAGGCGCGAAACGCCCATTAGCTCCCTGACCTTGTGGTTGACGTCAAGGCGTGTGTGCGACAACACAACGCAAGCCGCATACTGCTTCGGCGTTTTCTTTGATGCGACGATGATCGTGTTGGCCGATTTCTCAGGAGGAAAGCCGTACTTCTCACAAAACGCTGCAGTGTCCGCAAACGCCGGGTCTATGCGGACGGCCTCATAAGGCACACCCGTAAGCTGGAGGCTGCGCAGCACGCGGGCCTCAATGTCACCTCCCGCCGTCACGCCGTGCCCTCATCGCTTTGCGGATGTTGTGCGTCTTCGCCTGGTCGACCTCGAACGAGACCGGCTCAACCACTACTCCATAAGCTCCACGCGCATGGCCAATGGAAACCTTCTCATCCGCCACGTCCTCGGCGACAAGCGCGGGGTCCCGCTCGAAGGGGTCGCCCCATCCGCCTCCGCCTGCCAGCCGGTGGGCGATGACTTCACCCCTCTTTATGGGGCTGTGGCACATAGTCCTGAGCATCGTCTCGCGTCCGCCTGAAATTAGCATGTTTTGCGATGGCGCCCCCGTATCGCCTCCGGCCAACCCGTAGGGCGGAAAGAGCCGCTTGTCAGACCTCAGCTGGAGCGTCGCTTCTGGCGCCAGGCTGCGGATGCTCCGCAACTGCGCCAGTCCGCCCCTGAACTTGCCCGGCCCGCCTGTGTCCTGCACCATGCCGTAAGCCTCGACCCGCACAGGGTTGCTCGCCTCTGCAATCTCGACGGGGATGTTGGCGATATTTGCACCGGGGTGCGGCACGCCTTCGGGGCCGTCTCCGTTCGGCCGTGCGCCGCGCGCACCTGCCACGAAGTCCACAAGCGCGAACGGCCTCCCGTCAGCGTCATAGCCGCCAATAGTGACCAGTGAGTTGCCGCCTTCCCCGTCGGCGGGGACCTTGTCCGGTACCGCCTGGGCCAGTGCGCCGAGCACCGCGTCCATCACCCGGAACCCGGTAATGCCGCGCGCACCGCACGCGGCGGGGAGCACAGGGTTGACGACTGTGCCTGCGGGGGCCTTGACCTGTATTGGCCTGTGGTAACCAGCGGAGTTAGGCATCGCCGGGTCCATGATGAGGCGGACAGCCCCGTAGACCCCTGCTTTACTGAAGGGCAGCGGCGAATTGATGCCGGCCTTCACCTGCAGCGACGACCCTGCCAGGTCAACGGTCATGCCGTCTCCCCGTTTGACCACCGTTGCCTTGATGGTCACCGGACCGTTTTCAATGTTGTCAGCATCAATGTGGTCCGTGAATGAATAAGTCCCGTCCGGGATGCCCTTGATCGCCTGGCGGGCCAGCCGCTCCGTGTAGTCGAGCAGCTCGTCCGTGTAGTCGCGCAGGCCCACACGTCCGTAGCGCGCCGCCATCGCCTGGTAGCCCTGCTCCCCAATGTTCGCGGCCGCGGTCTGGGCGCGGAGGTCGCCGAGCACCTTGTCGGGCAAACGTACGTTTTTCTCGACGATTTCGAACACCGGCCCCACTGGCTTGCCGCGTTCGTACAGCTTTAGCGCGGGGATGCGCAGCCCCTCCTGGTAGACGTCTACAGAGTCGGTTGAGTTGCTGCCTGGCACGAGGCCACCAACATCCGTGTGGTGCGCGACAACGCCCGCAAACCCTTCAAGCGACCAACCGCGTCGCCCCGAGCTTGCCAAGCGGTCCCGCCCCGTTCGTCTTGAGCCTGCCGAAGGGCCTGAGCTTGGCCGCGCCGTCGCCCCGAGCGAAGCCGAGGGGCCCCGCTCCGTTCGTCTTGAGCCTGCCGAAGGGCCTGAGCTTGGCCGCGCCGTCGCCCCGAGCGAAGCCGAGGGGCCCCGCTCCGGCACGAACACCGGCTTGATGACGTAGATATCCGGTAGATGGATACCCCCTGAACCATACGGGTCGTTCAGGATGAACATATCACCCGGGTAGATCTGGCCGGCGAACTTTGACATCACAGCCGCGACAGCGTCAGGGAAAGACCCCAGGTGCAGGACGATCGTCAACCCCTGAGCGATGACGCGGCCCTGTCGGTCGCAGAACGCGGTCGAATAGTCCATGGCGTCCTTCACGACGCCCGAGTACGCGGTGCGCATCACCGTCAGCGCCATCTCGTCCACCAGAGACGCCAGGCCGTTCTGGACGACCTCAAACGTCACCGGGTCCAACTGCCAGCGGTCTCTCAACTTTTGCCCCTCCTGAGCACCTGGCCGCCCCGCTTGCCTGTCAGCCTGCCGTCCTCCAAAGTCACCGTGCCGTTCACGACCACGTGCCTCACTCCCTGCGCCAGACGGTTGGGCGACTCCAGCGTGCCGGTGTCCCTGAACGACGCGGGGCCGAACACTGCGACATCGGCTCGCTTGCCATTGGCAATGACTCCACGGTCTCGCAACCCCATCCGCTCGGCGGGCGCGGACGTCAGCTTTGCCACTGCTTGTCCAACCGTAAGGCGCCGGGACTCCGTAACCAGCTTCCTCCAGGCCCAGCCAGCCCAGGTGAACGCACCCAGGAACGCCTCTCCCGCCAGCGGACCGTCCACGGCCAGCGACGTCGCGTCCGAGCCAATTGTGCACAACTCGTGCGACATCGTCTCGATTACCTCAGCCTCGTCGTACGAAAGGCATATGACCAGCGGTGCATGGGGGTCGTCAGCATGGTCACGCAGCGCGTCGAAAACGGCGTCCCACCCGTCGCCACCCGGTGGGGCCAGGCTGGCGAAGCTCCTCCCGGCAATCTCAGGGCGGGCAGGGCTCGTGTAAAGAGAGACGCGCTCCCAGCCACCGAGCGCGAAGCTGGAGATGATGCTTGAATGCTTGCGGAGCCGCGCCCTCGCCGCCCGGTCCCCCAGGCGCCTGCGCAATGCAGCCGTCCCGCCTTCGGAGGCCCACGCCGGCAGCGCGTTGCTCAAGTTCGTTATGCCGTGGAGCCTGGTATGCGAGTCGAACGCTGCGTCGAGGCCCCGGCCACGCGCCTGCTCAACGGCCTCGATGCAGCCCGCCAGCGAACCCGCCGGCCCACCGCGCCTGGGGATGATGTGCGAAACCTGCAGTTTCAGGCGCTCCTCGCGCCCACTGGCCCCAGACTTTGCCAGCCGGACCGCTTCCTGCACGGCCTCAACGGCTCGCGTCTCGCGGTTCCTCGTGTGCGCCGCATAGAGCCCGCCGTGCGCCGCCACTGCGCGGCATAGCGCTGCAAGCTCAGCCTCACTGGCTGCGGCTTCTGCCGGGTATTCAAGCCCTGTCGAAAACCCCCACGCGCCGGAACCGAGCGCCTCTTCCAGCAACCGCACCATGTGCGCGGTTTCGCCAGGGGATGCTGCCTTGGAAGCATCATCAACTGCCAGCAGCCGTAGGTTGCCATTCGGGACGAGGCTCGCCACATTGACCGCAGGCGCCGCCTGCTCCAGAGCGTCTAAGTACCCGGCGAAGGACTTCCACGCAACCTCGGCCCTCCGGGAATACCCATAGATGTTGCCTGCGAACTTCTCGGTGTCACCGATTGGTGCGCAGCCATGGCCGCAGTTGCCAATCATCTCAGTTGTCACGCCCTGGAACACCTGGCTTTGCGCCCTCGGGTCCACAAGCAACGTGAAGTCTGAGTGGCTGTGTATGTCTATGAAACCCGGCGACACAAGCGCACCTGTCGCGTTCAGGGTGTGCTCCGCCTGGCTGTCGCTCAAACGTCCGACAGCCTCAATATGTCCGCCACTAACGCCGACATCGGCCCGGCGCGGCGTTGCCCCCGTGCCATCGGCCACCATTCCTCCCGTGATGAGCAGGTCGAACACCGGCCCTCCTTTTCTTTCATCCCCCCTCCTTGAAGGAGAGGGCCAGGCTGAGGGACACCGGCGACTGTCTTCCCGAGCTTGCCAGGGGTCCCGTTTATCATTCCCTCTCCCCCTGCGGGGGCTTTGCCTCAAAAGTCCCCTCTCCCGCCGGGAGAGGGTCAGGGTGAGGGGCTCCGCAGATTGGCTGTGACCATAAAAATGACACCGCAGTTCACTTATCCACACTTTTGAGGCAAGGCCCCTTGCGGGAGAGGGCCAGGTGAGGGGTTTCGAGGTCCCTCTTCAGCGGCCCTTGCCAGCGCGACCGGGCGGAGCACTGCGCGCAGGCCGCCTCTTGGCGCCACGGGCCAGGACGTTGATCAGTATGTTGCCTGCGACGTCGAGCCGGGCCGAGCACCCTGGCGGCACGACGGTCGTCGCGTCGTACTCTTCGACTATTAGCGGCCCAGGGGCTGGGCGCTCGTCGAGCGCGGAACGGCTCAGGACTGGCGTGTCTATGAGTCCCGTTGCGCTCCCGAAATAGGCGGCGCGGACGCCCCTGGCGGCCTTCGACCTGGCACCGCTCTGCGGAGACCACATCGGCACAGACTTTGGCGCCCGTGTCCGCGCAACGAGCCGCACGCTGACAACCTCAACCTCTTCTCCCGGCGCGTTGTGGCCGTAGGTCCGCAGGTGCTCCCTGTGAAATCCTTCCACCAGAGCCTTACCCACACCCGCCCCGGATGCGTTGACCCGCACGTCAACAGAAAGCTCGAACGCCTGGCCGGCGTAGCGCAGGTCAGCCCTCCTTTGCCAGGTGACCGTTGAAGCTGGGTCACCTTCGCCAGACATCTCCTTTGAGGCCCTACGCTGCAGTTCGTCGAACGCTGTGCGGAGCTCGGCGTCAGTGACCTCTGACATCCGGCCGAACCGGGTCTGCACGAAGTGACGCTCAGGCGCAGCCTGCAACATGCCGGTCGCCGAAAAGAGGCCCGGCGCGGGCGGTACCACTACCTGCGATATGCCCAGCAATTGCGCCAGGCCGCACGCATGTACCGGCCCGTTTCCCCCAAATGCGAACAGTGTGAAGTCACGCGGGTCTCGCCCTCGGTATGTGGACACCGCCTTCAGGGCGCGGACCATGTTCGCATTCGCCACCGAATGGACTCCGAGTGCAGCGTCCAGCAGGCCCAGGCTAAGCGGCTTGGCCGCCGTCTCCTGTATGGCCTCACGCGCAAGGTCAGGCCGCACTGCAACCGCTCCCCCCGCAAGCGCGTCCGGGCTGACATAGCCCAGGACCACATTGGCGTCTGTGACGGTGGCCTCAACGCCTCCCGCGCCGTAGCACGCGGGCCCAGGGACCGCTCCGGCAGACTGCGGCCCCACTTTTAACGCTCCGCCGCTGTCCACCCGCACGGTGCTGCCGCCCCCCGCTCCCACCTCGGCAATGTCCAGCACTGGCAGCTTGACCGCGTGGCCGCGGCCCTTTACGAGCCGGCTCGAAAGCTGGATGCCGGCGCCCACCTCGTACTCGGTCGTCCACGAACGCTGCCCGCCTTCAATGAGGGACGCCTTGGCAGTCGTGCCGCCCATGTCGAAGCTGATGATGTTCCTGAGCCCTGCCGCCAACGCTGCGCGGTGCGCGCCAACAACGCCCGCCGCGGGGCCGGACTCGACGATGTATGCGGGCATCGCTGCCGCAGAAGAAGCAGACATCACGCCGCCGTTCGACTGCATGATCCGCAGTCCGCCCGCCACACCCGCCTCCCGCAACCCGCCCTCAAGCGACTGCAGGTACTTGCCGACAACAGGCCCGATGTACGAGTTGACTACTGTCGTGCTCGTCCGCTCGTATTCCCGTATCTCAGGAAGTATGTCGATAGACAGCGACAGGAATATGTTCGGCATCGCCGCGCGCACAAGCTCACCAATGCGCCTCTCGTGCGCCGGGTTGCGGTACGAATGCAACAGGCACACCGCGACCGCCTCTGCACCGCTGGCGCGCACACGTTTAATTGCTTCTCGCACCGAGGCTTCATTGAGATGCCGCACCACAGTCCCGTCAGCGTCCAGACGTTCGTCCACTTCCAGGCGCAGCCTGCGTTCTGCAAGCGGCTTCGGAGGCGTGTAGAAGAGGCTGAAGAGCTCCGGCACGCGTAACCGCCGCAGCTCCAGCACGTCGCGGAACCCCTTGGTCGTTATCAGCGCCGTCTTCGCGCCCTTGTTCTCAAGGATGGTATTTGTGGCCACGGTCGTCCCGTGGACAACTTCTGCCACCGCGCTACCCGGCGCACCGGCCTCGCGCAGCATCTCCCGCACAGCCTGGACAACGGCAAGGGAGTAGTCGTCAGGCGATGACAGGACCTTCCTGGTCCATGTGCGGCCGCTGGGGCCTGTCATGACAAGGTCAGTGAACGTGCCGCCTATGTCAGCGCCGATGCGGTAAGACTCCAGCCTGCGGCCTGCGGTCCTGCTTAGGTCACCTTTGTGTCGGGTCCACTCAACCATCGGATTTGCGGCGGGAAGGCCGGACAGCGACAGGGCTGGCGCCACGCCTGTTCCTTCCGGACTTCTTTGGCGCGAACCTCGACAACCTGAACATCCCGGTATCGTGCTCCGTAGACCCTTCTGTCGCCAGGTCCGCCATGACCTCGCCGACAACCGAACAGAACTTGAAGCCGTGCCCTGAGAAGCCGGCGGCGAATGATACCTGCGGGTGCGACGGGTGCACGTCTATCAGGAAGTGCTCATCAGGCGTGTTCGTGAACATGCAAGCCTTTAGCGCCATCGTCGCGCCCTCCGCTTCCGGGAAGTAGCGAGCGGTGAACTGCCGCAGTATCTGCTCGTCGAGCGGGCTGCACGTGCGGTCCGGGCTGTCAGGGTCTATCGGCTCGTTCAGGTGGTGGTAACGGCCCACCTTGAACCCCGGCACGCCGTGTATTGGGAAGCCGTAATAGCGGCCCTCCTCGACGACCAGGTTGAACACCGGAAACCGCTCCGGCTCGAACAACCTGGGCTTCAGCGGCTGGAACCATGCCAGCGCCTGCCTTTCCGGCGTGGCGAGGCCCTTGAGCTCCGGCATGAGCGACTGCGTCCACGCGCCTGCCGTGATGACCAGCGACCCGGCTGCGTACGTGGCGCGGTCAGTGCGGACCCGCACACCGCCACCTGAAGTCGGCGACCACTCGACTACCCGCTCGCGGCCGCGCACCTCCGCGTCGAGCGCCTGCGCTGCCTGGACGTATGCCACGATGCAGCGTTCAGGCAACAAGAAGCCGCCGTCGGGCTGCAACAGCGCCATGTGGCTTGCCGGCAGCCGGTACCCGGGAAACCGGCGTGTAAGCTCCCGGCTTGTGAGCGCCTCGTACATGAGGCTGTGGACCTCACATGACAGCAGCGACCCCTTGAACACATCGTTGTCTGGCGGGCTGGCGTCAAGAGAACCCGTGACATGGAGCAACTGCTCCCCGGCTTTGGCCTGTATCTCTCGCCACAACTCGTAGGACCGCCTGAGCAGCGGCACGTACGACGGGTGCTCGTAGTAGGCCAGCCGGATGATACGCGTGTGGCCGTGCGAAGAGCCGCGGTCGTGGGGGATGTCAAACTGCTCAAGGCCAAGCACGCGTAGCCGGCGTCGTGCGCCGCGGGCACGCCGTCGGGCAAGCTCGTAGACTGTTGCGCTGCCCATGCCGCCGACGCCGATGACAATGACATCGAATGTTGTTGAGCCTGGCAAGTGTGGCGCCTTGTTGGATGTGGTGAGGCCAGCCATGATAGGGCAGGGCGGACGGAGCCGCTGACATATCATTTCAACGTGGGCCTCACGCTTTGGACCTCTGGTTGACGTGCCCGGAGGCACGCTGGTAATGGGCAAGACCTACTGGATGCTGGTCACGGAGCAGCGGAACTTCGACATCACCCGCCAGCGCGGGTTCAACACGCTTGGCGTGGACTCGCGCAACCGCCGCAAGGCGGTCCGCATGGCGCCAGACGATCGCATCATGTTCTATCTGTCGGACAGGCGCGCCTTCGCCGCGGTGGCGACTGTCGCCTCAGGCCATTTCGAGAGCCACGAGCGCATCTGGGAGCATCCCCGCGGGCGGGAAGACTTCCCGTACCGGGTGAAGATGCGGCCCGACGTGGTCCTTGACCAAGACATATGGGTCGACGCACTGCAGGTCGGCCCAACGCTCGAGTACGTAAGGAAGTGGGCGCCGGAGGACTGGCCGTTGGCATTCCTCGGCATGGTCCACATCATCCCGCAGCGGGACTTTGGCTACCTTGAAGAAGAGATGCGGCGTGCTGCTCGCAAGGCGGGCCGTCCCGAAGTGCCTGACGATATCCGCGTGGTGGTGCCGCAACCGGTGCCCGCGGCCTCGCCAGCTGCAGTGCCACAGACGCCGTCAGTTGAGCACGCGCCAGGAGCGACCGACGTAGTGAATGACCCTCCGGAGTAGCGTCTAGCAATCGCTGTTAGGGCTCAACCTGGGCCCACGCTCGACTTGAGCGGCTCTCTGTCGGCCAGGCCGAAGTTCGCGGCGTAAAGCTGCGCCAGTTTCTCGAGCTCATCCGTTGATAGCTCCGGCACGTCCGGCACCTTCGCATACTCCTCAAGCTGGGCCATATTAGTCATAGTCGGCAGTACGGACGCCACAATCTGCGGCGCCAGGCAAAATTTGATGGCCACCTGGCCTACAGTCGCCCGCTTATCCTGGAACAGGAAGTCAATCTGCTCCAGTTTGTGGATGGAGTCAGTCATCCACTTCAGCTTGCGGAAGGCGCGGTGGTCACCCTTTTCGAACGGCGACCTGTCCACGACCGTGTCCTTCGTGTACGTCCCGTCGAGCATTCCAGAGGCGTGCGGCACGCGTGTCAACAAGCCAACCTGCGCTTCCTCGGCGGCCCGGATAAAGTCATTCGCAGGGTCCTGCTCCAGGACCGAGTAAATGACCTGCGCAGGCGCACGCCGTTGCAGGAGCGTGTACAGCCCTTCTTCGCGCCAACCAATGTCAGGGCCGATGGCCACGCCGTAATGGCGCACCTTGCCCTGAGCGCACAGCTCATCCAAAGTTGCGAAAGTATCGTCCCGCTCGATCGCGCTCAGGCGCGCATTGTGGAGCTGGTACAGGTCTATGCGGTCCGTGCGCAGCCGTCGCAGCGAAGCCTCACAGGCCCGACTGACAAAATCAGGCTCCCACCGCTGCGGGCGCTCCTGGTGCTGGCCGGGCTGCCGCGTGGCCTCAAGGTCGTAGCCGAACTTCGTGCCGATCACCACCTCATCCCGGCTTGCGCCAAGAGCCTTCGCCAGGACCTCCTCGCCGTAACCGTCGCCATACGTGTCCGCCGTATCGAAGAAGGTGATGCCCAGGTCCAGTGCACGACGTAGCAGGGCGGTGCCATCGTCTTCTGAAACCTTGCCCCACCAGTTGGTGCTGACGCTCCAGACGCCGAAACCGACCTCGGACAGGACGAGGTCAGTGGATGCCAGACGGCGGTACTTCATACTGGCGACCGTGCGCCCGTAAGCGCAAGCGCGTCTTTGACCTGTGCCCGCACGGACTCGAACTGCTTGTCCCGCAAGACCGCGTGGGCGGTACCGACGGGGTATGGCTCCACGAGTTCGACCCATGATTTGCAGCCCACATATTTCTCCATCACGGGCAGCGCCTGCGGCATCTGGAGCCTGTGGCAGCGCACTACAAGCACGTTAAGCGGGTGGCGCGGCTTCCAGTGGGCGCGCTTGGCGGCATATTCGTCCGAGAAAATGTGGAACTGATTGAGGGCGCTGATAGCTGGCTCGTCGCTGACCTCGATCACATCGGTCACTTCTGCGAAGACGCCCAAGGTCACCATCACAGGCTCCGGGTCATCGTCCAGACCGTCCAGTAAGGCGCGGCAGTCGGGCTTCAAAAGCTCTGGCCCCTGGTGATACTGGGTGGGGTAAAGGAAAAAGCCGTCGTGCTCCACCTTGAAGTGCTTGCCGTCTTCGCGGATGCCGCCCTTGCGCAGCAAGATGGACTGCTGGCCGCGGGCAAGCGCCTCGATGGTCACTGACCACTCCTTGAGGGCGACTTTTGACTGTGCTGGTACCAATTGGCTCTCCGGGGCTATTCCAATCAGACAATCTTGCCGCACGTTGCCGCTGTCCGCGTCCATCAGGACATACAGGAATATCATCCGCAACTAGGAATGTCATCCTGGACCGGTTTGGCGTTGTTGACATCCTCTGGTTTTCATCCCCTCTTCCTGGCAGGGAGAGGGTCAGGGTGTGGGTCGGACCTGGTCCGGGGGTGAGGGGTCGTAAACTCGCAGCTTCTCCCTCACCTCAGTCCTCTCCCGCTGGGAGAGGAGGACGTCAACAAAGCCAACTCGTTTCAGGGTCTCTTCCGCAATTGGCGGGAGGCATTACCGGATGACCTCTGGCAGGTTCTGAGATTATATTCGCAGGCCGCCCCGTCTTGTCGTGTGGCGGCGCCGGACCCCTGGCATGGACCCTTTCTCCAGACAGACCGCCGTAATCGAAACTGACGGACTCATCTCAGGGACCCCTTTTCGCGTCTGCACTTTCCGGGTGACAGGCGGCCAATGCGGCAAGGAGTGCGTGCAAAAGGTCCGGGCTGCGCTCCAGGTCCTGATTACTGGCTGCGAGGTGCAAGAACTGCCCGGCCTCAATTCGCCAGAAGCGCGCAAGCTGGGCGTCCGGTTCAAGCTGCGCTACTACGGCGCGCAGACGCCCGGCGAAAAGATCAAGGAAGCAATCGAAAAGGCGCTGCGGTCAGGCCCGTTCTAATTTGCCGCCTCAGGGCTCCCCTCTCCCAGCGGGAGACGGGTGCCCAATGGAGGTGGGCGCGGGTGAGGGAGAAGTCTCATCTCGGGGCTCCGCGCTCAGAAGCCTGTCAAGCGCTCGTGGGATAGGCACTTAGACACGCCCGCAACGGAGCGCCCCTGCGCCCCATCATCTGCAGCGCATTCTCCGTCGTCCGCTCCCGCACTTCCTCCGCTGCCACCTTCCGTAGCCCTGCCAGCGTAGACGCGATGAGCGGGATGTCCCCCGGCTCAGTCCACTTTGCGCGGTCTGCTTTGTACGTCTGGGGAAACGAGTCCGTCTCCAGGACGATGCGGTCAAAGGGGGCCCTCCGTGCCACCTGTTGCAACTGGGGCGACCTGAGCAGCGGCTTCGCAAACGAAATGTGCAACCCCAGGTCGAGCAGCGACTTCGCGTACGCCCAGTCACCCTGGAAATAGTGCGCTGCGCCACCGAGCTGGCCTACCCGCTCGTCGCTCAGGACGCGTAGAGTGTCCTCGGTCGCCACGCGGTTGTGGAACACCACTGCCAGACCGTGCTCACGTGCTATGCCAACCTGGGCGCGAAACGCCTCTTCCTGCATGCGCCACCACTCTGGGCCAGTCGAGGGCTGCCACGTCGGACCAGGCGCAGTGCGGAACGGCTCCGGCGGTGTGTGGTCCAGGCCGACCTCGCTCATGACAACGACGCGCGGGTCTGCGGCGAGCTTCCGCACCCTATCGAGGTCTTCATTTGATAGCGGCCCCGTCATGTCCTCGGGGTGTATGCCCACGCCCGCAAACACTGCCGCGTACTCGTACGCAATCTGGACGCACCGCTCCGAGCTTTCGAGCGTGACCCCTGCTGAGATCACCGCGCCCACACCCGCCGCCCACGCACGCTCAACGACTCCTGGCAGTTCAGCCGGGTCGTACTGGTCAATGTGGGTGTGGACGTCTATGAACAGCGCCGGCGGTCCAGGGGTCTAGTCCAGCTCGAACGGCGGGTACTGGTCAGTGTTCAACAGGAGCGCGTATGCCGTCACACGATAGGTCCAGCGGGCGACGCCCTCGACATAAGTGAATAACCCGCGCGGGTATCGACCGGTGAACAATATGGCGAACCAGGCAATGACCACCACGATGACCAGGCCGATCCATAGAAAGAACAGGACAACGTAGTGCGGGATTGCCAGCAGCCACTTAACCAGCGGCAGCCATCGGTTCAAGTCGCGCTGAACTTCGGGGTAGTCGGCATCGAGGTGAACCGACTGCTCTTCATCTGTTGACGGATACCGGTCAGTCATCAGGAACAGGTATGTCCAGACCCGCGCCTCAAACCGCATTAGTTGAAGACTGAAGTCAAACCACCACCGCGGGTACTTCTGCCGGAAAACGATCATCAGCAGCGGTGCAAGGAAGAGGACGCCCGTTCCGCCTCCCAGCGCGATCTGCCACTGGTCCGATGAGTCCGAGTACCAACTGCCGCCGGCAAGCGTGCCCAACACTATGCCAATGGGTATGGCGAAGAAGACCCGGAAGAACGATGAGAAGCGGTCAAGGACGCGGTCGGGATATTCGACTGAGAACCTGAGCGCGTAGGGAGTTTGAGGAGTGGACGGGGGGACCGGGGTTGCGGGCGAGGGCTGCTGCGACGTCATCTATGCCCCTCCTTTTGTGTCATTCTGACCCCGGCGAAAGCCGGGGGGAGAATCTAGCTCCGAGGACAACGCGTTGCCTGCGGTGCCAGATTGTTCGCACATCCGCGCGGCAGGGCTTATTAACAAAGGGCCAGCCTTGCCAGCGCGCATCATCGCGCATTCCCAGCCCGCGATTGACCTGCTGATCTGGTGGAAGGGCGAAAAGACAACGTGGTTAAGCTAGTGCCAGGAGCAAGGCCCGGCGCGGGCTCCATCATCCTGCGGTGATACCCCGCCTTTTCATCTCTTCAAGCAGCTTCTGCGGGACCTCGCGGCACGCGCAGTTCTTCTGGTGCGCCAGGTGCCATGCCACGCGCTGGTCGAAGCTTGCGTCCTTCGGCATCGGGTTGGCCCGGTGCCACTCCTCATTGACCTTGTTCATTGCGAGCGCCTCCAGTTGAACGCCACTACAGGCGTATAGTCTGCGTGCTAAGAACCCAGAGTGATCTACTTCACGCAGGGCGGTGTCTTGTCCCCTCTCCCAGCGGGAGAGGATAAGGGTGAGGGAGAGGTCCTGACCTCGCGTCTGCTCAAACGCACCCCTCACCCCGGCCCTCTCCCTCAAAGGGAGAGGGAGTGAAAGGCGAACACTGCGTCAAGCAGATCATTCCCTAAGAATCAGTGAATCAACAGAAGGTACACTGCCATAGCGCACTCACAGGAGCGCGACGGGACGTGAAGGAGCCTGACATGCGCCTCGGCCTCGGACAGTTCAAAGAGTGGACCCCGGAATACCTGACATTCGCCAAACAGTTCGGCGCAACAGACGTACTGCTCAACACCCCGAACTTGCCGAACTACGGTGGCTACTGGGCCATCCATGACATCGTCAAGATGCGCTCGGCTGTCGAAAACGAAGGCCTAAAGCTCTCGGCCATCGAAAACGTGCCGACCCAGTTCTATGACCACATCATGCTCAACGGCCCGCGGCGTGATGAACAGGTCGAGAACATGGTCAAGACCGTCCGCAACATCGCCCGTGCCGGCGTCCCCATCTTCGGCTACAACTGGATGCCCTCGCACGTCTGGCGGTCCCAGCCTGCGCACATCCGCGGCGGCGCCCTCGCGACCGCCTTCGATTACGCCGAAGCAAAGAAGATGCCGCTCACACACGACCGCGAGTACACCGAAGCCGAAATGTGGAAGTACCTCGAGTACTGGATCAAGATCATCACGCCAGTGGCAGAAGAAGAGGGCATCCGCCTTGGCATCCACCCGTGCGACCCGCCAGTCGAAAAGCTCGGCGGCATCCCCCAGCTCCTCCGCAACTTCGACGCCTACAAGCGGCTCACCACAATTGTGGAGTCTGACTCCAACGCCATCGAGTTCTGCCAGGGCACATTCTCAGAGATGAACGAAAACATCTACGAGATGATCGAATACTTCGTCACGCGCCACAAAATCCTCTACGTCCACTTCCGCAACGTCTCCGGCCAGGTGCCGAAGTTCCACGAGGAGTTCGTCAACACCGGCTACGTGGACATGTACCGGGCAATGAAGGTCTACCACGATAACGGCTTCGACGGCTTCTTCATTGACGACCACGTGCCGCACACGCACCAGGACACCGCCTTCGGCCACCGCGGACGCGCCCACGCCATGGGTTACATTGGCGGCCTCCTCGAGGCGGTCAAGAAGCAGGGCGAGGCCGAAGGCAAGCAACCGGGATGGAAGTTGGGCGAAAGGACGGGCGACGGCATGGCCTCAAACCCCAACGGCGCAAAACGCACCGCCATCATACCGCGCGGCCGCGCAGGCGCCCGCCCTCGCCGCTGACACGCAGTTTTGAATTTTAGTAAGACTGCGCTAACATCCCTTCTCACGACGTATGAGTTGTCGGACCCCGACCTCTTCGTACGTCGTAACAGTAGGCGGACAGTTCGTCCGTACGCCTCATAGAAGGGGAGACACCAATGCCTGAAGTTAAGAAGCACCCGCAGGGCGAGCCATGCTGGGTCGAACTCGCCACCAGCGACGAAAAGGGCGCTCTGAAGTTCTACTCCGGACTCTTTGGCTGGAAGGACGACGCGCGGCCCATGGGCCCGGGCATGTTCTACCACATGCAGCAGTTGAAAGGCCAGAACGCAGCGGCCCTGTACCAGATCGGCCCTAATGACCCACCGGGCACGCCCCCGCACTGGGGCGTCTACTTCGCTGTCAACAGCGCGGACGACACTGCTAAGAAGATCAAGGCCGCAGGCGGCAAGGTCGTGATGGAGCCGTTGGACGTCTTCGACGCTGGGCGGTGGGTCGTCGCCCAGGACCCGTCAGGGGCATTCGTCCGCTTCTGGCAGGCGAAGAACCACATCGGCCACTCCGTCGCCAACGAGCCCGGCGCCTTCACATGGGCCGAACTTCTGTCCCGAGGCGTCAAAAAGGCCCTGCCGTTCTATAAGTCAGTCCTTGGTATTGAAATAGCGGCTGCGCTGATGCCGGGTGTTGAATACCACCTGTTCAAGCTCAACGGGACTGACGTGGCGGGCGCCATGGAGATGCCCAAAGAAGTACCCGCCGTGGTCCCCTCGAACTGGACCCCGTACTTCGCCGTGGCCAATGCCGACGCCAGTGTCACGAAGGCCAAGGCGCTTGGCGGCAAAGTGATACAGCCGGCGCAGGATATCCCCAACGTCGGCCGCTTTGCCACTATCGCCGACCCCCAGGGCGCCGTCTTCAGCATTCTCCAGCCCGTGGCGAGGTAAGGACCGGCGACCCGTGAGGCACCGGACCTGACCTTGTATCAACCTGGCAATCGTAGGGGCGTCCCGATCATATCGGGACGCCCCTACGCCGTTAACAACGGCATCTGACTGTATTGAAGGCCCCCCGCACGGTACGGTTCCTGAGCTCGCCCCCTGCCACCTTCATCCCGAGCGGAGTCGAGGGACCTGACGCTCGTCCCGTTGTGGCAGGCGTAGAATCCCTCAGCCTCTGGCCAGTCACTCCAGATCGCCGTTCGGCGCCGTTAGATTATGGGCCCACAGCACCGTACTTCATCATCCCCTCTCCCAGCGGGAGAGGGTCAGAGCCTGCTCCGGCGAAGGCCGGGGGTGAGGGAGAAGCTCAGCATTGAAGCCAACCAAAATCGAAAAAGTCGAGACCTGGCTCGTCGAACGCTGGCTCACAGTCCGAATCACAGCCGACGACGGCACCCAGGGTGTTGGCGAAGGCACATTCTGGAGCTTCGCGACCGGCGCTGAGGACATCGTCAAGGCGTTCGCAGAAGACCTGCGGGGACAGGACGCCGGCAACATTGACCACATTTGGAACTCCGCCTACCGCAAGTTCAGCTTCCGCTCCGCCGCCATTACCAGCGCCATCAGCGCGCTCGACATGGCGCTCTGGGACATCAAAGGCAAGAAGTACGGCGCGCCAGTGTGGGACCTTCTCGGCGGCAGGGTGCGTGAGAAAGTCCGCGCCATGGTCCTCATCGACGGCGGCGCTACGCCTGAAGATTTCGTGAAGTCCGCACTGAGAGCTAAGAAAGAAGGCTTCACCGCCGGCAAGATGACCCCCTTCCCGCGTGGCTGGAGCCGCTTGCCCTACGGTGAGCTCATCCGCCAGAACACCGCTATCGTTGCCGCAGTGCGCGAGGCCGTGGGCTGGGACTTCGACATCGGCATCGAGATACATCGCAACATGGTCCCCTCGGAAGCCGAGGTCTTCGCGCAGCAGATCGAAAAATTCCTGCCGTACTTCTACGAAGACCCCATCGCGCCGGACAGCGTCATGTCCATGGGCGACGTCGGCTCGCGCACACGCCTCCCACTCGCAGTAGGGGAGCGCAACGCCGGCATCTGGGAGTTTCGTGAGTACGCAGGGCTAAAGGGCGTCGCGTTCCTGCGGCCTGACGTCGGCCTCGCGGGCGGCATCACGCATGTCAAGAAGATCGCCGCCATCGCCGAGTCGTACCACCAACGCATCATCCCGCACAACTTCCTCGGGCCGGTGACGACCATGTCATGCGTCCAGCTTGCCGCCTGCACGCCCAACTGGGACCTGCAGGAGTACGTGCGCGAGGCAGGGACAGCACGCGCCGCAGTGGTGAAAAAGACGGTCCAACTCAAGGACGGCTGGCTGCTTATCCCCGAGACGCCGGGCCTGGGCATCGAGCTCAACGAAGCGGCGTTCAAGAAGTACCCGTACAATCCCGGCGCCGGCGACCCCTCACGCCGCCCGGACGGCTCAGTGGCCTTGCGGTAAACAGGAACTAGAAGCTGTCCCGAAAATTCCCTCTCCCAGCGGGAGAGGGCTAGGGTGAGGGAGAAGTCCGAACTTGATTAACGGCGTTCGGAAATCCCTCCGTAATTTCGGGACTGCTTCTAGGAACAAAGATTACGCAGATTTCACAGATTCGATTATTTTTACGATGGAACTGCAATGGCCTGAGCGCGTCGCTGCATGTGGCTTCCTTCATCAATGATTAATAAATAGGGAATCTGTGTAATCCGCGTAATCTTTGTTCTCTCTGGAGGTCAGTTCATGGGGCGGCTCGACGGCAAGGTAGCCATCATCACTGGCGGCGGGGGCTCAATGGGCAGCGCCATCGCCAGGCTTTTCACCAGGGAAGGCGCCTCGGTCTGCGTCGCCGACTTCCGGCCTGAGGCCGCCAGCAAGACCGCGGCCGAACTCAACGAACATGGCAAAAAAGCTATCCCATTTACACTGGACGTGCGCGACTCAAAGCAGTGGGACGCCTGCGTCGCCGCCACCGAAAAAGCCTTCCGCAAAGTCACCACGCTCTGCAACATTGCAGGCGCCAACTTCCGCGTCAGCTTCGAAGAGCAGACGGAAGAAATGTGGGACACGATAATTGACACCAACCTCACCGCCTATTTCCTGGGTACTAAGGCCGTCGTGCCCGCCATGCGGCGCGCTGGCGGGGGCTGCGTGCTCAACACCGGCTCGCTCGGCTCCATTAGGCAGGGCGCTGCCAGCCCTGCGTACGGCGTTAGCAAAATCGGGCTCGTCGGCCTCACCCGCAGCACGGCCGCGGCCTTCGCCAAGGACAACATCCGGTCTGTCCTTATTTCGCCTGGCCACGTCGATACAGACTTCATACGGCAGAACTTCGCCCACAGCCCGAACGACTGGTCCACCAGCATAGACAACCCGGAAAACTACGAGGCCCGCCGCAAAGGGACGCCACTGGGCCGCCTCTGCACGCCGGAAGACATCGCCAGCGCATTCCTGTTTGCCGCCTCAGACGAAGCCTCGATGATCACCGGCTCAATGATCACTGTGGACGGCGGCGCGGGCATCTGAGGACCGCGGGGTACCCCCTCTCCCACCGGGAGAGGGTTGGGGTGAGGGGCTCAACTAGCGTCTGAACCTCTGAGTCAGGAAACTGCACCGCGGGAGGACACGCCGTGGCGACACGCACAGGTAAGCTGCACGCCATCACAATCGACCGCAACATCCCTGTCGTCATGCGCGATGGCACGCGTCTGATGGCGGACGTCTACCGGCCAAAGGGACCGGGCCGTTACCCCGTCATCCTTGAGCGCACGCCTTACGACAAGACACAGTCGTCCGAGACGCGGTTTGGCGCTGGCGAGTTCTTCGCGTCGCACGGCTACGCTGCCGTCTTCCAGGACGTGCGGGGCCGCTTCGCGTCCGAAGGTGACTTCTACCCTTTCCGAGATGACGGCTGGGGTGTCAACCGGGACGGCTACGACACCATCGAATGGTGCGCCGCACAGCCGTGGTCAGACGGCAAGGTCGGTACCATCGGCGGCTCTTACTCTGGCGCGACGCAGTACCGCATGTTGCCGACTAGGCCGCCCCACCTCGTATGCTCGTTCGTTAGGCAGTCATCTTCGGACTACCACAACGAATGGGTCTACAGGAGCGGCGCGTTCGAGCTCGAGTTCAACCTCAGTTGGGCCGTGCGCAACACCGCCACCCATGCCGCCCGTCTGGCAGGGCCGGGCAGAGCAGCGGTGGTCAAGGCTGTCATCGAAAAGGCCGCTGAAGAGGTGAGCTCTTGGACATCGCATCTGCCACTTGACCCGCTGCCTCCTCTAGAAGGGCTGTACAGCTGGTACCGCGACTGGCTCGCCCACCCGCACGACGGCCCGTACTGGCACCAGTTCAACATCGCGCTCAAACACCACGAGGTGGACACGCCCGTGTACCACCTGGGGTCGTGGTTTGACGGCTTCCTGCGCGGCACATTAGAGAACTTCGCTGGCATGAGGCGCCTGGCGAAATCTGAGGCGGCCAGGCAGTCGCAGCGGCTGATTGTCGGCCCATGGGTGCACGGGCCGGGCTCAATCGAGACATCAAAAGTGGGAGAGGTCGATTTTGGCGCGGCCGCGATAATCAAATTCAACGAGTATCGCCTGCCGTGGTTCGACTATTGGCTCAAAGGCGCCAGGAACGGAGCCATGGACACACCGTCTGTGCGGCTGTTCACGACAGGCGCGAACAGGTGGCGTGAGGCTGACGGCTGGCCGCCATCTGGTATCACATACACGCCGTTTTATCTCCGTGGCGGCAAGTCTGGCGCCGCGAAGTCCCTGAACGACGGTTGTCTTTCAATGGCGCCGCCAGAAGGCGCTGAGCACCCGGAAAGCTATGCCTATGACCCACTCGACCCTGTTGCGACACTCGGCGGCGGGTACCTTGGCTCCAAGAACGGCCCGTATGACCAGAGGCCAGTCGAGGGCAAAGTGCTCACGTACACGTCTGAACCCATGCCAAAGGAGTTGGAGGTAACAGGGCCAGTGCGTGCCGTCCTCTACGCACTATCGTCTGCAAAGGACACCGACTGGGTGGTGCGTATCACGGACGTGTGGCCCGACGGGACCTCCATGCTCGTCTGCGATGGCGTGCTGCGTGCACGCTACCGCACGTCCCGCGAAAATCCGCAACTCCTTGATGGCGGCATCGTCCGCTACGAAGTTGACCTCTGGGGCGCCAGCCACGCGTTCAAGCGTGGTCACCGCATAAGGGTAGCGGTGACAAGCTCATGCTTCCCCCGGTGGGACCGCAACATGAACACTGGTGGAGACAACTCGCGGGAAGTACGCGGCATCGTGGCCATAAACACCGTCTTCCATGACTCGGCGCGCCCGTCCCACGTCATCCTGCCCGTAGCGCGCTGAGCCTCCGTTTGCGTCGCCTTGCCAATTCGGTGGGGCCTAACTTCGCGTGCGGGTGTAAGAGCCACCCCACCAGCCCCTTGAACCGTTCGCCTATGTCTCGGGCCACAGGCTGGCCTAGCTTTATCTCATGGCTGGTCACACGCTATTTGCCCGTGACAGGTTTCCCGCGCCTGCGAGGCCGCTCGTCGCCGCAGTCCTCTGTTTCATCGCGCTTGCCATCACCGCCGCTCCCGCGGCTGCGCGCTCTCCTGCTGCGACCCCTGGAATCATCACGGTCTCACCGCTCTATGCCCGTCCTGACGATTTCGTGACCGTCTCACTTAATGACCCCGACGTCACCGTGCCAACCGTTTCAGTCCGGGTCTACAGTGACATTGACCAGGTCGGCTTCAACCTCATCCTGGTCCAGTCATCGGCCGGCAAGTTCGAGGCCACGTTCCAGGTCGGCAAGGAAACAGTCCCAGTCGGAGGAGAGCCGGGCGGCCCGTCGCACCCTGTCATCGCAGCAGGTCACGGCTCCACGGTGGGCATTGCTTACACCGACGCTGATTCACCCCAGGTCATCGCAAACGCGGTGAAAATTGACGCCGTCCAGCCCGTAGTCACCGTGGACGCACCCGTTCATGACCTGCTGACGGCCAACGTTTCGGAATGGGCCGTGGCGCTGGTCACAGATTCCGGGACCGGAGCAGAGCTTTCCGAGGTGCTCTTCCACGTTGACCTGAACCGCGACGGCATATTTGGTGCCGGGACGGAAACGCTCGGAGCGTCGTTTGCGGAGTCCGCACTGGTGGACGGCGCATGGCGCGCTGTTGCCAGGTTGCCAGCTGTCACCGCGGATGGGCCAGTCTCCTGGTACGTCGCAGCGACAGACCGTGCGGGCAACACGGGCAGGTCAGACTCGGACTCAGTCGCAGACGGCCCACAAGACCACATCTACAAAGTTGACTCCACGCCGCCAAAGGCTACATCGGCTGTGCTCGGCCAGGCGTTTGATGAGGTCACTGGGGCCGCAGTAGACAACAAGCGCGATGCGCTGAAGGTGACATTCGACGAGCCGCTCGCCCCTGACAGTGCAGTTGCCCACCGCTTCCTGGTTGGCAAAACCGTCCCTTCGCAGGCAAAACAGTTTGCCTCCGGACCGTCGAGCGTCTGGCTCACGGTCCCTGGCATCTCAAGCGCGCCTGTTGAGGTAACTGTGCTCGCCGGCGCGGTCACGGACCTCGCAGGATCGCCATCGGGTGCGGGCCAGGTGGTGCCGGTAGACCGGCTCGGGCCCAGGCTGGCCGTCACCATAGACCGTGAGGTGACAAGAGACTCGGTCATCGTGATAGCGACTTCCGACGAAGCCCTTGCCCAGCTGCCATCTGTGCTGGTGAACGGAGTTGCCGCTTCAGTGCTCGAGCCTGACGGTCTCCTGCGCTGGAAAGGGACAGTCAGTGGGAGCACCCTGACTGCCGAAGCCGCCGGCGACGGCGTCAAACGAGTTGAAGTCACCGCGGTTGACGGCGAGGCCAACGAGGGGCGTGGTGGACAGTCGCAACCGGCCCCAGGTTCGCCAGCGTTAACCGCGCGTTACGAACTTGACCGGGTGCTTAAATTCCCGTCCGTCACCCCTGAAGATGCAGCGCTGTTGCAGTCGCCCAGCCCGCTGATCAACATCTCGTACGCCAAAGAGGCGGGTGAATACGAAGGCGACTCGTACGAGACGGTCACCATTGTCCTTGCCCGGCTCGACGGCGTGGACGTGCTTAGCAACCTTCGACACCCCACGGCGGCGGTCTGGACATACCAGGCGCCAATCCTGGCCGCAGGCGACCACGCATTCACGGTCCAGGCGCGAGACGAAGCCGGCAACCTCCACCTGCCACTCGTCGTGCGGTTCACCGTCGTAAAGCTCCCGCCTACCCCAAGGCCCGCCGCTACACCCACACCCTCGCCTACGCCCGTGCCCCCGCCGACTCCAGTGACTGTGCCAACCATGGAACCGATCCCGGTGCCTGCTGGTACGCCGGAGCCAGCGCCAGCCCCATCTCCGACTCCGGGGCTCACCGATGCTGACATACAGCAGACAGTGACCGCGCTGCGAGAGCAAGAGGCCGAAGCAGAACTGAACTTGTCCATCGAAAACAGGCGCTACAAGTACTATGGCTGCAACGTGCCGCTGGGGTCATCGGGAGGCGCTGGCGGCGAAACGATACTGACAGGGCTGGGGCTATTCATCTTCATTATGTGGCGACGCCGCAAGACCGATAAATAAGGCATAGCAGTACCGCCGTCCACAGGGCCCTGAGTTCAGCCCTTCTTCTGCGCCAGTGCTGCCTGCACAACCCGCATCTGCCTTGGCATCCGGGCGTTGGACTCCCATGTCTGGTCAACGCCATGTTCCGCCGGTTCAGGCGCCGTCTTCAGGCTCACCAACACTGGACCTTGCAGGCGCATGATGCGCGGCAGCTCTGTGGCAAACGCCTCGAGGTCCCTGAACTCATACGCGGCCCTGTACCCGGAGGCGGCCGCCAGGCCCTTGTAATCTGGCCGGTGCGGCACAGGCTGCCCCCCTGTCACGGCGTACATGCCATTGTCGAAAACAAAATGATAGAAGTTCGCTGGCCCCTTGCCGGCCACAGTGACCAGGCTCCCAAGGTTCATCAGGAGCGACCCGTCACCGTCCAGGACGATCACTTTTCTGTCCGGCCTGCCGAGCGCGATGCCGAGCCCCACCGATGACGCCTTGCTCATGCCGTTTGCAATGAAAACGTCCAGCTCAGGCCGCTTCGACGCCTTCGACCAGTAGCCCGACTGGGTCATCGTCGAAACACACACCGCGTCACCACGCTCCCTTGTGATCGCAGCCACCGAATCTGCGTAATGGATCATCGTGACTTGCCCTGCGTCTTCTTCAGCCTGGCAGGAGTGGTCTTGCGCCCCTCTCGCATCATCAGGCGCAGCACGTACGGAAGCAGTCCGCCGTGCCGGTAATACTCGCTTTCGATGTCGGTGTCTATCCGGGCGATCACTTTGAAAGCCTTCTTACGGCCATCTTCCGATGTTGCCGTTACCGCCATTTCAGACCCGGGCGCAACACCTCCGGACACGCCGGGTATGTCGTACTTCTCGCGGCCGGTAAGGCCAAGCGAGGCTGCGTTCTCGCCAGGCTTGAACTGGAGCGGCAGCACACTCATCCCGACCAGGTTAGACCGGTGTATGCGTTCGAACGTCTCCGCGATGACTGCGCGTACGCCGAGGAGCATGGGCCCTTTTGCGGCCCAGTCGCGAGATGAACCCGTGCCGTACTCCTTGCCTGCGATAACAATGAGCGGCACGGCTTCCCGCTTGTAGCGCTCAGACGCATCGAATATGCGCATGACCTCGCCCGAGGGCAAATGCATGGTCCAGTCACCCTCCCTGTCCGGTGTAAGGGTGTTTTTCAAGCGTATGTTCCCGAACGTCCCGCGCACCATTACATCATGGTTGCCCCGGCGCGAGCCGAACGAATTGAAGTCCCGGCGCGGCACGTCGTGGCCGATCAGGTGCTGGCCCGCCGGCGACGTCGGGGGTATCGAACCGGCGGGTGATATGTGGTCGGTAGTAACCGAGTCACCAACAGCAACCAGCACGCGCGCACCTTCTATTTCCGGGAGCGCCTTCGGCTCCGGTCCAAAATCATCGAAGTATGGCGGCTTCTGGACGTACGTGGAACCCTTGTCCCAGCTAAACAACGTGCTGGCCGGTGAAGACAGCGAACGCCACTTTTCGGGGCCGCTGAAAACCTCCCCATACTTCTGCCTGTACATGTCCGGCTTGAGCGCGCTGGCAATGGTGCGTGCGATCTCATCCTGCGATGGCCATATGTCCTTCAGGTACACGTCCCGGCCGTCCGCACCCTGACCCAGCGGCTCCTTCGTCAGGTCAATATCAACCCTGCCCGCAACCGCATAGGCAACGACGAGCATCGGCGATGCCAGGTAGTTCGCCACGGTCTGCGGGTGCACGCGGCCTTCAAAGTTGCGGTTGCCCGATAGCACCGCCGCCGCCGCAAACCCGTGGTCTTGGATCGCAGTGGCCACAGGTTGTGGTAGGGGCCCGCTGTTGCCGATGCACGTCGTACACCCGTAGCCCACAAGGCCGAAGCCCAGCGCATCAAGCTCCTCGCTCAGCCCCGCGGCATCTAGGTATTCAGTAACGACTGTCGAGCCCGGCGCAAGGCTGGTCTTCACCCATGGCTTGCGGCGCAACCCCTTCCGTCGTGCGTTCCGCGCCAGCAGGCCTGCGCCCACCATCACAGAAGGGTTGGACGTGTTGGTGCACGACGTGATCGCCGCGACCACAACCGCGCCGTCGCCCACCTGCGCCTTCTCGCCCTCGACCTCAACCTGCACCCCCTTGCGGAACGGCCGCTCCCCGGACCTGCCTCCAGCCGGCGGTGCGCCGTCCGGGAACGACGTGAAGAAATTCTTGGCGACGTCCGGCAGCGCCACCCGGTCCTGCGGCCGCTTCGGTCCCGCCATGCTGGGCGTAACAGACGACATATCAAAGTTGAGGAGCGTGCTGTAGGAAGGCGACGCCGAAGGCTCGTGCCACAGCCCCTGCGCCTTGTTGTACCGCTCCACAAGGTCTACAAGCGCCGCGTCGCGGCCTGTGTCTCGTAAATAGCGCACCGTCTGGCCGTCCACGGGGAAGAAGCCGCAAGTAGCCCCGTACTCAGGTGACATATTGGCGATTGTCGCCCGGTCGGCTACAGGCAGCGTCGGCAGCCCCGGCCCGAAGAACTCGACGAACTTGTCCACTACGCCCGTCTTGCGTAGCAACTGCGTCAGCGTAAGCACCAGGTCCGTCGCAGTAGCCCCTTCCGGCAGGGCGCCGGTCAGTCGCACGCCCACAACCTCAGGCACAAGCATGTAGTAAGGCTGCCCGAGCATCACCGCCTCAGCCTCAATGCCGCCGACGCCCCAACCCAGCACGCCCAGGCCATTGATCATCGTCGTGTGCGAGTCTGTGCCCACACAGGTGTCCGGGTAGGCGACAGTCTCTGCCTCGCTCTTCGAGGTCATCACGCCAGGCGCCAGGTACTCCAGGTTCACCTGGTGCACGATGCCCGTGCCGGGCGGCACCACCCGCATGTTGCTGAACGCGCCCTGCGCCCATTTGAGGAACTGATACCGCTCAAAATTGCGTTCGAACTCGCGCTCGATGTTCTGCGCCAGCGCTCCAGCGCTATTGAAGTAGTCCACTTGCACCGAGTGGTCAATGACGAGGTCCGACCTGACGATGGGGTTGATTAGCGCGGGACTGCCCCCTGCGTCCTTCACCGCATCTCGCATCGCGGCCAGGTCCACCACACAGGGCACGCCCGTGAAGTCCTGCAGCACCACGCGCGCAGGCATGAATGGGAACTCGCGCTCTGGCTTGCGGTCAGGCCGCCATGACGCGACGAGCTTCACGTGAGCCTGTGTCGCCTGGCCGCCGTCCGACTGCCTCAGGGCGTTCTCAAGCAGGATGCGGACCGTGAACGGCGTCTTGTCGAGGTCCACTAGCCGGGCATCTTGAAGAGAATGTAGCGAGTAGTAAGTGACACGCCCCTGTTTGGTCTCGAGTGGTGTGCGGGCGCGTGACTGCTTGCGCGCGGTGGACATTTTGCGAACATCTCCCTCAAGATGCCTGCATGGGCAGGCAATCTGACAGTCATTAACGCCTTCCTAATGGCGCCATCTCTGCTGAGACGGGCGGGACCAGGCGGGACCTGGCCCGGATGTTAGCATTGCCGTTTCTTTTCCGGTCGCCCTGCCTGCGTCAGCCCCAATAAGCATGGACTTCCGTTCCAAACTAGTGCGCCGGACACCCTTCTTTTACGGCTGGGCCATCGTCGGCGCCGCCGGCTCGACCATGGCGATGCGCAACGCCGCAGCCACGCTCACAATTTCAATATTTGTCCCTGTCATGGGCGCTGACCTCGGCTGGCCTCGGACCGTGATCGTCGGCGCATCCAGCCTGGCGGGAGTCGTCGCAATGTTCGCGTCCCCGGTCTCTGGGTGGGTGCAGCAAAGATATGGGCCCCGGGTGCTGCTCGGCGGCTCCATGCTCCTCATGGGGGCCGCGATACTGGGCCTGAAATGGGTCAGCGTCATACCACTGTTCTACCTGCTCTTCGGCATGGGGCGCGTCATCTTCAGCTCCCCGGTGCAGATCGGGGCAGCCACGGTCGTCGCGCAATGGTTCGTCCGGCGCCGCGGCAGGGCCACAGCAGTCCTCGGCGTAATGCACTCGTTCGGCATGGGTCTCCTTCCCCTCTTTGCCGGACTTGTCATCGCCGCGACCGGCGACTGGCGGCAGGCCTGGTTCTGGCTCGGCATCATGGTCTGGATAGTCGCCGTGCCGCCGGCCTTCCTCCTGATAATCGCGAAGCCCGAAGACGTGGGCCTGCGACCAGATAACGACGCCGGACCAGTGCCGCCGGACGGCAGCGCACAGCGGCCCGTCACATCTGCCACAACAGAGGAGCAGTGGACGCTCAAAGAAGCGGTCCGGACCCCCGCCATGTGGATGCTCGCGTTAGCCGGGGGCCTGACTTTCTTCATCCATACCGGCGTCAACATCCACCAGGGCGCCTTCCTCAAAGACCAGGGCATCAGCACGGCAGGCTCCGCAGTCGCCATCGCAATCATTGCAATTGGCACCGCCGCGGGGAGCGTCTTTTGGGGCATGCTGCTGGACCGGCTGCCTGTGCGGGTCGTATATGTCGGCGCCGCGCTGTGGCTGGGCGCAGTCTCACTACTGTTCCTGCTCGTACACAACGTGGCCGCCGCCTACGCTACAGGCGCACTTTTCGGCATCGGGCTTGGCGGACTGCTTGTTGTGCCCCCTGTCGCGATTGCCAGCTTCTTTGGCCGCAAGTCACTGGGCGCCATCCGGGGCCTGACTGAGCCCTTCGTCAGCGGGGGCCAGGCCATCGGTGGCGTGGGCGCAGGACTGGTCTATGATTTCACCGGCTCTTATTCGTTGACGTTCCCAATGTTCACAGCCGCAGCCGTGGCAGGCGCGGTGTTCATACTCGCTGCAAAGCGGCCTGCGAAGCAGACGGCACGGTTGGCCGCCGCGCCGGCAGGGTAGGGGGGGCCAGATGAAACACGGCATACTGCGCGCGAGCAGGCTCCTCGAAGTCCTCAAGGGCCAGGGCGTCACGCACATCATTGCCTTGCCCGACTCGGAGACGAGCCACTTCCACAACGCGCTCCGGAGCAGCAAGGCCATCGACCTTGTGCCGGTGTGCCGTGAAGGTGAGGCAATACCCATCGCTGCCGGCCTGTGGATAGCGGGCAAGAAACCCGTCGTGATGGTCCAGAACGCCGGGCTATATGAGTCCGGCGACGCTCTGCGCGGCCTGGCCATCGGCATTAACCTGCCACTCGTGATGTTCATTGGCTACCGCGGCTACAACCGGCACGGTGACACTCCCGACACCGCCGCGCAAATCCTTGAGCCCTTCCTCCACCTCTGGCGAGTCGGCTACCACGTGATCGAAAGCGATGCCGACCTCGACCGGGTCCCTCTGGCGTTCGAACAGGCAACGAAAAAAGAACAGCCCTGGGCCGTGCTCATCGGCAGCGAGTACTCTGCCGGCTGAACCTTCGCCTTTTGGGAGAGGGCGTGGGTGAGGGCATTCTCGGTTGCGATGCGCCTTGACCGCTCCCGACAGTGCCCAGCTACTTCGCCCCCGGCCAGTCCATACGCCACTCAGCAAGCGCAGCCTGCGCTGCCGCCAGCCTGGCCGCAGGCACCCGGTACGGCGGGCAGGACACATAGTCCAGGCCAATCTCCTGGCAGAACGCAACTGAAGCGGAGTCTCCTCCGTGCTCGCCACATATGCCCATCTTGGTGCCCGGCCTCGTCCGGCGCGCCTTCTTCACAGCACCCATCATCAGCGCCCCCCACTCCCTCACGGTCGAGCGTCTCGAACGGGTCCGACTCCAGGGTGCCCTGGCGCAGGTACGATGGCAGGAACTTCGTCTCCGCATCATCCCTCGAAAAGCCCGGCGCAGTCTGAGTTAGGTCATTCGTGCCGAAGCTCAGGAAGTCTGCTCCTGCAGCAATCTCACCCGCCAAGACGCAAGCGCGCGGCAACTCGATCATGCTGCCCGCCGAAATCTCTTCCGCCCCCTCCTCGGCGGCCACCCGCTCCGTCATATCTCGCAGGCGACGGAACTCTTCAGTGAAGCCGACGAGGGGTACATGACCTCAACTTTAGGCCGCGTCCCCCTACGGTCCTTCACCTGTCGCGCTGCGCGCAAGATGGCCGCACCTGCACAATGTGCGCCGCAGGACAGGGCAGAAGAGGCCCGCGCAGACCGGGCAGAGCCCCAAAGGGTCACACCCGTTGACCCACCCGGCCTGGCCCGGGGGCATGGTGCGCGCCGCAGCGCTGGCTGGTGGTCAGTCGTACTGCGGAGACCGGTGGCGGAGCTCGTGACGTAAGGCTGCTTGAAGCTCAGGGAATTGCCAGGTGTAACCGGCCTGCCGCAGCTTGACGGGCACGACGGACTGGCTATACAGCAACGTCTCTACGACCCCCTCACCCAATAACGGCTTGACAGCCCATTTCGGGACCGTCAGACATGCAGGCCGGGACAGCGCGCGCCCGAGGGCCTTTGTGAACTCCGCATTCGTCACTGATTGCTGGGCCGCCACGTTGACTGGCCCTCTCAGCGCCTCGCTTTCCAGCGCAAACCTGATGGAGCCCACGACATCTTCGATGGCTACCCATGGCAAGCGTTGCCTGCCACTGCCGAACTTTGCGCCGAGGCCAGTCTGGAACGGCGCCCTCACCGCCTTGAGCACGCCTCCGTCCGGGGCGAGCACCAGGCCGGACCGGGCGTGTACCACGCGAATGCCCGCGTCCCTGGCTGGCTGTGCTGCAGCTTCCCACTGCACCGCCACATCTGCCAGGAACCCCTTCCCTGGCGCGCTGTCTTCGGTGAGCACCTCTTCCCCACGGTCGCCGTAGATGCCGCATGCGGAAGCGCAGACTAGGACCCGTGGCCGGGGGTCGAGAGCGGCAAGCGTCCGCGCGATGAGGTCGGTGCCTTTGACGCGGCTCTCGCGGATGAGGGCTTTGACCTCGGGCGTCCACCGTTTGCTGATCGGGTAGCCGGCCAGGTGGACGACCGCGTCTATGCCCCTCAGTGCAACCGCGTCAACCGTCCCCGAGTCCGGGTCCCAGCGGACCTCAGAGTCACCGGCGCGCCCCTTGCCCGCACGCCCAACTTTGATTACGCGGTGTCCGGCCGCAGCCAGGGTGCCCGTTAACGCGGACCCTATCAGCCCGCTCGCCCCCGTAATCGCAACCTTCAAGATGCATCTCCTGGCCGCAGGCTATCGCTTGCCGCAGCCGGAGACGGTATTCTAGCGGCCTCAGTTGCGTGTCCGGCGGGTTGCCTTCCTGCCCTTTTTGCCAGCCATCTTGCCATTGCCTTCGGAGACCCAAGTTGTCTGAGTTCATCCAACAAAAGACCGAAGGCCCTATCGCCACGGTCACGCTGAGCCGTCCCGCCCAGCGCAACGCCATCAACTACGACATGTGGCTTGAGTTAGGTAAGGTTGCCCAGCGCCTGGCCGACGACCATGACGTGCACTGCGTCGTTTTCTGCGGGGCAGGAGAGGACTTCTCATCGGGCGCAGACATCAAAGACTTTCCGGCCCACCGTTACGACTCGAAGAGTGCCCGCAGCTACGCTGCCGCGTTTGAAGGCGCCCTGGACCTGATCGAAGGACTGCCACAGCCGACGATTTCGATGGTCAGGGGCTACTGCGTGGGCGGTGGGCTGGAGCTCGCCACGTGCACGGATATCCGTGTCGCAGCGGAGAGGTCTAAGTTTGGCGTACCCGTTTCGCGGATCGGCATCGTTGCCGGCTTCAAAGAAGTGCGGCGGATGGTGAACATCATGGGCCCCGGCGCATCGGCATATCTGCTTATGAGCGGACGGCTCATCGGCCACGAGGAAGCTCTCCAGGCCCGCCTGGTCACACTTACAGTCCACGAGAGCCGGCTTGAGGCCGAGACCTACCGGCTGGCGGGAGAAATCGCAAGCGGCGCGCCGTTATCTCATGGCGGCCACAAGACGATCATCCGTAAAGTCCTGAACGACCCCGGCCTGCGCACCCTCACGCCGTCCGAACTGGCGTTGCAGTTCGACATCTTCAACAGCAGTGACTTCCTCGAGGGCGTCCGGGCCTTTGGCGAGAAGCGGCCTCCCAAATTTGCCGGGCACTGATACCGATCCAAAACCCCTCTCCCAGCGGGAGACGGGTGCCCACCGGAGGTGGGCGCGGGTGAGGGAGAAGTCTTTAGTCGAGCGTCGGCTTTTGGAAGCCTTTCCGCGCACTGTTGGGATAGTTAGTAATGCTGATTACTTCCCGTTCAGCCTCTTGACCTTGTCGAACATCACTGGTGGGAGTGGCATCACCCAGCCGCGGTTGGCAATGATGGCCTCAGCCAGCCCTTGAGGGATGGCGACAATAATCTCCGGCTCAAGAGAGAAACGGCCCGTGAAACCGCCGATGGCGCTCCGGGCGTGCACGCCTGTCCAGGCCACGTCCACGCCTTCCATCGCAAAGTCGCTTATCCCCCCGCCAAACACCGACTGCCAGCGCCCCGAGAACCCGTTGACTACCGCGGGGCCGCCCTTGAAGTCAACGTCCGTTGATACCACCATGCCCAGCGCCTTCATCGTGTAAAGGACATCGTTCAGGTCGCCCCCCTCTTTGCCGCACACAAGTCCCCAGTGCAAACGGCCGACCATGGCGTCTGCTATGGCTGCGCCCGCCTGTTGCCCGTGCTTGATGCGCTCCGGGTCGTCAGACATTTGGTACTGGCCGCCGCCCTGGCCAGACAGATACACCGTCCCGCTCTTGTGCAACACCATGCTGGCGATGTTCCGTCCCCGTAGAGACGTCACCTGCTCCTCGAATGTGCCAAGGTTGATGCCGAGCTTTTTGATGCGGTCATAGACGTCGTAATTGCGCCTTAGCTCGTGTGGTATTGGCTCAGCGCTATAGAACTTGCCCAATTTCATCGCCTCCGCTGCCATCCCAATAAAGCCCTCTCCCTGAGAGGGAGAGGGTCAGGGTGTGGGTCGATACCCCCTCTCCCAGCGGGAGAAGGTTAGGGCCTGCCGCGGACTTGGTCCGGGGGTGAGGGGAATGTCCCGGCCCAATCAACAATGGCCGCCGCACACGATACGCTCACCCGGCAACCCTGTCACATCTCATACTCAGCAAGCAAACGGCGCAAGTACGCGGCCGCGAGCGGCACGCCCTCGCGTTCGTCCAGGTCGTCCCAGCCTTCGAACACCAGCGACAACGCCCCGTTGAAGCCCGCCCTCTTCAATAGCGGCAATATGCGCCGGTAGTCGAGCCACTGCTCTTCGCCAGACCTGATGCGGTAGACCTTCGCCCGAACAACCATTGCCCGCGGGGCAGTCTGCCTTATGTAGCCATAGAAATCGTGCGCCGGGTCAGCTTCGCCCTTAACTCCGCCGCTCGCCCCTGGCGACCCCCTGAACTGCCCCGTGTCCAGGATGTGCGTGAAGTAGGGGTCAGCGATTTCGTCCAGCATCTGCAAGACCTGTGGGCCGGTGGCCGGGAACATCCCGTGGTTATGGTTATGCAGGCCCACGAGCACGCGCCTGGCCCGAGCGTAATCTGTGACCCGGCGCATCCACCCGGCGAGCCAGGGCCATGCCTCCTCGTCCGACTGTCCGGCGCCTGGCCTGCCGCCAATGATGCGCACCAGCGGCGCCTTCATCTGCGTGCAGACGTCTATCCAGTCGCAGATGTGATGAAAGTGGCCCTCATCGTCACCGTGCCTGCCTTCGCCGAAGCCGCCAATGATACCGATGTACCCAATGTTCAGCCCTCGCCTAAGGGCGTGCAGCCTGATCCCTTCCAGGTAGTCGGCTTGCGTTGATGCGAACTGCCGGTCCTCGAAGTCAACGCCATCGGACCCTAGCTCCGCTGCGAGGTCAATCATCCCGTGCAGGTCACGCTCGCCCGACTGCACGGTGTTCTTATATGACAGCGTCTGTAGGTGGAGCTTGATCACGCAATTAGGCTGTGGGGTTAGGGGTCAATCAGAGATTCGTCTCCCAGCGGGAGAGAATGTTGGGTGAGGGGCCCCGTCCTCGTCGCCCCGAGCGCAGTCGAGGGGCCCCGTCCTCCCTCTTCCTTCGGCGGGAGAGGGCCTGGGTCCCGGCGGCCTTCTTGATGACAAGGGGTGGCAACTTCTATATCCCCTGCTCACCCAGCTTCCGCCGCAAATACGCCGCGCCCAGCCTGGTCCCCGTCTCCTCGTCCAGTTCGTCCTGCCCTTCGAAGACGACAGACATCCACCCGTTGAAACCAGCCGATTTCAGGATGGACAGGACCCTGTCATAGTCCAGCCACCGCTCCTCGCCCGAGGCGACGCGGTACACCTTCGCCCTCACATGCACCGCCCGCGGGGCAGAGGCGGCAATGGACGCGTATAGCTCATCAACCCGCGAAAGGTCGCCCCGTTCACCCGCAGACGCTCCCGGCCCGCCGCGGTACTGCCCCGTGTCGAGGATGTGCGTGTAATAGGGGTCGTTCACCTCATCAAGGAGCCGCAACACCTGCTCACCAGTCGCCGGGACGCAGCCGTGGTTGTGGTTGTGCAGGCCAAGCACGACCCTCTTCGACCGTGCGTAGGCGGTAACCTCTTTCGTAGCCGCGAGCAGCCTGGGCCAGGTCTGCGCTTCGGCCTCGCCCTTTGGCGCCCAGGCGCCGAACACGCGCACCATAGGCACCCCCATCTGCGCTGCGACGTCCACCCAGTCCCGCACGAGGTTCTTCTGTTTTTCCAGCTCAGCCCCGGATTTCCCGAAATCGTTGCTCACGCCGATGTAGCAGATGCGCAGGCCGCGCTTGAGACAGGCCAGCTGCAGCCCTTCAAGGTAGGCGGGCTCCCTTGAAGCGAACTGGGCATAGTGCAGGTCAACTCCGTCAAGCCGCATCTCATAGGCCTTTTCAATAATGCCCACGAGGTCTATCTTTCCGCCCTTGAACGTGTCCCGGTAGCAAAGCGACTGCAAGCTAATCTTGATCATTGGTGCTCTGGAGGACTATCCCAGGTCTCCTCTCCCAGCGGGAGAGGGTCCGGGTGAGGGAGAAGTCCGAAGTCGACATTGTAGGAGCGCCAGCAGAAAGGTTCAGGCATGCGCCCACAGCACCGTATCGTCATCATCGGCGGAGGGTTCGCCGGCCTGAACGCGGCGAAGGCCCTCGGCAAGGCGCGCGCCGAAGTCACGCTTGTCGACCGCAACAACTACCACCTGTTTCAGCCCCTCCTGTACCAGGTGGCCACAGGCGGCCTCTCGCCCGCTGACATCGCCACCCCTGTCCGCGCCCTGCTCAGGAAGCAGAGAAATACAAGAGTCCTGCTAGACGAAGCGGTCGACATAGACCTCCAGAAGAAGGAGGTCTGCCTGGCGAGCGGGGCAGCGCTCCAGTACGACACCCTGGTCGTCGCCGCGGGCGTAGGGCACACCTATTTCGGTCACGATGAATGGGCGCCGTTTGCCCCTCCTCTCAAGACGCTGGAAGACGCCACAACGGTGCGCGCCAACATCTTGCGCGCTTTCGAGTTGGCGGAGGCCACCGCAAATGAGGATGCCCGCCGCCGGCTCCTCACGTCGGTCATTGTTGGCGGCGGGCCCACAGGCGTCGAAATGGCGGGAGCCATGGGCGAGCTCGCCCAGCACACACTTCACCGCGACTTCCGGACCTTCGACCCTCGCTCTGCCCGGGTCCTCCTCGTCGAAAACAGCGACCGCATCATGAACACCTATCACCCTGACCTCGCCGCGCACGCGGCTACCGCGCTGAAGCGCCTGGGCGTGACAGTCCTCACAGGCCGCACAGTCACCGCCGTTACTGAAGCGAGCGTCACGCTGAAGTCAAACGACGGCAAAGAAGAGCACGTGCCCGCCGCGACCGTAATCTGGGCTGCCGGCGTCAAGGCGTCGCCACTGGGGAAAATCCTCGCCCAGGGGGCGGGCATAGAGCCGGCCGACAGGGCAGGGAGGGCGCCCGTAGGTCCTGACCTCACCCTTCAGGGGCGCCCTGAGGTCTTCGTCATAGGCGACCTCGCCTCGGTCAAAGGCAAAGACGGCAAACCGCTCAGGGGCACGGCAGACGTAGCCCAGCAGGAGGGGACCTACGTCGGCAAAGCGGTACGGGCCAGGCTGGCTGGCCGCCAGGTAAAACCGTTCAAGCTCTTCGACCTCGGCACCCTCGCCGTCATCGGCAGGTCCTACGCGGTCGTTGACATGAAGCTCATGCGCCTCAAGGGGTTTCCCGCATGGTGGGTGTGGCTATTCCTCCACATCATGAAGCTGGTTAGCTTCGAGAACAAACTGAGCGTGTTCGTGCAGTGGGGCTATAGTTTCGTTACGCGCGACCGTTCCGCCAGGCTCATCACCCGCTCTGGCAGGCGCTGATAACCTTACGGGCGCTTCTCAGCACCGCTATTCAAGGAGACTCCCATGGCGACCCAGGTCAAACCCGCCCACCTTTCGGTCCCGCACGCTCAGGTGCTCACTGCTGCGCACCGCATCACAGAGGCCGCGACGCGGTTCCTGGGATCACTCACTCCAGACCAACGCTCCAGGACGTGCCTGCCATTCAAGGGCGATGAGCGGTACGAATGGAGCTACGTGCCTGTAGGCCGCAACGGTCTGACCTTGATGGAGATGACAGGCCCGCAGGTGGACCTTGCCCTCGCCATGGTCGACAGCGCCCTGTCTGCCCGCGGCGCGTACCAGACCCGCGAGGTCATGAAGCTGGAGGCCACACTTTGGGAGTGGGAGCACATCCAGCGCTGGGTGACACCTTGGAACCGGGAAGTCGAACGCTACTACTTCACCGTCCACGGCGACCCGGCAAGTGGCGAGCCCTGGGGCTTCCGCGTCGGCGGCCACCACATCGGCACCCATGTCACAGTTGTTGGCGGCGGACTCGTCTCAGTCATGCCTCACTTCTTCGGCGCCAACCCGGCCGAGGTGCGTCACGGCCCGGACCGTGGCAAGCGCGTGCTGGCTGCTGAGGAGGACCTGGCGCGGCAATTGCTGTCATCCCTGGATGGCGCCAGAAAGCAGAAAGCCATCACCAGCCCGGAAGCGCCGCGTGACATCCTGACTCGGATGGACCGCGTCGCCAGACGTGACCTGGCGCCGCGCGGGCTGGCGCTCAAAGACATGTCAGACACGCAGCGCACACGGCTGGTTGCGCTCATCAAGAACTACACAGAGCGTGCTGCGGACGACATCGCTCCCCGTCTGTGGAAGCGCATCGAAAGCTCGGGGCTCGAGGCGGTCACATTCGCATGGGCCGGGCCCGGAGAGCCCGGCAAAGGCCATTACTACGCCGTGCAAGGCCCCACGTTCCTCATCGAATACGACAACACTCAGAACGGCGCTAACCACATACACTCAGTCATCAGAGACTTCGACCACGACTGGGGCGAAGACATCCTGGCCGGGCATTACATGGAATCGCACAGGTAAACCGTCGCCCCGATCGGAGTGTCGCCGAAGGCGATACGGAGTCGAGGGGCCCCGTTACTTCTCTGCGGGCACGGTCACACGTACCCCAGCGCCGTCCTCAGCGACTGCACGTTGCGCTCCATCACCTCCTGCGTGCGCGGGTGAGGGGCGCCGCAACTGTCTATTCGTACACCGTCCTGCCCGTCTTGTGCTTCTCTATGTACGCCCAGTCGAACGTCACACCCATACCGGGCAGGTCGGGCGCCGTCACGTTCCCCTGCTTGTCAATAGCGTTAATTTCATCGGAGTACTTGCTCGTGTACACCGGCGCGTGGAACGGCCGCACCCGCGGGTGCACCAGCCCGAGCTCGTAGTAGTTCGAGTTCCGCATCGCCGCCATGCACTGCCTGCGAGATGGCCCTGGGCCGTGAGGCTCAACGTCCAGCCCGAAGCCTTCGGCAGCGTGCGCGATCTTCATCACGCCCGTGATCCCGCCGTCGTAGTCCTGGTCAATGCGCACAAAATCCGTCCCGTCCGCCACGACAAAGTCCACGTGCGGCTCCAGCCCGCGCAGGTGCTCAAGCTGCAATATCGGCGTCTTGATCAGCTCCCTCAGCTTGCGGTGCGCGAACGCTGAGATGCCGCCGTCCTTGTAGGCATCCTCGTACCAGTAGTAGTTGTACTCGTCGCAGGCCCGGCCCACTTTCACCGCATCGGCGAAAGTCTGGATGGCGCAGAACGGGTCCAGCATGAGGTCCATCTTCCCGCCGACGCGTTTGCCCACCGCCGCCACCAGCGCCACGTGCTCCTCGATGGGCGCGTCCTGCCACGGGTGGATCTTGAACGCCTTATAGCCTATCTCCAGGCACTCTTCCGCAAAATCGGCGTAGGCCTCTGGCGAGTTCAGTCCGTCCTTCTCGCGGTCTCCCACATACGTGGAGGCATAAGCGGGGAACGACCGCCTGTGCTCGCCCAGCAGCTGGTACACCGGCACATCGAACCACTTGCCCGCCAGGTCCCACAGCGCCATGTCCACCTGCGACATCCCCATCCGCGCATGCTGCCGAAGGGCCTGCTTGGCGTCGTTGTAGATGGTCTCGCGGGCCAGTGCGCTCCTCCCCAGCACCGCTTTAATGAACATTGGGATGGCCGAGTACTCCGTCGGTGACCCGCCCATGTACTCGCCTGTGACGCCCTGGTCAGTAAAGATGCGGACAATCCGCCCGCGGGGGCTGAGCTTCGACCCCTTCTTGTAGAGGGGGATGTTGATCGTCCCCTCTGCGCCTATGTCTGTCAGCGTGTACTCGAACTCCGTGACATCAACCTTTGTGATGATTGGCGGCTTGCGTGACATGTGGGGCTCCTGGTTTATGCCCCCTCTCCCTGCCAGGGAGAGGGTCAGGGTGTGGGTCGAAACCCCTCTCCCTCTGGGAGAGGGTGTCGGTGAGGGCAACGGCGAAAGCCGGGGGATGAGGACGAAGTCTGGATCCGCCACACCTCCTCTGGCGCTGCCCTTGGCGACGGAAATATACTCCCCGCGCCCTCCGCGCGGAGATCGGCCACACGCCGCCTGCCCCTGTGACACCCGCCCCTTGCCAGGCGACGCCACCTGCCCCAATACTAAGCTCATTAGGCACGCTAAACCCCGAGTTGGCTGCGTCATGCACCGCAGAAGCAGAGGGCCACGGCGGGCCGGGTCTGGCAACCGCTCCTCCCGCCATAGCGCAAGCCGGGGCGGAGTGCATGGCTGCGGTCGGCCAGACAGGCAAAAAGACCTTGGTCAAACGTCCAAGCCGTCACGGCCTGGTGGCTGG
>Ga0187892_10000735_pt1 | contig 82417 bp, 85 predicted proteins | sample MA1701073metaG_FD_139345 | JGI IMG/M metagenome (GOLD analysis project Ga0187892, IMG submission 139345) | Bio-ooze microbial communities from a basaltic lava cave in the Kipuka Kanohina Cave System on the Island of Hawaii, USA - MA170107-3 metaG ... | reverse complement strand
GTAGCTCGCCAGGTTGATGGCGATCGTGGTCTTGCCGGAGCCGCCTTTCGGATTGAGGACGACGATGCGCTGCATGAAACCGGCGGCGCACCCCTCGTGAGCACCCGAAGGCCGCTGCCGGACCTGAGCCTACGCAGCGAGTGTGACCCACGCAAGCCTATGACCCTACGACATTCCCGCAAGCGGTGGAGCGTGTGACAGCGCTCACGCTGCCAGGCGCGGTGCCTGCCTATAGTCGGCCCCGGACGTAGTCACCGGACACGAGACCGGCTTTAAACGGATACCGCCCAATGGAAGTGCTACTGCAGGTCTGGGATGAGCTCGACGATCTCGTCGGCTGTATCCGCCAAGTCTGGCTCGGCCTCAGGGTCGATCTGAGTTGATCGTCGATCTGAGCTGACCCGAGCGGCGGGTTTCCCCCGCCCCGCTTGACATCCCCGCCACGGTCCCAAGAATGCGCGCCGTTCGCATGCATGCGAACGCCGGGCAGATCGGATCATGGCTACCAATGCGACGGCGCGTGAAACGCGCGGATTCCAGGCCGAGGTCAAACAGCTCCTCAGGCTGATGATCCACTCCCTGTACAGCCACAGGGAGATCTTCCTGCGCGAGCTGATCTCCAACGCGTCGGACGCGGCTGACAAGCTGCGCTTCCGCGCGCTCGCCGAGCCCGGGCTGCTGGGAGAGGCTCCCGACCTCTCAATCACCATCGACTACGACAGCGCCGCGCACACGGTGACCATTGCCGACAACGGCATCGGCATGAGCCGCGAGGACGTCGTCGAACAGCTCGGCACCATCGCCAGGTCGGGCACCGCCGAGTTCTTCAGTCGCCTCACGGGCGACGAACAGCGCGATTCGCAGCTCATCGGCCAGTTCGGCGTGGGCTTCTATTCGGCCTTCATCGTGGCCGAACGCGTGGAGGTGATCTCGCGGCAGGCTGGCCGCAGCGCGGACGAGGCCGTCCGCTGGGAGTCGCAGGGCGAGGGCGAATTCACGGTCGAGAACGCCACGCGCGCCGGCCGGGGCACCAGCGTCACTCTGCATCTTAAGCCCGATGCGCACGAATTTGCCGACCCGATGCGCCTGCGCGCCCTGGTACGCCGCTACTCGGATCACATCGCGATTCCCGTGCGCATGCCCAAGGAGGGCGCGGCCAGCCTCGACTACGAGACCATCAACCACGCCCAGGCGCTCTGGACCCGTCCGCGCACCGATCTCGAGGACGAGGACTATGTCGAGTTCTACAAGCACGTCGCGCACGATCAGACCGATCCGCTCGCCTGGACGCACAACCGCGTTGAGGGCAAGCGCGAGTACACGAGCCTGCTTTACATTCCGGCGCGCGCGCCCTTCGACCTGTGGCATCGCGAGGCGGCCCGCGGCCTGAAGCTCTACGTCCGGCGCGTGTTCATCATGGACGATGCCGAGCAGTTCCTGCCCCTGTACCTGCGCTTCGCGAAGGGAGTGGTGGACTCAGGCGACCTGCCCCTCAACGTCTCGCGCGAGCTCCTGCAGCAGGATCCCGAAACCGAAGCGATGCGCGCAGCACTGACGCGTCGCGTGCTCGACCTGCTTGCCCGGCTCGCCCATGACGAGCCGGAGAAATATCGCGTCTTCTGGAAGGAGTTCGGCCGGGTGCTCAAGGAGGGCCTCGCAGAGGATCCGGTTAACCGCGAGCGGGTCGCGAAGCTGCTGCGCTTTGCGACAACGTTCAACGAGGGCAGGCCGGAGGCAGAGCGAGCGGACGAAGACCAGTCGCTGGAGGCCTACGTGAGCCGCATGCCGGCGGGGCAGAGCCGCATCTACTACGTCATCGGCGAGAGCTTCAGTGCGGCCCGCTCCAGCCCGCATCTCGAAGTCCTGCGGCGCAAGGGCATCGAGGTCCTGTTGATGTCGGACCGTGTCGACGAGTGGCTGGTCGCACAACTGCCCGAATTCGACGGCAAGCGGCTGCAGGACGCGGCGCGTGGCGACCTTGGGCTCGGCGACCTGTTGAACGAGGCCGATCGCAAGGTGCACGACGCGGACCTTCGCGAGAGCAAGGCCCTGCTTCGTCGCGTGAAGGAGGCACTGGGCGAGCGGGTGACCGAGGTGCGCGTCAGCACCCGGCTGACCGATTCGCCGGCGTGCCTGGTGCTCGGCACTCAGGATATCGGGGCGCCCCTGCGTCGCGTGCTCGAGGCCGCCGGACAAAAAATGCCCGCCTCGAAGCCCGCGCTCGAGCTCAACGTGCAGCACCCGCTCGTGAAATACCTCGATGCCACAGCCGCCGATGAACAGTTTCGCGAGCTGGCCCTGCTGCTCTTCGACCAGGCGACACTCGGCAACGGCGAGCCGCTGCAGGATCCCGCCGACTACGTGGGGCGCCTCAATCGCCTGCTGCTGCGCCTCGGCGCGGGACAGACGGGAGTCGCGCGCCAGACTTCCGATGGGGAGTCGACACCCGGTGCTTGAGGCATAATTCCTGCCGTGACGACAAAGCCCGACGATGCCGACCTGCGCCGGCGACTCACGCCCGAGCAGTATCACGTGACCCAGGAGAAGGGCACGGAGCGGGCTTTCACCGGGCGCTACGCTTTCAACAAGGACAAGGGGATGTACTCCTGCGTCGTTTGTGGCGCCGAGCTCTTCAGCTCCGACACCAAGTACGAGTCCGGGTCGGGATGGCCGAGCTTCTGGCTGCCGCTCGCGGGCGAGCGCGTGAAAACGCATCGCGACACCGCACACGGGATGGTGCGCACCGAGGTCACCTGCGCCAACTGCGGGTCGCACCTCGGCCACGTATTCGAAGACGGTCCGCAGCCCTCGGGCCTGCGCTACTGCATCAATTCCGCATCTCTCGATTTCAAGCCGGAGCCCAAGCGCTGAAGCGCGACCGGACCGGCACCCGGATTCACCGCACCGTAAGGAGCTCCCATGACGATGCGCTTTGCGCCCGCTCTCACGTTGATCGCACTCGCGGCCGCCTGCTCGGCCGAGGATGCGCAGCAGAACGCGGCGCCCGCCGCCGACCCGGCCGCCGCGCCGACGACGGCTGAACCTGCAGCGCCTGCCGCGACGCCTGTGCCGCCGCCGACGGAGCTGGTGGTCACCGATATGGCGCCAGGTGACGGCGAAGGAGTCGCGGCTGGGCAAACCGCGGTGATGCACTACACGGGCTGGCTCTACGATCCGGCGGCTCCAGAGAACAAGGGCGCCAAGTTCGACAGCTCGCTCGATCGCAACGAACCCTTCCCGTTCCTGCTCGGCGCGGGCCAGGTCATTCCGGGTTGGGACCAGGGCGTAGCCGGAATGAAAAAAGGCGGCAAGCGTCGCCTGGTGATCCCGCCGGCGATGGCCTACGGCGACCGTGGCGCGGGCGGTGTCATTCCGCCGGGCGCGACGCTCGTGTTCGACGTCGAGCTGCTCGCCATCGAGTCGGCGCAGTAAACGCACCGGAGGTTTTGATGACCACCCCTGCTGCGCGCGCGATGCCCGCGCTTCGCGCGGTGGCCGTCGCGCTCGTCGCCTTCGCGACGGGTGCGAACGCCGCCACCGTGATCCATGCCGGCCGCCTGATCGACGGCGTGGCCGACCGCCCGGCCAGCGAGACGACGGTGGTTGTCGACGGCAACCGGATCGTGAGCGTGGAACGCGGGTACCAGGCGCCTGGGGCGGGCGACACCCTCGTCGACCTGCGCAGCGCCACCCTGATGCCGGGTCTGATGGACATGCACGTCCACATCACCAGCGAGTACCGCAGCAGTTCCGAACTGGACAGCTTCAAGGACGACGCTGCCGACGTCGCGCTCGAGTCGGTCGCCTATGCCGAGCGCACGCTGCTCGCCGGCTTCACGCTGGTGCGCGATCTAGGTTCGGATTTCAACGCCGCCATAGCTTTGCGCCGGGCCATCGACCGCGGCCGCGTGAAGGGCCCGCGCATCGTCGCGGCCGGCAAGAGCATCGCCACGACAGGCGGACACGCAGATCCGACGAATGGATGGGCTGCGCACCTGGGCGGCACCAATGTCGGGCCCGCGGAAGGCGTGATCGACAGCCCCGTCCAGGCCGCCCAGGCGGTGCGTCAGCGGTACAAGGATGGCGCGGACGCCATCAAGATCACAGCGACGGGCGGTGTGCTCAGCGTTGCGAAGAGCGGCCAGAACCCGCAGTTCACCGAGGAAGAAGTGCGAGCCATCGTGAGCACGGCGCGCGACTACGGATTCACCGTGGCCGCCCACGCGCACGGAACGGAGGGCATCAAGCGTGCGGTGCGCGGCGGCGTCGACAGCATCGAGCACGGCACGTTCATGGACAAGGAAACCATGGACCTGATGAAGCAGCGCGGCACACACTACGTGGCCACCATCAGCGCCGGGCGCTGGGTGTACGAGAAGGCGCAGAACCCGGACTTCTTCCCGGCGCTGGTGCGCCCCAAGGCACTCGAGGTCGGGCCGCAGATCCAGAACGCCTTCGCCGCGGCTTACGAGGCGGGCGTGAGGATCATGTTCGGGACCGACACGGGTGTCAGCGCGCACGGTCAGAACGCGCGCGAGTTCGAGTACATGGCCGCCGCGGGCATGCCGGTGATGGAGGCGATCAAGTCGGCGACCATCGTGCCGGCGCGCTTTCTCAAGCTGGACGATCGCCTGGGCACGATCGCCAACGGCAAGACCGCCGACCTGGTCGCCGTTCCGGGCAATCCGCTCGACGACGTCACCGCCTTGCAGCGTGTCAACTTCGTGATGAAGGACGGCGTGATCTACAAGCGTTGAGATCGTCGGCGCTTGCTCCCGTCAAACGACGCATTCGCTCAGCGAACCTCGGGATTGAGGCTGTAAGTGCCGACGAGGCGCGCCTCGGCGAGCACGTGGCCCTCGATCGCCGCTTCCACCTGTTGCGCGGTAAACGCACCGTCGACCGGGCAGCGCTCGAGGTCGGTGGCGTAGACGACGAAGTGGTAGTGATGCAGCAGAGCGTCGTTCCACGGCGGGCAGGGGCCATCGTAGCCGTGGTACTCGCCCGACATGTCCGGGTCACCGGCGAACCAGCCGGTGAAGTCATTGAGTCCCTGCCGCGAACCCGGCGGGCCCGACGGGCTGCGCTTTCCTCCCGGCGTGATGCCGTTGGAGCAGGCTCCCCGCGCGATCTCCGTGACCGTGGGCGCGATGTCGACCATGATCCAGTGGTAGAAATTGGTGCGCGGCAGGCTCGCAGGAACCGTGCGCCCCTCCTTGTTGACGTCGTCGGGGCGCGTCGGGACGTCCGGGTCCACGCACAGCAGCACGAAGGAGCGCGTGCCGGTGGGCGCGTCGCCCCAGCGTAGTGCCGGGTTGCGGTTGTCGCTGAGACGCACGTGCGTCTCGGGGTCAGGGGCGCCGAATGCGAACTGCTCGGCGATCCGTGCCTGCTGCGAAATGTCTGACGAGGACAGTTGCATGATTTTCTCCGTGTGCGTCTTGAACGCCATGCGCCCGAGCCTTCAGCGGCAGGCGCGTCCCGGTGCAGCGCCGCCGGGACGCAGAGTATGAATTCAACCCCGCGATTTCACCCGCCCACTCCCCAACGCGTGACCATCGCCGGGCCCGCGGGTTCGCTCGAGGCCATACTGGAAGAACCTGTCCTCGATGAGCCTTCGGCCTCGTCGCAGCGCTTCGCCGTCGTCTGTCATCCCCATCCGCAGGGCGGCGGCACGATGGACAACAAGGTCGTTCACACGTTGGCGCGCACGTTGCAGGAGCTGGGTCTGTCCACTGTGCGGTTCAACTACCGGGGCGTTGGACGCAGCGAGGGCACGTTCGCGGACGGCATCGGCGAGACGCAGGACGCCGTCGCAGTCATCGACTGGGGCCGCCGGCGCTGGCCCGAGGCTGAGCTATGGCTCGTGGGATTCTCGTTCGGAAGCCACGTGGCGTTGCGCGCGGGCCTGGAGCGCGAGACGGCGCGGATGATCACGGTGGCGCCGCCCGTGCAAGGTTTCGACTTCGCGTCCTTCGTGGCGCCGCGCTGCCCGTGGCTGGTGGTGCAGGGTGACGCGGACGAGCTGGTCGACTGTCGCCAGGTGGTGGAGTGGACGCGCACGCTACAGCCCGCACCGGAGGTGCGAATCCTGTCAGGCGTGGGTCACTTCTTTCACGGCCGGCTGCACGAGCTCAAGGAGGTCGTGCGCCAAGCGGTGCTTTCCGGCTGAAGGTGCCGGTTGCGCGGAAGGCGCGGTGAACGGGGCGGGGCGGTAAACCTTGCGAGGTGTCGACATCCGGAGCGGAGCCGGCGTGCCGGTCGCTCCGGAAATCGCCAGATCCCTCGATCGATCAGTTCACCATGGCCTTGAGGCTCTTCAGGGGCAGCACGCGCACCTTCTTGCTGGCGGGCTTGGCCTTGAAAATCATCTTCTCTTTGGTGAACGGGTTGATGCCTTCGCGCGCCTTGGTGGCGGGCTTCTTCACGACCTTCATCTTCAGAAGGCCGGGAACGGTGAACAGGCCGTTGCTCCGCAGGCTCTTCTTGATCTGGCCGTTCAGGGAATCAAACACGGCACCCACCTGCTTCTTCGAGAGCTCGGTCTCCTTTGCGATGTGAGCGAGGATCTCGGACTTGGTCGGTGCAGCATTTTTCTTCGCCATCTGTGCAGTCTCCTGTGGTTTCAGTGCGCTCGCTGGAGCGCCCGGTTCGAAGTCGCGCGGCAAAATATCACAAGAAAACGCGGGCCGTAAGCGCCTTGGGCGATTTTTTTCAGCGCGCGAGAGGCCGCGAAAGCCTGTTTTTTAAGCCTCGCGAGCGTATCGCGGCGGCGCTGCTCGCAGCGCGCGCGACGGCGCGGGCGCGCTCGAATGTGTCGCCTGCTGACGACGCTGCGTCTTCGATTCTTGCTTCGCAATGCGCCGTAAGCCGTTGCAGTCGCAGGCGCGCGACGTCATGGCAGCGGCGCCACGCCGCGGCACGCAGGTGTGCGAAGCAGGGGACTAGAGCAGGCGCAGCAGCGCGCCGAGCAGGATCATCACGAAGACCACCGACAGGTCGAGACCGCCGATCGGTGGAATCACGCGGCGCACCGGACTGATGAGCGGCTCGCAAATGCGGTCGAGCAGGGATGAGGCGGGGCTGTATGTGCCGGGCGCCACCCAGGAGAGGATCGCGTAGATGATCAGCGCCACCAGATAGAACTGGATGACCTTGTGGGCCAGGTCACGCAGCATGATCAGGAGCAGGTCGGGGACGGGAGGCAGAGCAGTGCCGCTCATCCACAGCTCGATGCACACCACCGCCAGTTCCACGAGCAGCAACGCGACGACCGATGCCAGGTCCACCTTGCCCGCTGGCGGAATGACCTTGCGCAGCGGCAGCACCAGGGGATTGGTCACGCGCAACACCGCCTGGGAGATGGGATTGCGGAAGTCGGCGCGCACGAACTGCAGGATCACGCGCAGCAGGAAGGCGAAAAACAGCAGCCAAAGCAGCGCGCTGATGATGTAGCGAATGGCATCCATCGCGTTGGCAAGACCTCGGTGTCAGGCGCCGAATTGGGCGGCGAGCTCGGCGGAGCGCCGGCTGGCGGCCGTTACGGCCCGGCGCACGATACCACGCAGGTCCGCTTCCTCAAGCACGGCGAGCGCGGCAGCGGTGGTGCCCGCGGGCGAGGTGACTTGCTCGCGCAGTTGCATCGGCGTGTATTCGCGCGCGCGGGCCAGCGCTGCTGCGCCGTGCGCCGTCTCGATCGCCAGTGTCCGCGCCGTGTCGGGCGGCAGGCCGAGTCTTCGCGCGGCTTCGTCCAGCAGCTCGATGAGCAGGAAGAAATAAGCGGGACCGCTTCCCGAAACTGCCGTCACCGTGTCGAGATCGGATTCGTTCTCGACCCATACCGCGGTCCCGACTGCCTGCATCACTTCTTGTGCCATGTGCCGATCCGCGGCGGAAAGCGTCGCTGCGGCGTGCAGCGCCGTCACGCCGGCGCCGATGAGGGCAGGCCGGTTGGGCATCGCGCGCACGATGCGCGCATAGCCATTCAGCCAGCTGCCGATTGCGGCTGCGCGCACGCCGGCCGCCACGGATATCACCAGCGGCTGGTGCTGGAGCACCGTTGCGGCGACGCCCTGCGTCGCTTGCGCCATGTACTGGGGCTTCACTGCAAGCACGAGGATGTCTGCGTGCGCCGCGTCTTCGTTATCCGCGCTCGCGACTGCGCGATAGCGTGCGGCGAGCGCGTCGCGCTGCGCCTGCACGGGGTCGCACACAACCACGTCGGGTGCCTTGCCGGTTGCGCTCAGGCCGCCGACGAGCGCGGTCGCCATGTTGCCCGCACCGATGAATCCAATCTTCATCTTCATCGTCATCCTCTCCCGCTATCGCGGTCCAAAAATCGCCGTGCCGATGCGCACGTGAGTCGCGCCTTCGCGGATCGCAGACTCGAAATCGCCGCTCATGCCCATCGACAGCACGTCGAGCGCGTGCCCGGACGCATTGAGCGTCGACAGCAGCTCGCGCATGCGGGCAAATTGCCGCCGCTGCTCTGCGACGTCCTCCGTTTCAGGAGGAATGCACATGAGCCCGCGCAGCTTGAGCCGGGGCAGCGCCGCCACTTCTGCTGCCAGGCTCGTGACCAGCTCAGGCTCCACGCCCGCCTTGCCGGGCTCGGGCACGAGCTTCACTTGCAGGCACACGTTCAGCGGCGCGGCGTAGTGCGCGCGCTGCGCGCTGAGGCGCGCGGCGATCAGTGCGCGGTCGATGCCGTGCACCCAGTCGAATTGCTCTGCGAGCAGGCGCGTCTTGTTCGATTGCACCTGCCCGATGAAATGCCAATGCAGGCCCTCGCGCCCCACCGCGGCGATCTTCGCAACCCCTTCCTGTGGGTAGTTTTCCGCGAAGTCGCGGTGTCCCAGATCCGCGACGGCCCGCACGCTGGCGGCCTCGTGACCCTTGCCTACGGCGACCAGTGTGACGCAGTCGGCCGGGCGTCCTGCGCCGAGCGCCGCGGCAGCGATCCTGGCCTGCACGGAATGCAGGTTTTCGGCCAAATTCTGCGGACTAATTAACATATTGAAGGCGTTGCGCCTCCGCTATACTGGCGACCGCTTTTTGCCCTTGCCGCACTGCACGCGCGTGCCGGGGGCCAGCCAGTTTCACAGGAGCTCGAATGGCCGTCGACATCGCGCAGTTGCTCGCCTTCGCGGTGAAGAACAACGCATCGGACCTGCACCTGTCGGCGGGTGTGCCGCCCATGATCCGGGTGGACGGCGACATGAAGCGCGTCAACATGCCTGCGCTGACGCACAAGGAAGTGCACTCCATGGTGTACGACATCATGAACGACAAGCAGCGCAAGGCCTACGAAGAGTTCTTCGAGACCGACTTCTCCTTCGAGATTCCCAAGCTGGCGCGTTTCCGCGTCAACGCCTTCAACCAGAACCGCGGCGCGGGCGCGGTGTTCCGCAACATCCCCTCGCAGATCCTGACGCTCGACGACCTGTCGGCGCCGAAGATCTTCAAGGACCTGTGCATGCTGCCGCGCGGCCTGGTGCTGGTCACCGGCCCGACCGGCTCCGGCAAGTCCACCACGCTCGCCGGCATGATCAATCACTGTAACGACAATCGGCCCGATCACATCATCACGATCGAGGATCCGATCGAGTTCGTGCACGAGAGCAAGCGCTGCCTGATCAACCAGCGCGAGGTGCACCGCGACACCCTCGGCTTCAGCGAAGCGCTGCGCTCGGCCCTGCGCGAGGACCCGGACGTCATCCTGGTCGGCGAAATGCGCGACCTCGAGACCATCCGCCTGGCGCTGACCGCCGCCGAAACGGGTCACCTGGTGTTCGGCACGCTGCATACCAGCTCGGCGGCCAAGACCATCGACCGCATCGTCGACGTGTTCCCGGCGGCAGAGAAGGAGATGGTGCGCGCCATGCTCTCCGAATCGCTGCGCGCGGTGATTTCGCAGACGCTGCTCAAGCGCATCGGCGGCGGGCGCATCGCGGCGCACGAGATCATGATCGGCACTCCCGCCATCCGCAACCTGATCCGCGAAGGCAAGATCGCGCAGATGTACTCCTCGATCCAGACGGGCCAGGCTCAGGGCATGCAAACCCTCGACCAGTGCCTGCAGGAGCTGACCGCCAAGGGCGTGGTCAGCAAAGAAGAGGCTCGCTACAAGGCGCAACACAAAGACAGCATCTGATGGTCGCCGACATTCGAACCCCGAGGAGTCTTTCGCCGGTTTTTGCAGAGAAGGCGCCGCAAGTACGTCCCTGAAGGTCCGACGCGAACCAAGGGGTTCGCGTCAATCTGAAAACTCCTCGGGGTCCGAATATCGGCAGGTGGTAAACGGTATGGAACGCGATCAAGCCATTAAACTGATGCAGGACCTCCTGAAGAGGATGGTCGAGAAGAAGGGGTCGGACCTCTTCATCACGTCCGGCTTCGCGCCGGCCATCAAGATCGACGGCGAGATCCGCCCGCAGAGCGAGCGCGCGCTCACCCCCGAGCAGAGCGGCACGCTGGTGCGCGCCATCATGAACGACAAGCAGACGCGCGAGTTCGACTCCACCAAGGAGTGCAACTTCGCGATCCACCCGCCGGGCATCGGGCGCTTTCGCGTCAGCGCCTTCGTGCAGCAGGGCAACATCGGCGCGGTGCTGCGAACCATCAACGCCAAGATTCCCACGTTCGAGGAGCTCGACCTGCCGCCGATCCTGCGCGAGGTGGTGCTGTCCAAGCGCGGCCTGGTGATCATCGTGGGCGGCACCGGCTCGGGCAAGTCGACGACGCTCGCGGCAATGGTCGGCCACCGCAACGAGAAGACGCGCGGCCACATCGTCACCATCGAAGATCCGGTCGAGTACATCCATCCGCACGGCGGCTGCGTGATCACGCACCGCGAAGTGGGCGTCGACACCGACTCCTGGCACACGGCGCTCAAGAACACACTGCGCCAGGCGCCGGACGTCATCCTCATCGGTGAGATCCGCGACCGCGACACCATGGAGCACGGCATCCAGTTCGCGGAAACCGGTCACCTGGTGCTGTCGACGCTGCACGCGAACAGCTCCAACCAGGCGCTCGACCGCATCATCAACTTCTTCCCGGACGAGCGGCGCGAGCAGCTGCTCATGGACCTGTCGCTCAACATCCGCGCCATGATTTCGCAGCGCCTGATTCCGCGCGAGTCGGGCACCGGGCGCATCGCGGCCATGGAGATCATGCTCAACTCGCCGCTGATCCAGGACCTGATCTTCAAGGGCGAGGTCACGCAGATCAAGGAAGTGATGTCGCGCTCCACGCGCCTCGGCATGAAGACCTTCGACCAGGCCCTGTTCGACCTGTACGAGGCGGGCTACATCTCGTATGAGGACGCGCTGCGCAACGCTGACTCGAAGAACGAACTGCGCCTGCGCATCAAGCTCGAGAGCAAGCGCGAGATGAAGGCCGAGATGGAGGGCGCGCAGAGCCTGCGCATACTCGAAGAGAGTGAAGGCAAGGTGTTCTGATGCGGCCGGCAGAGGAAGTCGATACGGGCGAGGCAGTCCTCAACACCAAGCCGCTGTTCAAGCTGATGGTGGAGAAGAAGGCGTCCGACCTGTTCTTCACCTCGAACGCGCCGGTGAAGATCAAGATCGAAGGGCAGATCTTCCCGGTCAACAAGCAGATCCTCAGCCCCGAGACCGTGCGCCAGGCGTCTTTCGGTCTGATGAACCAGGACCAGATCGAGCACTTCAACCGCGAGCTCGAGATCGACTTCGCCATTTCCGAGCCTGGCCTGGGGCGCTTTCGCGTGAACGTGTTCCACCAGCGCGGCTACCCCGCGATGGTGCTGCGCTACATCACCGCCGACATGCCGAGCCTCGACAAGCTCGGCCTGCCGGACACGCTCAAGGAACTGGTGATGCACAAGCGCGGGCTCGTCCTGATGGTGGGCGCGGCGGGCTCGGGCAAGTCCACCACGCTCGCCTCGATGATCAATTTCCGCAACGAGACCTCCTCGGATCACATCCTCACCATCGAGGACCCGATCGAGTTCCTGCACTCCAACAAGAAGTCGATCATCAACCAGCGCGAGGTGGGCCTGGACACCAAGTCCTACGCGCGCGCGCTGCGCGGCGCCATGCGCGCGGCGCCGGACGTGATCCTGATCGGCGAGATCCGCGACCGCGAGAGCATGGAGGCCGCGCTGACGCTGGCCGGCACCGGCCACCTGTGCATCGCCACGCTGCACGCCAACAACAGCGCCGAGACGCTCGATCGCATCATCAACATGTTCCCGCGCGACCAGCACGACCAAGTGTTCCTGGACCTGTCGCAGTACCTGCGCGCGATCATTTCGCAGCGCCTGGTGCGCACGCGCGACGGCAAGCGCGTGGCGGCGATGGAGGTGATGCTGAACACGCCGCACATCTCCGAGCTCATCAAGAAGGGCGACGTGGTGGGCGCGAAGGAAGCGGTACGCACGTCCTCCGAGAAAGGCATGCAGAGCTTCGACGTGTCGCTGTACTCGCTCTTCAAGCAGGGCAAGATCGAGCTCGAAGAGGCGCTCGCGAACGCCGACTCGCGCACCAACCTCGAAGCGAAGATCAATTTCGGCTGACGAAGCCGCGCTCGCGCGGCCATTCCCCGGCGGCACATGAATCGATCGCTACTCGCCCTGGCTTGCGTCGCGGCGGTGGTGATCGCTGCTGCGCTCATCCTTCGTGAATCGAATCTTGCAGCGCCTCCACGGGATGCAGCGCAGGACCTGTCGCACCGGGGCGATCCGGTCGCTTCATCATCCGGTGAGCAAGGACCCAACGGTGGTGGCACTGTGCCGACGCAACCAGAGTCCACGCAAGCAGCGTTGACGCATCAGGAAGAGGCGGCGGCGCCGGATTCGACGGCCGTCGACTCCACCGCTGTCGGCGCCGGCGCTGCGAAGAGCAAGGCGTCAGCGTCCGGATCCCCCGCAGTCTGGCCGCCGAACGTCGAGGATCGGATCTGGGCGTATCTGGCGCAGGCCGACATCAGCGCGACGAGCATCCTGTCCGTGCACTGCGGGAAGAAAATCTGCGAAATCGAGCTGACGGGAACGGAGGCGAACCCGAAGTACGTCGACGAGTTCAGCGACGCGCTGGTCGGCTTCTACACGCAGGGTCTGAACGTGAAACAGGGGAGCGTGAGTCTGCGGGAGAAGTATCCGGGGACGCTGGTTACGGTCATCAGTCTGTCGAACCAGAAGCCGCAGCTGAAGGCGCGCTAGAGCGGTGGCGCACCCGCGGCGCGACGTTGGAGCCGGCTCGAGCTCCGCACGAGCTGCCGTCGATCTGGTCTGGTCGTGCATCTCCGCAACGATCGGCTCTCCCGTCAGCAGTGGCGCCGGCGCCGCGAGGCTCAGACTATCCGCGCGCAAGAGGAAGCGATCGATCAGGGAGTCGAACGGAGGCAGTGGACAGGCTGAGGCTCGACAGTCAGCTGCTGCAAGGCAGAGCTCAGCAACCGCGTCTGCTGGCACGCAACAGCGCACCGGAAATCACTCCGCCCTCGAAACGGCTGCACACAGGAACGCGGATACGATGGCAATCCTCGGAAAGTCGACCACGGCGGCTGGCGAAATGATGTCGAAAGGCCTGGCGATCGGTGGTCGGGCGGCAGGTGGTATGGCCACAGGAGCAGATGCGGTGATGACCGTTCAGGCGATAGCGAGAGGAGACAAGGTGGGAGCCGTAGAAGGCGGCATCAAGACGGCGCTCGGGGCCGACGCTCTATCAGCCTAACCCGCGCCGTTCACGGTCCCGAGCATGGTGTTGATTGACGTCGTTGGTATCGAAGCGATTTCGCAAGCAGCTAGTCAGCCGCCTCCCGCCGCGATGCGAATGCCTCCGTGATTGGGGAGACGTCACCGTTGCTTCGGCCGCTTCGCTACGTCTTTTACCGCGTCCATTCGTGGCGTTCCGGCGTCTCCTCCGACCATGTCCCTGCGTTCACTACCATCTTCACACTCGCCGTATTGGCGACGCTTGCTGCGTCGGCCGGCTCTCTCGCCTGGGAAGTCGTCACAGGACATCCCTCTTGGCTAGTCCCCAAGGAGGAGAGCGCAGGTCCTCGTGGGGCATTGGTTTGGCTCCTGGCTGCGGTTCTCCAGTATTTAGTCTGGGTGCGAAACGAGAAGTACCGGGATTTTGCGAGTGAGTTCAGCGGCATGAGCGCCGGTGCGCGTACGTTAGGGACGATCGCGATTTGGGCCACCGTGACAGCACTTATTGCGGCGAATATCGTTCTAGCGTGGGTCATTCAATCGCGGATTTAGAATTCGCCTATACCACTACGACAATATCTCAACCGCTAGGGTGTGCGAGAACGGCAGCTCGGCTGTGCCAGCGGCTTCGAGCGAGGCTGTGATGCACTATGTTCGTCGAGTTTGGCCGGCTTGTGCTGCAGGCGGCACCCTACTTGGGTTCATATCCTTGGTCCTCTGGCTGCGATTTCTCCATCGCATGAGACGAGCCTTGGCATCGCGCCGAATGAGACTCAGTGATTTCGCATCCCTCAGCGAGTCGGAACAGCTACCGATCGCCGAGGAGCAATTGAAGGCACTCAGGAATGGGACTTGGGCGACATGTGATTGCTTCTAGGTCGTGAACCAACGTCGACATGGAAACTTCGGTTGAAGACATTCTGAAGATAGTCGGGGCGACGTCGCTGATCGTGCCTGCCATTTTCTTTGTCGGGCTCGGCGACTCCATGACAAAGCGGCCTGGATCGTTATGGCTCGCCGGCCTTGTGCTCGGAGCAGCAATCGTTGGAGTCGGCGCGCGCATCGCCGGTGGTCTTGACTATTGGATGACAATCACGTGCCTGATCCCCCTCTACCAGCTTGGAATCTTTCATGTCCTGCACGCGCTATTCGTGCGCTGGTTCGGTCGAGCGCCTCAAAGTGCGGTATTCAACTTCGCTGAAGGAATTCCGCAGGATCGCTTCTTTTCTTTGGCTCTGATGGTACTCGCAACGTTCGTTCCACTCTTCTCGATAGCCTGGATGTTGCGCGCATAGGTCAGTGACCTGCCTCGACACCTGCCGAGCAACCGCAGCAGCGTCGCCTTCGCTGCGTTTCATCGCCGGCCCTGACTCCGTGCGCACCAGCACCGTGCAGCCTGCGCAACCACCGACCGCGCAGGCCATGAATTCCTCCAGCGACACCTGGCACGGCACGTCGAACTGCCGGGCAACGTCAGCAGCAGCCCTAAGCATCGGCGTCGGGCCGCACGCGAACATTTCCACATCGCGCCGCTCGCGCAGCACATCGGCGAGGAAACCATGGGCGGAACGCCGACGCCGCCGCCGACGAGCAGCGTCCGGCGTTGGTGTCCTGGGGCAGTACGGCTTCAACTCGCTATCTCTGCGCACGTCGCTGAAGCCGAGCTGGAGCGGCTCACGCTTTCGGCATACCGGGCAGATCGTGCTGCCGGAGGCGCAGCTCTATCACTACAAAGCGCGCGTGTATGATCCTGCGCTGGGCCGATTCCTGCAGACGGACCCAGTGGGATACGAGGATGACGTGAATCTTTACGCGCTACGTCGGCAATGATCCGTTAAGCAAGGTAGATCCGACGGGGCTAGCGGAACCGCTTTGGACGGCTCCAGACAAGGTCGTAGTGATCTTCCCGGTTGCAATTGACGCGAATGCGAGCTTTACAGCTGACGCCCTGAATCAGCAGGCGGGTGCGGATTTCAGCGGAACCGTTAGCGTGGGCGGAGTCGACGTGACGGTGTCTGCGCAGATTTCTGCTATTCCCCCGGGCGACGCTTCAGTATCGCTGCGCAACGCCGCTACGATCACAGTCAATCCAAACGTTAACTCAAGCATTCCTGGCAAGACCGCCTACGTTGCTGATGGTATCGGAGGCAAGGACGTACAGCTGGGACCGAAGGACGGTGTAGCTGTCGCGTCTCATGAACTTGGACACAATGCTGGCGCCGGCGACCAATATGTGGAAGGAATCGATGCGGGCGGGCAAAAGGTCACGGTCGCGCCACCGAATTCCGCGAGCTCAGTCATGTCCGATCTCGGCGGTCCGGCGAATACGCAAACCATGACCGAGATCATCGATCATCAACTCGCCACACAATGTAAACACATGCAACCAAGGCATCAGCGCAGCAAACAAGAGCTGCTAGAGCATCCTTTGGCGCGGTCCGGATGGGCCTGTGCGGTCGTACTCCTGACTGCGGCGTTTGCAAGCTGTGCTGGTGCCGCGTCAACGGCGCCCGCTTCGTCGTCGCCCGCTTCGTCGGCGCCCGTAAGAGTCTGCGAGTTTCAGCGTGGAGCCTATTGCATTCAAAAGGCAGGACTGACGCTCAAGGAAGAGCGTGAGCCGCAGGACACGGCTAGGAGAGTAACAATCTCCGGATACTCCTGGCCTGACAATCCCGCGATCATCATCGAGCCAGCAGAGTGTGCGTCGATCCGCTCGGATACCGTGCAGCTGTTGGACTACGCGGAAGAGTATGAATGGCGTGGTCAGTTGTGGCGCAGGATATCGGTCCGGCTTGATTCTTGGGGACGATGCGATCTTGTAATGCTCACGCCGGGCCCGGCCAGGGACAAAGCGACAATGGGATACTGGTTCCTGCTTACAGAAGTCCGCGCCTGCCTGAAGAACGACTGCTCCGGCCCTGTCTTGTCCGGAGAGATCCGCGCCAAGATCGACGCCATACGCGGGCAGTGACACGACGGTGCTTGAGGACGTTCTGGTTAACGAACCTCGTTGGGAGCTTGGCGACCGAATGCGAAGAAACGCGACTATGATCGTCTCGATGGCTCTGATCATGACGCTCATCATCGCGCCGTACTTCGAAAGAGGGGCCTCACAGACGAAATCGGCACGGGAGAGTGGTTCACGAGGGTACGTCCGCTGTTGCAAAGTTTCTTGCTCCTCGGCGTCGTAGCCGCGTTCAAGGAAGCTGCAGATCTCGTCACGATGATTGGCGAAGTCTTCGCTGAGCCTGCAGAAGAAGACATCGCGCGTGAGCAAGAAGACAATGCGCCCGAGAGGGACTATTGGTCGTTCCAAGGTGGCAAGATCACCGGAGTCCGGTCGTGCGGATCGTGTATCGGCGCATTTTGGCTCCTCGGAACACGGAGCCAACCGTGCGTGAAGCCATGACGGGTGCCCGCGGAATTGACTGGTCGCGCTACGACGAACGTGCCAAGTCGCTGGAACGCCAACTCGAAGGCTTGTTGAGCGCGGAGCCACTCGCAAGTGATGATGAGCGCTTGGCCCGCGTATACCTCGCGTTCGCGAAGCTGACTCGACCGCTGATGTCCGCTGAGCTCAGAAAGGTACTGACAGACATCGAACGCTGGCGCGAGAGCGGCGTTTATCCACCCGAGTTGGAGAGGGTCTCAAGGCGTTTGGGCGAGATTTCGTGGCAGCGCCTAGGTGAAGCGAACGACACTGGCAGACCTAGTGAACAGGCTTTTCTCTACGCTCTCTTAGAGTCGTGCGCGCGGCGGCGATTCACGATAGATGCGAGCACCGATATTGACCCCATCGGATGGATGGTCGCGATCGGAATACCGCCGCGTGACGTCGCTCAGGCGGTGATCGCGGAGTATCCGCAGGTCACATGGCCAGAGGAGAACGCTTGACGGGCGCAGCGCCGCTTCACATACGCGGTGAGTGGCCAGCGTTCTTCAAAACACTCTGTGCGCATCGAACACCGGCCCATCAACACACACTCGCTTCATCGCCGACCCTGACTCCGTGCGCACCAGCATTTGTCGTGCTGGAAAGGTCGGGAGGACAGTACCGCGTGCGCGTCGTGAATGGGAAATTGACTTCAGGCGAGAAGAAAGCGGTGAGAGAGGTGCTGCGAGATTTTCAGAAAGATAGTAGGAAGCGCGGAACATGAAGACGTGGTTGTGCTGCTTGCTAGTCCATGTGACTTGTCTTGCGCTGCTTGGTTGTCAGCATGCGAATGGCGAAGCGAATGCGGTGGCTGAACTCGAGACAGCCGCTTGCGCGTCGCAGGATTTTCTGCGGGGCAACGGGTATCTCGACGAGGCTCCGACGCTGAGACGAGAGAGAATTCAGCTCGAGCTTTGGGATCGAGTGACGTATGAGAAGCAGGGGCGAATAGATTGGGACTCTCTGCTTGCAAGTCGCCGTGGTCGCTTCGCCGGCAAGCTGCGCGGCGTCAAGAAGGATAGGGAGGACTACGTGGTGGTCTATCGCAGCGAGAAGGATTTCGCCTGCGTGAGGGTGTCCTCTGATCTCAAGTCGATACATGTCAGCGAGGCGCCGTGTAAACCCGCCGCGCGTACGCTTCTGAGTATTCAGGAAGGTGATCTGGTCTGCGGACGAGGATAGTCCCCGATGACGTCCATGCGTGCGCCTGCAACGAGAGGCTGGAACGACCGACGAAGAGAATGCTTGCCTCCGCTGTCAGCGCCTTAGCTCCGATCAGAAAACGCTCCGAGCATCGAACACCGGCCCATCAACACACACTCGTTTCATCGCCGGCCCTGACTCCGTACGCACCTGCACGGTACAGCCTGCGCAACCACCGACCGCGCAGGCCATGAATTCCTCCAGCGACACCTGGCACGGCACGTCGAACTGACGAGCCACGTCAGCGGCGGCCTTGAGCATCGGCGTCGGGCCGCACGCGAACATCTCCACTTCGGCCAACTGCGCAGGCGTCAGGCTCCCCAGCCACGCACCAGCAAGCGACGTGACGTAGCCGTGATAGCAGCCGGGAAAATCCGCGAAGCTCGCGAGCCGCGTCGGAATGCCCCAGTCCTCCACCAGCGGCATGCCGGCGATGACACCGGCAGGTATTCCCGGCACCAGAATCGTCGACGGACGAGCACGAAACGGAAACGGAATCTCCGAACCCATCAGCACGAGCGGCCGCCACTCGGCATCGCGCCGTTCGCGCAGCACATCGGCGAGGAAAACCATCGGCGGAATACCGACGCCGCCGCCGACGAGCAGCGGGCGAGGGCGCGCGGGCTGCGGCACGAAGCCCTTGCCGATCGGGCCGAGCGTGCTCACGCGATCTCCGGGGCGGCGCGTCGAGAGGTGCCGCAGGCCGGAGCCGACGATCTTGTACAGCACCTCGACCCAGCCTTCGGCGACGTTCGCGCGCATGATCGACAGCGGGCGGCGCATCGGCACCGACGGATCGCAGGTGATGTGCACGAAGCTGCCGGCGGTGGCGTGCGCGGCGCACTCCGGCGCGCGCAGGCGCACCACGAACTGCTCCGCGGGAAACGCCTGTTGCTCGAGGACCTCTGCTTCCTCAACGAAGATCGTGGCGCGGTGCGGCCTGGCCACCTCGGTGGCCCGCTGGCCATTTGTCGGCGGGGAGTTTGTCTGCTGTGAATTCGGAGGCTGTGAGTTCATCTGCTGCGCGCTCATCGACGCCCAGTCACCGCTTCCAGCACGGCCATGCGCACCGCGACGCCGTTGCTCACCTGCTGCAGGATCACCGACTGTGGGCCGTCGGCGACCTCGGATTCGATCTCGATGCCGCGATTCATCGGCCCCGGGTGCATGACGATCGCGTCGCGCGCAGCCAAAGCCAGGCGCTTGCGGCTCAGCCCGAACTGCGCGAAGTAGCCGGCCGCGTCCGGCACGCTGGCCGCGCCCATGCGTTCCTTCTGGATGCGAAGCATCATCACCACGTCCGCGCCGCGGATGCCGTCATCTATGGCTTCGTAGCGCGCGCAGCCCGCGAATTCCCCCGGCCCCGGCATGAACGCCGGCGGGGCGACGATGCGGATCTCGCCCGTTCCGAGCGTCGACAAGGCGTGCCAGGCGGAACGTGCGACGCGCGAGTGCACGATGTCGCCGACGATCGCGACCTTGAGCTTGCCGAAGTCGCCCTTGCGCTGCCGGATCGTCAATGCATCCAACAAGCCCTGCGTGGGATGCGTCAGGTGAGCCTCGCCCGCGCTCAGCACGCTCACGTGCGGCGCGACGTGCTCGGCGACGTGCGCCGATACGCCGGCCTCGGCCTCGCGCAGTACCAGCACGTCGATGTGCATCGCCTGCAGCGTGTACACGGTGTCCAGGATCGTCTCGCCCTTGGTGCGCGACGAAAGATGAACTTCGAGATTGACGACCTCGGCGCCGAGACGGCGCGCCGCCAGCTCGAACGAGGCGCGCGTGCGTGTGCTCGGCTCGCCGAACAGGTTCGCGACCGTGACGCCGGCGAGGAGGTTGGAGGTCAAAGGCTGCTCGTCGATGGCGCGCACGTAGACCTGCGCGCGCTTGAGCAGCGACTCGAGCATCGCACGCTGCAGCCCTTCGAGAGTGATGAGGTGACGCAGCGAGCCGCCCGGCCGCAGCTGCTCAACGCGCGCCTCGTTCGCTGGCGCTCGACTTGCACCGGCGCTCGGCACCTCGGCCTGGTTCGATTCAACTCGCTTGCCCACGTCCGCTCTCGCCCGCAAACCAGCGCTCCAGGATCACGCACGCCGCCGCGGCGTCCACATCTTCCTTCTGCACGCGCCGCGTGCGCGCGCCTTCGCGCCGCGCTTCACGGAGCGCCTCGCTCGCGTCCAGCGACGAATAGCGTTCATCGACCGTCACGGCCGGAACAGCGTAGCGAGCTTCCAGCTCGCGCGCGAACGCCCGGGCGGGTTCAGTCAGCTCCGCGGGGGTGCCATCGACATTCGCAGGCAGCCCGACGACGAACCGCGCGGGGCGCCACTGGCCGACGAGACGGCCGATCGCCGGCCAGTCAATGCCAGCCGCTCCGCAATCCAGGGTGGTGACGGGGGACGCCCGGCGCGTCACGGAGTCGCCCGTGGCGACGCCGATGCGCTTGCGTCCGAAATCGAAGGCGAGCGCGACCCAGGCGCGGTCGGGCGGGCGATCATGCATGACCCGCCACGGAGCTGATCTGGGTCAGGTCGATTCCGAGCAGGCGGCCGGCAGCCTGCCAGCGCTCCTCGTACGGAGTGTCGAAGATGATGCCTTCATCCGCCGGCACGCTGAGCCAGGCGTTCGCGAGCATCTCCTGCTCGAGCTGTCCGGCTTCCCAGCCCGCGTACCCGAGCGCGATGAAAGCGTCGGGTGGCCCCTCGCCGCGCGCCATCGCCGCGAGCACGTCGCGCGAGGTGGTGACCTGGATGCGGTCCGAAACCCTGAGCGTCGAATCCCAGCTCCCGCCCAGGCGATGAATGACGAAGCCGCGGTCGGTCTGCACGGGCCCGCCGCGCAGCACGGCAGAGTTGCCGACACGCGCGTTCTTGCTGTCGAGGGCGAGCTGCTCGAAGACGTCGCTCAGCTTCATCGGCAGGGGGCGGTTGAGGATCAGCCCCAGGGCGCCGCGCTCGCTGTGCTCGCAGACCAGCGTGACTGTTTGCGAGAAATTCGGGTCCGTCATCGCCGGCATGGCGATCAGCAGCTGGTTGCAAAGGAATGCCGTATCCGTCATGCCGCCAGTATCCCGTGCGGCGCGCCGTCGCTCAAGGACGCGGGTCCGGTAACCGGGGCTGGGGCGAGGACTTTGGGACGTCGGGATCGGGCCGACCGCGTTACTGCGTGGCGGCCGGTACGCGCACCGAGGAGTCGACGAGGGCGCCGCCGAGGAACTGCCACTCGTAGGCGAAGCGCAGCACGTCGTGACGAGCCGAAAGCTCCTGCGGAAACGGGTCGAACGGCGTCGACAGCTTCAGGATCGACAGCGCGGCCTGGTCGAGCTGGGCGTGTCCGCTGCTGCGCCGGATCAGGATGTCCTCGAGCACGCCGTTGGAACGGATCGCGACCTCGAGCACCGGGCTTCCGGACAGCCCCTGGCCGCGCACCTGGGCCGGGAAGTTCAGCGTACCGATCCGTTCGACCTTGCGCTTCCAGCTGTCCAGGTAGATCGCCACCGAGGATTCGCGCGTGTTGGGGGTCACCAGCAGCTCACGCAGCTTCTCGCCTCGCAGCACAACCTGCCGGGAGTCGTCGCTCGAAGGCAGGGGCGATACCGGGCCGGAACGCATGAGCAGGGCGGTCTGCTGCTGGCCGTCGGCCTGGTCGGGCGTGGCCGGGCGGTTTGCGGTGTGCATCGTGCTCGACGTGCTGGACAGCAGCTCGACGTCGCCGCGTTGCGCGCCGGTCGCCCGATCCGTCAGCGCTTCGCCTTCCGGGATGCCCGGATTGTCGATCGGCACCAGCGCCGAGCGCGGGCTCGCGGCCCGCAGGCGGTCCGTGGTCGTTCCCGAGCCCTGCTGGCTGCGCTGCGCCAGGTAGTCCGCGTCTGGATTGCTGGCGGATTCCGGCAAGTCGTTCGAGACGAGGATGACCTCCAGCGTCGGTACCTCGTCCGCGCCGATGAGGCCGGAACTGAACGTGATGCCGAGCAGCACGATCCCGTGGAACAGGCCGGCGAGGAACAGCGTGGTCGTCAGCCGATCCTTGATCGGGGCCTGGCCTTCCTTCAGGCCCGAGGCGAGCGGGCCGGCGGCGGGCGGCGGCGCGAGCGGACTTGCGGCGGGCGCCACTGGACGGTTTGCAGTCGTCGTCACCGCGGCCTCCGTGCCAGGCGCCGCTCGATGGCATCCATGAGCATCGAGCCGATGTCGATGTTGAATTGCTTGTCGAGCTCGCGAATGCCGGTTGGGCTGGTGACGTTGATCTCGGTGACGTAGTCGCCGATGACGTCGAGTCCGACGAAGAGCATGCCGCGCTCGCGCAGCGCCGGCCCGATCTGCGCGCACAACCAGCGGTCGCGTTCGGACAGCTCGCGCCCTTCGCCACGCGCGCCGGCCGCGAGGTTGCCGCGGTTGTCCGTCTCCGAAGGGATGCGCGCCAGCGCGTAGGGCACCGGCTCGCCGTCGATCAGCAAGACGCGCGCATCGCCCTTCACCACGATTTCGGGGATGTAGCGCTGCACGATGGCGTAGCGCATGCCGTACTCCGTGAGCGTTTCGAACACGACGTTGGTGTTCTTGTCGCCGCGCTCAACGACGAAGATCGAGCGCCCGCCCATGCCGTGCAGCGGCTTGCAGACGATGCGGCCCTGCTCGCGCAGGAACGCGTGCATGTCGCTCATGTCGCGCGCGATCAGGGTCGGGGCACAGCACTGCGGGAACCAGGCCGTGTAGACCTTCTCGTTCATGTCGCGCAGACCCTGGGGGCGGTTGACGACCAGGGCCCCCTGCAGCTCCGCGCGCTCCAATATATAAGTGGAGTAGACGTACTCGGTGTCGAACGGCGGGTCCTTGCGCATCAGGATGGCGTCGACCTCGCCCAGCTCCACCTCGCGTGGCTCCCCGCGCGTGAACCAGTCGTCGAGGCTGGCCCGGACTTGCAGGGGCCGGCAGCGGCCGAGCGCCTTGCCGTCCCGCAGCCGCAGATCGCCGAGCTCCAGGTACAGGAGCTCCCAGCCGCGCTTCTGCGCCGCCAGCAGCATCGCCAGGGTGCTGTCCTTCGCCGGCTTGATGTCCTCGATCGGGTCCATCACCACGGCGAGCCGGATTGTTCCTGAGCCCATATTGATTACGGCCCTCTTTCAACCGTGCCTTCTACGGTACCGCCGGACTGAGCACAACCGGGCCCCCGAAGCGAGCCGCCCTGCCGGCTTTCGTGAACCCGGTCGCGACGCGTTTCGTCGCTGCCGGCGCACGCCAGAACTGTGAACTGCATGCATTAGCTACAGGCGAACCGATATGTTAAAACGCGCCGTGGTTGCGGTGCCCGGGTGTCGCCGCGCCGGGACGATTTCCGCACGGGAGAGCCGAACCAGTGGCCGATGGCAAGTCGAAGCTGAGCGGGCTGAAGGTGCTGGTCATCGACGACAGCAAGACCATCCGCCGGACCGCGGAGACGCTGCTCACCAAGGAGGGCTGCGAGGTATTCACGGCGGTGGACGGCTTCGACGCCCTGTCGAAGATCGCCGACCACCAGCCCGATATCGTTTTCGTCGACATCATGATGCCGCGGCTCGACGGCTACCAGACCTGCTCCCTGATCAAGCACAACAAGGTGTTCAAGTCGATTCCCGTGATCATGCTGTCCAGCAAGGACGGGCTGTTCGACCGCGCCCGCGGACGCATCGTGGGCTCGGAGCACTATCTCACCAAGCCGTTCACCAAGGATGAGCTGCTGAACGCGATCGAGACGCACGTAGGCAAGTAGGCCGGAGGCGCGCGGCATGGCTCTGATACTGATCGTCGATGACTCGCCCACCGAAGTGCACGTGATGCAGAAGGCGCTCGAGCGCCACGGCTACAAGACGGCCGCGGCCGAGAACGGCGCCGAGGGCATCCGCAAGGCGCGCGAGATGAAGCCCGACCTCATCTTCATGGACGTGGTGATGCCGGGCGTGAACGGTTTCCAGGCGACGCGCACGCTCGCCAACGACCCGGACACGCGCGCCATTCCGATCATCATGGTGACCACCAAGGGTCAGGAGACCGATCGCATCTGGGGGCTGCGGCAGGGCGCCGTCGACTACATGGTCAAGCCCGTCACGGCAGACAAGCTGGTCGAAAAGGCGCAGGCCGCGCTCGCCGGCTGATATGGAGCCGGAAGTCGCCCTGCGGTCGTTGCGCGATCGGCCTTTCGACCTGCTGCTCGCGCTGGAGGAGCGCAGCCGCGCCGCGGCGGCGAAACAGGGACGCGACAGCGGCGTGGGCCGCGAATGGGTCGGGGTGGCATTTCGAATGTCGGGGGAGTCCTTCCTGGTGGCGCGCGAAGAGACGCGCGAGGTGCTCGGACTTCCGAACACGATCACGCGCGTCCCGGGGGCGCGCGGCTGGGTCAAGGGGCTCGCGAACGTCCGCGGCCAGCTGCTGCCGATCCTGGATCTGCGGCAATACCTCGGCAGCGGCGCGACGGTACCGGGCAGGAATACGCGCGTGCTGGTGGTGAACCACCGCGAAGTGCCCGCAGGACTGATGGTCGATGAGGTGCTGGGGTTCCGGCGTTTCGCGGAGAAGGAATTCTCGGCCGACGTGCCGCCGACGGTAGTGCGCGTCGACCGCTATCTCGCCGGAGCGTTCCGGCGCGGGGCAGAGGTGTGGCCGGTGCTGAGTCTGAAGAATCTGGTCGAAAGTCCGAGTTTTCTGCAGGCGGCCTCCTGAGGCCCGCCATTCTGGTATCCCTATGAGCAAATCAGCACTGCCCAAAATGTACGGCATCCGCATGCTGCCGATGCTGATGGGCATTGCCGTGCTGTGCCTCCTCGGCGCCGGCGCCCTCGTCTACTTCGCCAATCGCGGTGCGGCGAGCGCTTCGCCCGACGGCGCACGGCTCGCCGTGTTGTCGCAGACCTTGCCGCTGCGTGCGCTCGCGGCTGTGCGCGGCGATGAGAAAGCTTTCGCGCAGCTCGCCGACGCGCGCCGCCAGCTCGAGACGGCACTGCAGGCGAATCCGGAAATGGCAGCCGACGCTGACTGGAGGAAGCTGAGCGACGGCGCAGCCACGGTCGAGGAAGGCAAGGAGGCGGCGACCACGATCTCCGCCGCCGCGAGCCAGGTTCGCGACCTGATGCCGCGGTTGCTCGCTGAAATGGGCAACCTGTCGAGCGTCATGGGCGGAACGCGAGTCGACGGCCTCGCCCGGCACCTCGAGCGTTTCGAGCTCAACGCGCAGCGCGTGCAGCAGGATCTCGACGCGCTCGCCGGCGGCAGCGGGGATGCGGCTGCCACGGGACAACGGGTGGCCGAAAGCATCGACTACCTGGGCCAGGTCCTGCGTGGCATGGCGGGCGAGGACAGCGGTCTCGGCGTACCGCGCGCCACCGGCGCCGATGCCGCAGAGCGTCTCAAGACTGTGCAGGGTCTGTATTCGCAGATCGGCGAGCGGGTGCGCGAGGCCGTCGGGCAGGCGCCCGCGCTCGGCGCCGCGCAAACAGCTGCGCGCGAGATGTCAGTCGCTGCGGGCGAGTTGGCCGGTCGTATTCCCGAAGCGCGCGTGGCCGTGGCCGCGGGTGGCTTTCTCGATCGCTCGCTTCCGCTCGCGTTGTTGATCGTCGGCGTACTGCTCCTCGCCGGCATGAGCATCATCTATGTCGGCGCCGGCGACATCCGGCGCACGGCCGAGACGCAGGCGCGCAAGAACGAGCGCAATGAGGAAGCGATCCTGCGCCTGCTCGACGAGCTGAGCAGTCTCGCGGACGGCGACCTCACTGTGCAGGCGACGGTCACCGAGGACATCACCGGCGCGATCGCGGACTCGATCAACTACGCGATCGAGGCGCTGCGCGAGCTGGTCACGACGATCAACGATTCGGCCATTCACCTCGAAGGCGCCACCAAGCAGACGCAGGCGCTCGCGGGTCACCTGGCGAAGTCGAGTGGCGCGCAGTCGAAGCAGATCGCCTCGGCGACGGATTCCTGCGGAGCTCTGGCGGCATCCACCGAGGAAGTCTCGGGCAATGCCGAGCGCGCCTCGGATGTGGCCCGCCACTCCGTCGACGTGGCGCACAAGGGCGGCGACGCCGTGCGGCGCACCATCGACGGCATGAACGCGATCCGCGAGACCATCCAGGAGACCTCCAAGCGCATCAAGCGCCTCGGCGAGAGCTCGCAGGAAATCGGCAACATCGTCGAGCTGATCAACGACATCGCCGAGCAGACCAACATCCTCGCGCTCAACGCCTCGATCCAGGCTTCCATGGCGGGCGAGGCGGGGCGCGGTTTCGCCGTGGTCGCGGACGAAGTGCAGCGCCTCGCCGAACGCGCTGCGAACGCCACCAAGCAAATCGAAGTGCTGGTGCGCACGATTCAGACAGACACCAACGAGGCCGTGGTCTCGATGGAGCGCAGCACCACGGACGTGGTGGGCGGAGCGCTGCTGGCCGAGAACGCGGGCGCGGCACTCGAGGAAATCGAGCAGGTCTCGAACCAGATCGCGAGCCTGGTGCAGAACATCTCGGGGAGTGCGCGCGGCCAGGTCTCGGCCGCCAGCAACATCACCCGCAACATGCAGGTGCTGCGCGAGATCAGCTCGCAGACGGCAGATTCCACCAGCGCCACGTCGCAAGCCATCGGCAAGCTTGCCGAGCTTTCCGGCGGTCTACGCAAGTCGGTTTCCGGCTTCCGCCTGCCCAACTACGTACCGCCGCAGGCGCCGGCCGCAATGCAGCCCAAGGCGGTCGAGCGGGCAGTCGGACCGGCACCGACGCCGGGAGCGGGCCCGCGCAAGGTCAGCGCGGGTGGTTGACTCGGTTGTTTGCGCATCCAGGGAGGCGATCGGCGTTGAACGACGAGCCACGGCATGAGTGAGGTTTCCGCACAAACGCTGCACGTCGTCAGCAAGGAGCTGGCGACGACGCTCAACGACGCGCGCGTGGCGCTCGAGAATTTCGCCGAGCATCCGGACAATTCCCAGCTCCTCGTGGCCTGCGCTGCGCACCTGCACCAGGCGCACGGTGTCCTGCGCCTGGTGGAGGTCTACGGCGCGTCACTGCTCGCCGAGGAGATGGAGCAGGTCACCCGTTATCTCATCACCTCCGAAAAGAAGAACCAGACCGAGGGCCTCGACGCGCTGATGCGCGCGATGGTCCAGCTGCCGGCCTACCTCGAGCGCGTGCTCTCCGGCGGCCGCGATCTCGCCCTCGTACTGCTGCCGCTCCTCAACGACCTGCGCGCGGTCCGCGGCAACTCGCTGCTGTCCGAAGGCACTCTGCTGCTCCTGAACCTGCGCTCCGACCAGCAGGCTGCGCCAATGCCGCCGCGTGCCGGCGAGCCGCCGATGACGGTGACGCAATGGGCGCGCCGCCTGCGCTCGCGATTCCAGGCCGGCCTGATCGGCTGGATCCGTGGCGAGCGCACCGCGCAGAACCTGGAAATCCTGTCGCGCGTCGCCGAGAAACTCGAGCAGGTGGCCACCACCCAGCCCGTCTTCCAGCTCTGGTGGGTCGTCGGCGCAGTCCTCGAAGCGTTGCGCGAGCGCGGGCTCGCGGAAAGCGCCACGGTCAAGCGTCTCATGGGCCTGGCCGACCGCCAGATCAAGCGCCTGTACGACCTCGGCGAGACGCGCTACAGCGAAGCGCCGGCGGTCGATCTGCTCAACAACCTGCTGTATTACGTCGCGCGCGCCACGAATGCCGGCGCCCGCGTGATGGCGGTGCGTGCCTCCTTCAAGCTCACCGAGCTGCTGCCCGTCGACGACTCGGTCGAACAGGAGCGCGAGAGCCTCTCGGCGCCCAGCGTCAAGCTGATGCGCACGGTCGGTGCGGCCATCAAGGAAGACCTGACGAAGGTGAAGGACGTGCTCGACATCTTCGTGCGCAAGGGCGGCACGCAGATGGAGGAGCTCGCGCCGCAGATCGAACTGCTCAAGAAGATCAGCGATACGCTCGGCGTGCTCGGCCTCGGCGGCCTGCGGACCAAGGTGCAGAACGAAGTGCAGGAGCTGCACACGCTGGTCGAGCGCGGCGGGCAGCCCAGCGAGTCGGTCCTGGTGCAGATGGCGGCGACGCTGATCAGCGTCGAAGACAGTCTCGACGATCAGCTCGTGCGCCTGATCCTGCCAGGTACCGCGCCCGCGCCGGCCGAGCCGGACGCCGCGGTCGTGTCCGCCGACGATACCGACTACCGGCAGGTCACCGAAGCGGTGCTGCGCGAGTGCATCGTGAACCTCGCGCGCGTCAAGGAAACGATTTCCCAAGCGCTGCAGAAGCCCGGCGAGGCGCAAGGTCTCGACGCCGTGCCGCAGCTCCTGCGCGGTATCAATGCGGGCCTGCTCATGCTCGGCAAGGGCCGCGCCGTGGAGATCGTCGAGAAGGTCGGCGGGCACCTGCGCACGATGCTGGAATCCGGCCCGCGCTTGTCGCCGGACCGACTCGACCGCATGGCCGATGCGATCGTGAGCATCGAGTACTACATGGAGACGGTGCAGAGCGGGCGCAGCGATCCCTGGTACATGCTCGACAACGCCGACGGCTGTCTCAAGGCGCTCGAGGAAATCCCGGCGTCCATCCCGACGGGCCTGCCGGACGATGCAGGCGTGCACACGCGCACCATCGCCCTCGATCGCACGGCCCAGGCTGCCGAAGCGCTCGCGCGTGCGTCCGGCGAGGGTGCGACTCATCCGGGCGACGGCGCCGCGCAGGTGGCCGAGCCTGAGCCGATCGACCCCGAGTTCCTCGCCCTCTTCATCGAGGAGGCGCGCGAGGAGATCGCGAACATCGGGCGCCAGTTCCCGCTTTGGGACCAGAACCCGGCGGACACCGAGGCGCTGGTCTACGTGCGCCGCGCGTACCACACGCTCAAGGGCAGCGGCCGCATGGTCGGCGCCAAGCTGATCGGCGAGTTCGCCTGGGCGACCGAGAACCTCCTCAACCGCATCATCAGCAAGACGCTGCTGCGCACGCCGGGCATGATGACCGTGCTGCGCGAGTCCGTGGCAGCCCTGCCGGGGCTCGTGGAACAGCTCGAGTCAGGCGGCCCGCAGCCCGCGGGCATCGATTCGATCATGAGCCGCGCGCATGCCTATGCGGAGGGGCGCGAACCCGACGTGGGCTCGGCAACGAGCGCGTCGGACGAGCTGCCGGCCGCCGAAAGCTTCGAGGACTCGGCGTCGCTCACGCCGGGAGGGATGTCGCCGCGCGCGACGTCGGAAACTCCGCACCCTACCGCGCCGGCACCGCCGGCGATGGATCCCGTACTTCACGAAATCTACGCCCGCGAAACGGCCGGTCACCTCGCCAGCATTCGTGAGTACCTGGCGCGCTGCAAGAAGCTGCCTGCGCCCTGGACCGTTCCGGAAGCGATCTACCGCGCCTGCCACACGCTGAGCGGCAGCTCGAAGATGGCGGAGGCGCGCCAGGGCATCAAGATCGCCGAGCCGCTCAACCAGTACATGCGCAAGCTGTTCGAGAACGGCGTCGGGCTGTCGCCCGCCGGCCTCGTGGTGCTGGAACAGGCGGTGGGCGCGATCGAGCACGTCATCGCCAACATCAACGAGGCGACCGGCTACTTCCCGTCGCACCGCCAGATCATCGACCGCATTCATTCGCTCGAGGGCGAGCTCGATCGCGAGCTGGCGCAGCGCCAGGTCGAGGCGTCGGACTCGCTACAGGCGCAGGTGCGCGCGGCGGAGGCCGCGCACGCAGGTGACTCGGGCATCGCCCCGGACGCCGAAGAGCTCGAGCCGCTCGCGGAGGACGACGAGGGCGACCAGGAATACGACGCCGACATCGCGGCGATCTTCAGCGAGGAAGCGACCGAGCTGCTGGAGGCCGCCGACGTCGCGTTGCGCGACTGGAACAGCTCGCGCAACGACAAGGAACGCGCGTTCGAGCTCAAGCGCCAGCTGCACACGCTCAAGGGCGGTGCGCGCATGGCGGGCATCCGCTCGATGGGCGACTTGTCGCACGAGGTGGAGACGCTCGTCATCCAGATCGATGCCGAGGTGGTCGAAGGCGACGATGCGGCGTACGAAGTCCTCCAGGAGAGCATCGACGAGCTGAGCCGGATGCGCGATGCCGTGAGCGCGGGGCGTGCCGTTACTCCGGCTCGCGAGTTGCTGCGGCGGATTCGCGCTCTCACCCATGGGAGGCCTGCTCCCGAAGAAGAGCCGCAGCGCGCCCCCGTTCGCCCCGCGATGCCGGTGGCACGCGCGCCAGAGGTGCCGGCCGCGCCGTCGCGCCCGCAGGGTCCGCCCGTCGTTCCGGTGGCTTCGACTCCGTCGTTGCAGAAAGCGCCGGTGTCCGCATCCCCAGCGCAGGTTGCCGCCGTTCCGCCGCCCGCGCATACACCGCCCGTGCACACGGCGGCGCGCTCGCCGGCGCCCGCGCCCGAGCGTCGCGAAGGTGCGCAGGAGCGTCGCGCCGAACCGCCGCCGCGCAGCGTGATGATCACAGCCTCTGCGCCGAGCGCAGATTCGGACGAAGGCGAGGAAGAAGATGCGGCACCAGTGGTGTTGCCGCCGGGGCGCGAGCCGCAGGCGGCGCCCGAGCGCCAGGAGATGGCGCGCGTCGACGCGGACCTGCTCGACACGCTGCTCAACAACGCGGGCGAGGTGAGCATCTTCCGCTCGCGCCTCGAACAGCAGGTCAGCTCGATCGACTTCAACCTCGCCGAGCTGGCGCGCACGGTGACCCGTCTCAAGGAGCAGCTGCGCAAGCTCGAGATGGAGACCGAGGCGCAGATCCTGCACCGTCATCAGGAAGAGGGCGCCGCGCGGCGCGAAGATTTCGATCCGCTGGAGCTCGACCGCTACTCATCGATCCAGCAGTTCTCGCGCGCGCTCGCCGAAGGCACGAGCGACGTGGCGAGCCTGCAGAGCCTGCTCGAGACTCTCACGCGCGAAGGGCACAACCTGCTCATGCAGCAGGCGCGCGTCATCACCGAGCTGCAGAACGGACTCATGCGCACGCGCATGGTGCCGTTCTCGCGCCACGTGCAGCGTCTGAGCCGCATCGTGCGCCAGGTCGCCGGCGAGCTCGGCAAGAAAGTCGAGCTGGGTGTCGAAGGCGCCGCCGGCGAGCTGGACCGGCAGGTGCTCGAACGCATGCTGCCTCCGTTCGAACACATGCTGCGCAACGCGGTGGTGCACGGCATCGAGCTGCCGGCAGATCGCGTCGCGGCCGGCAAGAACGACACGGGCAAGATTGTCGTGAGCCTCGCGCGCGAAGGCGCCGAGGTGGTGATCGTGGTGCGCGACGACGGCGCCGGCATGAACGTCAAGGCGATCCGCGACAAGGCCGTCTCGATGGGCCTGGTCGATCCGCGCCAGTCCCTCACCGATGAAGAGGCCATGCAGCTCATTCTCGAGCCTGGCTTCAGCACCGCCGGCAAGCTGACGCAGGCGGCCGGACGCGGCGTGGGCATGGATGTGGTGGCGACCGAGGTCAAGAAGCTCGGCGGCGCGCTCTTCATCGAGTCGACCCACGGCGTCGGTTCAACGTTCACCGTGCGCCTGCCGTTCACGCTGGCCATCAGCCAGGCGCTGATCGTACGCGTGGTCGATGAGCTGTACGCGCTGCCGCTGCCGACGGTCGAGGGTGTCGTGCGCCTCACCAAGGACGAGGTCTTGCGCCATCTGCAGGAGGAAGCGCCGAGCTTCGATTACGGCGGGCAGAGGTATCGCTTCCAGCACCTGGGCGCGTTCATCGGCGGCGGCCCCGCGCTGTTACCCGAGCAGGACGTGTCGGTACCCATCATCCTGGTGCGCGCCGGAGAGCATTCCACCGCGCTCGTCACCGACGAGCTGGTCGGCAGCCGCGAGATCGTGGTCAAGTCGGTCGGACCGCAGATCTCGGGCATCCGCGGCATTTCCGGCGCCACCATCCTCGGCGACGGACGCATCGTCATCATCCTCGACGTCGGCGCGCTGGTGCGCTCCGAGTGGCGCACGCGCCCCGCGCTCGACATGTCGGCGCGCGATCGCGAAGACCGCCGCACGTTCGCTCTCGTGGTCGACGACTCGATCACCGTGCGCCGCGTGACGCAGCGCCTGCTGGAACGCAACGGCATGCGCGTCATGACCGCGAAGGACGGCGTGGACGCCGTCTCGATCCTGCAGGAGCACGTGCCCGACGTGATCCTGCTCGATATCGAGATGCCGCGCATGGACGGCTACGAGGTCGCTTCGCACGTGCGCAACGACCAGCGGCTGAAAGACGTGCCGATCGTGATGATCACCTCGCGCGTCGGCGAGAAGCACCGCGCGCGCGCCATCGAGATCGGCGTCAACGACTATCTCGGCAAGCCCTACCAGGAAGCGCAGCTCCTGGACGCGATCGAGCCGCTGGTGCGGCGCCGCCGCCGCGCCGCGGCATCCTGAAGAGCGAGGCAAGATGCAATCGCCGGCCACAGAACTGTACAGCCTGCTCGTGCCGCTCCTGGACGAGCGCCTCATCGTGCCGCGCGCCAGCGTGGCGGAGGTGATCGGCTTCCAGGAACCGGTGGAGATGCAGGGCGCGCCGCCGTGGTATCTCGGCACGATCAGCTGGAACGGGCGCAGCGTGCCCGTGGCTTCCTTCGAAGGCGCCTGCGGTCAGACCATCCCGGCGACGGGCGGCCGTACCCGAATCGTGGTGTTCTATTGCCTCGGCCAGAAACTGAGCGCCGGATTCTTCGGCGTGCTCACGCAAGGATTTCCGCAGCTGGTGCGCGTCAACCCGGACGTCCTCAAGCCCGACCTCACGCGCACGTTCCCCGAGCGCATGCCGGTGATCTGCCAGGTGCGCATGATCAACGAGACGCCGCTGATCCCCGACCTCGAGCGCCTCGAAGAGATGCTGAGCGAAGAAACGTCCGTCGCGGCCTAGCGCGCCTGTGACGCGCTCAACACCCGGTCGAGCTTCTCCAGCACCTTCGGCCACGCCTGTTCGTGCCGGTTCTTCGCGGCTTCATCGGCAAATCCGGCGTGCGTGAGCTGCACCACGGTGCGCCGGCGCCGCGGCCCGATCTCCAGCGTCACCACTGTCTCGGCGCCGAGGGTGGCGGACGTCAGCCACGTGATCTCGACCAGTCGGTTTCGCACCAGGCGCAGGTAGCGGCCGTAGTGCGGCTGGCGCTCACCGTCGAACAGCGTCTCGAAGAAGAAGGGCGCGTTGATGCGCGCCTGCATGAGCACGGTGCCCGGCACCGCGAACCACCGGTCCCACTCCTTCGTCCATGCCCGGTACAGGGCGGATGGTGACGCGGTCATCTCCCGGGTCACCGCGAGTTGAAACGGGCGGGACGAGTGATCGGGCGGGGCCACCGTGACCCCCGCGGCGCGCACCTGCGGGGCCTGCCGTTCCGTGTCCATCGAATCCGTGTCCATCGAGCCTCCGGACTGCCCTTCGATTCGCCGGAGTCGAATTGGTTTCGGCGACGCGTCGGAGGCAGACGCGACCTGGCGGATGCAGTCGCGGCGGCGCGCTAACGGGACCCTGCAGCCAGCCGCACGATGTGACCGCCCGACTTCTCGTCGGGCTCGAGCGTCAGCAGGCCGCGCGTGCGGGCTTCCTCCAGCAGGTCGCTGAAGGAGCTGAAACCGTAGTACGACTCGTTGAAGCCGGGGCGGCGGCGCTTGAGCGCCTGCTTGACCATCGAGCCCCAGATCTTCTCTTCTTCGCCGCGTTCCGCCAGCAGCGCCTCGATGGTCGACAGGACCAGCTCGAAGGCTTCCTGCTGCTTGTCCTGGGCCGTCTTCGGCGCGGAGGGCTGCGAGGACGAGTCGGACGATTTCCTCGCGGGCGCCCGGCGGCGGGCGCGCTTGCTTTCCCGCTCGCTCTCGCGCACCAGGTCGTCGTAGTAGATGAACTCGTCGCAGTTGGCGATCAGCAGATCGGCGCTCGAGTTCTTGACGCCGACGCCGATCACGGTCCTGGCATTCTCGCGCAGCTTGCTCACCAGGGGCGAAAAGTCCGAGTCGCCGCTCAGGATCACGAAGGTGTCGACGTGCTCCTTGGTGTAGCAGAGGTCGAGCGCGTCGACGACCATGCGGATGTCGGCGGAGTTCTTGCCCGACTGGCGCACGTGCGGGATCTCGATCATCTCGAACGCGGACTCGTGCATCGCCGCCTTGAATTCCTTGTAGCGCTCCCAGTCGCAGTACGCCTTCTTCACCACGATGCTGCCCTTGAGCAGCAGCTTCTCCAGCACGCGGCGCATGTCGAACTTGTCGTAGCGCGCGTCGCGCACGCCCAGGGCGATGTTCTCGAAATCGCAGAACACCGCCATGTTCTTCACGGGACTGGTGGGCATTGAGGACTCCTGTGTGCCGGCCGGCAGTGTAGGCGAGAGACGAGCCGCCGCCTACGGCCCGCGCGGACCGCGAGCGCTCATTGCGCGAGGTCGCCGGCGGCCGCCTGCAGAATGCTCAGCGCGACGATGGCGGCGCTCTCCGTGCGCAGGATGCGCGGTCCGAGCCGGCGTGCATCGAATCCGGCGGCGCGCGCGGCCTGGCGTTCGGCGTCGCTCAGTCCGCCCTCCGGGCCGATCAGCAGAGTCAGTTCGGTCGCGGTCGGCGCGACGCCCATCGGGCGTTGCGCGCCCGCATCGAGCAGCAGGCGCGTATGCGAATCCTGCAGCGTGCCCAGCCACTCCGCGAGCCCGACCGGGGGCGCGAGCGCGGGCACGCGATTGCGCCCGCACTGCTCGCAGGCCGCCACCGCGATCCCCCGCCAGTGGGCGCGTTTCGCGCTCGCCTGGCGGGCATCGAGTTTCACGATGCTGCGCTCGGTGAGCACGGGCACGATGCCGCGGACGCCCAGCTCCGTGGCCTTCTGGACCACCCAGTCCATCCGCTCGCCGCGCGAGACGCCCTGCGCGAGCACGATGCCGAGCGGAGACTCGCGCTCCGCGGGATCATGCGCACCGACTGTGACGCGCACTGCGCCACGACGGATGGTCGCCACGGTTGCTGCGTACTCGCCACCCTGACCGTCGAACAACGTCAGGGACTCTCCGGGCTTGAGGCGTAACACGCGCACCACGTGGCCCGCAGCCGCGGCGCTCAGCGGGACTTCGGCGCCGCTCGCGAGGGGCTCCTCGACGAAGACGCGTGTCACTCGCATGTCGCGCGCTCGATGCCTTCGCCGGCCACGCGCGCCATCAGCGCGATGTCCTCGGGCTCGACGACATAGGGCGGCATGAAATAGACGACCGGCCCGAGCGGGCGCAAGAGCACGCCGCGCTCGAGGGCATGGCGATAGACGATGAGATTGCGGCGCTCGCGCCAGTCGTAGGGAGTGCGCGTTGCGGGATCACGGGCCGTCTCGATGGCCAGGATCATGCCGTGCTGGCGCACCTCGGCGACGTGCGGGTGCTCGGCCAGGGGCCGCGCAGCGTCGGCCATCAGCGCCGCGAGGCGCCGGTTGCGTTCGATCACGCCGTCGCTCGCGAAAATGTCGAGGCTCGCGAGCGCGGCCGTGCAGGCGAGGGCGTTGCCGGTGTAGCTGTGCGAGTGCAGAAAGGCGTTGAGGCGGGTGTACTCGTCGTAGAAGGCGTCGTACACATCCTGAGTGGTGAGCACCGCGGAGAGCGGCAGGTACCCGCCGGTGAGGCCCTTAGAAAGGCACAGCATGTCCGGCCGGATGCCGCCCTGCTCGCAGGCGAACATCGTGCCGGTGCGGCCGAACCCGACTGCGATTTCGTCGGCGATGAGATGCACGTCGAGCCGGTCGCACAGCTCGCGCAGGAGTTTGAGGTACACCGGGTGATACATGCGCATGCCGCCCGCGCACTGTACGAGCGGCTCCACGATCACCGCGGCGACCTCATCGGCATGGCGTTCCAGTGTCTCGGCCATGAGCGTGAACTTGCGACGCGAGTGCGCTTCCCAGGTCTCGCCGCGCTCGCGGTCGTAGCAATCGGGCGAGGGCACGCTGATCACGTTCATCAGCAGCGGCTGGTAGATCTCCTTGTAGAGATCGACGTTGCCGACCGCGAGCGCGCCGAGCGTCTCGCCGTGATAGCTGTTGGTGAGCGTGACGAAACGCTGCTTGCGCGGGCGGCCGCGATTGCGCCAGTAGTGGAAGCTCATCTTGAGCGCCACCTCGACCGCCGCCGAGCCGTTGTCGGCGTAGAAGCAGCGCGCCAGGCCCGGCGGCGCGAGCGCAACCAGCCGCTCGGCCAGCTCGATCGCCGGTTCGTGCGTGAAACCGGCCAGGATCACGTGCTCGAGGCGCGCCGCCTGCTCCGCGAGCCGCGCGCCGATGCGCGGGTTGGCGTGGCCGAAGAGATTGACCCACCAGGAGCTGATTGCGTCGAGATAGCGCTTGCCTTCGTGGTCCTCGAGCCACGCGCCGCGCGCGGCGCGGATCGGGATCATCGGCAGCGTCTCGTGATCGCGCATCTGCGTGCACGGGTGCCAGACGACCGCGAGGTCGCGGACCGCGAGGGGGGCGTTGCCGGTCGCCGGGTTCCTGGCCATCGGCGGCGATTGTGGCACAGCCGCGGCACTGCACCGCGCGCGGCGGTTTCTGGCATCATTCCCGCCCCGGGCGGTTCCTGAGCGAGGTGGCTGTGAGGCGCGAGCGCGGGGGGCGAAGCCAGGACCTGGTCGTCGATCCGCAGAGCGGCTGGATCCGCGGGGTGCGTCGCGTGGAGTCCCCCAACTGCGACGAGCGCCCGGTGGGCGACGCGCCCGAGCTCATCGTCATCCATGGCATCAGCCTGCCGCCGCACGAATTCGGCGGCCCGTGGATCGATCGGCTGTTCACCAACACTCTGCCGGCCGACGCCCACCCGTATTTCGCCACCATTGCCGAGCGGACAGTGTCTTCCCACGTGCTCATCCGCCGCGATGGCGAGGTGGTGCAATACGTGCCGTTCCATCGGCGCGCCTGGCACGCCGGCGTGTCGAGCTATGCCGGTCGCACTGCCTGCAACGATTTCTCGATTGGCATCGAGCTGGAAGGCGCGGACGACATCGCCTACGAGGAAGCGCAGTACACGACGGCCGCGCAACTGATCGGCGAGCTGTGCCGGGCCTATCCCACACTCTCGACGCGACGCATCGTCGGTCACGCCGACATCGCGCCGGGACGCAAGACCGATCCCGGCATCGCGTTCGACTGGCCGCGGCTGCGCGCGCTCGTGGCGATGCAGCCGGGGGTGGCACCAGGAACGGGACCCGGAACGGCAAATGGAGCGCCGACTTGAACCTCATCGCCCTGTTCCTGGCGCTGGTGCTGGAACGCGCCGCGACCAACCTGTTTCACTTGCGCGAGCCTCGCTGGTTCGATGCCTACATCGAGTGGACGCTGGCGCGCTTCGCCAGGCTGCGCGGCGCGCCGCTGGTCGTGCTCACTGTCCTGCTGGTGCTCCTGCCCGTTGCGCCCGTGGCACTGGTCGCTGCGGCGCTGAGCGGCACGCTGGCCGAGATTCCGTACCTCGCGTTCGCAACCTTCGTACTGGTGTTCTCGCTCGGTCCACGCGATCTCAAGCGCGAGATCGATGACTACCTGGCTGCGTGCGGCACTGGCGCCAGCGCGGGAGCGGAAGCCGGGGCTGGTGCGGGTGTTGGTGCTGGTAGTGGTGCTGCTGCTGGTGGTGGTGGTGGCGGTTCCGGCGACCGTGAGCTTGCCGCCAACGTTGCGCAGGAGATCATGGAGCACGACGCAGCGCAGCGCACCGCCGATGCGCCCGCGACGCTCGAGGATGCGATCTTCGTGCAGGCGAACAATCGCCTGTTCGGCGTGGCACTCTGGTTCATGGCCGCCGGGCCGACGGGCGCCTGGCTGTTTCGGGTGAGCGACCTGATGCGCCGGCGCGCGGTCTTCGAGTATCGCGAGCGCGCCGAGAATCCCGAGGCCGTGCCGCAATTCGTGCCGGTGCTGCAGGCGATCCACGGTGTGCTGGCGTGGATCCCGGCACGCATCCTCCTGTTCGGATACGCGCTGGCCGGGAGCTTCGAACGCGCGAAGCTCGCATGGCGCGCCGTCGCGGCGGCGCCCGGGCGTTTCTTCGACAAGAACGACCAGCTGCTGGCGGCGGTCGGGCGCGCAGCCCTGGAAGTAGAGGCGGCGCCACCGCCCGGCGAAGTGCCGCCACTGCCCAACGCGGAACGCGTGCGGGCGTGCATGGCACTCGTGACGCGCGCGCTGGTGATATGGCTCGTGGTCATCTCCGTGCTCGTCCTCTTTGGCTGGGTCCGGTGAAGACGAAACGCGGGTTCGGGGTGGCGGTCGGCGCCGCGATCGGCGCGTTCATCGCTACGCTGGCGCTTGCTGAACCGGCGCAACGCATCGTCACGCTGGCGCCGCATCTCACCGAACTGGTTTTCACGGTCGGGGCGGGCGATCGGCTCGTGGGTGTCGACGCCTACAGCGACTATCCCCCGGCGGCGACTCGCATCGCGCGGGTCGGTGACGCGTTCCAGGTCGACTATGAGCGCCTCCTCGCGCTGCGCCCGGACCTGGTCCTGGTCTGGACCACCGGCATGCCCGAAGCCGTGATGAGCCGCATCGCGCAACTCGGGATGCGCGTCGAGCGCGTGAGCATCTCGCGCCTCGCCGACATTTCGGCCGCGCTGCTGCAGATCGGCGAGCTCACGGGTACCGGGCCGCAGGCCCGCCGCGCGGCCCGGGCATTCGACGAGGAAGTGGCTGCCCTGCGCAGCAGGAACGCTGGTCTGGCGCCAGTCACGGTTTTCTACCAGATCTCCGAAACACCGCTGTACACGGTGAGCGGACGGCACGTGATCAGCGAGCTGATCGAGCTGTGCGGCGGGCGCAACGTGTTTGCGGATCTCGAGCAAGTGGCGCCGCCGGTCGGCCTGGAAGCGGTGATCGAGCGCAACCCCCAGTTGATCGTCACGGCGGATGGCGCGCAAGGCAACCCGCTCTCGCTGTGGCACCGCTGGCCGGATCTTGCCGCAGTGCGTCTGGGCAACCTGCATACCGTCGATGCCGACAAGGTGGCGCGTTCCACAACGCGAATCGTGCAGGGCGCCGCGCAGATCTGTGCGGCAATCGACAGCGCGCGGAGCAAAGCTCGGGCAAACCGGTCCCCGTGACTGCGGATCCCAATTCGTCGGGAACGTGGAGCGGCGACATCGACCGCCGCCGGCCGCATCCCGCGCCGCTCGCGCGGCGTCTGCTGATGCTGGCGATCATGCTCGGCGTGCTCGCCGGCTTCAGCGTGCTCGTTGGGCTCGCCATCGACGTTCGCAAGCTGACGCAGAAGGCCGGTCTGCCCACGAACGAGGATCTGGCACGGGCCGTGCTGCTGTTTCGCCTGCTGGCGTACGTGATGACGGCTTCGCTCGTCGGTGTCGCCGCCTGGATCGGCCACTTTGCCTGGCGCGTGCGCCGCACCGACGTCTACCCGCCGCCCGGCTCGCGGCACATGCGCGTGAAGCGCGTGCTGCGCGGGCCCGAGGCGCGCCGCGTCGCGATCGTCTGCTTCACCATCGCCGGCCTGCTCGCCATCTGCGCGGCAGTGCTCATTCCGCTCGTCAACCGCCTCCTCAATACCCTCGGTCTCGATTAGAGAACTAAACCGGTACCGGACTTTCGTTTAGTTATTCATGTTCGATGGACCGCGGCGTGGTCGGCCTCGAACGCGAACATGAATAACTAAACGAAAGTCCGGTACCGGTTTAGTTAGCGCCGCGGCCGCGCTTCCACAGCACCTCGCTGCCGTGTTCGTGACGCGCCAGCACGCGAGCCAGGACGAACAGGAGATCCGAGAGGCGGTTGAGGTATTGCGTCACTTCCGCGGCAACGGGCTCGACGCGGGCGAGCGACCAGACCCGACGCTCGGCGCGCCGGCAGACTGTGCGCGCGAGGTGGCAGGCTGCGGCCGCGGGTCCACCGCCCGGAAGGATGAACTCCTTCAGCGGCGGCAGCTTCTCGTTGAAACGATCGAGCGTCTGTTCGAGCCGCGTGACGAATCCGGCGGTGATGGCACGATGCCCGGGAATGCACAACTCGCCGCCGAGGTCGAAGAGATCGTGCTGTACCTCGACGAGGCAGTCGCGAACCGCCGCCGGAATCTTCGGCACCGCCAGCACCAGGCCGACGCAGCTGTTCAGCTCGTCGACCGTGCCGTAGGCCTCGACGCGCGGCGCTTCCTTCGCGGTGCGCGTGCCGTCACCGAGCCCGGTGGTGCCGTCGTCGCCCGTGCGCGTATAGATCTTGCTGAGCCGGTGTCCCATGCGCCGGACATTGTCGTGCACATTGCACCGGACTCCAAGCGTTCCTGCGGGAACGCCAGGAGTCCGGCAGAAAGGGGAACTAGCGGAATCCGACGCGCGTGGCGACCGTGAGGCTGCGATCGGTGGTGTTGAAGCCGTTCGCCAGCTCGTACTGTTCGTCGAGCGCGTTCTCGAGCCCGGCCTGCAGGGTCCAGGCATCGGTGACGAACCAGCGCGCAGTGAGGTTCACCAGCGTGTAGCCGTCGAGGATCGTGCCGCCGAAGTCGTGGCGGTTACCCGTGACCAGGGCATCGAGGCCGAGTTCCAGCGCTCCGAACGTCTTGACGGCATTGAGGCTGAAGCTGTCGCGCGCGCGCCGGATGAGACGCGCGTCGGCGGTGCGATCCCGGGGATCCTGCATCAGCCCCTCGGCTCGCAGCCGCCAGGTTTCGGCTGCGTACTCGTATGCGAGCTCCACACCCTCGATGCTTGCTTCCTGCACATTGCGGTTCTCGCCCTCGAACGTGTCCGGGTCGAGCACGACGAACTGGATGAGATCGTCGATGTCGTTGCGGAACACGCTGAGGCTGAGCTGATGCGCGCCGCCGATGCGGTGCTGCAGCGCCAGCTCGTAGTTGCGCGAGCGCTCGGGGTCGAGGTCCGGATTGCCGCCGAAGCCGAAGCGGTCGGTGCTGTCCGGCGCGCGAAACGCGGATCCCGCAGAGGCGATCACGCGCGTGCGCTCGCTGAAATCGAAACCGTAGTCGACGTTCCAGGTGCCCTCGCGCCCGAAGGTCTCGTGGTCGAGGCCGGCGAAGGCCACGAGCAGGTTGTGGCGGCCGACATCGAGGCGGTCCTGGACGAAGATCATGTCCACCGCCGTCGACTCCGCATGGCCGCTGCCGAACGACATCTCGCGCGTGTCCTCGCGCGTCAGCAGCGCGCCCATCGTGAGGATGTTGTCCTCGCCGATCAGTACGTCGTTCTGCCAGTCGAAAGCGTCGCGCTCGGTGCTCACCATGTCGTTCGGCGCCCCGTCGAACGGCGGTTGGCGCTGCAGGATTTCGTCTTCGACGCGGCTCACGGTGAGCCGCGACAACCAGTTGCCCGTCGGGCGCACGGCGACCTCAGCGGCGAGCGAGCTGTTCTCGAAGTCCTGTTCGATGGGCGCGAGGAAGAAGTCGAGGTACTGAGTGTTGCCCTCGGTGTGCCACCCGCGGACGCCGACCTCGACGGGACCCAGTTGCGTGCGGCCTTTGAGCGTCACTGAGGTGTTGTCGTAGCCGCGGTCGATGTCGCTCGGCCTGCGCGTCGGAAAGCCGTCGCTCTCCAGCCAGGAGCCGCTCAGCGCAAAGTCGCCGCGTTCGCCGCCGAAACCGCCGGCGAACGTCGCCTGGCGCGTGTCGTAGCGCCCGTAGCCGGCGCTCGCGTGCATCTCGTTGCCGACGTAGTTGCGCGTGATGACGTTGATGACGCCGCCGATGGCGTCGGTGCCGTACAGCGTCGAGCGCGGACCCTTGACGATTTCGATGCGCTCGATCGACTCCGGCACGATGTTCTGCAACGCGGCGCCGCCGATGGTGCCGGGGTTGATGCGCACGCCGTCGATCAGCAGCGTGGCGTGGTTGCCCTCGCTGCCGCGGATGAACACCGAGGTGAGCTGGCCGGCGCCGCCGTTGCGGCCGATGTCGATGCCCGCATGAAAGCGCAGCAGTCCCGCGACGTCCGGTGCGAGCGAGCGCTCGAGCTCCTCGCGCGTGATGACGATGACCGGCGCGAGCACCTCGTCGATCTCGGTGACGGTGCGCGTCGCCGTGACGACGCTCGCGCCCAGCGGCTCGGCCGCGTCAGGAGCGGGTTCGGCCCTGGCGGCGGAGAACGAAGCGGTAAGAGAAGCAAGACCTGTGAGAAGAGCGGCGGCGGCTCGCGCCCCGCTGAGCTGATGCTTGACCACGAACGACACTCCCCATGCACGCCCGCATGGAACTGAGGTTACGGGCCAGAAGCGCGGACGGCAGGGGAGGGACAGATGTCCTCGAGCCTCGCCCGCCGCGCGACTGGTAGAGAACCATCAGGCCGGTCTCCGGGCTTACGAGTGCGAGACAGCGCGTCGTCGCGTGCTTCGCCGGGCATCGCCTTCCCACGTTGCGGACCCAAGGGTCCGTTTCGCAGTGGCATTCGATGCCGTCGACTCGATCACCGTTGCGGGGGCAGCGCCGGAATCGTCGCGTCGCGACACACCGGCTTCCCGTACACCTGACAGTGGGCGGGCAGCGTAGGGAGGGGCGGGAGGAGTGTCAAGCGGCGATCGACAGCATCACCGCCACGCGACCGCTGGCAATCGCAGAGCCCTCGTGCCTGCAGCGAAACTCGTAGATGAGCGCGCCGGGACGGGCCATCTGAGAGTGCGCTTCGATGGTGAGTTCGCCCGCGAGGCTGTCCAGCACGAGCACCGTAGTCTGAAAATCCCTCACGGACACGAGCATGCCGGGCTGCGCCTTCGCGCCGCGCTCGCGTTCCAGGAGCGCCCCGTGGATTGCCATGGCTTGCGCACCGTACTCGATGAGATGCAGCGCGCTGAGGCGACCGAAGCGGCGCAACGGGTGGTCCTCGCGCGCGTGGTTGCGGGCGATGCACACGATACGGCTCGCGTCCCACGAGGCGACTTCGTCGATGAGGCACATCGGCCCGGCGTGCGGGACGTGCTTCAGGATCTCTTCGCGGCCGATCACAGGCATGACACGCGCACACCGAGCAGGGAACCGTTCTCGGTGCGCACGCCCACGAGCCGTTCGCCGCCGCGAGCGACGACCGCGAGGACGGGCAGGGCGCGCGCTGCGGGATTCCCGCGCCTCAGCTTTTCGAGGACGGGCTCGTCGAGAACGCTTTCTTCGATGGCAGCCAGCAGTTCCAGCCGCGCGACGCCTCCGGGCGCCGGCTCTGTCGCCGCGCCTGTTCCTGGCGCGTCGGCCGTGAGCATCATCGCGATACCGCACGCGGTTTCGATCGGTCGCTTCTCGTAGAGCGGCACCGGGGGCGGAACGTCGTAGAGCACGAGCAATACCGCGGGCTCGCCGTCGGCGAGCAGCGCGAAGGATTCGCGCAAGCCCGCGGCGAACGAGCCGTCGAACGCGGACAATGTCGTGACCGGGCGCGTCGCACGCGCCGCGATACCCCAGTAGCCCGACGCGGCGTTGTGCACGGAATTGTGAAAGTCCGTGGGCGAGACGCTGCGCGAGGGTTCCGCGAGCGCGGAGGAGATGCGATGGATGATCGCCATCTCGGCGTCGGACGAGGCGAAGACGGCTGGCGTCGCGGCGACTGCAACTGCCGTGCGAGCCATCGCATCTTCTGCGGCCTGCAACGCCATCAGCACCGACAGCGGGGCGCGCCGGCGCTCGTTGTGAGGCAGGAGTTGCGGTTGCGGAGCCGCGAACGACAGTGGCTCCGGCACAGGCAGGCGAGCCGCCAGCATCTCGCGTCCCTGCTCCCAGTTCGGCATTCCAGGCGCGACGAGGCCGACGGCTTCGAGAAAGGCGACGCTGCCGCGCGCGCTTTCGGCCATCGTCGCAGTCGTGCTCACGGCCGCCCCAGGATCAGCGAGCAGTTGCTGCCGCCGAAGCCGAAGGAATTCGACATCACGCGATTCACGCGGGTGGTGCGGCTCGCGAGCAGCACGTTGGCGCGCAAAGCCGGGTCGAGGCTGCGCGGCAGCAGCCCGCGCTCGACGCAGAGCAGCGAGATCACCGCTTCGAGGATTCCCGCCGCGCCGAGCGTGTGTCCGGTCCAGCCCTTGGTCGAGCTCACCGGCACCTCCGTGCCGACCACGGCACACACCGCTTTGTCCTCCGCGGCATCGTTCGCCGGGGTCGCGGTGCCGTGCAGGTTCACGTAGTCGACGTCCCGGGCCTCGAGCCCGGCGCGCGTCAATGCAGCTTTCATCGACTCCGCGGCCCCGCGGCCATTCGGTTCCGGCGCGGACATGTGATACGCATCGCTGCTCTCGCCATCGCCCAGGAGCGCGAGCTCGCCGTCGCCGCGCTCCAGCAACGCGAAACCGGCTGCTTCACCGATCGAGATGCCGTTGCGCGCGATGTCCGCAGGCCGGCAGGCCTCGCGCGACACGAGTTGCAGTGCGTTGAATCCGTGCAGCGTCGTGAGGCACAGGCTGTCGACGCCACCGACGACGGCCGCGTCGCAGAATCCGGCGGCCAGCGCGCGGCGAGCGGACGCGAACACCTTGGCGCTGGACGAGCAGGCCGTGGAAATCGCCGCACTCATGCCTGCGAGGGCCAGCGCGGTGCGCGTGAACTCCGCAATCGAATAGGTGCAGGAGCTGCGGCCATGATCGAACTTCGGCGGCAAGCGGTTCGCTCTGGCGTCGCGTTCGCGATACGCGAGCTCGGCCTGATGAATCCCGGACGTGCTGGTCCCCATGAAGACGCCGATCCGCGCCGCACCGTAGTGCTCGCGTGCCCGCGCGACCGCATGCGCGAAGCCGTCCTGCTGCAACCCCAGGAACGCGAGCCGGTTGTTGCGGCAGTCCCAGGGTTCGAGTGCGCCGGCGAGAGGCTCGCCGAGGCCGTCGACCGCACCGACGAAGCATTCGAGCGTGCAGGTTTCGAAACGCTCCGGCGCCAGACCGCTGCGTTCCTCCGTCAGCGCGCGCGCGTGCGCCTCGCGACCGCGCCCCAGCGCCGAGGTCGCCGTCCAGGCGCTAATGCTGAGCGGACGCAACGGCGTTTCCCGCCGGATCTTCCGCCGGCAGCCAATAGTCGTAGAAGTTGAACCAGTTGTACGGCGAGGCACGCACCGCTTCTTCGAGCCGTTGCGCGTAGCCCTGCACGATGGCCTGCAGCGCAAGCTCGCGCGTCGCGCGCGGCACGTCGAGCTTTTCGCTGAACAGTTCCAGGCTGCATTCGTATCGGCCGGCGCGCAGCGCGGCGAAGCCGAGCACGACAGGCACGCCGAGCGTCGCTGCGATCATCCACGGACCGGCGGGCATGCGCACCTTGCCGCCCAGGAATTCGACGACCACCGCGCGCTCGTCGCCGCGCGCCCGGTCCGCCATGATGCCGACGATGTCGCCGGCGTCGAGCGCGCGTTTCACGTCGAGCATGACGTCCGGCCCGGGGCGCGAGGCATCTATGATCCCGGCAGCCAGCTCGGAATCGAGCGCTTCGAGCAGCGCCATCGCCATGCGTCCGACCGCGCGATCCAGCACGATGCGCACCGTGCGCACGCGCTTGCGCAGCGGCGGCACGCGCAACGCCTCGAAACTGCCGAAGTGCGCGACCGCCAGCACGCAGCCGCGCCCGCTCATCAGCGTTTCCTTCGCTCCCGGTCCGTAGCTGCTCGCGAGGGCGACGCGGGAAGATCGACCGCTGAGCAGATAAACGCGGTCCACCGAAACGGCGGCGAAATGGCGAAAGTGGTTCACGATCTCGCCGGCGCGCGGTTCGCGACCCAGCACACGGGCGAGGTAGGTGCGCGAAGCGGCACGGGCTTCGGGGTGCGCGAGCCAGAAATAGGCGGCGATCGGCCACAGGATGAGCGAGAGGCTGCGGCGGCCGAGCAGCAACGCCGATCGCACGAGCAGCTTCAGCGCGAGCGGCGTGCTGCGCTCGCCTTGCTCCTTCCACTCGCGGGTCACCCGCCACCCCCGGCCCGAACGACGAACGAACCCTCGGCGATGCCGCGCCCGCCGCTCGTGCAGCGAAAGCTGACGGTACGTCCGTCGGCCGCCGGACGGAACTCCATCGCCAGCGGTTCGCGCGGGCGCAGGGGATGCGAAAACTTGGCGTGGGCGACGCCGACGACGCGCGTTCCTGAGGACGCCAGCGCGTTGGCCGCGATGTCGAGGATCACGACGCCGGGCACGAGCGGATTGCCGCGGAAGTGTCCGTCGAGACACGGATCGTCGGCCGCGAGGGTGACCGGACCGATGACCGGGCCGATGACCGGACCGACCACCGGGCCTGCGAGCGGATCATTGAGCGCGGCGGTGGAAGGATCGTCCAGCGCGGCCAGCAGCGCAGCGCGTGGCAACTTGCCCGTTTCGTTGCGCGGCAGCTGCGACACCAGGCGCAGCGGCCGCGGCAGGAAAGCCGCATCGATGCGCGTCGCGAGCGCCGCCAGCAACTCCTCGCGCGTGCGCGTGGGCGCCACGACCAGCGCGGCGCAACGGCCCTCGTCCGTGGGCACGAACATCACGCCGTCCTCGACGCCGTCGATCGCCAGCAACTGCTGGGTGAGATCCGCCAGCGAGGCGCGTTTGCCGGCAATCTTGACGAGATCCACCGAACGCCCGACCAGGCGAAAGCGGTCGCCGCCTGCGGGCTCGACGACATCCTGCAGCGGCACTGCGGCCGGCAGGTGACGGCCCACGAACGTGGCGCGGCCGTCTTCGACCCTGACGTGCGAGTCGAGATAGGGTTTCCACAGGTCGCCTTCCACCGTCCGCCGCGAAGCCATGCTGCCCGCTTCGGTGCAGCCGTAGATCTCGTGCACCTGAGCCTGACACAGCGCTTCCATGTCCGCGGCGAGCTCGGGACCGAGCGCTGCGGTGGCTGAGACGACGAGTGCGAGCTGCGGAAATTCGATCCGTGCCGCGACGCAGGCGCGCAGATGGGCCGGAGTCGTGATCAGCACCCGGGGCTCGGGAACGCTCGCGAGCTCCTCGGCGACGTCGCGGGGGAAGAACGGCTTGGTGTCGCTCACCGCGCACCCGCCCGCGAGCGTCAGCATGACGCTCGTTTCGAGTCCGTACATGTGCTGCGAGGGCACCGTCGTCACGAGATTGCAGCGCCCGAGCGCGCCGAGGAAGCGCTCGCGCGCCAGGTCCGCGGTGCCGAGCAGAGTGGCCCACGCCTTCGCGTGGCCCTGCGGCGCACCGGTGCTCCCGGACGTAAAGACAATGGCGGCGATGTGATCGCGGCTCAGGCTCCCACCGCAAACCTGCTCACGATCCGCTGCGCGATGGCCGCCGATCGATGCCTCGATCGTCGTGTCCGTCACCTCGGCCTGGTCGGGATACTCGCGCCGCAGATCGGCCAGCACACTGGCGCTTCGGGTCATCGGCAGGAGCGTGGTGCTCCCGCGCAGCAGTGCTGCCAGAAATCCGACCAGGAAAGTGCTGCGACGCTCGCACGCATTGAAGTAGTAGCGATGCGCAGGCAAGCGCTCCGCCGCCCGCTGCGCGAGGTGCAGGAGGTCGCGCGCCGTCAGCGGCGCGCCGCGACGCCAGACCACCACGTCGTCCGCGCCGTGTCCGAGCAGGAGAGGAAGCGTCGGCGCCATCGCGCGTCCGTCCGTCACGGCGTCCGGGTGCGCGGCACGATCAGGCGCAGGTACGCGAGGAAACCAGGGTGGGGAAGGTGGCGGAAGCGCCAGCGGCGATACAGGTACTCGCCGACGATGAGGGCGCCGATGACGAAGTAGTGCACGAAGTTGGTGGCGACCGACCAGACGTGCAGCGAGGCGAAGAGCGTCAGCAGCACGGCGGAGCAGATCATCAGCGCAAACACGACCACCCACAGGATCGTGAGATGCCGGGTGTAGGGCGCCAGGTCTGGCGGCAGCGTGCCGCGCGCGATGCGCGCCATGCGCGTGATCAGGGGCTCCTCACCCGGGCGCAACGAGCGTGCGAACGGCATGAGCAGCGCCAGTGGAATCAGGACGGGAGGCAGGTAGAGCAGCAATTGCGAAGAGTTTGCTGCCACGAGCGCGCCGCAGGCAGCCAGCGCGGTCAGCAGCAACGCCCAGGCCCAGGCCCGCCCCGCCTTGAGCGATGCGTAAAGGGGCAGGGCGCACAGGACGGCGAGCGCCGACCAGCGCAGCCACGGCTCGGGCCAGAGGATCGACGCGTGGACCAGCAGCGGATAGGCAATGGCGAGCGCGAGCATGGTGGGGAACCGCCCGATTCCCTCGCGGGCGCTCAGCGCGCCGCGCGCTTGCGCAGCACGAACTCGGTGAGCGCGCGCAGCGAGCCGAAGGCCGGGCGCGTCTCGGGATCCTCCGAGCGCAGCTCCACGCCGTAGTGCTGCTGGACCGCAAGCGCGATCTCGAGCGCATCGATCGAGTCGAGCCCCAGGCTCCCGGCGTCGTGCCCGAACAGCGGCGCGGTGGGCACGATTTCCTCGGCGCTGACGTGCTGCAGGTTGAGCGCCTGCACGATCTGGCGCGCCAGCGTCGCCTCTTCGGGATTCTGAATGACTGCTGCCATGCTCACCGCTCGCTACGCCGTGCGACGTATTCGCTGAAGATGCCGAGCGTCACCTGGCGCTCGATGTCGACGAAACCGGCGTCGGCCAGCGCCTGCAGGATGATCGCGGGCGGCACGCAGTTCTCGATCGTGTCCCAGTAGAAGCGCATCAGCGTGCGCGTCTGCGGCGAGCGCCGGAAAATCAGCGCGATCGTGGGCACGACGTGCTTCATGTAGAACCTGAGCAGCGCGCGGTGCAAGCGTCCCGGCGGGCTCGTGATCTCGAGCAGCAGCAGCTTGCCGCCGGGCCGCAGCACGCGCAGGTATTCGACGAAGGTGCCGCGCAGGTCGCGGACGTGGCGCAGCGCATAGCCCATGCTGAGGAAATCGAAGGACCGGTCGGCGCAGGGCAGGCTTTCGCCCCGCCCCGGCACCACGCATCGCACGCCGGCGCGGCGCGCGACATCCAGCATCGGCTGGCTGGGATCGAGCGCCACGGCCAGTCCGGATTCCCCAACGATCTGCTGACCTGTCAGCGCGAGTACTCCGGTGCCTGCACCGACGTCGAGCTGGCGCATGCTGGTCGCGAGACCGTGACGCAGCAGCGCATCGCGGCGGTACCAACGCCCCGACCCGAAGCTCATCACCGAGGTGATCCAGTCGTAGTGCTGCGCGGTCGAGTCGAACATGGCGCTCACGCGCTCACGACGGCTCTCCTCGTCGTGAAAATACGCGGGGAGCACCGGCAGCGGGGGCAATGGTGCGGAGTCGGGCACGTTTCGCAGTGTTCTGGCGGGATTCGCGTTAAGCTAATTGTATGGGTTCATGGTGCCGGCGGAAAAGCCGTCGAACAACGAAGCGTCGAAGAATCCGCGCCGGCATCCCCCTTCAGTTCTGCGCCAATCGATGGACATGACAGCACTTCGCATGGGTGCTCTGCCTGCGTCCGCTGCACTTGCGGACCGGCTCGCCCTCGCCCCCTGCCCGTTTCGCGTCGCCGACGCCTCGCGGGAACAGCTGCGAGCGGGCCTCGACACCCACGTGCTCGCCTGCCTGCGCTACGGCCGCGAACCGCAGTCCGACGCCGACCCGCGCTCCGTCCCGATCCCGCTCGAGCGCCTGGACGACGCCGGTGTGGCCGAGCTGTGGATCAGCGACGAGCCCGTGCAGACCGGAGAGAGCGACGGCATCCGCTACGCGGCCAACCGCTCGATCCTGTTCGGGTGGCTGCACCTGGACGAAGCCGAGTGCGCGACCATGGAGCGCAGCGTGCTGCGCGCGTACGTGCGCATCGACCAGCTCATCAACCGCCTCGGCTATCCGCACTGGTTGCGCGCCTGGAACTACCTCGCCCACATCAACCAGGGCGCCGGCGACGACGAGCGCTATCGCCGGTTCAGCCTGGGGCGGTACAACGCCACGGCGCTGAAGTCGGCTTTCGAGCGGGAACTTCCGGCCGCCACCGCCATTGGTACCTATGGCGAAGGGCTGACGATGTGCTTCCTCGTCGGTCGTCATCGCGCCCAGCAGGTCGAGAACCCCAGACAGGTGAGTGCCTTCCGTTACCCACGCCAATACGGACCGCGCAGCCCGAGTTTCTCGCGAGCCATGCTGCAGCACTGGCGCGACAGCTCGGTGCTGTTCGTTTCCGGAACGGCGAGCGTGGTCGGGCATGCCACGCTGCATCCGGGCGATGCGTCGCGGCAGTTCGATGAAACGCTGACCAACGTCGAGGCACTGCTCGAAAATGCCGCACGCCTGAGCGGCCTGCCGCGGGCGGGGTTTGCGCCCGAGGCCTACAAGCTCTATGTCCGCAGTCCCGAGTTCTTTGCGGAAGTCGCCGATGCCGCCCGCGAGCGCCTCATGGAGAAGGGGCCCGTGGCTGTCCTGCAGGGGGACATCTGCCGGACCGATCTCGCACTCGAGGTAGAAGCAGTCTATCGCTGGCAGGGAGACCCGTCGGCTCCGGGTGCGCAGAGATGAACGCGCAGCCGCAGCGGGCGTATCAGGGCTCCCTGCGACTGGCCACGGCGAGCGCCCGGGCAGATCGTGCGTGGCGCGTGTTCGCTACCGGCTTCTGCTTCACCGTGTTCGGCATCGGCGGAATGCTGCAGGGTCTGACGTTGTTCCCGGTGCTGCGGCTCCTCGCCGGCTCCCGCCGGCGCGCGCAGCCGCTCATCCGGGCGGCACTGCGTCACAATTTTCGTCTCTTCGTCGGCCTGATGCGCATCCTCGGCCTGCTCACCTACGAAGTCCGCGGGCGCGAGCGCCTGTTGTCGCCCGGACAGCTCGTGGTCGCCAATCATCCCACCCTCATCGACGTCGTCTTCCTGCTTTCGCTGATTCCGGACGCGACCTGCGTGGTCAAGCGCGGCCTGTGGCGCAACCCGTTCCTGCGCGCTCCGGTGTCCTGGGCCGGCTATGTGGCCAACAGCGACAGCGAGTCCCTGGTGCACGACTGCAGCGCCGCCTTGCGCGCGGGGCATTCGCTGGTGATGTTCCCCGAGGGCAGCCGCACGGTTCCCGGCCATCCGATCCTGCTCAAGCGTGGTGCAGCGCAGATTGCGATTGCGTCGGGCGCGCCCGTCTTGCCAGTCGTCATCGCCTGCGAGCCGCTCACCCTGACCAAGGACAGTCCCTGGTACCGCGTCCCCGCGAGGCGGCCTCATTGGACCCTCGCGGTCGGTTCGCCCATCCCGGGCAGCCTCATCGACGCAACCGTGCCGCCCTCGATCGCCGCGCGGCACCTGACGCAGCACCTGGCCGCACTATTCGGTGCGCAGGCCCCGGAGGGTGCATCCGTCTCATTGCCGACGACGAATGCGCCCGGCATCGGCCGCGCCAGCCTATAATCCACACGCCCGAGGGGGGCGATGACAGCCGGCTACCGCGCGCCGGCGCGTCTCGTCACGAGGTGCCGACAAGGCGGCGCCAGGATCGTGACGGGCAGCGCCGTGCAGACGACGGGTGTGACGACCACGATGCATACCGAACAACAGATCCTCGACCAGGTGCGCCAGGTGCTCGTCGATCTTTTCGAGATCGACCCGGTGCGCATCCAGCCGCAGGCGCGCCTCTACGACGATCTCGACATCGACAGCCTGGATGCGATCGATCTCATCCTCGAGCTCAAGGAGCTGACCGGCCGCAAGGTGCAGCCGGAGCAGTTCAGGCACGTGCGCACCGTCGGCGACGTGGTCAGCGCCGTCGGGAGCCTCCTGCGCAACGAGAACGCTGCGTGAGCGCGCGAGCGGCGCGCGCGCCCGTGCTGCGCGCGCACCCGGGTCCGCCCGTTCGACTCGAACTCGACCTGCCCGCCGACCTCGACTGCTTTCGCGGTCATTTTCCCGGCTGCCCGATCCTGGCCGGCGTGGTCCAGCTCGACTGGGCAATCCGCTTCGGCAGCGAATACCTGGGCACGAGCACGAGAGTCACGCGCATCTCGGCACTCAAGTTCATGCGCATCGTGCGACCGGGCGCCCGGCTCGCCCTGATCCTGGAGCCGACGCCCGACGGCATGCGTTTCGAGTATCGTCACCAGCGCGAGTCGACGCAGGCCGAAGTGGTCTGCTCCTCCGGACGGATCGCCTGTGCCCGATGAGCCCCGTGTTCGATGAACGAATTCCGCCCGTGCATCGTCATTCCCTACTTCAACCATCCGCTCACCATCGCAGCGACACTGGCCGCCCTGCGACCTCTCGCACTGCCGTGCTGGGTTGCCGATGACGGTTCCACCGCAGAGGCCGCCGCGACGCTCGCGCTGGCGGCCCGCGCGCAGGGCGACTGGGTCAGGGTGCTGCGCGATCCGATCAACCAGGGCAAGGGCGCCGCGGTGCTGAACGCGTGTCGCGCAGCGGCGGCCGCCGGCCACACGCATGCGCTCCAGGTCGACGCCGACGGTCAGCACGCGCTCGCCGATGCGCCGCGCCTGCTGGCCCTGTCGCGCGACGAGCCGCGTGCGCTGGTGCTCGGGGAGCCGCGGTTCGACGACAGCGTGCCGCGCTCGCGCCTCTACGGGCGTCACGCCACGCACGTCTGGGTATGGATCAACACCCTGTCGTTGTCGATCCGGGATTCGATGTGCGGCTTTCGCGTGTACCCCATCGCGGTCCTGCTCGATGTCGCCGCTCGCGAACGGGTCGGGCTGCGCATGCAGTTCGACACCGAGGTGGCGGTGCGGCTCTACTGGCGCGGGACGCCGGTCATCAATGCGCCGACGCGCGTCGTTTACCCGATGGGCGGTGTCTCGCATTTCGACCTTTGGCGCGACAACCTGCGCATCGCGGCGATGCACACGCGGCTGTTCTTCGGGATGCTGCGTCGCCTGCCGCGCCTGCTGAGACGTGTTCGATGAGCCGGACGAAACCGCGATGAGCGAGGCCGCAACGCGCAGCGCCAGCGTCCGCATCGAGATCCCGTTCCACGATCTCGATCCGGCCGGCTACGCCTGGCACGGCAACTACGCCAAGTACCTCGAGCTGGCGCGCTGCGAGCTGCTCAAGACCTTCGGCTACAACTACGACGCGATGATGGCGAGCGGCTTCGTGTGGCCCGTGGTCGACCTGCAGCTGCGCTATCTGCGCCCGCTGCGCTTCGCCGACCGGATCGACGTCGAGGCGACGCTGGTCGAATGGGAATACCGGTTGCGCATCGAGTACGCGATCACCCGCGCCGGCAACGGGGAGCGCGTGACCAAGGCGTCGACCACGCAGGTGGCCGTGGACATCAAGACCGGAGAGATGTGCCTGCGCTCCCCGGCCATTCTGTTCGAGCGACTGGGGCTCGAACCGTGACGCGCCGGGTGCTCGCCGTGGCGCGGTGCAGGTTTGCCCTGGTGCTGGCCGGCGCGTGCCTTGCGATCGCATCGTTGCGTGCGTCCGCGCAGGAGACGCCGGACCTTTTTTCGAGCCCGGCGACGGCGACCGCCCTGCGCGCGGGCGTGCTCGCCACTGCAGTTGCGGAAGTCGAGGGCTCGCGGGTGCTCGAAGGCAAGTTCACGCAGCAACGCACCCTGCGCGGCCTGCCGCGGCCGTTGCAATCGACCGGCGATTTTCTGCTGGTGCGCGCTCTCGGCCTGCAATGGCACACGCTCGAGCCCGTCGACGACGAGTTCGTGCTCACCCGCCGCGGGATCGCCGCCGGCGATGGCGACAGGCGGCGCGACGGCCGCCGCCGTGGGCCGCCCCTCGGCGCTGCTACCGAGCTCCTGTTTGCCCTGTTCTCCCTCGACCTCGATACGCTCGAACGGCGCTTCGACCTGTACGGTGTCGGCACGGTCGAGGCCTGGCAGATCGGAATGCGGCCCCGCGACAAGGCCACGGCTCGCGCGGTGCGTCAGGCCGTGGTCAAGGGCGGGCAGCGCGTCGATTCGATCGCACTTGTCAACGGGGCGGGCGACGAGCTGCTGATCGAGTTTCGCGACGTCCGGGTGCAGACGGAAGAGCCGAGCGACGAGCAGCGCGCGCTGTTCCAATAGCGCCTGAATGCCGCACGCTGTCCTACTTCGCTTTCGCTGGTGGCTCGCCGCGCTGGTCGTCCTGGCGGCGGTCTTTGCCGGGGTCGTCGTGCCGCGCGTGCAGGTGCAGACCGACCTGCTCGACCTGCTGCCGCGCAGCCGCGCCGAGGGGGCGCTGGCCGACCGGCTCACGCAATTCGCCGCGGCGAACGCCCGCAAGGTATTGTTCCTCGTCGGTCATCCTGCGCCCGACGTCGCGTCAGTCGCGGCGAGTGCTTTCGCCGACAGCCTGGCGCGCTCGGGCGCGTTCTCCAACGTGCGTGTGCACTGGGGCGGTGAGGCCGAGGCGGCCGCCGAGCTCTATCGGCAACACCGCTTCACGCTCCTGCCGGAATCGGCGCGCGCGCTCCTCTCGGCGGGTCGTCCCGAGGAGCTGGAGCGATCCGCGCTCACGGCTCTGTACTCGCCGCTCGCATTCGCCCGGCCCGACGTTTCGGACGATCCGCTCGGCCTCGGCGCTGGTTTCCTGCTCGAGCAGCTGCCGTCGGCCGGAGCCGCGCAGCTCGAAGGCGATCAGCTCGTGGTGCGCGACCCGGACAGGGCATACATCCTGATCCTCGCCGAGACCATCGCGAGCCCGTTCGGTGTCGATGTGCAGCAACACGCCCATGCCGCGATCGATGCTGCGCGCGAACGCGCCGATGCGGCGACGCGGGATCGCGCCCGCACCGCGGAGCGCGTGCAGATCCTCATGTCGGGTGCGCTGCCGCACGCGACAGCGGCGACGGAATCCGCGCGCCGCGAGGTGACTGTCTTCAGCACCATCGGGACTGTTGCGGTGCTCACCCTGCTGCTCGGCCTGTTCCGGTCGTGGCGCGCACCCGTGCTCGGACTGCTCGCACTCGGCGCCGGCGCGTGCGCGGGCATCACGGTCACGCACCTCGTTTTCGGGGAAGTGCACCTGATCGCGCTCGTCTTCGGTTCCAGCCTGATCGGCGTCGCGATCGACTACGCGATGCACTTCCTTTCCGACCAGTTCCGTCACGCGGACTGGAGTCCGGTCGAGGCTCTGGACCACGTTGCTGCGCCGATCCTGATGGGCATGGCCGCCACGCTCGTCGGCTTCGGTGGGCTCCTGCTCCTGCCGTTCCCGGGCTTGCGGCAGATGGCGGTGATCGCGCTCGCGGGACTACCGGTGGCCTGCGGTACTGTTCTCTGCCTCTATCCCGCGCTCGCACCCCGGCGAGCCGCACGCCTGCCCGGGTGGTGCGCCGGCATCCTGGCGCGCTTCGATGCCGCAAGCGCTTCGTTGCGCCTGTCGCCTCGCATGCTGCTCGCTCTGATCCCGCTGCTCGTGCTCCTGGTGCTGGGCGGCGCTCGCGTCGTATTCCAGGACGACGTGCGCGCGCTGCAGGCGCGATTCGCCAAGCCCGTCGAAGAGGAGCGACGGATTCGCGAGCTGCTGCGCGACACGACGGAGACTGCCGTGTTCGTGATCAGCGCCGCGGACAGCGAAACGGTCCTGCAGTCCGAAGAGCGCCTCACCCGCGAGCTCGATGAGCTCGTCGCCACAGGCCAGCTGGGCAACTATCGTGCCGTGTCCCGCTCATTGCCGTCAGCTTCGCGGCAGCGTGCCGACCACGAGGCGCTGAAGCGCTACGTGTACTCGGCGGACGGTGTGCTGCCGCGGGTGATGCGCCAGATCGGCTTCGACCGCGCGGCGATTGAGGGCGAGGTCGCGCGTTTCCCCGCGGAGGCGCAGCCGCTCACGCCCGCGCAATGGCGGGCGCATCGCGCTTCGGCACCGTGGCGACAAGCCTGGCTCGGTGAGCGCGACGGGGTGTATGCCAGCATCGTTTCGCTCGGCGGAGCGCGCGATCTTGCCGAGCTGCGCGCTCTCGGCGAACGCCTGCCGAACGTGAGGTTCATCGATCGTGTCCGCGAGATTTCCACCACCCTCGAACAGAACCGTCGTGCGGTCGCCTGGCTCCTCGCCGGCGCTTATGCCGCGCTCGCGATCATCCTGTCGCTCGCTTTCGGGCCACGCGCGGCGGCCCGCCTGCTCGTGCCGCCTGTTGCGGCCACCGCGATCGCCTTGAGTGCGCTCGGCTGGCTCGGCATCCCGGTCACCCTGTTCACGGTGCTCGCACTGCTGTTGATGCTCGCCATGGGAGTCGACTATGCGATCTTCCTGCGCGAAGCGAGGGCTGAACGCCGCACGGCGCTGCTGGCCGTGAGCCTGTCTGCGCTCACGACCATGCTGTCGTTCGGGCTGCTGGCCTTCAGCACGACGCCGTTCATCCGCGCCATCGGCATCACGCTCGCCATCGGCATCGGCGCGTGCTGGCTGCTGGCCGCCACGACCGCACCCGCTCCGGAGAAAGCTGCTTGAGCCTCACGAAGCCCGACGTCCTGGTCATCGGAGCCGGTCCCGCGGGCTCCCTGGTCGCCGCGCAGCTTGCGCGCGCCGGCCACGAGGTGCTGGTGCTCGAGAAACAGAACTTCCCGCGCTTCTCGATCGGCGAGAGCCTGCTGGCCAACAGTCTGCAGTTCATCGAGGCGGCGGGGATGCTGGAAGCCGTCCAGAAGCGCAGCTTCCAGTACAAGAACGGTGCGGCGTTCGCGCGCGGCGCGCTGCGCTCGGAATACAACTTCGCGGACAAGACCAGCCCCGGGCCGGCGTTCACCTACCAGGTGCCGCGCGCCGATTTCGATCACACGCTGATTCTCGATGCCGAGCGGCAGGGCGCCCGGGTGCGCTACGAGGTGGAGATCACCGCCGTCGACTTCGGCGGCGAGCGGCCGCTCGTGCGCAGCCGCTCGGCTGCGGGTGAAGAAGGCGAGCACCGGCCGCGCTTCGTTCTCGACGCGAGCGGCTTCGGTCGGACGCTGCCGCGCCTGCTCTCCCTCGACCGGTCGTCGGATTTTCCCGTGCGGGCGGCGCTGTTCACCCACATCGAGGATCGCATCGTGTCCGGCGCCTTCGACCGGCAGAAGATCCTCGTCAGCATCCATCCGCGCGAGCACGACGTGTGGTACTGGCTGATCCCGTTCTCGAACGGCCGCTCTTCGCTCGGCGTGGTCGCGAGCCGCGAGTTTCATCAGCGCCACGCGGGAACGACGCAAGAGCGACTGTGGCAGATCGTGCGCGAGGAGCCGGGCCTGGCGCGCCTGCTCGCGGAGGCCAAGGGCGTGGCGCAGGTGGGCGAGATCGTCGGCTACGCCGCGCGCGTCAGTCAGCTGCACGGCCCGGGCTTCGCCCTGCTGGGCAATGCGGCGGAGTTCCTGGACCCGGTGTTTTCTTCCGGCGTGACCATCGCCATGCAGTCGGCGCAGTTGGCCGCGCAAGCCCTGGTGCGCCAGCTGCGCGGCGAGCCCGTTGACTGGGAAGCGTCCTTCGCCGAACCGCTCATGTATGGCGTGGAGACATTCCGTGCGTTCGTCACGGCGTGGTACGACGGCTCGTTGCAGGACATCATTTTCTTCGAACAGCCCGACCCGCTGACCCGCCGGCGCATCTGTTCGGTGCTGGCGGGCTACGCCTGGGATCGTGACAACCCGTATACCGGGCCGCTGGCGGGCCAGCGCCTGCGGACTCTGGCGGCATTGTGCCGGCGCGAGACGAGCGAGAGGGCTCCGTGACCCGCAAGGCCCTGCACAGAAACGCCCAAGTGGGCGAGAATTTCGCCATGGCCGTCGTACCCGCCACGAATACCGTCTTGCCCCCGATCGAGGAGCTGGTCCTGCAGCGTGGCCACATGCTCCTCATCGATCGCGTGGCGACCTGCGGCGCGGAGCACCTCGAGGTCACCGCGTGCCTCGGGTCCGATCATCCGCTCGCGGACGAGCACGGCATCCCCTGCTGGGTTGGCCTGGAGCTGATGGCCCAGGCGGTGCTTGCCTTCCTGGGGCTCGAGCTTCGCGCGCAGGGAGAGGCGCCGCGCATCGGCCTGCTGCTCGGGACGCGCAACTACGAGACGCACGTGCCGTATTTTCCCGCAGGCCGCGAGTTGCGGGTCCGGGCGGCCGTGGCGTGGCGCGACGACACAGGCACCGGCGTCTTCGATTGCAGCGTGCACCTGGCAGAAGGGCGGGGCGACGACAGCTCCGGACGCGAACTGGCGCGCGCCAAGGTCAAGGGCTTCGCGCCGCGCGACATCGAAACCTATCTCGAGGCTGCGATCGATGGCTGATTGGGTTCTGGTCACCGGGTCGAGCCGGGGCATCGGTGCGGCGATCGCCCAGCGTCTCGCGAGCGACGGGTACAACGTGATCGCGCACGCCCGTTCGCTGTCCTCGCTCGAAGGGACGCTGAAAGCGACCCGTGACGCCGGCGTCGAGGCGCGGGGGCTCGCGTTCGACGTCGCGGATCGTGCTGCGACACGCGCCGCGCTCACCGCCGATATCGAGGCGCACGGCGCCTGCTACGGCGTGGTGTGCAATGCCGGGATCGCGCGCGACGCTGCCTTCCCCGCGCTCACGGAGGAGGACTGGGACGGCGTGCTGGCGACCAATCTCGACGGCTTCTACAACGTCCTGCAACCGCTGGTCATGCCGATGATCCGGCGCCGGGCGCCTGGGCGCATCGTGACACTGTCCTCCGTGTCCGGGCTGATCGGCAACCGCGGGCAGGTGAACTACAGCGCAGCCAAAGCCGGCATAATCGGCGCCACGAGGGCGCTCGCCGTCGAGCTCGCGAGCCGCCAGATCACGGTGAACTGCGTGGCTCCCGGACTGATCCGCACCGACATGACCGCCGAGGCGCCCGTGGAGCGCATTCTCGAAATGATTCCGGCCGGACGCATCGGCGAGGCGCACGAAGTGGCCGCGGCAGTGAGCTTCTTCATGTCGCCCGCCGCCGGCTACATCACCCGCCAGGTACTGGCGGTCAACGGCGGGATGTGCTGATGACGCGCGTCGCCGTGACCGGCATGGCCGGCATCACCTCGCTCGGTCAGAGCTGGCCCGAGATCGAGCGCAAGCTGCGCGCCAGCATGAGCGGCATCCGCCGCATGCCCGAGTGGGACCGCTATCGCGATCTCAACACACGTCTCGGCGGACCGGTCGCCGATTTCGTGCTGCCGGCGCACTACACGCGCAAGGTCACACGCTCCATGGGTCGCGTGTCGATGCTGGCGACGCGGGCCTCGGAGCTCGCACTCGAAGACGCGGGCCTGCTCGGCGAGGAATCGATTCGCGATGGGCGCATGGGCGTCGCCTATGGCTCCTCGACCGGCAGCACCGACGCGGTCAACGACTTCGCGCAGATGCTGTCCACCGGCAACATGGGCAACATCAACGCCACGACGTACCTGCGCATGATGCCGCACACGACCGCGGTCAACATCGGCGTGTATTTCGGTCTCAAGGGCCGCGTCATCCCGGCGTCGAGCGCCTGCACCTCCGGCAGCCAGTCGATCGGCTATGCGTACGAGGCGATCAAGCACGGCAAGCAGCTGCTCATGCTCGCCGGCGGCGCGGAGGAACTGTGCGCCAGCGAGGCGGCCGTGTTCGACGCGCTCTATGCGACCAGCACGCGCAACGACGCCCCGACCACCACGCCGCGGCCGTTCGATCGCGAGCGCGACGGCCTGGTGATCGGCGAGGGCGCCGGTTCGCTGGTGCTCGAGAGCTACGATCATGCGCTGGCGCGCGGCGCGCGCATCCACGCCGAGCTGGTCGGCTTCGGCAGCAACTCCGACGGGGACCACCTCACTCATCCCAATACGCTCACCATGGAACGCGCCATGCGCATGGCGCTCGAGGACGCTGGCCTGGAACCGGAGCGCATCGGCTACGTGAATGCCCACGCCACTGCCACGGAGCAGGGGGACATCGCCGAAACTCAGGCCACGCACCGCCTGTTCGGTGTGCGTGTGCCGGTGAGCGCGCTCAAGGGACATATGGGGCACACCCTGGGTGCCTGCGGTGCGATCGAGAGCTGGCTGACCATCGCCATGATGAACGCCGGCTGGTTCGCGCCGACGCTGAACCTCGCCAATGTTGACGAGCGCTGCGGGGAACTCGACTATATCCAGCACGAGGGCCGCCGGCTCGAGTGCGAATACGGCATGAACAACAACTTCGCGTTCGGCGGGATCAACACGTCGCTGATCTTCCGGCGCGCAAGCCCCCAATAACCACACAACAGTCGACGACAGCGGAGGAAACATGAGTAAAGCGGTTCTGATGGCCGTGACTGCGGCAGTGGTGTTCAGTGTGCTGGCGCTCTCGGCGCAAGCGCGCGACACGCGCCTGCGCCTGCCCCTCGCCGACGCGCTCGGCAGCGCCAACGCCAAGGCGCAGCTCAGCGAAGACATCAAGCTCTACTTCGGCAAGCAGGCTCATCCGAAGGCGGCGCAGACCTTCGGCAACTACCAGACCAACAAGAAGACCAACTTCTTCAACAAGACCGACAAGGAAGGCTGCGAGTGGGCGTTCCTGTCGGCGATGATCACGCTGCAGGGCCGCGCACGGCAGCTCGGCGGCAATGCCGTGATCAACATCAAGAGCATTTACAAGAACGGCAACTTCGAGAGCGAGACCGAGTACGAGTGCGGTGCCGGCGCCTTTGTCGGCGGCGTGGCGTTCTCGGGCGAAGTGGTCAAGCTCTGAGGACTGTCCAATGCGGACGCAGGTGCGCAATCTGACGACGCGGCTGCTGGCCACGATGCTGGCCGTTGCGGCACTCGCAGCCGGCGAGCTGGCGCTGGCGCGCGGCAGCGAGGAGGTCGTCGAGTATCGCGACGTCGCGGTGCGCACGGGCAGCGGCAAACCGGCGACGGCCGCGCAGGTGTGCGCGGCCGTCACGGCCGGTGTGGATGCGGCGCGCGCGGAGAATCGGTACGCGTGGGCGCGCGAACCCGCGGCGAACGGCCTGCTCGGGACGTTGATGGTGCGCAGCAAGCACACCATCCGCGTGGACATACAGTGTGCCGCCGACAAGTACTCGGTGACTTACAAGGACAGTTCCAACATGAACTTCAAGGAGAAGAAGAAGGAGAAGGTGATCCACCCGTACTACAACGTGTGGGTGAAGGATCTCGTCGGCGCCATCGACGCCGAGCTCGCCAGGCTGTAGAGACGATGTCGGAGTTCCTTTCCGTCGCGCTGGAGGCAGCCGGCGCCGCGACCGAGATCGTCACGCGCCTGTACCGCAGCAACTGCGCGGTCCGCCTCAAGGCGGACAAGTCGCCGGTGACGGACGCCGATGTCGCCGCCGAGAAGGCGATCCGTGCCGTGATCGAGCGGCGCTTCCCGCGTCACGGCTTCTACGGCGAGGAAACCGGCAAGACGCAGGCCGACGCCGAGTTCCTCTGGGTCGTCGACCCGATCGACGGCACCAAGGCCTTCGTGCGCGAATACCCGATGTTCTCGACGCAGATCGCGCTGATGCATCGCGGCCGGCTCATCGTCGGCGTCTCCAGCGCTCAGCCGTATGGCGAGCTGGCGCATGCCGAGCGCGGCGAGGGCGCCTGGCTCAACGGCCAGCGCGTACGCGTCAGCTCCGTGAACCGGGTCGAGGAAGCCTCGCTGTCGACGGGCAACCTCAAGTCACTCGCCCGGGATGAGCGCTGGGCGCACTTCGGCACGCTGGTGACCCGGCTCGATCGCATTCGCGGCTACGGCGATTTCCTGCAGTATCACCTGGTGGCGTCGGGCCGCATCGAAGCCGCGCTCGAATCCGACATCAACATCCTCGACATCGCCGCGCTGGCGATGGTCGTGGAGGAGGCGGGAGGCAAGGTCACGGATCTCGACGGCCAGCCCGTGTCGCTGGAGATGACCTCCATCCTGGCCAGCAACGGGGCGTTGCACCAGACTTTCCTCGAGGTGCTGCGTCGCGGCTGAGCTAGATCAGCCCCATCGTGATTGCCTTGAGCACTGCCTGGGTGCGATCGCGCGCTTCGAGCTTCACCAGCATTTCCGAGACGTAGTTCTTGACGGTGCCCTCCACCAGGCCGAGAGCGCGTGCAATTTCCTTGTTCGAGTAGCCGCCCGCGACCAGCCGCAGGATCGAGGCCTCGCGCTCGGTGAGCGTCGCAGCCGGCGCAGCCTGGCCGTCCCGCAGCGCGCTGCGGATGCCTTGCGTCGCCAGCGGGTGCAAGGCCGTTTCGCCAGCGGCCACGCGCGCGATCGCCGCCTCGAATTCTTCGGGCGAAGCGTCCTTGAGCAGGAAACCGCGTGCTCCGGCACGCACCGCGCGATCGAGCAGGCCCGGTTCGTCGAACGTCGTGAGCAGCACGACCGGCGTGGCGATGCCGCGTGCCCGCAGCTGACCGATGAGCTCGATACCGTCGACGCGCGGCATGCGGATGTCCGCCACCAGCACGTCGATGCGGATCGTCGCGAGCCGTTCGAGGCATTCGGCCGCGGACGCCGCTTCGAATGCCACGCGCGTTCGCTCCAGGGTACCGACCAGCGCCTTGAGCCCTTCGCGCACCAAGGCCTGGTCGTCGACGATGCCGATGGCGATCGCGGGGGGTGGAGCAGTGGTCCCAGGCGGGACGGTCATGCGTTGACGCTCACCCGGGCTGCGCCGGAATGGCGATGCGCAACGCGGTGCCGCCCGAGGCCCCTGCGCCGAGAGTGAAACGACCGCCGAGCTCGCGCACGCGCGCCTCGATGCTCGACAAGCCGAAGCCCGGCGCCGCATCGCCGAGACCTGCGCCGTTGTCGATCACAGCGAGAACGAGCTCGCCGTCCCGGCTTTCGAGCGAGATGTCGATGCGTGTCGCACGCCCATGGCGAATCGCATTCGAAGTGGCCTCCTGCGCGCAGCGCAGGATGTGTTGCGCCAGGTCCAGGTCGTCGATGCGCGCCGCGGGCGACGCCTGCACGTGGACCAGGGACGCGGGGAACGAGCGCGCCAGCTCGTGCAAAGCGGCGGCCAACGGCACGCCGGAAGTGGCCGGCACGTAGGCGACGACGTTGCGGATGTCGCTGAGGATCCCGACCGCGATGTCGCGCGCCGTCTCGATCTCGCGCGAGCCTGCGGTGCGCGCCGCCACCTGCAGGTTCAGTTGCAGGGCGGTGAGCTTGTGTCCAATGAGATCGTGCAGCTCGCGCGCGATGCGCAGGCGCTCGCCGTCGCGCACGCTTTCCTGCAACAGGACCTGCGTGGTCAGGAGCTGCGAGTTGATCTCCGCGAGCTCGGCCCGCGACTGTTCCGCCTGCAGCAGTGTCGCGGCCAGCAGCAGGGCGAAGCACTGGAAGGCGAAGAAAGCTATGGCGAGGGCGAGCGCCTGTCCGGGCCCGTAGGGAATGGCCATGGCATACACCGCGACCGACGCGACGAGAACCCAGGCGGCCGCCTGCCGCGTTCCGACGTAGCCCGGCAACTGCGCGGCAACGACGACGAGCAGGATCGGCACCATCGCTTCGCGCAGCAGGTAGAAGGCGCCCAGGGCGAGCGCGCCTTGCGAGAACACCAGCGCGATGAACCACGGGCGCCACTGCGGCGCGTGGCGCGATTGCGTATGCCAGACGAAGAGGACGACCCAAGCGGCGAGGCAGGCAAAGCCGGCGATCGCCGGGACGGAGGGTCGCGTCTCCTGTTCCAGTGCGACGCTCGTCACCGCCCCGAGCCAGGCGAGCACGCCCAAGCTCAGCAGCCTGTTGCGCATCGCCGTGGTCTGCGAAAGGGCGGGGAATGCGGCGAGTGGCGACATCGGCGCGAGTATAAGGCGGCCGCGATCGGACGCGGCCGTTCTCCCGCCCGAAGTGACTTTCGTCACCCCATGACTTCAGGCATCTGCTGCGCGGCGGCGGGTTACAGCATCGTTGCAACCCATGAACTGCGCGCTGCTCTGTTTCCTTCTGGCACTCGCCGAGCTCGTGGCGGGCCACGACACGATGCGCATCGTCGTCTCCTCCGGCGTGTCGATGCACGGCGAGGCACCGACCGCTCTGACGCTGCGCCTGACGTTAACGGACGGGCTCGAAGTCGCACTCGAAAGCGGGCCCGATGTGGGCGCGGCTGCAGCTGAAACGGGGCGCGGTCCGTGTACAACCTGATCAGGCTCCTGCACGTCGCAGCCACCGTCCTGTTCCTGGGAAACATCGTCGCCGGCGTGTACTGGAAGCTGCGCGCGGATCGCACCGGCGACGGCAACATCATCGCGAGCACGCTCGACACCATCGCGCGCAGCGAGCGCGTGATGACGCTGCCTTCGGCAGCCGTGCTGTTCCTCACCGGCATCGGGCTCGCGCGCCTCGCGGGACTGTCGCTTCTCGGCACTCCGTGGCTGGCCGCCTCGATCGGTCTGTTCGCGATGTCGGGCCTGGTATTCGCGCTGATCGTGACGCCGCTGCAACGCCGCCTGCGCGCCGCGGCGCTGGAGGCCGGCCGCCCGGAATATCAGCGCCTCTCTTGGTGGTGGGAAGTCGCCGGATGGACGTCGATCGCCTCTTCGGTGGCCGCGCTCGTTCTCATGGTGCTCAAACCCTGGACGTGAGCATGAACATCCTCGTCATCGGTGCCACCGGCGGCACGGGCCGGCAGATCGTCGCGCAGGCGCTGGAGCGTGGCTGGCGGGTCACGGCGTTCGCCCGCAAACCGCGCCGCGTGCGCGTCGCGCATGCGAACCTGCGCATCGTGCAGGGCGACGTGCTCGATGCGGCGGCGCTCGAGCGCGCCATGCCCGGTCACGATGCGGTGATCTGCGCGCTCGGTCACAAACGCTGGTTCTATCCGAACCGCATCCTGTCGCTCGGCACTGCGAACGCGGTGCGGGCCATGCAACGGCATGGCGTGCACCGGCTGGTCTGCCAGAGCTCGCTCGGCGTCGGCGACAGCTTCGGACGGCTGGGTTTGCCCTACACGCTGTTCGTCGTCCCCGTGATCCTGCCGTTCTACTTCTGGGACAAGGCGCGCCAAGAGGCGATCGTGCGCGCGAGCGGGCTGGACTGGACGATCGTGCGCCCGGGGGTTCTCACCGATGGTGGCCGTCGCGATCGCGTGCGCCACGGCCCGGGCGTCGGCAACTGGATCTGGTCGGTCCGCGTGTCGCGCGCGGACGTCGCGGCCTTCCTGCTGGCCGCGGTCGAGACGCGCCGTCACCTCGGCGAGACGCTCGGGCTCGCGTACTAGCCGTTCACGAATACGCGCCGGCCCTTGAAGCCGATCTCCTGTATCGGCGTGCGATACAGCGTCGAGAGCGCGTCGGGTGTGAGCGTCTGCGCGCTCGCGCCGTAGGCCCAGCGCCCGTCGCCGAACAGCAGCAGCGTGCGATCGGCGAACTGCGCCGCGAGCGTTGCATCGTGCAGGCTCGCGACGACGACGCAGCCGGCATCGGCGCGCGCGCGGAACAGCCGCAGGATTTCCAGCTGGTGGTGCGGATCGAGGTGGTTGGTCGGCTCGTCGAGCAGGAACACGCGCGGTTCCTGCGCGAGCACCGTCGCGAGCGCCACGCGCCGGCGCTCGCCGCCGGACAGCGTCTGCACGTCGCGATCGTCGCATCCCGCCAGACCGACCGCGGCCAGCGCGTCGCGCGCCCGCTGGTAGTCCGTTTCGCTTTCCCATCGCCAGAACTCGATGTGCGGGTGCCGTCCCATGACCGCCGTTTCGAGCGCGGTGTTGGGGAAGGGGTCCTCGCTCACCTGCGTCAGCAGCGCCAGCCGGCAGGCGAGGGCGCGACGCGGCCATTGCGCGAGCTCGCGTCCTTCGAGAAGCACGCGTCCGGCCGCCGGAGCTCGCAGGCCAGCCAGGGTGTGCAGCGTCAGCGTCTTGCCCGCGCCGTTCTCGCCCAGCACCGCGACGAACTCGCCGGTGCGCGCCTGCAGATCGAGGCCCTCGACCAGGCAGCGCGAGCGGATCTGCACGCGCACGCCGGAGCATTCGAGCAGTGGCGCGCTCACGGCCGCATCCAGTTGATCTCGGCGGCAGTGGTGGGTCCTACCGCGACCTCGCTCAGGCTGTCCGGCATCACCCAGTCCGCGGCGCTGCGCGCCGTGCGCCCCGCCATGATCTCGGCTCGACGCTGCGGATGCAGCGGCACCTGCTCGGGATCTGCGTAGCCGCCGGGAAACACAGGCTGGCCGGTCGCCAGGTCGTACTTGTCGCCGGCACCGAGGGTATGCAGCAGCTCGTGGGCGATCACGATATTGTTCTGGCCACCCATTGCGGGATCGGCGAAGGCATGCACCACGCCCAGCAGCCCTTTCTGCAGACCGAGCGAGTGCGGCACGCTCTGCGAGATCCCTGGATCGTGATAAAGGACGAACATGCGGATGTGCGGCGGCGCTCGCTCGCCGTCGTCCGTGGAGTGCGCCGCCCACCAACGCACGCGCAGGCTCCAGAGCGCCACCTGCAACGGGTTGGCGCCAGGCTCGAGAACCGGAGGCAGCTCATCGGCGCGACCGTATAGCGCGACGCGAACCGGATCGTCGATCCCGATGCCATAGCGCTCGCCTTCGCGGCCCATGAAGGTTTCGATCGCCTCGAACGACCTGTCCGAGAGGTTCTCGATGAAGGCCTCGCTCACCGGGCTGCCGTCGGCGTTCAGCGGATGGATCGCGATCCAGAGCATCGCATCCCAGTCCGTCGTGCGCGCGCGACTGAGCCAGGTGCCGAAGGCAACGACGCCGAGTACCAGCAGCAGTGCGCCGATGCGCAGCTGGCGGAACGTCATTCCGCCGCCTCGGCGGTGAGATCGACGAGCCGCCCGCGCGTCACGAGCAGCGACAGCGCGATCGGTCGGCAGCAGACGCTGCAGTCCTCGATATAGGTCTGGTCGCCCGCGGACAGGTCGACGGTCACCTCGATCGATTCCCAGCAGTGCGGGCAGGTAATCGTGCGACCGACGACGAGGTCACTCATGGCGTCAAGGCTGCAAGCGCGTCGCTGTCCACGGACCAGCGTTGAACTCATGCGGTCCGGCCGGCGACAGCTTGCGGGTCCAGCGCACGCGATCGTGGATTCGAAACTCGCCTTCCACCCACAGCTCGACGGCGTCCAGCCACAGGCGGTAGCCGCCCCAATACTGGGGACGAGGGATCGCAGGGGATCGATCAGTGGTCTGCGGCGGCGACACCTGTTCGCCGGCGGCGGTGGGATCCGGGGTGCCGAGACGTGTCGCGGCTGAGCGCACTGCGTCGACCAGCGACGCACGCGATGCGATCGGCGCGCTCTGTTCGCTGGCCCAGGCGCCGACCCGACTCTGCCACGCGCGCGATGCGAAGTAGGCATCGCTTTCCGAAGCGGTCGCGCGCACCACCTGGCCCTCGAGTCTCAGCTGGCGATGCAGGGCATCCCAGTGCAGCACGCCGGCCGCGCGCGCATTCGCTTCCAGCTCGCGTCCCTTGCGCGAGCCGTAGTTGGTATAGAAGAGCGCATATCCCGGCGAGGCGAGGATCGCCTTGCACAGAACGACCCGGGCGGACGGCCTGCCGGCGGCATCGCAGGTCGCCAGGACCATGGCGTCCGGATTGGGCTGCGGCCGCAGCTGCCACGCCTCCGCGAGCCAGGCGGCGGCCAGTGGCATGGGGTCCGCCGGCGGCGGGTCAGGCAGGGTCTGCGTGAGCAATTTCATGTGGAATTCGAAGCACTTCCGCGCGCACAGTCTAGCATCGAGAGTCTGAACGCCGAGTTCAGTTTCGGTTAATCGCCCCGCGCCTACAGTCGCGACCAGCGCCGAGTGTCGACGCCACGAGGAGATCGCCATGCACAAGCCCTGGATCGCCGCGCTGTTCGCCGGGTCGCTGTTGCTTACGGCGGCCGCGCAGGCGGACGACAACAAGCCGCGCCGCTGGACTGCCGATCAGGGCCAGGTCGATCGTCGCAACGACGACCGCCGGCACGACGGTCGACGTGATCTGCGCGGAAATGGGGACAGTGACCGGCGCCACGGCGACGGCCGCCGTGACGGTGACGGGCGCCGTGACGCGGACCGGCGGCACGATGGGCGTCGGGACTGGCGAAGCGATGGCCGCGGGCACGACGGCCGGGGTGACGATCGCCGCCATGACAACGATCAGGATCGCCGTGGCGGGCGAGACCATGACTGGGATCGCGACGGGCGACACTGGAATGGCGACGGGCGCCGCGATTGGCGTAACGACAGGCGCGACGACAGAGGTCACGACGGACGGCGCGATTGGCGTGACGACAGGCGCGATGACTGGCGTGACAACAGGAGGCACGATCGTCGGCACGATTGGCGGTACGATCGTCGGCACGATTGGCGATACGACTGGCGCGGCGGCTACCGTGGCTACCCGCACGCCTGGCACCCCTGGGGCTGGGGCTGGCGATACAACGACTATCGCTGGCGCGGTCATCGGCACGGCCGTTTCTGCCCCGACTGGCACTGGTACGGCCATCGCGGCTACTACCATCGCTCGGGATACCACTACTACAACGGCTTCGACGGCCGCCTGATCATCGACATTCCGCTCTGGTAGGCCTGCGCGAACAGGCGATCCGGGCGGGTCGCTGACCAGCGCTTCGAGGTTGCGGGCCAGGGGCGCTGCCGGTAAAACGGCAGCGCCCTTTTCCGTTTTGCGAGACCTCTTGCGAGCCCGCACTTGAAGACGCTGGAAGCGCTGCGAGCACAGCTCGACATCCTGGATCGCCAGCTGCTCGAGCTGGCTGCACGGCGCCAGTCGCTGAGCCGCGAGATTGCACGCGTCAAGGCCGGCACGGGCGAGGGGACGCGCGATTTCCGGCGCGAGCGCGACGTCCTGCTGCAGGGCCGGGACTGCGCACGCGAGCTGGGCATCTCTCCGGATCTGGCCGAGACGCTCCTGCGCACACTCATCCGTTCGTCGCTCGTCACCCAGGAGCAGGCGCGCGTGGCCGCGGGAGGCCGTGGCACCGGTCGGCGCGCCCTGGTGATCGGGGGCAGCGGCAAGATGGGTCGCTGGTTCGTCGACTTCCTGGCCTCGCAGGGATTTCAGATCACCATCGCCGATCCGGCCGGGCCGCTCGCAGGCCATGCGCACGCGCGCCGCTGGCAGGAAGCGCAGGACGACCACGACGTCCTGGTGCTCGCCACGCCGCTGGGCGCGACGAGCGCGATCATGCAGGAGATCGCGGCCCGTCCGCCGCGCGGCCTGGTGTTCGACATCGGCTCGCTCAAGACGCCGCTGCGCGGCGGCCTGCAAGCGCTGATCGATGCAGGTTGCCACGTCACGTCGGTGCACCCGATGTTCGGCCCCGACACGGACCTGCTCTCGGGGCGTCACGTCATCTTCGTCGACCTGGGCGACCGGGCCGCGCTGGACGGTGCGCGCGAACTGTTTGCGCAGACGATGGCCGAACAGGTCGTGATGAGCCTCGACGAGCACGACCGCCTGATCGCCTACGTGCTGGGCCTTTCGCACGCGCTCAACATCGCGTTTTTCACGGCTCTGGCACAGAGCGGCGAGGACGCGCCGCGCCTCGCAAAGCTGTCGAGCACCACGTTCGACGCCCAGCTCGACGTCGCGAGCCGCGTCGCGGCCGAGAGCCCGGCGCTGTACTTCGAGATCCAGAAGCTCAACGCCTACGGGCGCGAGTCGCTCGAGGCGCTGCACAGCGCCGTCGGCCAGCTGTGCCGCATCGTGAGCGACGGCGACGAATCCCAGTTCGCGGCGCTGATGACGCGCGGCCGGGAGTACCTCGAGGGACGCACCGCGGCGCAAACCGCGGCGCGCGCCTGAGCGGATGGTGGCGCGCCGCACTCCGGTCCGGGCGCCCTACGGTGCAACCGTGGACCCGGCGGATGCGACCGTGCGCGACCTGCGGGCGAAATTGCGGGCGCTGCGCGACCAGGCGCAGAAGAACGAGGTCATCCTGCGCAAGACACAGGCGCGCGAGCTCGAGCTGCTGAGTGCCGAGTCGCTGCGCGACCTGATGCGGGTGCTGGTCGGCGGCTTGTCGGAGTCGTACGCACTCGATGCGGTCAGCCTGGTGCTGCTCGATCCCGATCACGAGATCCGCCACCTCATGATCGCCGACGGCGAGCGACTCGAGGACTATCCCGACGTCCTCTTCATCGACAATTTCACCGACCTCAGCGCGACGTTACGTGCGCTCGGCCGCCCGTGGGTGGGCCCTTTTGCACTCGAGGTGCACGGCATCCTGTTCGCGCGCGGCACGGCGCTGCGCAGCCTCGCCTTGATACCGCTGCTGCGCCAGAAACGTCTCGCCGGCCTGCTGGCGTTCGGCTCAGCCGACGTGCGGCGTTTCACCCGTGCGCACGGCACGGACTTCCTCGCGCACCTCGGGATCATCGCGGCGGTGTGTCTGGAGAACGCAGTGAACCGCGCGCGCCTGCTGCGCAGCGGCCTGACGGATTTCCTCACCGGCTGGCACAACCGCCGTTACCTGCATACGCGCATGAAGGAAGAGCTGGCGCGCGCGCAGCGTCACGGCGTCGGCGTCGCATGTCTGATGATGGACCTCGATCACTTCAAGCAGCTCAACGACACGCGCGGACACCTCGCCGGCGACCAGATGCTGCGCGAGCTCGCGCGGCGCATCGAGACGCACACGCGCACCAGCGACACCGCGGCGCGCTTCGGCGGCGACGAGTTCGCGCTGCTGCTGCCGGAGACGGGACTCGCGGAAGCGGTGAAGCTCGCCGAGCGCATCCTGCGCACCGTGACCGCGACACCCGTGGATCTTGCGCCGGCCGGGCGCGCGCCCCTGTCCTTGTCCATCGGCGTGGCCGCGCTGCGACCGCCGCGCGAGGAACGCGATCTCGGCGCGGCAGCCGATCGCCTGCTGGCACGCGCGGACGCCGCGCTGTACAAGGCAAAAGCCCGCGGCCGTGGACGCGTGGCGGCCAGCGACGAATAGCTACAACAACCACAAACAACTAAAACAACTAAAGTCCGGTACCGCGCGTTTAGTTATCGTCAGCTGACCAGGCGCTGGCGGCGCATCAGGATCAGGAACAACGGCACCCCGATCAGTGCGGTGAGTGCGCCGACCGGGAGCTGGCGCGGAGCGATTACCGTGCGGGCCAGCAGGTCCGCGAGCACCAGGATCGTGCCACCGAGCAGGACGGAAGCGGGGATGACGATGCGGTGGTCGCTGCCGCCCATCAGGCGCACGAGGTGCGGTGTCACCAATCCGACGAAACCAATGCTTCCCGCTGCGCTCACGGCCGCGGCCGTGAGGAGCGAAGAGGCGATGAAGATCGCGTAGCGAACCGCGCGCACCGGCAGGCCGAGCATCTGTGCTTCGACGTCGCCGCGCGCGAGCAGATTGAGATGACGCGCGCCGAGCAGCGCCGCGAGCAGCAGGGGCAGGAGCACGAGCGTGAGGCGCAGCGGCGCCGACGTGTGCGACAGATCGCCGATCAGCCAGAACACCATGCCGCGAAGGCGGTTCTCCGGCCCGAGGGCGAGCATGAGGCTCACCATCGCTCCGCAACCGGCGGCTACGACAATACCGGTGAGGAGAAGCCGGGTCGGCGTCCAGGCGCCGGTGCCGTGGGCCAGGGCAAAGACGAGGCTCGTTGCGAGCAGCGCGCCTGCGGCAGCTCCGATATCCACCCACCATCCCGCAAGGCCGGCGAGCATCACGGCCAGCGCCGCAACCGAAGCGCCTCCCGACACGCCGAGGATGTACGGATCGGCGAGCGGATTTCGCAGCAGCACCTGCATGAGAACGCCGGCAAGGGCGAGCATCGCGCCGATCGCAAATGCCTGCAGCGCACGCGGAAGACGCAGCTCGAGCGCGAGAGTGCGCGCCAGGGAGTGCTCGTCGCGCAGCGCCTCGGTCCAGAACTGCACCGGGTCGGGGATGGCGCTGCCGATCGAGATTGCGGCGACGACCGCGAGGGCTGCGGCGGCGGCAAGGGCAAACAGCAGGGTGATGAGTGGGGTGCGTTTCAAGATGCGGTGCTGCTCGAGGGGCGGCGCAAGCCTACTGACGGCGTGCGCCGCGGACAATAGCTGCCGGGTTGGGCGCTCGGCCGCGGATGTGGAAGAATGCCGCCAGCCATGCCGGTTTCCTCGCTTTCAACCCAGGCCGACTCCATCGACGCGGAAGGCTTTCGTGCCAACGTCGGCATCGTGCTGCTCAGCGCGGCCGGCGAAGTGTTTCTCGGCGGGCGCACCGGAGGCCGGGGCTGGCAGTTTCCGCAGGGTGGCATCCGGCCGGACGAGGACGTCGAGACCGCGCTCTACCGGGAGCTGCACGAGGAAATCGGGCTAGAGCGCAAGGACGTGAGCGTGCTCGGGAGCACCAGTGCCTGGCTGCGCTACCGCCTGCCCGCACAATACGTGCGCCGGAACTCCTCGCCGCTGTGCATCGGCCAGAAGCAACGCTGGTACCTGCTGCGCTTTCAAGGCGGCGAAGACCGTTTCCGCTTCGACGCGACGCTGGAGCCGGAATTCGAATCGTGGCGCTGGGTGTCGTTCTGGACGCCGGTGCGCGAGGTGATCTACTTCAAGCGCGAGGTCTACGCCCGCGCCCTTCAGGAGCTCGCGCCCCTGGCGTTCCCGCAGGGGATGCCGCAATACCCCGACTGGTGGGCGCACCGCGATCGTCTGGACGCGCGCGACGGCCGCACGCCCTCTCGCCCATGATTGCGGCTCGACCATGGTCCTGAATCGAACCACTCACGTCATCCGCACGCAGCGCCCCTGGGTGCGGCGCGTCCTGTGGGGCACGCTCATCGCCTTCGCGCCGATCGGCATCTATCTCACGTACGAGCTCGGCCGTTTCGACGGCGGCTACGATCGGCTTTCGGCAGGTCAGGAACGGCGCGAGCAGGAAGTGGCGATCGAACGCCTCGAGAAGGCGAACGCGCAGCTGCGCGGCAAGCTCGCGGAGCTCGAGACCGGCGTCACGAGCCAGAAGCAGGAGCGCGAGGAGCTGTCGCGTACGGTGACGGAGCTGCAGACGCAGGTCGCGCGCCAGGCGCAGGATCTGCAGTTCTATCGCGGCATCGTGAGCACGGCGGTGGGTGCGCCCAACGTCAAGGTGCAGCGCTTCACTGTGGCCAACGGCAGTGCTGCGCGCCGCTTTCGGCTGCGGATGGTTCTCGTGCAGGCCGCGCGCCCGGAGAACACGGTCAACGGCACAGTGGCGCTCACGGTGGAGGGCTCGGAACGCGGCAAGAACGTCACCTACAACCTGGCGAAGCTCGCGCCCGACGGGCGGGCGCAAGTGCAGTTCTCGTTCCGCTATTTCCAGGATCTGGACCAGGAGGTCCAGCTTCCGGCCGGTTTCACGCCGGCGCGGGTCACGGTGGAAGTGCGCGCTTCCGGCCGTGCCAGCTCGCCGGCCATGCAGACCTTCGACTGGGCCGTCCAGAGCTAGACCCAGCGCACAGCTTCGGGCAGGCCGCCGGCCGCCGCGACGGGTTATGATGCATGGACCGAAGGAGCCTCCATGTTCAAACGCACCCGCGACGTTCAGAATTCCAACCGGAGCATCGATACGCTGATTGGTCGCACCACGCGGATCAACGGCGATGTGGTGTTCGGCGGCGGTTTTCACCTCGACGGGCAGGTCACCGGCAACGTGCGCGCCGAGGCCGGCGTGACTTCGGTCCTGAGCGTCAGCGAGCACGGCTGCATCGAGGGTTCCGTCGAGGTCCCGCACGTGGTGCTCAACGGGCGCGTCAAGGGCGACATCATCGCGCGCGAGCGCGTCGAACTCGGCACCAAGGCGCGGGTCAACGGTAATGTCTACTATGGCGTGATCGAGATGGCGATGGGCGCGGAGATCAACGGCAAGCTGATTCACGAAGGCACGGATGAGCCCGCGACCGCCGCTCCCGCACGTGTTGCGGGTGCCGAGCCGCCGGCGCTGTGAGAGAGGCCAGGGCATGAACGAACATCTGCACGAACCGGGCCCCCAGCCGCCTTCGCTCGTGTTCACCGACGCGGCCGCGCGCAAGGTGGGCGAGCTGATCCGCGGCGAGGAGAACCCCAACCTCAAGCTGCGCGTGTTCGTCTCGGGCGGCGGCTGCTCGGGCTTCCAGTACGGGTTCACCTTCGACGAGAACGTCGAGGAAGGCGATACCTGCGTCGAGAACGACGGCGTGAGGCTCATCGTCGATCCGATGAGCTTCCAGTACCTGATGGGTGCGGAGATCGACTACCGCGAGGACCTCGAGGGTGCTCAGTTCGTGATCCGCAATCCCAACGCCACTACCACCTGCGGCTGCGGTTCGTCCTTCAACGTTGGCTAGAAGCTGCAACGTTGGCTAGAAGCGGTCGCGTCCCCGACGTCATCGCCGCTGTCGATCTCGGATCGAACAGCTTCCACATGGTGGTCGCGCGTCACACGCACGGCCAGCTCGTCATCCTCGATCGCCTGCGCGAGATGGTCCGGCTGGCCGCCGGCCTCGACGAGCACGGCCGTATCGACAAGACCGTCGCGGCGCGCGCCATCGAGTGCCTGCAGCGTTTCGGTCAGCGACTGCGCGACATGAAGGCCGAAAGCGTGCGCGTGGTGGGCACCAACACGCTGCGCAAGGCACATCGCAAGCAGTCATTCCTCGAGCGCGCGCGCGAGGCGCTCGGACACCCCATCGAGATCATTTCCGGCATCGAGGAGGCGCGCCTCATCTATCTGGGCGTGGCCAACACCGTGCCGAGCGAGCCCGGTCGGCGCCTGGTCGTGGACATCGGCGGCGGCAGTACCGAGCTCATCATCGGCGAGCAGTTCAACGCGCTGAAGCTCGAAAGCCTGCACATGGGCTGCGTGAGCATGAGCCTCGAGCACTTCGGCGACGGCAAGATTTCGGAGAAGCGCTTCCGCCGTGCGCGGGTCGCGGCGCGGCTGCAGGTCGAGCCGATCCAGGCAGCGTTCCGTTCCCAGGGCTGGGAACGCGCCATCGGCAGCTCCGGCACGATCCGCGTCATCGATGACCTGGTGCGGCACTTCGATTCCACCGCGACGGCCGTGACGGCACCGGGGCTGGAGCGCCTGATCCACGAGACCATCGAGTCCGGCCACGTTTCGCAAATCCGCCTGCCGGAGGTCACGGCCGAGCGTGCGCCGGTTTTTCCGGGTGGCCTCGCAATCCTCGCCGAGCTGTTCGACGCGCTCGGCATCGCACAGATGCGCGTGGCCGAGGGGGCGCTGCGCGAAGGCCTCCTGTACGACATGGTCGGCCGTTTTCGCAACGAGGACGCGCGCGAGCGCACCGTGCGCGCCATGCAGCAGCGCTATCACGTCGATCAGGAACAGGCGCAGCGGGTCGAGGCGACGGCGTTGTCGGTGCTGCGCCAGGTCGCGGCCGCCTGGAACCTGACCGAGCCGGAAGCCGAGACGCTGGTGGGCTGGTCCGCGCGCCTGCACGAGATGGGTCTCGACGTGTCGCACTCGCAATACCAGAAGCACGGGGCATATCTGCTCGAGCACGCCGACATGCCGGGCTTTCCGCGCGAAGAGCAGCGCCTGCTCGCGTACCTGGTGGGGCGCCACCGACGCAAGATTCCGCTCGCCGGCAGCGCCGACCTGATTCCGCCCTGGGACCGCAAGGCCGAGTACCTGATGCTGGTGATGCGTCTCGCGGTGCTCCTGCATCGCGGCCGCAGCTCGGCGCAGCTCCCGGAGATCCGGGTGACGCCGCGCGGCCGTGCACTCACCGTGGAATTTCCGCGCGGCTGGCTCAAGGACCACGCGCTGACCGTCGCGGACCTGGCGCAGGAAGTCGACTACTGGAAGGCAGCCGGCCTGCGGCTGCGAGTCTTCGACCACATCCAGAGCTAGGGCTTTACTATCCGATCTGTCCAGGAGCCGCGTACGCAGCCAGCAGCTGCTGTTGCGCCGAGACGGGCTGCGCATCCTGCGCGCGCGAGGCGCGCTCATACGTTCCGTCCGGCCGCAGGATCCACGCCTGAGTGTTGTCGGCGAGGTAGATCTCCAGGTCGCGCAGGATGCGCTCGCGCTGCTTGCGGCGCTCGATCGGGAACGCCACCTCGACGCGCCGGAAGAAGTTGCGCTCCATCCAGTCGGCGCTCGCGCAGTACATTTCCTCGGCGCCGTCGTTGTGGAAGTAGTACACGCGCGAGTGCTCGAGGAAGCGGCCGATGATCGAGCGCACGCGGATGTTGTCCGAGACAAAGGCGATGCCGGGTCGCAGTGTGCAGATGCCACGCACCACCAGATCGATCTGCACGCCGGCGACCGACGCCTCGTAGAGCGCCTGGATGATCTGGGGTTCGATCAGCGCGTTCATCTTGGCGATGATGCGCGCCGGGCGGCCGGCGCGCGCGATCGCGGTCTCGCGCGCTATCTTCTCGACGAGCGTGGCGTGCAGCGCGAAGGGCGACTGCAGCAGCTTGCGTAGCCGCGGCACGCGCGTGAGGCTGGTGAGCTGCAGGAACAGCTCGTGCAGATCCTCGCCGATCGCTTCGTCGCAGGTGAACAGACCGTAGTCGGTGTAGGCGCGCGCGGTCTTGAGGTGGTAGTTGCCGGTGCCGACGTGGCAGTAGCGGCGCAATGCGCCGCCCTCGCGCCGCACGACCATGATCAATTTGGCGTGCGTCTTGTAGCCGACGACCCCGTACATGACGTGCGCACCGGCTTCCTGCAGGCGCGTCGCCAGGCCGATGTTCGCCGCTTCGTCGAAGCGCGCGCGCAGCTCGATGATGGCGGTGACGTCCTTGCCGGCCTGCGCGGCGTCCACCAGCGCATCGACGATCTGCGAGTCGGCGCCGGCGCGATACAGCGTCTGCTTGATCGCCAGCACGTCGGGATCGGCTGCCGCCTGGCGCACGAAGTCCGTCACGGGCGCGAATGCCTGGTACGGGTGGTGCAGCAGCAGATCGTTCTGGCGGATGGCCGCGAAGACGTCGCTGACGCCCTGCAGGCGCGGCGGGATGCCGGCGGTGAAGGCCGGGTACTTGAGGTCGTGCCGGTCGACGAGATCGTAAATGCCCATCAGGCGATTGAGGTTCACCGGGCCGTCGACGCGATACAGGTCCTGCGCCCCGAGCGCGAAGTGATTCAGCAGGAAGGTCGTGATCTCCGCGGGGCAGTCGTGCGCGGTTTCGAGCCGTACCGCCTCGCCGTAGCGGCGCTGCGCGAGCTCGCCTTCGACGGCGCGCAGCAGGTCGTCGACTTCTTCCTCGTCGACGAACAGGTCGCTGTTGCGCGTCACGCGGAACTGATAGCAGCCGAGCGCCTCCATGCCGGGGAACAGGCGCGCGACGAAAGCTTCGACCACGGACGACAGGTAGACGAAATCGCCCTGGCCGCCGTCGACGCCGATGCGGATGATGCGCGGCAGCGAGCGCGGCGCCTGCACGATTGCCTGGCTGGTGTTGCGGCCGAAGGCGTCCTCGCCTTTCACGCGCACGATGAAATTCAGGCTCTTGTTCTGGATGCGCGGGAACGGGCGCGCGGGATCGAGGGCGAGCGGCGTCAGCACCGGCGCCACTTCCTTGTCGAAGTAGGTCTCCAGCCAGGTCGCCTGTGCCGGTGACCAGCCGTCCGGCTCGACGATGTGGATGCCGGCGGCTTTCATCGCGGGTGTCAGCACATCGTTGAGCAGGCGGTACTGCTCGCACACCAGCGCGGTGGCACGCTCGTGAATGGCGCTCAGCTGCTCGGTGAGCGTGAGCGGATCGGGCCCGGCCTGCGGCGAGCCGAGCTCGAGACGCTGCTTGAGGCTCGACACCCGGATCTCGAAGAACTCGTCGAGGTTGCTGCACGAGATGCCGAGAAAGCGCACGCGCTCGAGCAGCGGCAGCGACTGATCCTTCGCCTGCTCCAGTACGCGCTGGTTGAACTCGAGGAAGCTCAGCTCGCGGTTGAGATAGAACTGAGGCGACTTGAGGTTGGGGGCGTCCATCGGCGGGCAGGCTTTCCGGAACGGACGAGCATATCAGCAGAAATTACGTTACAGGCGGGTTACAGCCTCAACGCCGCAGGCCGGCTGCATGCACGGAGCCGAGAACCACTGCGTGGCGGGCACCGGTGACACTGGGAATGTTTCCAGCCAGCCCGGACAGCGTGCGGAAGGCCAGCCAGGCGAAGCCTGCTGCTTCGACGAAGTCCCCGTCGATGCCGAAACGCCCGCTGGGTTCGATGGCGACGTTGCCGAAATGCGTCGCGAGCCGCCGCAGCAGGTCACGGTTGTGCGCTCCCCCGCCGCACACCATGAGCCGCGCCGGCGCACCGGCCAGGCGCAGGCCCGCGGCGATGCTCGCGGCGGACAACTCGCACAACGTCGCCTGCACGTCCTGCGGCGCGACCTGCGCACCGAGCTGCCGCAGCGCACCGTCCAGCCAGGCGAGATTGAACAGCTCGCGGCCGGTGCTCTTGGGCGGACGACGTGCGAAGTACGGGTCGGCGAGCAGGCGCTCGAGCAGCGGCGCGTGCACGCGCCCGCCGGCGGACCATTGGCCGTCGCGGTCGTACTTCTCGCTGCGATGTCGTTCGATCCAACCGTCGAGCAGGCAACTCGCCGGCCCCGTGTCGAAGCCGTACGTGCTGCCGTCCGTCGCCAGCCATGTCACGTTGGCGATGCCGCCGAGGTTCAGCACGGCGCGATCCTCGTCGGCGCTGCCCAGGACCGCGCGATGAAACGCGCACATCAGCGGCGCGCCTTCGCCGCCGGCCGCGACGTCGCGCCGGCGAAAGTCCGCCACGACGGCGATGCCCGTGCGCTCGGCGATGACGTTGGGATCCGCGATCTGCCAAGTGAACGGGAAGTCGCCTTCCGGCTGATGTCGCAACGTCTGCCCGTGACTGCCGATCGCGGTCACGTCGCCTGCGACGACTCCAGCTTTGGCAAGCAGATCGAGCGATGCCTGGGCGAATACCTCGCCGAGAGCCGTATCGAGGCGCCCGATGCGATCGAGCGTGCAATCGTCGGGGCGCGAGATCAGCGCGAACAGGTCCTCGCGCAGGCGCGTTTCGTAGGGGAAGGAATGCGCCAGGCGGACGCGACACGACGCGGCAGCGAAATCGACGAGCGCCGCGTCGATGGCGTCCATGCTCGTGCCGGAGATGAGGCCGAGGAAAAGTGCCACGAGCGCGTGTTCCGGGCGCGGGCCGTCAGCGCTGCGCCGGGTGATCGGCGAGCAGCGTGCGGCTCTTGGTCAGCTCGATCTCGGCGACCAGCGGGGCGGCGTGCAACGCAAAAGCTTCGCGAAGCCCGGGCGCGATCGGTTTCGCCGCGGGCAGCGACACGGTCTGCGGATTGCGGTGCACCCCGTTCAGGCGATACTCGTAGTGCAGATGCGGTCCGCTTGCGAGGCCCGACTTGCCCACATAGCCGATCACGTCACCCTGCTTCACGCGGTGCCCGGCGACCGCACTGCGCGCGAAGCGCGACATGTGTCCGTACAGCGTGGAGATGCTGCCGCCGTGTTCGATGACGATGGCGCGGCCGTAGCCACCCCGCGTGCCGCGAAAGTGGATGCGACCCTCGCCCGCCGCGCGAATCGGAGTCCCCGTGGGCGCCGCGTAGTCGACGCCGTTGTGTGCGCGGATGCGATTGAGGATGGGGTGGCGGCGGCGCGGATTGAAGCGCGAGCTCACGCGCGTGAAGTCCACCGGCGCGCGCAGGAAGGCGCGATGCACGCTGCGCCCCTCGGGGGTGAAGTACTCAGCGCGACCATCGGGCATCACGTAGCGCACCGCGCGATACACCCGCCCGTCATTGACGAACTCGGCGGCGAGCACCGGGCCGTCGCGCACGTAGCTGCCGTCCTGCGAGATCTTCTCGTACACGGCCGTGAACTCGTCGCCCTCGCGGATATCGAGCACGAAATCGACGTCCCAGCCGAAGATGTTGGCCACGGCGAGCGCGGTCTGATCCGAGACGCCGCTCGCCGTCGCGCTCTCGAACAGCGAGGTGGCGATGCGGACGCGCGTGCGCACCACCTCCACCTCGACCGGATTCTCGATGATCTGCGCCAGGAAGCCGCCGGTGGCACGCTGCACGGACAGCGTCTGCGATTCGTTGAGCTGACGCACCAGGCCCTCGAGCGCGCCGCCGCGGTGCGTGACAGTGATCTCGTCGCCGGGCCGCAGCGCGTCGAGCGTCTGGCGGATGCCGGGCAGCTCGCGGACGCGGGCCAGGTCGGCGACGTCGATGTCGAGGCGGCGGAAGATGCGATCGAGCGTGTCGTTGCGCCGCACGACGATCTCGATGCTGTCGAAACCGAATCCCGCCGTCGCGGGCAGCTCGGTCATCGTGATCTGGCCCGCCTGGTGCGACGGCTCTGGGAGCGCGAGGACCAGTGGCGTCGGCGCCGGCATCGCCGGCTCATTGAGGGAGAGCAGCGTGCCCGGCGAGAGACCGGAACGCCACAGCAGCGCGGCGGCGCTGGCGAGCACCGCGGCGCCGAGCAGCCACGGCGACCAGCGGATCAAACGCGCGACACTGTCGGAACGGCGCCGGCGATGAGCCGACATGTACGTCGACCCATAGTCGATGCGAATTCCGGGAGAGCGCTGCGTCACTGCAGATACCTGGCGCCGAATGCCTGATCGAAAACAGATGACAAAACAGTCGGTTAGACTGTTGATCGGGAAGCGTATAGATGCGCCACACGCCGGTCAACGGCGAATTTCGCGTGGCGTGAGCTGCTGACGCTTTCGGCGTGCCGCCGGGCGCGCCGGAAAGTCGGCGCGCGTCACAGTTTGCGCGCGGCCCGCGCTGCTCTACAGTGCGGCGCCATTCGCGCGGGAAAAAAATGCCCGCGCGTGCCAGGAACGACTCTTGAAGCAGAGGTAGGAATGGCGTCCGCCGACATGAGACGCGCCGAGGAGCAGCTCGCGGAGCTGCGCCGCGGCGCCGACGAGGTGCTGCTCGAGGCCGATCTCGTGCGCAAGATCGCGCGAGGTAAGCCGCTCCTCGTGAAGGCAGGGTTCGATCCCACCGCGCCGGACCTGCATCTCGGCCACACCGTGCTCATCAACAAGATGCGCCAGTTCCAGGATCTGGGCCACGACGTCGTCTTCCTGATCGGCGACTTCACCGGGCTGATCGGCGATCCGAGCGGGCGCAACGCCACGCGTCCGAGACTCACGCCCGATGACGTGCAGGCGAACGCGCGCACCTACCAGGAGCAGATCTACAAGATCCTCGATCCTGCACGCACGCGCATCGACTTCAACTCGCGCTGGCTCAGCGGCATGCCGCTGCCGCGCTTCGTGGAGATCGCGGCCAAGTACACGGTGGCGCGGATGCTGGAGCGCGACGACTTCGCCAAACGCTTCAAGGGCGGGCAGCCGATCTCGGTGCACGAATTCTTCTATCCGCTCGCACAGGGCTACGATTCGGTCGAGCTGCGCGCGGACGTGGAGCTCGGCGGCACCGATCAGAAGTTCAACCTGCTGGTGGGTCGTCATCTGCAGGAGGCGCACGGTCAGGAGCCGCAGGTCGTCCTCACCATGCCGCTGCTCGAGGGCCTCGACGGCGTGCAGAAGATGTCGAAGTCTCTCGGCAACTACATCGGCATCACCGAGCCCGGCGCCGGCATGTACGGCAAGCTGATGTCGATTTCGGACGACCTGATGTGGCGCTACTACGAACTGCTGAGTTTCCGCTCCGTGCGCGAGATCGCGACGCTGCGTGAGCAAGTGGACGGTGGACGCAACCCGCGCGACGTCAAGTTCGAGCTCGCGCGCGAGATCGTGGGGCGCTTTCACGGCGCGCAGGCGGCAGAGCAGGCGCATGCGCAGTTCGTGGCGCGCTTTCAGCGCAACGAGCTGCCCGAGGATCTGCCGGTGATCGATCTGCCCGCGACAGCCGAGCGCGTAAAGCTGGCAAACGTGCTCAAGGATGCGGGCCTGGCGCCCAGCACGTCCGCCGCGTATCGCCACATAGAAGAGGGAGCGGTGAGAATCGACGGCGCGCGGGTAGAACAAAGAGACAAGGAGTTGGCAGTAGGGGAGACTGTTCTGCTGCAAGTCGGCAAGCGCAAAGCCGCGCGCGTGCGGCTGACCCGAAAAACGGGTTGACGGCCCCTTTGCCGTGGCTATACTGCGCGCCCTTCGACGTGTGGGCGGGTCAACCCTTCCGGGGCACCTGACAGGTTCTTGTGCGCGGATTGACGCAGCGCAAGAGTCCTGTATACTCCCGCGTCCCCCGGGGCCGACAGCTGCCCAGGGTTTGCTCTTTAAAAATCAACAGGTAATTTGTGTGGGGACTCGTGTCGAGCGCCTTTGACGCAGACCCGAGTGACCAAAGTCCAGCAACAGTAATGAGCTAGATTTTGGATTGCACTCATCGATGAATAGTCTCAAAGCTATTAATTGAAGAGTTTGATCCTGGCTCAGATTGAACGCTGGCGGCGTGCCTAACACATGCAAGTCGAGCGGTAACAGGCGTAGCAATACGTGCTGACGAGCGGCGGACGGGTGAGTAATGCTTG
>Ga0187892_10000734_pt1 | contig 82423 bp, 89 predicted proteins | sample MA1701073metaG_FD_139345 | JGI IMG/M metagenome (GOLD analysis project Ga0187892, IMG submission 139345) | Bio-ooze microbial communities from a basaltic lava cave in the Kipuka Kanohina Cave System on the Island of Hawaii, USA - MA170107-3 metaG ... | reverse complement strand
GCAGGCGAGGGGGAGGGGAAAGGGGTGGGGGTTCCGGGCCGGGCGGACGCCGCCGGATTCCAATCGTGCGCCCGCCGAACACCGGGGAAGACCCCCATCCCCGACCCTTCCCCCTACTCCTCGGGGACTCGGAGCATGGGGAAGGGGGATTCCTGTGGCGTTTCCAATCCTGCCGGAGACCCCCATCCCCAACCCTTCCCCTACTCCTCGCAGACTCGGAGCATGGGGAAGGGGGATTCCTGTGGCGTTTCCAATCCTGCCGGAGACCCCCATCCCCGACCCTTCCCCCTACTCCTCGCAGACTCGGAGCATGGGGAAGGGGGTTTCTTGCCTCGCTACACTATTGAAGCCAACCCTTCCCCTACTCCTCGCAGACTCGGGCCATCGGCAAGGGGTTTCAGCACATCTGATACTCGGGCATGCTGAACACCAGTTTGGCTAGGGCTCGGATCGTCTGAGGAGCGGTGCGTTGCTGCTCGATCGAGGCGACGCCGCCCGCGCGGTCCAGCGCCTGGATCAAAAGCGCTCGTCTTTCCGGGATGTTCGGCGCATCCAGTACCGATAGCAGCGCGTCCACGGCCTGGCCCGAGTCTTCCGGCTTAGCGGCGATGATCCGATCCCGCAGGACGTTGACTGCCGCGCCGCCGCGGCCCTGGCCGGTGAGCACGTCGGCGAACCGCATGCGATCCATCATCATCGCCGGCGCGACCCACGCCTCGCCCCAGTCCCATCCGGCGACGTCCGGCGGATACAGCAGCCGCATGCCTTGGCGCCGCATGACCCCGGCCACCAGATTCGCCACTTGAGCCAATTGACCCTGAATCGGCTCCGTAGGCGGCACGCCCGGCTTCCGCTGGGCCATGACGAGCTCCGGAATGCCAAGCTGGCGAACGGAAGCGACGACGAAGTCCATCGGGCTCTTCACCTGCCGGCGAACGCACTTGTCGCTCCAGAACTCCTTGGACGTGGCGATCGCGTATAGCACGGGCTTGATTTCGTACCCTTTGTCCACGAAGACCTTCGCGAGGCGCTCCACGACTTTCGGTTCCGGGTTCGGGTAGGCGAAGAACGACCACAGCTTGCCGGTCACGTACTTCGCGGTCGCAGGGCGGCTGACGATGTGGTCGAGCGCGGAGTTCGTGTCGAAGGAGGCGGTCCTGCCGAGGATGGTCTTTGGGCCGTCGTCGTGCAGCTCTTCCGAGTACGACGAGGCCACGACCGGGCGGTCCATCTCCATGCACTCGACGATCTGGCGCCGAGTTTCCATCTCGCGGCCGCCCCGAATGACCGGGCGCAGTCCCCATCCGGTGAATGCGCGAGCGAGCTCCCGGATGTCCTTCTCCGTGTAGTTGCCGATGCCGAGCGTGAAAAGCTCGAGCACCTCGCGCGCGTAGTTTTCGTTCGGCTTGCCCTTGATGCTCACGTCGCCGTCCAGCCATCGGAGCATTGCCGGGTCCTTCGTGACGGCGCCGAGAAGCGTTCGGAAGTTGCCGTTCGCGTGCTTGCGCAGCATGTCCACGTAGCGAACGAGCATCGGGCCGTTCTCGACCTTGCTTCCGCTCACAGCGAAGTGGTCGTGCCAGAAAACGGCCAGCTTCTCTTGAAGCGGGCGCTTCGTGAGCGCAAGCCGCAGTGCCCAGTAGTTCGTGATGTTGTATGCCTGCAGGTCGAGCTTGTTCTCGGGCCGGAACATGAACTCCCACGGGCTGACGGGAAACTCCTCGTCCACGCCCTCGTAGTTCAGGAGCCGGTCGATGGTTCCGTGCATGCCCTTCTTCTCGGCCTGCTCCATCTCGGCCGGGCTTGCGCCAAGCCCAAAACGGCGCAGCAGGTGCGCCAGCTTTTCGCGTTCCGTCATCGCGTTCCCTCCGGAGGATTCGATTACAGGATACAGGAGGAGACGACGGTTTGAGCAAAAAGTTGGGCGGGGAGAGGGTGATTGGGGGCGGGCGGCCCGTGGTTCGTGGTTCGTGGTTCATGATCAATGACTTGCCGTCTGGGATTTGCGATCTGAGATTTGTAATTTGTTACGAGTGATGGGCGGCCGGAGAGGAAGGGTGGGACGCGGAGAACGCCGGATGGCGGCGGCATTACCTTAATCCTGAATCGTCGGAATTCGGGAACCGGAGAGCACGGTCCCGTTGTAACGTCCTTTTAGGGTACGCATCTCGCAAGGAGGAATCGAGGGATGAAATCTCGGTCGTTATTCGTCGCGGCCCTTGCCGCGGCATGTCTTGGCATCGGCGGCGGGGTCGCTCAGTCGGGCGCAAAGTCCGACACGAAGCCCAGCTCGCCGCGCGGCCAGGACGCTCAGGTCATGAACAAGCGCATCTCGAAGCGCTTCTCGAACGTGAACCTTTCCGAAGTGCTTGCCTGGCTCAGCCTCGAGCAGCTGAGCTTCGTGGCGGACCTCGGCGCCTTTCCGGACAAAAAGGTCACTCTCAACTTCGTGAACCAGCCGCTGAAGCGCGTCTTGGACGCCATCGCGGAGGCGTTCGGCGGAACTTGGGATAAGAACGGAGACATCTACACGCTCAAGCCCAAGAGCGGCGCCCGGTTCGGGGTCACGATTGCGCCGCCGACTCGGAACCTGACTTTTAATGCGCCTCTGGTCGCCCAGCCGAAGGCAATCACGGCAGAAATCGCCCCGGTGACTTCGCCCGCGTTTACTTTCAACCGCATGCTGGGGGCAGAGTTGACGCAGCAGAAGCTCTCCCCGGAAGAGCGAGAGAAGCTGCAGAAGGAGCTCGCCGAGGTCAAAGAGGACCTGAAGAAGGCTCTCAGCGAGCTCAAGAAGCGCAAATCGGAATCGAAGTCGCTCGACGACAAGGAGCTTCAAGAGCTGATCCGCGAGCTGAACGAGATCGTCGGCAAGCACGTGAGCAAAGTCATTGAGCTCGCGCCCAAGATGTCACCCGAAGGCAAATTCGAGTACCAGTTCGCCATCCCGAAAGTGGACAAAGAGAAGCTCGCCAAGGAGATGGAGCTCCACTCGAAGGCGATGGAGAAGATAAAGGACTTCAAAGTGTGGACCGGGCCGGACGTCAAGGTCTTCACGGAGAAGGAGCTCAAGGAGCTGAAGGACAAGAGGCTGGAGGGCCTCGAAAAGTTCCAGGACAGGAAGGTCTGGACGGACGAGCGCATGAAGGGGCTTATGGAGAAGGAGCTCAAGGACTTCGAGCGGTTCAAGACGCTTCCGGAAGGGAAGGCCTTGATGGAGAAGGAGTTCGTCAAGCGCTTCGAGGACATGAAGGTGCTTGAGGGCTTCAAGGGCGAGAACCTGCTTCGTCTGCACAGCCCGATGAAGCTGGGAGACCTGCTCAAGAGCCTTACGGACGAGCAGCGGGCGAAGATAAAGAAGCAGGGGTACTTGACTCCCGCGGACCTGAACGATAAGCAGAAGGCCATGCTCGGCAAAATGCCGGAAGGCAAGTGGGAGATCACCTATATCGAGAACGATCAGAAGGTGAGCGTCCGAAGTGGCAAGTAGCCGCCGCTCGCGTTCGAAACTCTTGGTGTGGACGCCTCCGCCCTGTTGACGGGCGGAGGCGTCTTGCGCTTTTTGTCCGAGCCTTCCACACAGGGCGATCCGAGCATCCCGGATCGCCGCCGATCAAAACAGATGGTCGGGGCGGCCGGATTCGAACCGGCGGCCTACTGCTCCCAAAGCAGTCGAAAAGCACCCTCGACGTAGACGCACACCTTCCACCGGCGTCCACCGGTTTCCACCGAACGCAACCGAATAAGGTCCCCCGTAAGGTCCCCAGATCAGAGCCTGGCCGCGCGCCGGCAAGCCATCCTTCCCGATCCGTGTCGCCACGCACGCGCCGTTACCGATGGCTCGGCCAGATCCCTACAACCGAATCCGAGCGCTCCCGTCGTCCGAAACGAACCCGTAGCTCGTCGCCTCCGGCCGGAAGTCCGCCGCAGCGTACACGTCCGCCTCCTCAACCCCGTAACCCGCCAACACCGTCAGCGTCGAGCTCACCGCCGACCAACGCTCCTCGTGGCTCGTCAAACCCGAGAGCGCCGGCGTCGTTCCCGTCTCCGTCACCACGATCGGCCGGCTTCCGGCAAGCACACGCACCGGTCCCGGCCGACGCGAAGTGCCCAGCAGCTTCTCGCACCAATCCCGCATCGCCCCCTTCATGTTCCTGCCGAGGTCCCGCGCCGTGTACCCGTGAGCCGCGATCGCCGAGCAGTATGGGAAACTCGTCTTCTGCGCGATCGAGGACGCCTGGCGAAACTGCGCCGAGTTCTCTTCCCCCTCGCTCGCCATCCCCCACCTGCCCGTCACCGCCGGCGAAATCAACGGAATCCCGAACGGCATCGCCGCCGCCAGCTTGGCCAGGAACTCTACGTACCCCGCCTGCTGGACCGCCTCGTTCGGCTCGTTGTCCAACTGCACCGAGGCCACCTTGCAGCGCTCGAGGCAATACTGCACCGCGGACCGCGCACCCTCGATCGCCGCCGCAGCCTCTTCCGGAACTTTGCGCTCCCAGTTGAACAACAGGCGCATCCGCCGGCGATGAAGCGCGCACCATTCCGCCCAGTCCCGCAAGTGCTGCCGGTAGCCCGTCAGCCACATCCGCATGACTGCGTCCACCCGCACCACCTCGAAACGCTTCGCCCTGCACAGAGCGGAAGTCGTGGCCCCCGTCGCCAGCTTGGCCTCCCCGTGAACGTTGATCCCCCTCACCATCGTCGCAACACGCCGCTCCATGAGCCGCCCGAATAAGGCTCGAATCCGAAATAGTCCGGCTCGCTGATCGAGCTCCCCAAACGGATCTCGCTCCCCAGCAAGCCCCACTCCACCACTCGGCTCTGCGAGTCCCGCAGCTCCCAGCGGTACGTCCACCCGTACCACCACCAGGGCGAAGAGCTGATCTCCCATCCCACGAGAGTCAGACCCTCCCACTCCGGAGCGTCCTCGATCGACACGCCGCCCGCGAAAGTGTGCGAGAACCGGTCCACCGTGATCCACAACAGCCCACCCGCCGGCCGCTCCGGATCGTTGCTCCAAAGCTCCGCCACATACGACTGCCCGACGGCCGACGCAGCCGCCCACGCGACGCAAAGCGCCGCCAACATGCGCTTCATAAGGGAACCTCCCGAACGCGCCTAAGCGGCGCGCTCACTCGCCGACACGCCTACTTCTTGTCCTTCAGGGCACCCTGGCCGGCCTGCGTCGCCCAGGGCCCAAAGAGAATCGCCCTTACCTGCTCGCCAAGATCGTCGATCACGAATCGGAAATCCTCTTCCGACTTCGTCCGCTGATTCGCCACACCGCCAGCCAGCACGGCTGCCACGCCCTCGGTGGTCTTCTTCACCTGGGAGCCGCCGAACGGCAGCACCAACTCGTAAACCACATTCCCGTACTTGCCGCTTGCGGCTGAACGAATCGGCGAAGCGATCGATAGCCCCGCCGGATACCGCCCGACCTCGGTCTCCCCGAAAAACCGCTTCTTTTGGACGTCTGTTAAGCCGAACGCCCCGACTGCGGCGCCCGATGCTGGCAACGCGGAGGCAGCCTCCCCGGCCACCCGCGCGAGAGCCTCCCGAATCTTGTCGGGGACCTCCTCGTCTCCGCTTGAAATCTCGGCCACGTCGATCCCAAGTCGGATTGGATCCGGCAGCGGTGTTCGCCCCATCGTCCACTCGTATAGCGAGTTCATCGCGTAGAGCGCGCCCATCAGCTTCGCGCCTTTCCAAGCCTTCTGGCCGCGCGACATCCCCTTTCCGAAGTCATGCGCCAGGTACTGAACGAAGTTCCCGACTTCGAGCTGGAACTGAAGCAGCGCCTGCTCGCTCACGCCACGGTACGCGCTTGGCTTCTCTCCGAACGCCCGGCCCGCTACGATTCGCTCCGTCCACCGGTCGGCGAATGAAACGGCCGCCTCGCCAGCCAGGCCCTGATCCAAACCCTTCCGGTACACGCCGCGCCATACGGCCTGAGTGACGGTCTGCTCCACCGCCTCCATCGGCCAGGCCGCGAGCTTCCCCCCCTTTTGCGTCCTCGTCGGAGCCACAGTCCGAATGTCCGCGTACCGGCGTCGAAGGAAAGGCGAGGCTTCTGTTGCGTTGCGCGCCTTGCCCAGCGCGGCCGCCGCTTCCTCGTAGAACCCACGCGCTATCCGGAACAGGCCGGCCTCCGCGATTCCTGGCGCCAACTGAGCCGTCTGCATCAGGGTCGTCGCCACGTTCCCCACGATCCGGTTCGCGCCTTCTCTGCGCGTCAGCCAGCCGATCCCGCGCAGGACAGTGTCGCCAAATCCTTCTCCGGCGATCTTCAGCACCGCCGTATCGATCGCCGAGCGCTTCGACCCGGCCAACACGTCCGCGTGCGTGTCAAGGGTCCGCGCGAAGCCCTCGAGAGAGTCTTTCATCTCCGACCTGCGAATGAGGTCCGCCAGCGACCGCCGTCGCATGATCGCCTCGGTCATGTGCACCTCGTACATGGCCTTCTGCACGTACTTCTCGAACGCGCGCGCCGCGTCCCGAAGGTACGGCCCCTCTTCCCCTTCCCGCCTCTTTTCGTACCAAGGCTTCTGACGGCTCGGCCGAGCCTCGTCCGGCACGACCGATACGCCTTGAGACTTGCGCGATGTCGTAGGCGATGGAGTTCCCTCCCTCAGTACCTCTCCGGCCGCTCCGCCAGTCTCTGATCCGCCCTCCGCGCGCAGGCGGTCCCAGAGGGAAGCCTCCTGCCGGATGTGCGTGAAGTAGTTTTCGTGATAACGCACCTCCGGAACCCCGAGCTTCCTCCTCTCCGCGTTGATCCGCTTGAAGAGGAACTCGAACTGATCGCGGTACCACTGGGACTCAGCCACAATCTTCTGCCAGTCCTTCGGGCGAGCCTTTTTGAGCACAGCCACCCCGAGCGCTTGCAGTTCAGCGAACGAGATCGTCCGCAACACCTTTCGCCAGTCCGTCCGGTGCCGGCTCTTGATCACCTCGCGGCCGAGCTTGCCCTCCGCCTGATCCATGATCAGCCTCGAAGCCTCACGATCCCGAACGGAGAGAGGCACCTCCTTGCGCATGCGCGCAAGCCATCCGACCGTCTCGTCGATCGCCGCCGTCGAGCGCTTTTCGCGATCCTCGATGAGCCAGCGATAAGTGTCCGAAGTGGACGGATCACTCCTCACAGAGTCGAAATCGAACGGATCGTCTCCCCCAGCGGCGCGCGCAGCCCTCGGCGGCTGCTCCCTCCCTAAAGTACGCTCCACCAACCGAGCTTCCGTCCAGAACCCCCTCAGCGCCGTCGCGTCCGACGCCTGCTCCAATTCCCGCTGCACCTGCAGCGGAACCGTCACACCGCTCGGCGGCACGTGGGGGATCGACTCCCCCGCTTTGTCCAGGCGGCTCGCAATCGGGGCCCCGTAGTCTTCCATCGCAGCCGCGAACACCCGTTGCATGCGCTCGCGAGGAAGCTTTGGGAACTCGCTCTTCAACACCGACCGCACTTCTGGAAACCGCGAGCCTTCCCCGATCAGTTCGGCCGCGCGCTGCCTGCCCAGTAGCTCGCTGGCCCGTGCCAGCACCTTCCCGATGTCGGAGGCCTTGAGGCCAGTCTCGGCTCGAAGGGCCTCTCGCGCTTTTGCCACGTCCTTGCCCCTCTTCAACAGCCAGTCGGCGGCGATGAGGGCATAATCCTCGAGGTCCTCGGCGCGCATCTTAACGTCCTTGGCGCCGATGTTGACGGCGCCCGCCTTTTTGCTTCCAAGACCCCCTGACTTTGCTCGCTCCGCAGCACGTGCGCGGATCCGCTCGCGAGCCTTGTCCGCCGCCTGGCTCAACTGCGTCCCCGGCGCCTCGGCGGGCACAGAAGGTCTTGCGCTGCCGCCCTGCCCCTCGAATGCGGGAACATCCGCCGCTCGCCCGCCATGCTCCTTGCGCCAAAGCGCGCGTAGCTTTCCGGCGTCGCCGCCCGCCCGATCGTACAGGGATTTCGCTCGCTCGAAGGTCTCAGGCGAGCGGGCCATCCCCGCCTTCACGTACGACTCGTACACCTGGCGCAACAGATCGCGGTCGCGGTCCCCGATCTCCGCCGCTTGGGAACCTGCGGGCCGGGCGGAAGAGCGCGGCTGAAACGCCTTGGGCGTCGGGACCTCCTTCGCGGAGGAACGAGCGGCCGCAGAGGCAGGCTTGAACTCCCCCAAAAGGTTCCTGGCCTCTTCCCGCAATTCGCTCTCGATCGCCGAATCCGGCGTGCCCGCCTCCAGCGACCGCCTCAGCCGCGCCCTGACCTGGCGCAGCCTCGTCAGCGTTTTGCCCTTCACCGCACGCGTGTCGATCAGCTCCGTGAGATCTGACACCTCCGCCTCCGTCGCCTGCCGCCAGTTCCTGCGCACATGCCCCGCGAGCGTATCCTCCACCGTCGTCGTCGTCTTCCGAGACCGGGACGCCCTTGCGATGCCCGTTTCCGCTGCCTGCGATTCCGCTTTCAGCGCAGACTGAACCCACTTCTTCTCGCCCGCGCCGTATTCCCCGAACGCTTCCGCGATCCGCTGACGGGACACGCCCTTCTTCTCCGCCTCCCGAACCGCGCGCACCAGGGCCGCAGCGTTCTTGCCGGCCACCGCGTCCGTGAGGCGGTCCACGAGCCCGCTGCCCAGCCTGCCCGCAAAACGCAGCAAACCGCTCCCCAGCCGCAGCACGATCGGATTCTCGGGCGCCGGCAAGAACAGAGCCTCCGGGCCGAAAAGCTGCGTGATCGCCGCGCCCTGCTCCATGAGGCGCTCCGAGTCCCCGCGCCGCAGGGACACCTTCGTCAGCGCCGAGTGCTCCGACTTCGAAAGCCGCACGCCGCTGTCCAGTATCCGCCTGGCGACCATTTCGTCCGTCAAATCGCCAACCATCGGCTGCGCCGCCGCCCCTAAAGGATCCCACCAGCTGGTCTGCGTGCCCACGATCCCGCCCGCGCCCTTTTGCCTCAATGAGTCCGCGAGCCTGCGCAACCGAGGGTGCCGGTCTAGCGCGCTCTCCAGCAACCCCTCTTCCGCCGCATCTGCCGCCATGCGCAGGTCCCCCATCCCCAACGCCATCTGTCGCCCGGCGGCCAAGCGAGAGCGCTCCTCCCACTCTGCCCGCATCGCCGAGAACACCGCGTCCATCTCCGCTTCCGTCGGCTCGCCCGGAAAACGCACGATCTCCACCGCGCCCGTGTAGGGGTTCCGGACTTTCTCGCGCCGCCCAGCAGGCCCTGCCGCCGCGCGCCCCGCTGGAAGCAGCGTCGAGCCCACCACCTAGCGGTACCCCCACTCGCCCGTCTTGGGATCCCGCCGGTATTTGCTCGCCTTCGAACCGGCCTTCTGAGAGCCCGCGCGCCCGGCGCCTTGCCGACGAGGGCCGCCTATCGGCCCCTCCAGCCGGCCGCTTTGGCCGCCCGCCCCGAGCTGCACCGACGGCTGCGCGACACCTTCCTCTGTGCCTTCCTCGGAGCCGCGCAAGAGGTCCACGGCGTCCGACTCCATCTGCGACCTGATCCGCGCGCTCTCCCCCAGCAGCCTCGACTTGCGCGCCTTTGCCTCTTCGAGCGTCGCCGAGTACGCTTCGATGCGAGCCCGGGCGTCGCGCTCCCGCCGCTCGATGTCCCGTAATCGCTCCTGCGCTCCGGGCTTTAGATTCCCCTTCTTGTCCCGCTCCAGCTTCCCGCGCTCCTCCCCCAGCTTGGCCAGCGTGGACTCCCAACCTTTCCGCTTGTCCCGGATGCTCACGATGTCCCGCGTCGAGGAATTGATCTCCGTGCCCAGCGAGTCCAAGGCGTGCCCGTACGCCCTGGCCAGCCCGTCCCGAGCCGCGTCCGCCATCTGGAAATCCAGCCGCGCAGCCGCGAGGTCCTCCGTTCGACGCCAGTGCTCGATCTGGCCGTAAGAGCGAGCCACCCGCGCAGCCGACTCTTCCGGCAACAGCTTGGTCAGTTCCTCCCTGTACTTCTCGGTCGCCTCCGCAAGCGCCACGCGCGCCTGGCTCTCCTCGGCCTTCTGGGACAGCTCGTTCGCGATCGCCACTGCGTCGCCGGCGGGCAATAGTCCACGCTGCTGCAGCCTGCCCACCGCCGCAAGCCTCGAGCTGAAAGGCGCTCCCAGGGACTCCACGATCCGCTGATCCTCCTCCACGCGGCCCTGCTCGAGCTTGGCTTCCCCAAGTTCCTGCTTCGCCAACTGTAGGCCGTACCAAGCGTTCGGCGAAGTCTCAAGGTCCGTGATCATCGCTTCCGCAAGGCCTACCGCATGCTCCGGGGCGGCCCGCCTCGTCAGCACCAGTATCGACGCCAGCGACGCCGGGCTCAGCTGGCCCTTCCCGTCCAGCTCGAGTATCTTCTTGCCAAAGTCCGCGTCTAAGCGCATCTGGGCGATCGCGGACTTCGAAAGCTGGGCGATCTCCGCCTTCTTCAGGTCCGCCTCGATCCTCGCCGTGACCGCGTCGCGGTCGAGCGCCATCCCGATGAGCTGAGGCGCAACCCGCAGCATTTGGTCCGCGGCGTCCTGCTCGTCCTGCCAACCGCGAAGCGCCTCATCGTCGCGCCGCGCCGCGTCCCGTTCCGCAAGGGCGCCCGGGATCGCGCCTGCACGCGCATGCACGCCGGGAAGCCGCGAGCCGCCCGTCGAAAGCAGCGCGGCGGCCGTCGCCAACGGAGACACGATGCGCTCCGAAGGCGACGGCCGCTTCCTTTTCTTCACGTCGAGCGCGCCCAGGAGTTCCGCCTCCCACTTGCCCGCGTCGATCGAGGAAAGCCGAAACGCTTTCTCTGCACCATCCGGCTGCGAACTGGACGCGCCCGACAGGATGTACGCCCCCGGATACCCTGGATCGGCCGGCAGCCCGGGCACGTCCATGCCCTGCGGCAAGCCCTCGTCCCACGGATAGCGCTCGGGCTCCGCAGCGTCCGCCGGAACCCCTCTTCGCCAAAGGCCCGTGAACGCCTTTGCGAACGCACGCGCCAGCCGAGCCCCGAACCGGCCGTAATCCCTGGCCACTAGGCGCGTCTCCTCCGCCGCAGCCACGGGGGAACGAGCGCCGGGCCGTGCCTCTGAATCGTGTCGATGTACCCGCTCGGGTCCCACTGGGAAGCTAGGCCGTAGTGGAAGGCCGAGCGCTCCGCCGCGCTCTGTGCGGGGCCCTGCAGGCCGGAGATCGCCGCTTGCCCGGGACCCGTGGGGTTGAACAACTGAAACGCCCGGGCGCCGCGATCCGACGCCCTTCCGGTCACCGCGTCACGCCGCTCCTGCTCCGATAGCCGGAGCCCGGTCACGAACGCCGCCCGATCCGAAGCCCGGCGTCCCAGCACGTTCCGAACTGCCATCCCCTCCTCGCTGGAACCCTTCAGACCGCGCGTCAGAGCGCCGGAACGAGCGCCGGAAAGATCCCGCGTCAGAGACTCCCGGGATGCCACGTCGTAGCCACGCGTCGCCTCCTCCGTCTCCCTCGCCGGGTCGTAAAGACGTGCCCTGCGCATCGACTCCCGGGCGTCTTCGCCGATCGGCCCCACCAGGCCGATCGCCTCCGGCGAAATCGCCGACAGGAACGGCCTGATGTTCTCTCGCAAAATCCCCAGTTGCTCCGCCGTGAGCGCCTCGGACTGACGCCCGGCCCGGCGAGCTTCGCGCTCTTGGCGACGCTGCGCCTCCATCCCCTGCGCCATCCCTATCACGCTCAGTGCCGCCGATGCCGCCTGTCCCATCTTTAACCTCCCGAATCCGGCTCCACGCGCATCACGAGCATCGAAGGCGCCGCGCCAAGCCGAAGGAACAGCGAGAACAGCCCCAACGCCTTGGGGTCCTGCGCGTCGATCGTGATGTATAAGCCTCCCGCCGCCGACATGCTCTGAAACTCGCGCAGCAGCCGCCTAAGCGCTCCGGCGCCCCCATCGACCCGCAAGTCGAACGCTGCCGGATCGCCGTCGATCCACCTGAGGTCGGCCCGCGCCAGCTCCCTGCCGGCTTCGTCCAACACCGATATCCGGTCGCCGGCCCTTGCCACGCGCATCACGCAGGCGGCTCCGCAGGCGTCGAGCTCACCGGCTCGCTCGTGCCCAAGTCCGTCACGCCGAGCACCCCATTCGTGGATTTCACGCGGTAGTATTTGCCGTCCGTCGTGTCGAGCAGCACGGGGCCCGCCGAGCTCGACCGAAACACCACGTCCGCGCTCGACTTGAGCTTCCCGTCCCCGCCGTAAACCAGCACGCTCCCCCAAGTGATCGTGCCCGCCGCCGTCACGCTTGCCACCAGGACGGCGCGCTCGTTCGCCTTTAGAGTCCCGATCGTGGCGGCGTTCTCGTCCTTCAGAGTGATCGTGTTCGACGTGCCCGCATGCCAAATCCGTACGACTCCCCCGTAGCTCGCCCTGCCCATCTGCACCGCGATGCTCGCCGCCGGAGTGAGGAATAGGTGCCCGTCGAACCCGTCCGGCACCGTCACGTCCGTGCTCGAGGACTCGACTACGAGCTGCTTGCCCGGAAGGGACAAAGTAGGCTGCACCACGCCGCCGCCCCCGCCGGAGCCTCCCGAGCCAGAACCCCCCGCGAAGCCTCCCGAGTGCGAGCTGTCCAGGAAATCCGAAACCCGCGACACGCATTCGATCAGCGAGTTCACCGCCCCGAAGAGCGTCTCCAGATCCCGGTTCACCTGCGGGCCCGCCTGCCCTGTGGAAATCTGCCTCACCTTCGGCCGCTTGCAAGGAGCGCTCAACCTACTGGTGCCTCGCCTCGGACAGACCGGCCAGGCGGACGCGGCAATCCGTGATCACCGTCCCGCGCCCGAACACCAGCTTCGCTTGGTAGCTCCAGCCTGAATCCTTGATGCTCCCACGCACGTTTCGCTTGCCGGCCCGCTTCGCGTAAGACTGAGAGCGGCGCGTCGTGATGTGCTCGATCCGCGGATATCGAATGCTTCCGTCCTCCGCCAGCGTCTCCTGCGTTCTCCCCCAAAACACGTTCTGAACGCTCACTCGAGGCAGCAGGTATTCCCGGCTCAGCACAAAGCCTTCCACTTCCTCCCCGTTCGTGCCGCTGGTGCCGCCGTCCGTTTCGAAGGAATCGTCCCCGCCCTCATAGAGCTTGCCGTTCGCCCCCATCCACCGGATAGGACGGCCGGAAACGAAGAGCAGCGAATGCGAAGGATGCGTGTGCGTCCCTTTCCGCCAGCCCCCTTCCCAGTCCATCACAACGTAACGGCCCGTCCCATCCCGAACCTCGATCTGCCCGTCCGGCCGCAGCCCCACCACGGCGTCCGCACGCGCCAGAGACTTGAGCCCCGCGTTCCCGATCCGCGCTCGCAACGCATCCGACACCTCGTCCGGGGCGCGCCCGAGAGCGCAATACATCAGACGCCCGCTCGGAGTCAAAACCAAAACACCGTCGCCGTACACAGTCCACGCCCGCGCCCCGACCGCCCCCTCGTCCATTAGCTTCACCAGGCGCCAGTTCCCCGGGCCCGTGCCAAAAAGGCATCGAACCGAATAGTCCATCACGACGTAAAGCGCCTCCGCCGATCCGAGGCCGCGAACCCGTTCAGCGTGGCGATCGTCCGGGTAAAACGTCAGGCCGCGCCCCTCGTCGAACTCGTCCGTGGCGCCCTCCGGATCCTCGAACGCGAGCTCATCGTCGTTTCGCGATACGTACACCTGGCTACCAACGGCCAACACGAGCCGGTCTTGCCATGTCCCGAGCGCAGTGAGGTCCGCCTCCGGAAGCGTCGCCGGCACGTACGTCGGCAACCCCTCCACTTCGTCCAAGGGGAGCTTGTCGCGGTGAGTCGGACTGCCCGCATTCGACACCTGCGCCAGCCGGTAGTACGTCGTGACGCTTCCCTGCTCCACCACCCGGTACACCCGGATGTGGCTGACCCCCGCCTCGCCCGTCGGCGTCAGCGTCAAATCCAGCCAGTTCCCGAAAGGGTTCTGCGACGAGGCCGCAACCTCTTTGAGAGGCGACGGAGGGCCCTCGAGCTGCGTCGCGTCGTTGAAGTACGTCTGAGCGTACGCGAGCTTCTGAAGGACCGGAAGCCCCACGCCTGGATCGTGCGTCGTCGGAAGGCTCAGCCACACGCCGTGGAACATGGGCGGCCACACGTAAACGTACGTCGTCCCGGCCGGGGCTTCCCACTCGTAACGGATGTGCGTGATCTGATTCCTGTTCGACCGCGCCACGTTGTGCAGCCGGTACCGATTCACGCCGAATTCCTGTCGCCACGTGATCAGCTCGTATTCGTTCGAGCCCTCCCGCTCGAAGATTCGGAAAACCGGGCCCATGTCGCCCACTCCCGCCCACGGCTGCGACAGCACGTCCCTATACTCCGCGTCGATTCGCCGGTCCGGACTCGTTGTGAACTGCACCAAAAGGCTCTTCACGCCCGCCGAATCCGACCTGCATACGATCCGGCCGCCCGAAAACACCGCGCTCGTCAGCCCCGTGTTCGAGATCGTAGCCCCCGTGAAGTCTGCGGTGATGAATGTCGGAAGCACGAACTGCGAGCCGGGAGCGGACCCCGGCCGTGAAGGCCGCGCCACCCGCGACCAATCCCCCGTGCCGTCGACTCCCGGAGCCAACTTCTTTCGGTAGAGCCCGGATGCGCCCGCGACGTACAGGTGACGCTCGAACTGCGAGAAAAACCAGTCCCCGGCCGCAAGCCCGGACCCTCCGATCACCGGTGTGAACGACAGATCCCCAGACCCGCTGAGGTCCACCAAGTAAACGCTCGAGTCCAAGATCACGGCGTACTGCTCGCTCTGCGCGCCTGACTCGAACTTGCCCCAGCCTGAGCCTTGGCACGCGGCCGCCGCGTCCCCGAGCTGCGCCTTCCGAATGTAGCGCTGATCCAAACGGCAGCTCCCGTCGTGCACCGCCGCGTTCTCCATGTCCGCAAGCTCGTCCTCGCCGATCTGGGACTCGTGGATCGCCGTTCGAAGGCCTCCCTTCCACTCTAGCCAAACCTCGCCCTCATGGATCCCCAAGCTGGTAAATCCTCCTCACCGAGCCGCCGCCCGCCTTCCGTCTGAGCGGCTTGGCCTTCGCCAAGTTTCGCGACTCGAAGCGCTCGGCCCGGCGCACATACTCCTTCTCGAACAGCCCCCTGCGCCTATAGCCCTCCTCGGAAAACGCGTAGCTCACGCTCAGGTTCAGCGCCAGCCGGTCCACGATCATCTGGTGGATCACCTTCGTGCCTGGCAGCTGAGTGTCCTTGCCCCGAGACTCCGAGCTCCACGTGTACGGTAGCGGCTCGGCGAAACCTATTACGAAGTTGTCGCTCGCCGCAACAGCCGCGGCGTTCGGAGGCGGGGCGATCCGTACCTGCGCGTCCGTCATCCGAATCCACACGGCCGGACGGGTGGCGGACGACTCCGAGAAGTAATTCGGGCGGTCCTGGAAGAAGGTCTCCGGCTCCTGCTCCTCTAGCCAAACCCCGTTCACGTGCACCCCGTAGCAGTCGAACACTGGCTCGGAACAGACGCCCACCGCGGTTAGGTCGTAATCGGGATCGTCGGCCACCAGCGTCAGGTTCGAACGCCAGGTCCAAAGGAAATAAGTGGCCCTGGCTACCTCCGCCAAGGCCACGTTGAATTCCTCCGTGAAGTCGTCCGGGCTGTCCAGGTCTACCTCCGCCTCGAGGTCCACATCCAGCCGCGTACGTACACGCTCCCGAGCCTCCGAGAGCGTCAACCTATTCCTCCCAGACGACCGTGATGCCCAGAACCCGCGCGCCGCTCGGAGCCGTCGCCCGGCGAATCACAAAGCCCTGCGCGATCCCGGACCACAGCCCTAAAGGAGCGAACAGTTCGTCGAGGTCGTTCCAGCCCTCGTGCAAGTCCGCCATCGCCGCGTCCACTTGCGTCGCGCCCGAGCCGTTGCACGCCGTCGCGATCGTCTTTGTCGCGTCTGAAATCGCGCTCGGCGCCCTGCCCGGGTCCACCTCGAACGGCGTCTGCGCGCCCCAGTTCGTCGTGCCGATCGCGCTGATCCGGTCCACGACCCACCGGCCGATGTCCCGGTTGGACGCTTCCGAAATCAGACGCAGATCCACGCCCTTCAGAAAGCAGTGCCTGGCCGCCGGCATCAGCCACTGCACCGCGCCCCCCGTGTTCGACTGGGAAGTCGTCTCGAGCGAAAGAGTGAACTCAGGCATGCAAACCTCCTACGTGCCAAGCTGGATCCGAGCGTTCGGAATCGTCGTCAGAGTCGAAAAAGAGCCCGCGCTCGCCGGCAGGGCGGCGAAAGTGAACGCCCGCTGATAGCCGTAATTCTTCGTCGAGCCCGCTGCGGACGTCTCCCCGAGCTGAGTGCCGATCGCCGCTCCGGCCGTAGCGTCTCGGTAGCAGCGAAACTGCGGGCTCGTCGCGTTGATCGCAAGGGCTTGCCAGTACATTCCCTCGTCCAACACGAAATCCGTCACGTCCGCCTGCTTGTTCCCCGTGGACCCGCACGACAGAACGCCGCTGTCCGAGTTCGCAACCAGCGTGTCCGGAAGTCCCCCCGAGTCCCTGTAGATCCCGATGCGGAACTCGGCGCTGCCGACCCCGTCCGCTGTCGTGACCGCAAGGTTCAGCGTGAGGACCGTCACCCGAAACGGCACGTGCAGCGGCCATACGTACAACGTGTTCGTCGCAAGCGCCCCCGTCTGGCCGTCCGCCGTGCCGGATAGGCCGCGCAGCGTCAGCCAGTCGTAGAAGAACCCTGTAAGGAGCTTCGGCCGCTCCGCTTTGCCCACGCGGAACGCCACCGAGAACGGCTTCTGAACCCCCGCCGCATCCATCAAAGCCTCAACCTCGTGCCGTACTTGTGGATCCGAACGGTCGGCGTCCCGGAAACCGCGATGCAACGCCAGCTCGAATAGTCGCCCTCGTACAGCAGCGCGATACCTTCGCCAAGCTTCGTGCCGTCCGTCGAGCTCAGGGTCTCGCTCGGATCGTCCGTCCAACGAATATCCGCGCCTTCCGCGACGATCAGAACGTACGCGAGCGCCTTGCCCGCGTTGTTCATCTTCTTTACCGCCGTCGTCGTGGGACTCAGCACCTCCACGCCAAGAGCCGCTACCAGCATCGCCAAAACCTCCCCGGAAAGCGCGGTCCCGGCGAACCCCGAGAGCTCGCCGAGACCGCCGACCTCGACACCGCCCGCCTACGATGCCCGCTTGTTCTGAAGCAGGAACTGGTGCTTCATCGAGGAGCCCCCGAGGCTGACCGCCCAGTTGAAGCCCCGCTCCCACATCGCCGAGCGGTTCGAGCTCGGAACGAACGAGTCCGTCTGAGCCTCCGGCATCTTGGTCTTGTACCGGAACGCCCAGCAGCTCGAGTTCAGCCCCACTACCGTGTCCGACACGATCCGGTCCGTCGCGAAGATCCGCATTCCGGACCACTCGATAAACGCCGCGCCGCCGCGCGCCATCTCCTGCACCTCTTGCTTCTGCGAGCGCTTGATGTCCGCAAGCAGCTTCGCCCACGCGTCCACCCGCGTCAGCACCACGTCCGGCCGGAATCGCCGAATTCCCGTCTGCTTGCCCGTGTCGTGCGTGGCCAGAGCCGACGCATAGTCGATCACCTGCGTGTTGACCACTTCGGCCGTGGTCTCCTGCTGCGCTCGCCACCAGGCGTTGTTCGTCACGTCCGTCTGGTCGATTCCCCCGACCACGCCCGTGTTCAGCAGCGCCGCGTTGAAGCTTTGGCACTTGTCCTCCGCGCCCGTTGCGTTGTCCAGCAGGTCCGTGCCCAGGTCCTCGAACGCCGTCGCCACCAGTTGGTCCAGATACATCTGGGCCAGGTCCACCATCTTCGCCCCGCCGGAGTTCTTGACGCGGTCCTGGTAGTTGTCGAACACGAATCCCGTGTAGAAGCTCCACACCCAGATCGCGTTCGTCGCGACGCTCGATGCGCCGCCGGCGCCGGGAACGGTGGGCGTCGTCGCGTTTACCTGGTTGGCGCGCGTCACGCCCGCCCAGCTCGCGTTGCGCGAACCGTACACGGTCCACTTCCATTGGTTCCCCTCGGCGACGTCGGACTGCCGGAACTGGTACCCGCCGCCGGGTTGCTCCGAATTGTCCATCAGAACCGCCAGCATCACGTTGTGAGAAGAGAGCAGGTCGATCCCGTTGCTCCCCTCGTTCAGCCACTCGTCCACCGTCGCCGCCGCGACGTTTAATTCGCTCGATCCATAGGCCATCTCGTCTCTCCTTTCAATTCCAAAAGCGCCCTAACACACCCGCGCGCAGCCGAGTAAGCCGGCTACGCCTGCCCCGTCCGGAGGCGAACTGCCTCCTCGAGGCTCTTGCCCGCAAGGGATTGCGAAGATCTCCCCTGCCCGCCGGGCTCGCCGCCGCCCGAGCCGCCCGAACCCCTTGCCGAGCCCGCTGGGGATCGTCCGCCCCTGGCGATCTTCACGTTGTGCGCGATCAGACCCGCCAGGTTCGCCACGTACATCGCGTGCTCCGCGCTCATCGGCTGCCCGACAAGCCGCATCGCCGCCCGCACGTCCGCCTCGAACCCCTTGCCGCGCCATTCCGAAGCCACGGCCGATAGCTCCGATGCCGCCTGCTGCGACGCCGCTTGCCGCTCCACCCCGGAAGAGAACTTGTCGAACTTCTCCCCCATCGTCGAGAGCTGCTGCGCCAGCTCCTGGTTTTGCACGGCCATTCGGTAGGCCCAGGAGTCCTCCCCTTCGTCCTCCTTGATCTTGTCGAGGTCCACCGCGGTCGGAGCCTTCGTGAAACGCCCGCCCGAATCGCGTCCCTGCGTGCGCGAGGACCCGGCGAGCACCAGCTCCACGCCGTTGTCCGCAGCCGCCTCGATGAAGGCCACCGCCACTTGCTCCGGATCCCCCGACGCGATCCGGCGAATGTACTTGGCGTTGTCCTCGATGAACTCGATAGCCTCGGTCGCCTGCTCGCGCAACCGAGACGCTTCTTGCGTCTTCAGCGTGTAATCCCGCTGCCGCAAGAACCCGTCCTTCAGCTCCGCAGCCGTCAGCGGCTTCCCGTCCACCGTCGCCACCACCGCGTCCGGCGCGAGCGCCAACTCCCAACTCGGCGCAGCCACGTCACTCTGCCCGCCTTCGCCGGCCGAGCCGCCGTCGCCCGAATCCGAGTCGTCTATGCCGATGAAGCTCGCGGACCCCTCGGTGCCCGGTTGTTCGCCGCCCGCGCCGCCCTCCGTGGAGGATCCGGCGGACCCCGAGTCCGAACCACCGCTCGATCCGTCGGCTGCCGCCGCGCCCGCCTTCGCGTCGAGCGCCCCCGCCAAGTCGCTAGGTACTGACATGGTCCCTTCCTTGCTTTTGAAATCCCGGCCGGTTCTTCGCCTGGCCAAAAGCGATTCCGGCCGTTCCCACGGAAGGCAAGCTTCCGCGAAATCTTCTCCCGCGCCCTAAACGAGCGCCTCAACAGGCGCCTGCGGTTGCGATGCCTGCGATGCCGCGATCTGCTCCTCCGCGCTTTGCATCGCCTCCATCCACACGTCTTTGTCGTCCACCTCGAACGCCGTCAGCGCCGCATCCACGTAGGGCCCTTGCAGTCCCGGCGGCAGCGAGCGCGCCTGCGCCAGAACCGAGCCCAGCACGCCCACGTCCTGCAGCTTTTGAGCCGGAGAGCGAAACTGCATCGGAGCCACCTCGACCTCGCCGTCCTCGCCCAGCAACGGCCCGATCGGAAGGTCCGGCCCGAACCGCAGCGTCGCTGCCCCTACCTTCAAATCGAACTCTTCGTCCTCTAGCCGCGAGGCGACGCCCATGTAGGCGCGCGCGTCCTCCTTTACGGCGCTCGTCACGACCCCCTCCGTGTGCTTGCCGATCGAGCCCGACATCTCCGCCAGCAACGCCAGCTGAGAAGCGAAATCCACCTTCGTGTCCGTCCGACTCTGCGCGAAGTCTGTAGTCCCTGACGCCGCGTTCGAATCCTGCTTCGCCATCCGGTACGCCTCGATCTGCGACGCCTGTATCTCGCCGCCAGACTTCCAGTCGAACTCAGCGCTCGAGCTCTTGGCGCGCATGATCAGGCCTTCCTCGCCCTCCTGGAGCCTGTCCAGGTCCGCCTCGTCCCAATCCCCCCTCGCAAGCCCTACCGGCACCGCCCGGAGAGCCGTCTCCCGAAACGAGCGCTGCAACCGCAACCCCAGCCGGTGAGAGCCGATCTGCCCCTCCACGAGCCCCGTTCCGTGCGCCAGGCTCTGCTCTTGCATCAGCACGTCCAACCGCGCGGGAATCCGGCCGTAGCCGTGCAGCTTTGGACCGTCCAGCATCCGCCGCGAGTAAAGCGCCGCCGACGTGTCGGCATCGTAATAGCACGTCACCGTGACGGTCTCCTCCAAGCCTTTCGAGCCGTGAGCGGGAGGGCGCCTGAACTCCGAGAGCCTTGGGTAATGCCGCAATGCCTCCTCAAACGGAAGGTGCCGGTCCAGGAACACCCAACGCTTGCGATGAGGCTCGTCGAACGCCCGGTCCCAGGTCACGTCCAAGGCGTCGCCGTATTCCACGAAGGGACGGCCGTCCCGAAAACCGAAAAACGAGCTCGCCGCCCCCCCGATCACTAAGTCCAGAATCTTCCACGTGTAGCACGACGAAAGCGATAGCCGACGCCACGCCTCCTGCAGGTAATAGGCGCGGCGAACCGCCGCCGTCACCTCTGGCCGGTCGCCACGGCAGTCCGTCCACTTGATGTCCGGCTCCGAGAGCGTCATGGACTTCGCCTTCAGCTGCGTGTCCGTCGCGATCCAGCTGTGCGTGCCCTCCTCGAAGCTCGTACGCGTCACCTTCCCGAACTCGCCGTCCTGGCGCTTCGGAAACCGTGCAGCGGAAGGGGTCGTCAAGTCTAGGTAATTGGCAGCGATCAACCGCAGACGGTACAGCCGCCGCCGTTCGGTCTTGTCCTCGTGGAACCGCAGCCGCTCCAGGATCAGCCCCGCGGGAGTCACTGGCGCCTGCGCTCCTTGGCCCGAACAGCCTCCTCGCACATCCACCTCTCGCGAATTTGCTCCTTCCGCATCCCTCGGAACCGAGGCGCGCTCTCGATCTGGCGCTCCTCCTCGCGGTCCTTTTGTCGCGCCCGCCCAAGCGCTTCCTCCGCTGCCCCCGAACGCATCTTTGCCTCGAATCCCTGCTCGGCCGAGCGAACCCGGTCCTTGCGCGTCTCGTCCGCCTCGCGCTTCCTCGCGTGATCCTCGCTCGACAAATAGCGCGCGTTCCGATCGCACGCATCCTGCGTCGAACCGCTTGATCCCGGAGCCCGCATGTAGGCCGGAATGTGGATCGCCGTCGGCGCCGTGAACACCTCCTTGGCTCGCGCGCCGCACGTGCCGCAACGCTGGGCCTTGCCGCGCTCGGACCGAGCCACCAGCATCGCAGCGACGTGCCCGCGGCCGCATCGGAAGTTCAGTGTCACAAACAACCCTATATCCTCGCCGCCTGGATCTGCTCGACCGGAATCTGGTACTCCGTCACCTCGCGCGACTCGTCCCTGCTGTAAAAATGCCGGTTGTGGGACACCCGCACCGCGTTGGTCCGGTGGTCCGCGCGTGCGCTCCATACGTCGCCCGTGTGCGGATCCACGAGCTCCAGCGGCACGTCCGGCCACGTGCCCTTCCACATCAGCTCGCCGTACGCCCCCATCATCACGATTAGCGCCGCCGGTGGCCACTCGCGAGGCGCAAAAGGCTCAGGGCGCGCTAACGCCTCCGCCTCGCGCTCGTGGCCGGGCTGCACCGCCTCATCCTTCTCATCCTTCGGAATCAAATTCAAAGTCATCTCATGCCCTCGACAGAATCCGGTCGATCCGTTTGTGCCGCTCCACCCAAGACTCCTCCTGCTGGCGTCGAGGCGGGCGGAAGTGCGACAGCGCGAAGTACCGCGTCTCGTCCAGCGCGTCGTCGCGGAACTCCGGGGGGTGCAGAATGTCGTTTCCGCGCTTCGGGTCCCACATCGCGTGCTGAACCTGCTGAATCGTCACCGGGCACGTGTTGAAGATGTGGAACCTGGGAGGCCGGCTCACCGTGAAAGGGTCGCCCTCCGGATGCTCCCAGTAGAACAGATCGTCCAGCATCTCCCAGCCCGCCTGCCGGTCGTTTAGAGCCTTCTCCACCGGGACCCCGCACTGCCGAAACTTGTCCGCGATAGATATGCCCTCGTCCTCCAAGCCCCAACAGCTCGGGTCCAGCCGCGACAGCTCGATGCGTCCGATGGAAACCGACCGCGAGCCGTCGAGCCGGAGCGGCTCCGCTGTCCGCTCCAGCACCTTCGCGGCTTGCGAGCGAGCCGGCAGCCCCGCCTGCACATCCTCCCGCACCTTGTACACCTCGCCCTCCGGGAAAAGGTCCGTGCGAACGACCGCGTACCAGCCGCAAGCGTAAGGGTCGTGCGTGCCGTAATCGATCGATCGGTACCAGCGAACCGGGCCGAGGCTCGTCACGTCGAAAGGCTCGCAAACGTGAACGTGCACCCGGAACCGCGCGAAACGCTGCCCCGCCAGTATCTCCCACGAGCCCTCCAGCCACGGCGCGCGCAAATGGTCCGGAAGAGTCCCAAGCTCCTCCTCGACGTACTGCTCGCTCAGGTACGGGTTGTCCCTCGGCAGGCTTCGCACAAACGCGAAGTGCGCAGGGTCCAAGCGCCGGTCTTCCGCCGACGAGAAGTCCTGCGCCACGAACAGCCGCTTCACCCACGTGTGCCCCGCGCCCGTGGGGTTGCTTGCAGCCCAAAACGGACACCCCTCGATCGCTTCCTTCGTGTGAGGGTCCGTCCAGCGAAGCGAGCCCCTCAATAAGTCGAACGTCTCGCGGTCCGCGCACAAGGTGAGCTCGTCCACCGCGATCGCCGCGTATTCCGCCCCGAGATAGCCCGTGAGCTTCTCCATGTTGCAGAACTCGATCACGTGCCCGCCAAGCGACTCGTGGAAGCGAAACTCGTGCGTGCCGTGGTGGTACTCGCCCAGCCAGGAAGGAAACTCGAGCAGCACCCGCGAGATCTGACGCCGCCAAAGCTCGTTGTACGTGATGCAAAACAGCGCAGCCCGCGCGTGCCGAAACCCTCTCGCCGTCAAACGCAGCAGGTACCGGACAAGCCCCCAGCGCAGAATGTAGCTCTTGCCGCCTCCCCTGGCGCCTCCGAACAGAACGTAGCGATGCGATTCGCAAGCGCGGAAAAACTCCCGCTGGCGCTCATGCGGCGAAATCAGTTCGGAGAGGGCTACCGTCGATAACGCCTAAGCCTCCTGCTCCCAAGCAACCCCGCCAACGAACCCCAGAGTCGTCACCGTCGAGCCCGCGCGCCACGCCACCACCGGCGCCAGGTCTACCGTGTCGGGAAACTGCGAAGGGAACGTGTAATCGAACACCAGGTCCGCCTGAGAGCCCGGAGTCGGGTTCGCCATCCAGTACAGCCGCATCTTGCCCTTGCCGGCCGAGCTTGAGCGTACCAACTCCATCTCCCAGAAGTAATCCGTGTCGTTCGCCACCGCGCTCATCCCGATCGGCACCGTGGACGCACTGCCGGACGCCTTTCTGGACCGCCCCGAAAACACCGTTTCGCCCGTCAGCTTGCGAACGTGCGCGAAGTCCGTCGAGTCGCTCGCGATCACGGTCGTGTCCGTCGCGTTCACGCCCATCAGGAACTCGTGCAGCGCGATGTCCGCGGAGCGGATCAGACCGCACATCCGGAACACCTTGTCCGCCACCCCAAGCCGAATGCCCTCGCCTAAGCTTTGCGCCTGGTACCCGTCCGTGGCCGCGCCCGCGCCGGCCAGCTGGATCCACGGCCGGTTGTTCACCGAGTTCACGGCCGGCGTCACGTTCACCAGCGTCACCGTGAACGCGTCGCCCGTGGCAAGAAGCGCGCCGTGATCGCCCCAATAAACCCGCCGCGTCACCAGGTCCGGGACCTGGCCTGGGCCCCGAACACCAGGGCCGCCGTATAAATCGAATCGCCGAGCCATCCTACTCGCCCTCCTTCGGCACACCGCAGTGCCCCCGATCGTCGAACAGATCGCACAGCTCCCGCGCTATCCCCGCCAGCTGCCGGTACTTCAAAGCGAAGATGTTCATCGGGTTCACCTTCGACGCCACCACGTCCGCCAGGGATTCCGCCGAAACGATCAGAAGCGCCAGGTCGCTGCGGTCCGAAGCATCGAACTCCGCAGCCTCCGGCGCCTTGCGCTCCCGAGCGGGCCGCGCCTGCCGCTCAGCCTTCACGGGCGGCGCCTTGACCGGCGCCTGGGAGCCTTGCGCGGCCTGGACCTTCTGCGCGCTTGCAGCCTCCGGCGCCTGCCCGGACTTCGCATGAGCCGCGATCGCCGACAGGAGGTCCGCCTTCCGAACTCCCACGAACGGTATGCCCAGACGCTTTGCAAGCGCCTGCACGTCCTTCCACGGCATCTCCTCGAGCTTCATCTTCGCCATTCGCAGTCCCTCCGCCTTCAACCCTGCCTGTGCGCCCTGCCCCGGCTAACCCCCAGCCTTATGGCTGGTAGCACCAGAACGCCCAGCGCTTCACCGTCATCGTCCGAGCGTTCGCGTCGCCGTTTTGCACCAGCATCGAGAACCGAACCGCCGCGTCCGGGAAGTCCGTCGTCTTCGTGACCTGGCTCCAAACGTTCGAGCTCGCCAGCTTGTAATGGAAGATCGCGGTCCCCAGTGTCGCGCTCGTCGGGAGCAGCGTCACGCCGAAATCGTAATCCGTCGCGGCCGCGAAATTCGTGAGCAGATTCGCCGTCTCCGAACCCGTCCCGCCCGCGTCGTTCGTGCGCCCGTTTAAGATCGTGTCCCCGTCGTCCTTCTTGAAAAATGCCGAGTCCGCCGGCTCGCTCCCAACCGGGTCCGTGTCCGTCGCGTACCAGCCGTGATACGCGTCGATCTGAGTCGCTTCGCTCACCCGGAATCGCACCACGCAGGACGCGAAACGGTCGGCCGCCGGCGTGAACGTGAAAAGGTGCTGCAAGCGGCACGCGTCGTTGTCGGCCGCGTCGCACGTCATCAAAAGCGCCTTGTCCGTCGTCCGCGCGATGCTCGAGCCCGCGCCCGTCAGAGTCTGCGTCCACTCCGCCGCCGCGAACGACTCGCGCCAGTCGTGATAGAACCACGCCGGGTCCCCCAGCATCGCCAACTCCGGGAAAGCGGGCGCGTAAGCCAGCGGCGAGCTCTTCGGAGCGTGCTCGCCCAGCAGAACTCGCCAAGGAGGCGTGTCTCCCGCTCCCATGAACTCACCGTTCCGAACAGTCGTGAAACCGCTGATCATCTATCCTCCCTCCAAGCCCCGCCGCATGCGCTCACACTCACACCGGAACCTGCCCGTTCTTGGCCGCCACCACCAACCCAAGCTTGGCCGGAATCGGCGCCCGCGTCGTAATCCAGCTCGTCACCAGCCGCGAAAGCTCGATCATCAGTTCCTCGGGCGATACGGACCCCATCTCCTGCAAGCCGCCTTGCGGGGCGCCTACCCATTCCGCGCCGCCCTTCATCCCCACGATCTCGCCCGCCTCGTTGTACGCGACGCGCAGCTTTACCGCCAGCTCCTTCGCTACCTTCTGCTCGATGGCTTGGCCCAAGCTAACTCCTCCTACACGTCCACGATCACCTCGCGGACCACCACCTTGCCGTCCTCCGGAATCTCCAAATCTAACGCCGGACGCCCCATGATCCGGTTTAACAGCGACTCCCCTGCCGCCCGGTCCGGAAGCACGCGCCAATAAGTCCGCCCGTTGCGCTCCTCTTGAATCCCCAGCGCCAACGCGATCTGCGCCCGCGCGATCGCCTCCAGATTCTCGGCGATCAGCTTCTCGACCTTGCCGATCGGACGCGCGTGGCGATCTCGCTTCCTGGGCCTTCCCGCTCCCGCACGACGCCCGCCTCTTGCCATCGCTAAGACCTCGCCAACAGCGCGCCGCAACCGCAAGCGGCCGGCAGCCCTTCCGGCCAACCGCGCTCCCCGGAACCCGAGCCGGCCTTCCCGTCGCCGCGCAGCATCGCGTCGCGAAACCCGCGAAGCTCAACCGAGTGCGCGCCGTAGCGCTCCACAACCCCCGTGAACTCCTCCACGTCGTGCCCGCGTAAGCAAAACACGGGCCGGCCCGTCCGGTCGAACATCGGACCGCGCGGACCCTCCTTCTGAGCGCAGTGGAACAGTTCGTGCTCCACCAGCGCGCAGAACGAACCCTCCGAACACTCCGCGCAGTACGGCGCGCAAAGCGTCACAACGAAATCCGGCAGCTCCCCGCCGTGCCAGCCGCGGTACACGAACTCCAGCAGCTCGCGCTTGCCCGCCGAGCCCTGCTGCCTTCCACGCTGTGCCGTCCCAACCACCGTCCGACCTTGCGATCGGAACGCCTCCGACGACCACACCCACAGGATCTCGGCCTCCAACAGATGCCAGTGCGCCGGGTTGTTGAGCAAGCTCCCAGGCTCCAGAAACACCGAGCGCGCCCACTCGCCAAGCTCAGGAGCGGGAAGGAACCGGCAGGGCCCGGAATCAAGCAGCCGCGACGGAACCCCGGGGAACAGCTGCGAACCTACGCCCGCCTCGACCACAAAACCACGAACCCCGCACGCACGCTCGGCCCGAAACTCAAAGATTGGCCGCCCGAGCCCGAATACACCAGCTGCAAGGCAAGCCCCCACTTGTCGAACTTGCCCTCCGTGAGCAAAACCTCCGTCCCAACGTCGAGCCGCAAGCCCTTGCCCAGCATGTCTGCACGCGTCTGCAAGAGAAACGCCGCGCCCCCAGTCAGCGTCCCGGACGGCCCCACCTTGAACCCGCCCGACACGTAGAGCGCGCCCGATAAGCCCCGAACTCCCAGCACGTCCTCCACGCGGCGCAGCGCCTGGGCCGCCTCCGCGCGCACCGATCCCTCTCGCGAGTTCCAGCGCAAAGCCATCTCCGGCCCAGACTGCCCTTGCGCCTGCCATGGCCAAAACGCCAGCGCCAATACGGCGCACAACCCCAACGCCAACTTTCTCATCGTGATTTCTCCTTTGCGCCCGTCGCGGAAATCCGCTCGACCTGATCGGCCAGGCCCTCCACCGCGTCCTTAAGCGAGCCCAGCGCCTGCACGATCTCCGCCTCCTTCGCCAAATGCTTCGAATGGCTCGCGTTCGCGAAGTCGAGCTGCCGCTGCAGCGAGTCCAAGTGCTCCTTTTGTAGCTCGAGCTGCTTGCCCTGCGCCGCCAGCAGCGACCGAAACGACAGCACCGCCATCCAGATCGCGAACCCCGAGCCGCCCCCGGCGGCCACCGCGTATTTCAGAAGCTCCAGTTCCGGGCCCATCCTCCACCCCCAGGCTCGCTCGCCTCACGCTCGGCCAATATCGCGCCCCAAAACGCGCCGAGCCTCGCGCGCGGGCAGGTGCGTGGGGTTCCCGGCCGGATCGGCCGCGCGGCATGTCGCAACGCCGCGAACTCGAAACGCCCGGTCTGCATGCCCCTCGAGGCGCAGATCGAGCGTCCATCTCCTCAGACGCGCAACAACGCCAAAACGTCGCACCGCATTTGAAAAACGCCCGCCGGCGCCGAAATCAAACCCGCTGCCCCGCGCCCGCCCCAGCGGGAGACGACGCGCCCGCATGGCCCGTGCGCGGCAACAGCCTCCCAACGCGCCCGATCGCAGACGCCCGCCGCGAGAAAATCAAACACCGCCAACCGCGCGCCCCTTCCGCAGCCGCCTTACGACACGCCGCTCGCACTCCTCCAGGAAACGCGCCAGCTCACCCACATCGAACAGCATCAGCCGCCGAATCTCCAGCACATTAACGTCGCTCCCCTGCCCGTCCAGCGCCGTCGCCAGTTCCCAAAACGTCGCCTTGTGCACCGCAGCGTAATCCGCCGACTGCAAACGCGTCCTCGGATAGCGCGCTCCCAAAAGCCACACCAGCAGCCCAGGCCGGCCGACCGAGTCCAAAAGACGCTCCACCTCGCCGAAGCCCAGCATCTGCCAGGTCGGCCAGTCCACCCCCTTACCCCCAGACGGACGAGGAGCGTACCGGCCAGTCAAACGCTGGCCGCCAGTAGCGTGCACGTCGCCCCATCCGTCCAACAACGTGAAGCCGCGCTCGTTCCGGGGATCCTCGTAGAAGCCCTTCCGATGCCACTCTCCAACGCTTTCGCCCGTCAACCGCGAATCCCCCGCTTAGCCCGCGCCGCCTTCTCCAGCCGCTCTACCGCGTCCCGAACCTCCGGGCTCAGCAGGTCCCGGCATGCCTTCGTCCGCGCCCAATTGTCCGACCGCGCCGCCGACAAATCCCCCCGGCACGCCGCGCACACCCTGTCCTCATGCCTCGTGCGCACCCCGCATCCCGTGCATCGGAAACGCAGCTTGCTACCCACCGGCGCCCTCCCGAAGCCGAACCCAAGGCTTCCCCACCTCGCTCAAATACCGCTCCAGCGATCCCTCCTCGCTCGTCAACTTCGCCAGGTACCGCGCCGCAGCCAGCGGGCTGCATCCCGCAACCTCCGCCCCCGCGTTGATCAGCTCCTCCCGCTCGATCGGCCCGCGCGCGCAGCGAGCCACCGCGTATGCCCGGAAAGCACGCTCCATCACCGAGCTCGCCGCACCCGTCGGGTCCGCGCGGTGCCACTCGAATAAACACTTGTTCCGCTCCGTCGTCTCCCACCCGAACGGAATCCCCGCCTCCGCCAACTTCTCCCGCGCCCGCTCTACGCCCTCCGCGATCTCCGCCTCGCGCGGGTCCATAGTCTCTTTCTCTGTCGCGCGCGAGGACGAATCTCTACGGTCGCGACAATTCTGTCCAGCTTTCACACTCACACGGGGCACAGAGGGCGTCACGCCCCCTTGCGTGGAACCTGAATCTGGGGCTAGCCGCTTAGGGTGCACAGAACCCTTAGCGCCTAGCCCTTCTTCAGGTTCCTGTTCAACTCGAAAATCACCGCCTCGCTGAGATTCGCTTTCTCCGCGACGAGCGTCTACGCTTGAACCCTTAGCGCCTAGACCATCCCCGGCGTCGGAGCCTGCGCGCCGAGCAGTCCCCTCTTCCTGGGCTCGCTTTTCCTCCAACGCGCCGAGCTGATCCCGCACATTCAGACTCTTTCCCGCCCACCGCCGCCGGACTCCGCCCTGACGGTTGCAAGCGCGGCAAAGGAGCTGCAGATTCGAGAAGTCGTTGTTCTTCGGATCGCCGTCCTTATGATCGATCTCGAGGTTCTCGTCCCTTCCGCACGCCCGGCACCAGCGCCCGTCCAGCACTGCCAGAGCCTCGAACAAGCGCTTCCGCCGACGAGCGTGAAAGCGCTTCGCCATCAGCGGGCCTCGCTCGACCTGCTAATATCACCGGCATGGCCGCGCCCGATCCCTACCGAAAAACCCAGCGCTTCGACCCCAGCCCTGACTGGCGCGCCATCGCCGGCTTCGTCCTCTTCGTGCTGCCCGCCCCCGTCCTGCGCGCGATCGACATCGCCTCGGTGTGGAAGCTCCAACTCCTTGGACTTGCTCACGCCTGCGCGCTCTACTTCCTGCTCACTGCCCGGCCGGCCATCCCCCCCCGCGCCGCCGCGTTCCTTGCCGGCCTCCTTTTCGTTCTCGCCGCCGCATGGAGATCCTGACGCGCGCCCTCTCATTCTCATTCTAAATCCGCCCACCAGGGCGACGTGTCGCGCTTCAACCGCCGCGGCTCCAGCAAATGCCCCATCCGGTACGAAGCCCAAATCCGAGGCATCTTCAGAGGCCGCAGCCGCAAACGCCCGCAGCGCCCCTCCTGCGTCGCCTTGATCCGCACCAGGCACTCGTAAAGCTCGCGCCAGCTCTCCGAGCCAACGTCCAACGGGTCCGGCGCCGGGCCCCCAAGAAGGCGAGCCCATGCCACACGGTTCAAAACGTCCGAGCCCGGCAAGCCCATCTCCGAGTGAAGCCTCCAATACCGCGCGTGATAGGTCAAAGCAATGCACTCCCGCAAGCCGCATCCCTCGCCAATCCCGCCGCCCGCGCCTCCGCGTCCCGAATCGCCTGCGTCGTCACCTGGAACCGCTCCGCGATCTTCGACCGCGGAATCCCGATCGAATCCAACTCCCGAACGCGAGCCAGCGAGGCGACTCCTTGCCATACCTCGTAAAAATTCGGGATTACGACTACTGGGGACCACTTTGCGCGCATGCCGGTTTACAATCGAGACGCTTGACGAATCTACAAAGTTTCTTTGTACACCCGCGACCCAGGATTTCGTCCATGCCGGACGATTTCCTCCCCGACCAACTGCGCCTCTTTCGCCAACGCCTCCGCTGGACGCAGGAGCACATGGCCTCAAAGCTCGGCGTCTCTCAGCAACGCTACGCCAATTGGGAAAGAGGAACGGCACGCCCACGTAGGGAGCACATGGCCCTCCTCCGACAGCTCGGAGCCATCCCGACGGACGGCGAAATAGCTGAGCCCACGCCTAGCTACGGCGCCAGCCTCGGCGCCCTTGCCCTCATGATCGACATCCTCTACGACAGCCAACTCCCAGACGACATCCGCGAGCGCACCCGAAAGGAACTTCTCCGCCAGCTCGGAATCGAGGACGACCCCTCCCTCTCCTGACCCCCTGCCCGCCCATAAGTCCCATCCGTCCCACGCGCCCTCCCGCCCGCGCCGGTGGGAAAAATCGGGAAAACTTTTCTTTGTGCATCCACAAAGTTTTCTGATACACTTCTCACCGTCTGGCCGTCCTAACGGCACAAAGGAGGACCCGCGCATGCTCGCTCAAGCCTGTATCCTCAGCCTCGCGGAGGACTGTAAGCAAAACCTGCCCCTCCCAGTCGCCAAGCCCTCCCCAAGAGCCTGGCGACAGATCATCGACGACGCGCAGTGCTCGCACCCGGCCCTTGCCGAAGAGCTCCGAACGCTCGCCCCAGCCGACCGCGAAACCCTCTTCGAAGCCCTGTGGCCTCCATTCGCGCCCCGCTTCGCAGGCCAAAGGACGCCCGCCATCCGAGTCGCCCGCGAAGTCCTGCTCGTCGCCTTCGTCGCCTTCGTCATCGTCCTCGTCCTGCTCGTTGCGGGAACCGATGCCCCGCTCTGGTCGAAATGAGCCCCCGCCTTCGGAGCATGCTCGCGGCAGTCCGCCTCGCACGGGGAGGCCCCGCCGCCGATCCCCCGAACAAGCCCGCGGACCACTCGCGATCCGCCTACCACGACCGCCGTAGAGCCCTCTACGCCACAGCCTCCCGGATCCTCCAGGCACTCCTCCAAAGCGAATGGACCGAGTTCGCAGGGGTGAAGCTCAGCTCCTCGTACGCCTACGTCAAGCTCAGCGCGGACCTCGCCGCCGACCTGCTCGAGGCCTGCGAAAAGCGCCTGGGCCCGAGACCCTAAGGAGAACGGCCATGGAAGCCTTCAACCAAATCTACGCCGACTATCAGCGCCTCCTCGCCAAGGACAGGCCGCACGAAGCTCTCGAACAGCTCGATCGAGCCATCGACATCGCCCCCTGCCGCTTTCTCGCCGACATCGCCGCCGAACGAGCCGCCCTCGTCCAGCGCATTCAAAGACGCGCCTTCTGGGGACGCCTCCTCTTTCATAGAACTCCCAAGGAAACAGCCTGATGCCCACGAAAACCAAGCAAACCCGCAAACCCGCGTCCAAGCCCTCTCTGCTCCTCATTCCCGTCGGCAACATCGCCTCGCATCCCGACAACCCCCGAAAACGCTTCGACGAGCAGGACCTCCAAGACCTCGCCGACTCCATCCGGGAGCACGGCCTCATCGAGCCGCTCGTCGTCAGGCCCAACCCCGCAACCGATACGCCGTATCAGCTCGTCGTGGGCGAGAGACGCCTCAGGGCCGCGCGGATCGCCGCCTTGCCTAACGTTCCGTGCCTCCTCCGAGACGTCGACGACCTCAAGGCGCTCGAGCTCATGGCGATCGAGAACCTGCAGAGGAAGGATCTGCACCCGCTCGAGGAGGCGGCCGGATTCTCCACGCTGCGGGATAAGGCCGGCTACAGCGTCCAGGACCTCGCAGGCAAAATCGGAAAGTCCAAGGAGCACGTCTACGCGCGACTCAAGCTCCTCGACCTCTCGGAGGACTGGCAGAAGCTCCTGCTCGAGGGGGAACTCACCGCATCCCACGGGGTCCTCATCGCCAGGCTCCTCCCCGCTCAGCAGGCCGCCCTCCACCAAGAGTGGACCGACGGCTCCTACTACGAAGACCTCGCCACGCTCTCCACCCGCAACCTCCAAGAGTGCATCACGGACAGGTTCCTCGGCAGCCTGGTCGACGCACCCTTCCCGATCGACGACCCAAAGCTCCTTCCGGCTGCAGGCGACTGCACGGTCTGCCTCAAGAACACCGGATGCGATCTCACCGGCTCCCTCTTGGGCGTGGACACGGACAAGCGCCCGGAACCCGAACAGGGCGAATGCACCGATCTCGATTGCTGGAAGGCGAAAGCCGAAGCGCACGAAACACGCCTGGCAGAGAAGATTCGCAAGGACGCTCGCGTCGACAGCGTGCCGCTCGTCTCCTCAAAACACTACAGCCAACGGGAGGGCGTCCTCACCTCCCGGCACGTCGCCATCGTCCCAAAATCCACCAAGAACGCCCGCCCGGCGCTGCAAGTCGAGGGCGGCAAGGTGCAGCAGGTCTGGATCGTCGACTGCGAAGATCCCGGCGTTTCCACCGGCCGGCCACCCTCCGACGGCGCTCAGCAGTTCGATAGCGCGCCCCGAGCGCGGCGCCTCGAAGAGCTCCGTCTCTACAGAGCCGAAAACCTCGCGCGCCGCCGCATCTTCGAAGCGTGCCGAGCTGCCATCGAGGACCCCATGCGCAACGACTATGTGGGCCTCCTCGGAGGAAGCGCGGCGCGATCCCTCATCGCAAAGGTGCTCGTGGACAGCCGCCCGAATCTGCCCTCCCGCGCCAAGGAGCGCGGCCCGGACGCCCAAGCCCTCGCGGCCGCTTTCTTGGGCGGATACGGCTGCCCGCACATCTGGACCTCACTCGGCAAACCCGATCCCGACTCCCTCGTGTTGATCCCGCCAGACCGCTCCCGCCTCTTCGCCGAGCTAGCGCTCGAAGCCGTCGCCGCCGACGAAGTCTGCTTCCACGAACTCCATCGGCCCGCCCCCTACGGACTGCTCGCGTTCGCCACAGCGCTCGGCGTGGACGTCGGTGCGATCCGAAAGCAAGCGGACTGGGACACGCTCTCCAAGAAACGGCAGAAGGAGCGGGCCGAAGCCGAAAGTCCCGCTCGCAAATACAAACGCAAGGAGGCGCCCGCCGAGCGTGGGGACGGGTCCGACTCCGGCCACGCCGGGGCGTCCGATGCCGGCAAGGCGCCTCCTTCCGAACTCCCGCCCGGCCCAAGCCCCTCCGCAGGGGGAGCCGCGCCAGACCCTGCCCCTGGGTCCTCCTGCGCGGCCGACCCTGCGCAGGAGCCCCAGGACGAGGAGCGGGGGGACGCGGAAGCCCCATCTGAAAACGGGGCGCGCGCCGTGCTTGAGGCCCCGAAAGGGGACCGGAAAACCGCGCACCGCGATCCCCCCGCTCCCACCATTAGCGTCGCCGACACCATGTCCGTCGATTCCAACGAGCCCCAAACCCCATCCCCCGTAACCCTCCAAGCCGACTCCTATTGCGCCTACGCCAACGTAGGGCGCCCGTCCTATATGGCCCTCGTCGTCAAGATCAAAGGCGGAGTCCGCTGCGACATCTACTACGTCGATGCGCCCCCCAAGGGCGCGTTCCTCGCGAACCTCCCCGACGGCCGTGCCCTCCACGTCCGAAAAGTCGATAGCAAGGCCGCCCAGAACGAAGAGGATGCCTTCCGATGGGCCGACGACCGAGTCTGCGAGATCCGGAGCAGCTGAGAGCCCGCAGCCCAACACCATGCAACCCCTCCTCACCCCTAAAGAGGTCGCCCACATCCTCGGCACTAAGACCTCCTACGTCTACGAGGCGCACCGCCAAGGCCTCCTCGAGGGAGTCCGCCTCCCCAACGTCAACGCCAACACGATCCGCCTGGCCAACGATGGCCACATCCCAAGACGGCTTCTGCGATTCACCCAGGAGGCCGTCGCCAGCTTCCTGCGATCCCGGTAACCGCGAACGGAACACGCTATGCTCAACCCCGAACTCCAAAAACTCTTCGAACGCGCGCTCGCCTTCACGCTCCAATGGGAAGGCGGCTTCGTCCACAACCTCAAGGATCCGGGCGGGCGCACCAACCTCGGCATCACCCAGGCCACCTACGACCTCTGGCGCAAGTTCCAACGCCTCCCCCCGGCCGACGTCAAGGACATCAAGCGCGAGGAGGCTGAGAAAATCTATCTCGAGCGCTACTGGTTTCCCTCGCGCGCCGCCTACCTCCCGTGGCCACTCTGCCTTGCCGTCTTCGACACCGCCGTCAACTTCGGGGTCGGGCGCAGCGCCCAGTTCCTGAACCAAGCCCTCGGATTCGGCTTCACACGCTCTTGGACCACGGCGTCTTCCGAAGCCGTCCACGCGGCGGATCCCGTCCGCACCGCGCGCGCCATCGCCGCCGAGCGAATGTCCTTCCGTAACCGAAAAGTCGCAGAGCGCCCCGTGCTCAGAACCTTCCTGAAAGGCTGGCTGAATCGCGACCGCGCCCTCGCAAGGGAGATCGACAAAGCGTGAGGCCCTCCCGCATCCACCGCGCGAGCAACGGCCGCTCCCTCCTCGTGCAGCCGCTGCCGGGCTCCCATCTGCTCGAAATCTATTGCGACGCTGCGCTCGTCGCCCTCATCCGGCCCGCTTCCACAGCGCTACACCTCCACGCTCCCACGCTCGCCCTTACCCTCGAACACCCCGAACCCCAGATATTTCCCTCGAGGCCCGCCGCCCTCGAGTTTCTCGCCCGAACCCTCGGGCCGGAACCACGATTCCCGCGGGACTGATCCGCGGAGCAAACCAAGGAGGAAACCAAACGCATGAAGCTCGACCTTCACGACCCCGATCCGCCGGCCAAGCCGGCCGAGGGCGCCCAAGGCGACCCTGGCGAGGAGAACACCTCGACTGCCGCACCGGAAGGACCCGACGACGACTCGGACGACGAGTAGAGCGTCCCCAGACCATCCATAACGAGCGCGGGGGAGCCCAACTCCCCCGCGCGGCCAACAACACCCTGAGTGCTAAGCAGACCCCGCCATGAGCGACAAAAGCGCAATCGAATGGACGGACCGCGTCTCCGAGGGCTCCGGCCAGGTGGTGCGAGGCGGCCCTTGTGGATGACCCCACCCTGGAGGCGCTGCGGGAGGCGCGTCTGTTCTTCGAATATGTCTTCGAATACGCGGCAGCGTCCACGCCCCGCGGTCTCGGTTCTTGGGTCACATGGCGCGGGGTCCCTCTTGTCCGCGAGAGAGTGGAGTCAATCCCGGCGCTCTTTTGCCCGAGTCTTGAGAAAGCGTTCCGGCAGGACCCGCGCTTCGGGACGCGGGGGTCTGGCTTGACGCTTGAGATCGGTTTCGAGTACGCCACCTATGAGGCAGCCTGCATCCCGCATCAAGTACGGGCGGCACGTGCTCGGCGGATGCGCGAGAAGTTGGGTCTTCCGCGTCTGCAGCCTGAGCTTTGGAACCCGCTCAGAACCGATGGAGACGATGATGGGGAATGACTTTGCGCAGGTTCCTCGCCGGACGCCGGAAGTACAAGGCGAAGGATAGGATGAGCGACAAAAGCGCAATCGAATGGACCGACGCAACGTGGGTCACGATCACGGGCTGTTCCCGCGTGTCCGAGGGCTGTCGCCATTGCTACGCCGAGCGGCTGACCGGAACGCGTCTCTCTCACAACGCAAAGTACGCGGGGCTGACCCGGCTTTCCGGCCGTGAGCACAAGTGGACCGGCCAAATCAGGCTCCACGAGGATGAGCTGCTGAAGCCGCTGTCCTGGCGCAAGCCCCGCCGCATCTTCGTGAACTCGATGTCCGATACCTTCCACGAGAAGGTTCCGTTCGAGTTCGTGGACAAGATATTCAGAGTCATGTCGCTCTCTTGGAGGCACCACTTCCAGATATTGACAAAGCGGCCGGAAAGGATGGCGGAATACCTCAATGAGGATCGCCCTAATCATAAGCGTATCGGTTGGAGCGCAAACGAGACTCCGCCACGACCGATTAAGTGGCCCCTCCCGAACGTCTGGCTCGGGACCTCCGTCGAGGACCAGGCCACCGCAGACGAGCGCATCCCGCACCTGCTCCGGTGCCCCGCCGCCGTGAGGTTCTTGAGCTGCGAGCCGCTACTGGGGCCTATTGACTTTCGAAAGGTTCCTGGGTTCAACCTCGCGGGACAGGCTGGCGTCGATCTATTGCGGAACCTGTGGGTTATCGTCGGCGGTGAATCCGGCCCCGGCGCGAGACCGATGCGCCCCGATTGGGCGAGGTCGCTCAGGGACCAATGCCAAGCGGCGGGGGTGCCGTTCTTCTTCAAGCAAATGGGGGCGCGGCCTGTCGGGGTAAGAGTGCGCGACCAGAGGGGGCACGACTGGGAGGGCAACGACGATCTTCGGAAGCGAGAGTTTCCACCAGAACCCAATACGGGCGTGACCCCGGCGCTGGAGGGGATGGAGTGAGATGAGTTGGATTGGAGTGGACTTGGACGGGACGCTCGCCGAATATAGCAGCTGGCATGAGGGACAGATCGGACAGCCAATTCCTGCGATGCTGGCACGGGTCAAGGGCTGGCTCGCAGGGGGACAAGAGGTTCGCATCTTCACGGCCCGAGTGTGCCGCATGAACGAGGAGGAGCGACAAGCCCAAATCAAGCTCATCGAAGCCTGGTGTAAAAAGCACATCGGCATCGTTCTCCCGATCACCAATGAGAAAGACTGGTCGATGGTGGAGCTTTGGGATGATCGCTGCGTCAGGGTAATCACCAACACGGGAAGGCGTTGCTGTGCAGAGATGGGAACGAATGAGGGGATGGAGTGAGCAGCTCTCAGCTCACCCACGGCGACGCACCCGATCAGGAGCCCACCCGGTTTGGGATGCATGTTTCACGGGAGCCAATAGACCCTTCGTTCTTCGATGAAGGGTTCGATGCGATCTTCGAGAGGGTATGGACGGGTCCCAGGTGGCAATTCAGGCGCGAGCCTGAGGGAGAGATGGAGGAGCCCATGCGAAATGATGGAAACCAGTAGCAGGCGTCACGGCTGGGAACTCTATATGATTGGGTTTGATTTGCCTGGGAGTCCCTCAGAACCTGCGCGCGCCGTAGCTGTAGGTCACGACGCGATGGCGACACGTGGAAAAGTCGTGGAGTGGGCGGAATGTCCCGAGAGAACATTCGAAAGAATTGTCAAGTGGTGTTTCTACTTCCTGGCACGCTACCCACGCGGGCGGGCCGTCTGTAACGGGGTCGCTCCGTATGACCATTGGTTCGATGGAATGCGACGCAGCATATTCGACGAGCGCACCATAACGCCCATCACGGTGACTACGCATCTCAAGCAAAAGCTGGAGGTTATCGCTTACGAGACGCCACGGGAGGTGCTGGGAGCCATGCCTGACAGATTCATGTTTGCCGCCGCTTTGGCGCTATCCCAAGTGGCCTGGTCCGCGAGTTCGTCTTTGAGGAGGCCGCCGTGACCCCGGCGCTGGAGGGGACAGGGTGAGTGAAGTCCAGGGCGTGCTGATCCACGTACCGGATGGGGCGAATCACGACTGGCGCGAGCAAGGCCACCTGGACGACCGGCGCAACGTGTCGCCCCTACACCGTGAGCTACAGCACCGGGCTATCAAGTGGATGGCCAACCGGCTAGTCACCTGCTTTGCGAGCATCGAGATCGGTTACGGACGCGGGGTGGTCTGCGATGCCCTGGGCGTGGGCCGCAGTACGGCAAGGTTGGTCGAAGCAGTTGACGGCCTGCCTTGGATTGCCCGCTATGCATCCATTGTCCGCTGCGAGGTCAAGATCAGCCGCGCAGACTTCATGTTCAGTTTCGGCCCGAATCCAAAAGACCGTGCTGCCGATGCCGAGTGCGGGAATCTCCGATTCCTCGTGAAGCCCCGGAAGGTGGAGATGCCGCTAGAGCTGTTGCCCGTGTGCTGGGGAGTGCTGGAAGCCTACGGCGCGGGGCTGTCTACCAAGCGCAAGGCGACCTGGCGCGAGCTTCCGAGCGTACAGGACACCTTCGCGGCTTTGCTGTCCATCATTCGGCTGCATCCCTGGGGGATGCGGGCAATGCGCGTTCCTTGTCCTGACTGCGTCACCCCGGCGCTGGAGGGGATGGACGTATAATCCCCGCGCATGCCCAGCCGACGAGCCCCCAAAGGAAGCGGCTCCCTCTTCTTCGACAAGAGTAAGGGCCGCTACGTGCTCAAGCTCCCATACCCCGATCCCGTCACAGGACGCACACGCTACCGAAAGCGCCTCTTCGAAACCCAAGCCCAGGCCGTCGCAGCCAAGCGCGAGCTCGCCCGCCAGGATTTGCCCCAAAACGGCCCGCTGGAGACGCTGTCCGTCTTTTACGACTTCTGGGCCACCCAGATCGCGCCCGCGTCCAGAAACCCCAAAACGCGCAAGGACGACCGCAATCTCTGGCTGCTGCGCATCGCCCCCGCGCTCGGGCATGTCCGGCTCGACCACCTCACCCCCGAACGCATCCAGCGATGGGCCAACTCCATCGAACGATCCCGCACCCGCGCCAAAGCCTACGCGCTCCTCCGGACCGTCGTCAACCGCGCCGTGAAAATGCGCAAACTCCAGTGGAGCCCGTTCGAAGGCACCGCCGCGCCCCCGCATCGCTACTCCGAACCAAGCATCCTCACCGCCGAAGAGTGCAAGCGCTTGCGACAAGCCGCCGAAGGCACCCTCCTCGAAGGCCCCGTCCGAATCGCGCTCGCCCTCGGGCTCAGGAGCGGCGAGATCCGCGGCGCGAAATGGTCCGACCTCGACCTCGGCCGCGCCGTCTGGAAGGTCGAGCGCCAATGGGCCGAGACCCTCGCGGACACGAAGCTCCCCAAGGGCGAGAAGAAGCGCGCCATCGCCATCCCGCCGCAGCTCCTGGCCTGGCTCCGCGATCGCAAAGCCCGCGCCAGCTCCGTCTTCGTCTGCCCTGGACGCGGCGACGGCGTCCTGCGCGACTCCGCATTCGGGAAGGCATGGAGAAGGCTCCGGCAAGCCGTCGCGATGCACGAACTGGAATTCCGCGACCTCCGCAACACCTGCGCCAGCCACATGGACCAGCTGAACGTGCCCATCGCAGTCCGGCTCGCCACGCTCGGGCACGAGGATTTCGACGTCACCCGCGATCACTACACGCGCGTAGCCGACCCCACCGCCCAGCTCGCAGCCCTCACACAGCTCGAAGACTCGATCGGATAACCGCCCGCTGGGGGAACTCGAACTCGTAATCCACCCGCCCTTCGCGTCGAAAGCCCGGATCGAGCTCCTCCGGATGGTTCGTCGTGTAAATCCGGATCAGGCCGTGCTTCGAAAAGGGACCGTCGAAAGTCGAAAGCGCGCTTGCCACGCGAGCCGCCTGGCTCCTGTCCTGACCACGCTTCCCGAACACTTGCTCGCATTCCTCCACCAGTAGAACCGCGCCCGCCGGAACTCCCGCTATCATTTCCTCGATCGTTCCCTGCGCCGCCATCCTCGGCATCAGAACGTACAGCGCCTTGCGCAGTTCGCTGGCGATCGCAAGGGCCGTGCTCGTCTTGCCCGTCCCCGGCGGGCCGTGCAGTAAAAAGCCAAGGTGAAAGTTCTCCCCGCGCTCAACGCAATGCTGCTCGCGAGCTTCCCATTCCCGCACGATCTCCAGCATCTGCGCCGGCGCATCGTCTGGATGGTGGATCGTGTCGATGCGCCGATACGGCCGAACCGACACCTGTTCCCAATAGCGGCCGCTCGAGCACGCAAACACCTTCAATCCCACGTCGTCGTCGGAGTGATAGGCTATGATCGCCTGTTCGACGAGCTCGCAGAACCAGGGCAGGTCTCGCTTCCGCAGAATCACCTCTGCTTGCTCGACGTAGCTGTTCAGCAGCTTCTCGCGTGAGATTTCCACCAACAGCCGCCGCCCTTCCATCCTCGCGATTCTCGTGCCCTGCCCCAATCGTCTCCGAACCATGCGCCTCGGTCCGCCCGGCGTCGCTCCGCAACCGCTCGGCCCTGCATCGTAGGGACGCCCCTGATCGTCCCCATAAGCCACCGAACCGTCCTCGATGTGCTCGAGCAGCACCGGGGCCATCGCCCGGTAGGCGTCCTCGTACAGTTGCACCTTCGCGACAAAGCGCTTCCTTACTGATTCTTGCACCGGTCCGCGCAGTCTGGAAAGCAAACTCCCGGCAACACCGGAAGCCACAACGAGCATGATCGCCGAAGTTGCATCGAAGTTCAAGCTTTCACCCGGATCGAGGACGCGATCCGATGTCGCTCACGCAGCCTCCGCGTTCGCATACGCCTGCCGGTACGCTTCCAAAATCGTCCGTTGCCAGTTAAGCGGCAGCGCCTCCAGGATGCGCAGCACCTTTCGGATCCGATTGCGTGCATAAGCAAGCTGCAGACCTTCGAATCCCGCGGGCCATGCCTCTACCGCCTTCGAGTGCGCGCGCAACAGCGCCTGCACAAACGCATGCGTAGGGCAGCCCCTCGTTGGGCCCAGCGCTTTCACTAACTCCGTGATCGTGCGCGTGCCCTTCTCCAGCTGACGCGCGATGTCCTCGGGCTTGTTGAACTTCGCCCACGACGGCATGCTCGGAATCTCACGCGCGCATAAGGCAGGGCTCGCCTGGTCCGTAGCCGGCGTGCCTTCCGCCTGCTCCCCGCTCCCGGCAGCCTCCGAAACCGGCTCGCCGTTCGAGCGGTCCATCGCCTTCGGAACGGCGCGCGCGCCCGCCCGCAGCTCCTCGACCGCCTCCCGTAGCAGGTCTGCCAGCCAAGGCATCGGCCGCGCGCAGCCCTCCGCCAGCACGCCCGCGCAAGCCTCCACCACCTTCTCAGCCAGCATCCCTAATCCCTATTCGTCCCATCCGTCCTATAGGTCCTATTCCTAAAAAGCCCCGATCGTCGCCTCGGTTCGGGGCCACACCGCCGGAAGACTTGCTCGTCCGGACGAGCAGCTCGCCTCCGCGGGCATGAGCCAATCGCCTACTCGGTTCGTCCCCCGAAGGCTCAAACCTGGCCCCCAGGATCATCCTCCCCTTTCGCATGGGATTCGTCCGCCCCGATCCATCCCTGGCCGGCTCGGGGCCACACCGTTTTAAGCCCGCCTCTAGCGGACACCTAGTTTCCAGCTCATTCGTACGGTTGACGGAAACCCCGCTTGGTCACGCACCCGCCCTCCCCGTCTCCGTGGGCATCCTTGTCGAACACCTCGACCCCCGGCACGAAGCACACAGCCTCCGCCAGTGCATACGAACCGTCTGGATTGCGCTGCTGGGTTGTCACCTGCACGACGCAGCCGCCCGGCACGTTCATCGCCTTCGTGCTCTTCATCCAGCCCTCCGATTGGCTCGAAGCCTTGCTGACAAGCTCGAACACGTCGCCGTCGCCAAAGACCACGAGATCCGGCACGTTCTTCCTCGCGCCGCTTACATCGGTGTTGCCGAGCGTCTTTGGCGAGAACCCCCTTGAGCTCCCCCGTAGCAACTCTTCCGCAGACTGCACGCGGTCGTAAGTCATTTCGAAAATGTCCCACTTGCAAGGGTAGAACTCCCCCTTCACGCCCTGGATGACCCAGTCGCCGGGACTCGCCTGGTGGTTGCCCTCGAGCGTCGGGATGACCAAGGTCGGCGGCTCGTTTGCCCCGGCGGCGCGAGCCTTCAGTTCGTGACCCACGAAGTCCTCGATTTCCCCGATGTTCGCGCCCGTGTATTGGATCGCTCGCACGACCACGGGCTGTTTGCGGAAGAGTTGATACGGAGGAGCTGGTGCTGCTGGCATGAAAACCTCCTAGTCCTGCGGCGGCCGGACCCGGATTGACTACCGGATCCGAACGCCTTGAGGTTCAGGAGAGCCCAACCGGTCCGGGCCCTACCCTCTGGAGGACTCCTCCCCCTCCGATCCGTTCAGCCGATCGGAGCACCACCCGCGCCTCAAGCCGACCGTCCTGCGCGAATGCGCCGTCTTCGTCAAGGTCCCTCTCGGGAGCCGGCCGGCGCACAGCAATCTAAAGACGATAAGGTCCCCCGTAAGGTCCCCGACAAAAACGAAAAAACCGGGCCGAAGCCCGGTTTTGAACCTACAATCCTGGTCGGGGCGGCCGGATTCGAACCGGCGGCCTGCTGCACCCAAAGCAGTCGCGCTACCAAGCTGCGCTACGCCCCGCCGTACGGAAAGGTACCCGAGTACACTCCCCCCATGCCCTCTCGCGCTGAACGCCTCGACCTGGTGCCCCCGTACCTCTTCGCGGAGATGAGCCGAATCAAGGCGGAGGCGATCGCGCGCGGACACGACGTCATCGACCTGGGCATCGGCGACCCGGACCTGCCCACTCCCAAGCCGGTAATCCGCGCGCTCCAGAGCGCGGCAGAGAGCCCGGAGACCCACCGCTACGACGAGACGCCGAGGGGCTGGCGGGCGTTTCTGCGAGCGGCGACGGACTGGTACGCCCGCGAGTTCGGCGTTGATCTCGATCCGGAATCCGAGGCCCTGCAGCTCATCGGGAGCAAGGAGGGCCTGGCGCACCTGGCATGGACTTACGTAGGCCCGGGAGACGTTGCGATCGTCCCGAATCCGGGCTACACGGTCTATCGCGTGAACTCCCTGTTCGCAGGCGGAGAGGTCTTTGAAACACCGCTTCGGAAGGAGAACGCGTTTCTGCCTGTACTGGAGGACATCCCGGCCGATACCGCTCGAAAGGCCAAGCTCTTCTACGTCTGCTACCCCCACAACCCGACCGGCGCAGTCGCGACGCAGAGTTTTTATGAAGACTTAGTGCGTTTCTGCCGTGAGTACGACATCTTGTTAGCCGGCGATATGGCTTATGCCACGGTGACCTACGACGGATTTCGGAATCCGGCCGTTCTGCAGATTCCGGGCGCGAAGGAGGTCGCCGTCGAGCTTCATTCGCTATCCAAGATGTTCAACATGACCGGCTGGCGGCTCGGCTTCGCTCTCGGAAACGCCGACGCTCTGGCGAACCTTGCCGCCCTCAAGAGCAACCTCGACAGCAAGGCTTTTCCCGCGATCGCCGAAGCCGGCGCGTTTGCGCTCACAAACGAGCAGAATGCGTTGGCCCGAGAGGTCTATCAGCGCCGAAGGGACTTGCTTTGCGACGGCCTGAACGGCATCGGCTGGCGCGTGGAGAAGCCGAAGGCGACCTTCTACGTTTGGGCACGCGTACCTCGCGACGACATGACCAGCGCGGAGTTTTGCAAGGAGCTCCTCGAGCGCGCGCACATCGTCGCCATCCCCGGAACCGGCTATGGCAGCGAAGGCGAGGGCTACGTCCGGATGTCCTTGACGCTGCTCGGCGACAGGAACGGCGAGCGGTTCGAGGAGGCCGTCCGGCGGATCAAGGAGTCGGGCCTGGTGCCGGTTACGGCGTGATCGTAGGCTTCGCGCCACAATTGTCCGTGACCTTCGAGCTGGCGGTTTCCTTCCTGTCGTCGCTTCGAAACCGGGGCTGGCGTTTGGGCTTGGACCGGATGCAAGAGCTCGTCCGGCGAGCGGTTCGAGGAGGCCGTCCGGTGGATCAAGGAGTCGGGCCTGGTGCCGGTGGGTGTTCGATCCCTCACGCGAACTATAGCTTAAGGCCAAACGTCCGCACTGTAAGAGACCGACGCAGCACGGATGCGATACCGGACGGCAAAGAGAAGCGTGCCATAAGTGAGGGGAGGCAGTGGCGAGATCGCTTAGGGATCGGCGAGGCGCTTGGCAATTCGGCGCCGGCGCCGTCCTCCTGGGCATTCTCGCAAGTCCGTTCCTGGCCCCGGATCCGCCGCAGCCCTTCAAGTTCCTTGAGAGTGCGAGAATCAGATACGTGGCGGTCATCGAAGAGTCGGGCTCGCCAGTGTGCACGGTCAGCTACATGCTCGACGGCGCGCAGTCGGCGGTCGATCGAGAAGCCGCTCCCGAACTCACTGGTTGGACTAGATCTAAGTCGCCAATGGAGTCCATTGACTACACGTCTGGCGACCAAAAGCTCACGATCGTTGGATGGAACTTCGGCACAGGGCGCGTGCCTATGACCCACGTCCTGTTCGAAAGGCCGGCGACTCCGCGCGACATTGTTCGATCGTGGGCTTACCGGGTCCAGACTTGGCTGCCTTGAAGGCACGAGTTGCAGACGACAAGTGGCACGAATCGTCGACCCCGCCCTCCTGCATTTTCGATGCGAGCGGCGCAAGATTCAGACCTGCGGTTCCAAGAAAAGTAGTTCAGAACCGATGCCTGATAGGTTTGGGCCAATGCGGCATGGCCGCATGCTAAGGCCACAATACGGGCGTGCCAGGTCCCAACGAAGTCGGCTACGAAGACGCGCTCGCTTACATCTCCTCGCTCCGAGACCGCGGGTGGCGTTTGAGCCTGGACCGGATGCAAGGGCTCGTCCGGCGAGCGGGGCTCGAGGACGCGATCGGAGGGTCTTCCGGAACCCCCACCCCCGACCCCTCCCCCTGCAAGCATGGTGAGGGGAGAGATAGGGAGGCGCCGAGCCCGAAATTCCTGCACGTTGCGGGCACGAACGGCAAGGGCGCAGTCACGGCTTACATGCAGTCGATCCTCGCCGAGGCCGGCGTCGCAGTTGGCGGGTTCTATAGCCCCTACGTCTACGACATTCGGGAGCGCGTGCAGCTGGGAAGGGAGCTCATTTCGAAGGAAGACCTGGCGCTGCTTACCGCCGAGCTCGCCCCGATCGCCGATTCGCTCGAGGGCACGGAGTTCGGCGGCGTTACCGAATTCGAGTTCAAGACCGCGCTCGGGTTCGCCTATTGGAAACGAAAGCGCGCCGATTGGGTCGCCTTGGAGGTCGGGCTCGGAGGGAGGCTCGACGCGACGAACGTCGTCACCCCATGCTGCTCCGTCATAGTGAGCATCGGCCTCGACCACACGGAGCACCTCGGCAGCACCCTCGCGGAGATCGCGCGCGAGAAGGCAGGGATCGTCAAGCCCGGCGTGCCGCTCGTGCTCGGCTCGGTTCCCGAAGAGGCTGAGGCCGCGATCCTTTCGATCGCCCACGAGCGGGGAAGCCCCGTGTGGAAGTTCGGTCGTGAAATCTTACTTGAAGCCAGCGATGCGAAAGGCGCCTGGGATGTAGAGACCCCGGAACGCAGGCACTCCTGCCTGCATCCGGGGCTATTCGGCAGGTTACAGCCGCACAACATGGCGCTTGCAGTGGCGGCGCTGGACGCGGCGGACGCTACGGTCTCGGACGAAGCCGTGCGGGCGGGCGCCGAACGGACTCGCCTGCCCGGGAGGTTCGAGCGCACGATCGTAGGCCAAGCGCAGATCGTATTGGACGGCGCGCACAACGCGGAGGCCGCCGTCGAGCTTGCGGAAACCATGCGCTCCGCATTTCCTGGGCGAAGCTGCGTGTTGCTTACCGGGATGGTCGCGGGACACGACGTGGAGCGCTTTTATCGCCCCTTGGCGGGTTTGGCGACGGCGGTCCACGTGTCGCCGATCGAATTCAATCGCGCGCGCCCGTCGAGCGAAATCGCGGGCGTGTTAAGGGTTCTCGGAATGGAGTCGGTGGCACACGACTCGGCGAGCGGCGCGCTGGAGGCGGCTCTTCAAGACGGGGAGAGGGAGGGGCTGCTCCTTGTAACGGGCAGCTTCTACCTCGTCGGCAAGATCGGAAACCTGCTACGCGCTAAGTGCGGTACGTGACGTCCAGCACCACGTCCCGCACGTTCGCCTTTTGCCGAATGATGCGCGCGATCTTCTCGCACTCCGCCTGCAAGCTCGTGTAAGGCGCTCCACGCTCGGCGCGTACGATGCCGCGAAGGTAAACGACGCCGTGGCTGACCCGCAGGTCCGCCAGGTTCACGTCCACGCGGTGCTTGACGAACTCCCTGCGAGCAATTCTCGTGGCTTCGATGTCTTTGGGATCGGCCATTTCGGTTTCCTTACGCTGACGCGCTATGAAGTCCCAGTCTATGCGATTCCCGCGCCAATCCGGCTCTCCCGCTTACGATCCCCCCTCTCCCGATCCCGTCGGTAGGCTTGCGGAAGGCTGCGCGCCCGCGGAGATGGCGCCCAGCTCCGAGGACATCGAGGAGCGCTTCGACCACCAGATGGAGAACGCGAGCGCGAGCACGCATGCCGCGGTGACTACGCTCAGAACCGAGTCCGGAAGCGGCTGGATCACGACGCCCGCAAGCAAAAGCGCGACCAGGTTCATGACCTTGATGAGCGGGTTCAGCGCGGGGCCGGCAGTGTCCTTGAACGGATCGCCGACCGTGTCCACGACGACGCCCGCCTTGTGCGCCTCGCTGCCCTTTCCGCCGTACATGCCGTCCTCGATCAGCTTCTTGGCGTTGTCCCAAATGCCGCCCGAATTCGCCAGCAGCACGGCCATCAGCTGCCCGCTGAGGATCGCGCCCGCGAGGAAACCTCCGAGCGCCTGCGCGCCGGTCAGGTTGTACAGGTTGCCGCCGATGTTGACCGGCTCCTTGCCGATCGAGAAGCCGAACGCGACCGCCATGGGCAGCGCGATCGCAAGGATCCCGGGGCCGATCAGCTCTTTCTGAGCGGCTTCGGTCACGATCGCGACGCAGCGGCCGTAATCGGGCTTGCTCGTGCCTGCCATGATCCCGGGGTCGGCCTTGAACTGGCGCCGGACCTCGTTGATGAGATAGAACGCCGCGCGCCCGACCGCGTTGATCGAGAACGCGCTGAACAGGAACGGCGCAGCGCCTCCGATCAGCAGGCCAAGAAAGATCTCGGGAACCTCCAGCTTGAGGCCCGCGACGGTCAGCTGGGCGTCCTCGATGTACGAGTGGAAGAGCGCGACTGCCGCGACCACCGCGGTTGCGATCGCGAAGCCCTTCGTGAGCGCCTTGGTCGTGTTGCCGGCCGCGTCGAGTCGCTGAACGGCTTTCGAGCCGATCGGCGATTCGTGCTCCGCGCCGGACATCTGGAAAACGCCCTGCGCGTTGTCGGACACCGGTCCGAAGGTGTCCATCGCCAGGATGTAGCCGGTCGTGGTCAGCAGCCCCAGGCCCACTAGGGCGATTCCGTAGAAGCTGAGGATCGTCGTGCCGTACGTAGCCGGGTTGAAGAGGTAGAGCGGCACCATCAGCGCCACCACGATGGCGAACACCGAGAACACGCTCGACTCCTTTGCAAGCGCGAACCCGGTGATGATCATGGGCGCGGGCCCGGTCGTGGACACGCCCGCAACGTCGCGCACGGGGCGCTTGTGGGTCGAGACGTAATAGTCGGTCAGCATCTCGATCGCGAACGCCATGAAGATTCCGAAGAGCACGGCCAGGAAGAAGAGCCACCAGGGTACGGGCGTGTGCTCCGCGATCGCGATCGGGATCTGGTGGTCCGGAGGAACGGGCTTGTTGAAGTCCGACTGCCGCTCCTTCATGAGCTTGTCGATGACATCCTTGCTCTCTTTGTAGTAGCTCCCTCCCACGAAGGCTCCCATAAGGCTTCGGTGCGGGTTCGGTATATCCGCGGAGACGCCCATCGCGAGCTCGCCCGCCGAGTTCGAATACAGCACGATCGGCGCCTTTTCGAGGATGTCCACCGTGAGGTTCAGGGACTTCGCCTGCTCGATTTGCTTGCCGATGAACGCTTCCGTGTAGGGCCCGAACCACCCCTCGCGCTCCATGGCGGGAATCGTCTGGCCCTCCGGAGACTTCGACTCCTTGCGAACCAGCTTGACTTTGAACAGGAACTGTCGCTTCGCGGGGTCCTTGTCCGAGTACTGTTCGCCGACAGAGGCGTAAGTGATCTGGGACATCGTCTGTCCCGGCTCGGGCTGTTTCGGCACCGTGTAAGAAAGCACCGGGTTGGAGGTGTCGGAGAAGTCGACTTTGGAGAAGCCTTGGTACTTCTTGGGCGCGGGCATCCCTTCGGGCGGCGCGGACATTCCCGCCTGGATCGCGCTTGCGTCCTCCGGTTTGTCCAAGCCGAGATCGTCCTTGATGCGCTTGTCCGCCTTCATCATGTCGAAGGTGACCTGCCAGGAGGGGATCTTCTTCTCCTTGGCGATCTCGTCGCGGACCTTGCGGATCTTGGAAAACTCCTCGTTTCGATACTCTTCCAGGTTCACGAGGCGAGTGGTTTGCACTTCCGAGCCTGGCCGGCCCAGAAGGAACCAGGCCAAGAACGCCGTGCCTACAGCCGCGACCACCGCCGAAGCGAAGAAACCCTTCCGCAGGGGAATGAGGGCGTCCTTGTCCACGTCGTCGCTGCCGCGCACGAAAAGGATGCCGATGATGGATGCGACGATTCCCACGCCTCTGGCCATGAGGGCGAAGAGGATGAGCTTCATCCAGGTGGCCTGGTCGAAGATGGCCGCCGTCGCCGCGCCCAAGACGATCGCTGCGACGAGCGTGACCTCGTACGACTCGAAGATGTCCGCCGCCATTCCGGCGCAGTCGCCCACGTTGTCGCCGACGTTGTCCGCGATGGTCGCCGGGTTTCGGGGATCGTCCTCCGGGATGCCGGCCTCGACCTTGCCGACCAGGTCCGCGCCGACGTCGGCGGCCTTGGTGTAGATGCCGCCTCCCACGCGCATGAAGAGCGCCGCGAGCGAGCCGCCGAACCCGAAGCCCACGAGGAGCTTCATAGCGTCGTTGCGGAAGAAGAGGAAGATAAGGGTCGCTCCGATCAGGCCCATGCCTACCGTGAGCAGGCCCGCTACGGCGCCGCTTCGGAAGCCGGTCTCGAGGGCTTGCTTGGGGCTCGTGAGGGCCGCGTGGGCGGTGCGCATGTTCGCGGCGACGGCCATGATCATGCCCGCGTAGCCGGCGATGTAGGAGGCCGCCACGCCTCCGATGAAGCACACGGCCGTCCAAATCGCGATGTTCCAGCCCTTGTGCTGGAAGATGAAGATGAGCAGCGCGGCAAGCAGCAAAACGAAGATAAGCATCGTCTTGAACTGCCGGGCGAGGTAAGCGAGCGCGCCCGACCGGATCGCCGCGCCGACCTCCTGCATCTTCTCGTTGCCGGGCGACTGAGCAAGCACGCCGCCGCGTATCAGCCATGCCGCGGCGATCGCGATCAAGCCGAACCCGAGCGAAACGTACAGGTAGATCATGTCGGCGGTCGTAAACCGGAGCGACACGCCCTCCCCACCGGCTGCGAGCGCGCCGGCAGGCGCACAGGCCATCAGGAAAGCGAACACGGCATAAAGAATCGCGCGGGGCGAAATCGCGCGTAGCCCTCTGAAAAGCTTCTTCAACATCACGGTCTACCCGAACCCCGATCCGTCCACGCTTCCATGCGCGTCTTGGGCACTTGGCCGTGGGAGTCTGAAACGAGCGAATAGGATACCCGAGGGAGGGACGATTGACGAGTGACAAGTGAAGAGTGACGAGTGAAGAGTGACGAGTGACAAGTGACGGGTGACGGGTGACGGGTGACGGGTGACGGGTGACGGGTGACGGGTGACGGGTGACAGGCGGGTCAGCGGATGCCCATTGCGGCGCGGACCTCGTCCATCGTACGGGCCGCGAATTCGCGAGCCTCGTCCGCTCCGTGCGCCAGGATCGCCTCGATGTCGGCGTCCGAAATAGCCTTCCGGCGTTCCCGGATCGGCCGTAGCGCTTCGTTCATCGCCTCGATCAGCTCCTTCTTGTTCTGCACGCAGCCGCGCTCGCCGCGCCGGTCCTCCTCCCACTGCTCCTTCCATGACGACGAATACAGACGCAGGAACTGGCACACCGCGCAATTCTCCGGCACTCCCGGATCGGTCTTCTTGATCTTGGTCGGGGTTGTGAAGGCGTTCATGATCTTCTGCGCCGTCTCGTCCTCGGTCTCGCTCAGATAGATGCAGTTGTCGTAGGACTTGGACATCTTGCGCAGCACGCCGTCCTCGTCCGCGTCGAGCCCGGGCACCTTCGCGCGCCACTCGTCCTCCGGGATGATGTTCACGAATTCGGGAAAAACCTCGCCATAGAGGTTGTTGAACCGCCTTCCGATCTCGCGAGAGATCTCCAGGTGCGGCGCCTGGTCCCTGCCCACCGGAACCCCATATGGCTTATACAAAAGAATGTCCGCCGCTTGGAGCACCGGATAGCCGAGAAGCCCGTACGGCACGCTTTCGGTTTGCATCAGCTGCCGCTTTTCCTTGTACGTGGGGACGCGCTCGAGCCAGCCCAGCGGGGTCACCATGCTGAGCAGCAGGTGCAGCTCGGCGTGCTCCTTCACGTGCGACTGGATGAACACCGCGGACCTCTCCGGGTCGATCCCCGCGGCAACATAGTCCTTCGCGACCTCCCGGCTGTTCTTGGCGATCTGCGACGGGTCCTCGAACATGGTCGTGAGGGAGTGCCAGTCCACGACGCAGCAATACAGCTTGTACCGGTCCTGTAGGGCGACCCAGTTGCGCAGCGCGCCCTCGTAGTTGCCGAGGTGCAGCTTCTCGTTCGTGGGCTGCATGCCGCTCAAGATGCGCTGCTCGGCCATGCTCAGACCCCCACTAGGAATCGAAAGATCGTTTGGGACACGGGCAAGAGAACCGTCCCGATTAGATTGAATTGAGGGTTCATTTGGCCGATGATGATGACCATCAGGAGCACGAACCCGCCGGCCTGCCGGTTCCACAGGTACCACTTGATGCGTGACGGCTCGGGCAGAAATGCGCCGACCAGCCAGTGGCCATCTAGTGGTCCGAGCGGAATCAGGTTGAATAGGCAAAGGGCGACGTTGATGAAAACCCCTACGACGAGAAGGAACGGCAGAAACCCTCCGAATCCAAGCGCGAGCTCCGCCGCAGCCGGGCTGACAGAGCCGGTTTGCAAAAGTACTCGAAGCAAAACCGCGTAGATCGTCGCCTGCACCAGATTGGACAGCGGCCCCGCCGCGACCGCCGCGAAATGGTCCCACCGCGGGTTCTTCATCTTTCCGGGGTTCATGGGCACCGGGCGGCCCCAACCGATGCCGAACCCGGTAAGCGAGGACAGGAAGATCATGATAGTGCCGGTCGGGTCGAGGTGGCTCAGCGGATTGAGGGTTACGCGCCCATAGATTCTCGGAGTAGGGTCGCCGGCGACGTCCGCCAACTTTGCGTGCGCGAACTCGTGGATGCTGAGCCCGAGGAGGATCACCCCGATCATGGTGAAAAACCGAACCGGGTCGAAATCAATCACGGTTCACCCTCCACTCTTCGGGAATCCTCTCCCGTTCGAACTGCGATTCGATCCTCTCGCGCTCCTGCGCCAAGAACGGCTCGCCGGTTTCGCGCATTAGGACCGTCGCCGGGCGCGGATACCGATTGTAATTGCTTGCCATCGAGTTGCCGTACGCTCCCGTAGAGAGGACCTGCAGCAGATCGCCGGCCGCGACGTCCGAGGGGAGCGGCACGTCCGAAAACAGAGTGTCCGATTCGCAGTGCTTGCCGCTGACCGTGCACGTTCGAGGCACGGAGGTCCGTCCCTCGGCGCCTGGTCCGCAGGAAATGTGAAGCACGGCGTACGGCGCACCGTACAGCGCGGGCCGAGGGTTGTCGCTGAGGCCCCCGTCCACGGAAACGTAGGTCCTCTTCCCGCCATCGACGAGGGGAACCTTCTTTACCGCTCCCACTCGGTAAAGGGTCACCCCGCACTCCGCCACGAGCGCGCGGCCAGGCTCTACGAAGAGCGTCGGACTCAGCCCGCTCCCAGAAAGCGCACGACGCGCGGCGCTCAGCACGCGCGAACACCACTCCTCGATGGAGACCGGTTCGTCCGAATCCGCGTACCTCACGCCGAGCCCGCCTCCGAAGTTCAACACCCGGGCACGTATCCCATGGGTTTCCGCTGCCGCAATCGCAAACCTGGCGAGCATTTCGGCTCCGGCTTCCTGAGCCTGCGAGTCGAGCAGCTGCGAGCCCACGTGGCAATGGAACCCAGCAAGCGGCAAGCCCAGTTCCAGGCAGCGCGCGGTCGCGCGGCCCGCCGAACCGTCGCCGATGTTGAACCCGAACTTCGTGTCGGACTGTCCGGTCCGGATCTTTTCGTGCGTTTTGGGGTTCACGCCCGGCGCAAGGCGCAGAAGCACATCGGGCTTATTGCTTTCCGAAGTTTTGCCGCAAAGCTGTCCTAGGATCTCCAGCTCCCCGAAATGGTCCGCGACGATTTGCCCAACACCCGCCCCGATTGCGTTCTCGATCTCGCCGCGCGTCTTGTTGCTCCCATGCGCGATGCACTTGCCCGAATCGACGCCCGCGAGCAGCGCCGCCCGAAGCTCGCCCTCGCTGGCCACGTCCACCCAGCAGCCCTCGCTGGAAAGCAGCGAGAGAACGGCGAGCGTGCTGTTCGCTTTCGAGCCGTACGCCAGCTCTGCGCTGGAGTCCGCCGCTCGGATCGCATCTCGAAAGCGCCGCGCCCGGGCGCGAAGGCAGGCTTCGTCCAGTACGTAAAGCGGGGTGTCGAAGCGCTCCGCGAGCTCGCGCGCCTGATCATCGCCGAGGCGGAATCTGGTGTCCGGGCGGGCGGCGGCGGTCATGAGGTTCGATTATGGCATGCGGGTTCCCTCCCGGGAACCTGGCTACTTGCCGCGTGCACAGGCGCTCCTCCACCCAAAGACCCTGCCTATCTGCGTGTCCGTCGTCTCGAAAGATAAACTCGGCCCGTGAAGAGCGTGGTCGTGCTCGGGGCGACGGGCAGCATCGGCCGTCAGGCGCTGGACGTGATCGCGCAGCACGCGACGAGGCTGCGAGCGGTCGGACTCGCCGCTCGGCGGGACGCGGCGGGCCTCGCCGCGCTCGCGGAGGTGCATGGGGTTCGCAGGATCGCCACGCTCGAGGCGGCCGATCCTAAGATTCCATCGGGCCTGGACGCTCTCGTGGAGCTAGCGACGATGCCCGAGGCGGACACGGTCGTAATCGCGGTCGCCGGTGTTGCGGGACTGTTGCCGACGATCGCGGCGATCGAAGCGGGCAAGCAAATCGCCCTCGCGAGCAAGGAGGTTCTCGTCGCGGCCGGCGAAATCGTCATGCCGCTGGTCCGAAAGCTTGGAGTCCCGCTTACGCCCATAGACAGCGAGCACAGCGCGGTTTTTCAGTGCCTGCAGGGCTATCGAGCGGACCAAGTCGAGGAGATCGTTCTTACGGCCAGCGGCGGGCCATTCCGGGGCTGGGCTGCCTCGGAGCTTGCATCGGTGACGGTCGAACAGGCATTGAACCATCCCACGTGGCGGATGGGCGGGAAGATCACGATCGACTCCGCGACGTTGATGAACAAGGGCCTGGAGACGATCGAAGCGCGATGGCTCTTCGACCTGCCAATCGACCGCGTTCGGGTGGTGGTTCACCCCCAGAGCATCGTTCACTCGTTCGTCCGGTTCAAGGACGGAAGCGTGCTCGCGCAGTTAGGCTGGCCGGACATGCGGCTGCCGATCCAGTACGCGCTCTTGTGGCCCGAGCGCGCGCAGAACTCATTGAAGCCGTGGGACCCCCTCGAAACGCCGCAGTTGACGTTCGAGCCCGTGGACGAAGCCACCTTCCGATGCCCGGAGATTGCCCGCGAGGCCGCGCGCGCCGGAGGGACGATGCCCTGCGCGATGAACGCCGCGAACGAGGAGGCTGCGAACGCGTTTCTCCGCGGGGACATCGGCTTTTTGCAGATCGCGGAGAGCGTAGAGAGGGTACTGTCGCTGCACCGAAGCAGGCCTGCAACGCTCGACAGCATCCTGGAGACCGACGATTGGGCGCGCCGAGCCTTCCGCGACCACGCCGAGTCCCTGCGAGGCGCCAACACCGCAAAACCGTAAACCCGCAACGCCAAAACACCGCAACACCCGGTGCCCGATCACACGTAAATCAGGCTAATGCTCTTCCAACTCTTCGTAATCGCGATCTTTCTTACGATGATCACGGTCCTCGTGGCCGCGCACGAGCTTGGCCACTACCTGTTCGCGCGATTGTTCAAGATGGACGTGGAAGAGTTCGCGATAGGGTTCGGAAAGCGCCCGATCCTGACATGGATGAAGCGAAAGTATCCGGTCGATTACCGTGTCGATCCCGGCGCGAAGACCGCGGAAGGAGAGTTCGGCCCAAGCCCATTTCCCCCGGACGAGCCCGGAACGGCCACGACCTACTTCACGGTTCGCCCCTTGCCGCTCGGCGGGTTTGTCCGAATCAAAGGGATGATGCCGCAGGAGGACGGGGGCGAAGTGAACGTTCCCGGCGGCTTCTACAGCAAGCCCCCGTGGCAGCGATTCGTCGTGCTCTTTGCCGGCCCCATATTCAGCGTTCTTGCAGGGCTCGCGCTGCTCGTTCCCCTGTTTTGCATCGTCGGAATGGAGAAGCCGGACAACCGCCCGATCCTGGGCGCCGTCCTTCCCGGCGCTGCGGCGGACAAGGCGGGCTTGCAGCGAGGAGACCGCGTTCTTAGCATCGCGGGCAAGCCAATTGAAACGTTCTACGAAATCACAGTAGCGGTTGGGGCGAACCCCGACAAGCCGATCCCGCTCGTCTACGAACGCAAGGGCGAGCGGCGCCAGACGACCGTCACCCCGCAAGGAATGGATGCGCCCGTTTTCGATCCCGACCTGAGGACGACCGACGAGATTCGCTATCAAGGCCGATTGGGCGCCCGGATTCCGAGCATGCGCGTGGACGTCGGGATTGTGGAGGCGACGGCTCACGCGGTTTCGCTTCCCTACCAGATGGTCAGCAGGCTCTTGGGGCTTTTCAAGACACCGTCCCGGTTCAAGGAAGAGATCGGAGGGCCGATTTCGATCTACCGCATGACGCAGGCGACGGCTCGCGGAGGCTGGGAGGACAGCATCCTGTTGGCGGGCCTCTTAAGCATGTCGCTCGGCATTTTCAACCTCTTGCCGTTTCCGCCGCTCGACGGCGGACAGATGATCGTGGCGCTTGCGGAGATGTTGCGCGGCGGCCGCAGGCTCAGTCTCAGAGTTCAAACGTGGGTGCACGGGCTCGGCATGGCGCTGGTCGGGCTCTTGATTCTCGCCGTCATTGCGAACGACATCGGTCGGCTTCTGCCGAAGTAACGACGGACGCTGTACCTCGGGATGGGATCTCCAAACGACGAATGCGCCCGGAGCGGAAGCTCCGGGCGCATTTCCCGCGTGATCATGCGTGGCGGCTACAGAGCCGTCGTCTGCCAGCGCGCGATGTCGAGGAACAGGTCCCAGCCGTTAGCCGTTCCCGTGCTGTGCGGGCCGAGGACGATCTTCGCCCTCATGTTGCCCGTACTACCTTGACGGAACCGAGCCGGGTTCGATGGCGTGATCGTGACCGTCGAGTCGCCGGTCGGAGCGATCCGAGAATCGACGAGCGCGTACATGTTCGCCACGTAGTCCCACAGGTAGGTCCGAAGCAAGCAGCTCGAGATGCTCGAGCGAACCTCGAACTCGAACCGCATCACATTCACCATCTTGTTGGTGGAGTTCGAGTCGATCTGCACCTCGGTCGGCAGGGGCACGCCCGTGGAATCGAACACGTTTCGAACGTGCAGGTACGTGTTGTCGCTGGTTCGCAACTGCGGAACTCCGCCGCTGATGAGCTGCCCGACGAGGATCGAAAAGCCCGTGGGCTGGAACCAGTAGTTGTTGTACGTGTTGCGGAGAGCCTGGTAGACGTTTACGCGCCCCCAGCCGAATACGTTGTCGTTTCCGGGAGCGCCAAGGTCCGTGCAGGACTGGTACACGATCGTCTCGACGGTTGAGGCGGGCAGCGAGAGGTTCGCGGCCGTGACCATCGCGCCAACGCCCGCGGCGTAGGGCGAGGCCTGGCTCGTTCCGTCGATGTACGCGTACGAGTTATTGCTGCTGAAGTACGTCGAGAGGATGCTCACACCGGGAGCGAAGCAGTCGAGGGCGACGCCGTAGTTGGAGAACCCCGCGCGGTTGTCCGCGGAGTCCGTCGCGCCCACGATAGTGACGTCCGGCCAGTCGAAGTTGTTCATCACCGCGCCGTTGTTCCCGGCCGCCCAGCAATAGAAGCCGTTGCGCGTGAACTTAATGTAGTTGCCCGTGGTCTGCACCGAAGGATCGCTCACTCCGGAGTAGCTGGTGTTTACGACGCGCGCGCCGTTGTCCGCGGCCCATCGCGCGCCTTCGGTGAGGTCCGAAAGGAACGCACCGCCGCCTGGAGAGTCGGAAACTCGGATCGGCATCAGCTTGAAGTTCCAGCCGACGCCGCAGACGCCGAGAGCGTTGTTGCCGATCGCGCAGGGAATGCCCGCCGTGTGCGTGCCGTGGCCGTTCAGATCGCCGACCTGGCCACCGTTCGCCTGGGGCAGGTTCGTGACCGCGTTGTATCCCGAAACGAGGGAAGCCGCCAGGTCCAGGTGGTCGAGCCGCACGCCCGTATCCGTCAAGGCGACGATCACGGTGTTCGCGCCGGTGAAGAGGTCCCAGCCCTGCGGCGCCTGGCACCTCGGATGCGACCACTGAAGGTTATAGTTCGTGTCGTTCGGGATAAGCAGCGGGTACACGCGCCAGTCAGGAGTAACGTACTGGTAATTGCCGGTTCCCATCAGCGACCGGGAGAGCGAGTTCTCGTTCGCGCCCTTCGGGACGCGGATCACGTATTCGTCCGTTTCCGGAACGTACTTGATCGCGAGCGAAAGGATCGCCGCGCGGGCGTTTTGCCTGCGGGCGCGAGCCACCGACTCAGGAACCCCGCGCTGCGCCCAAGCGTCCATCTGGACCGGCCGAACCGTCATTCTGCCGGTGAACTCCATTTCGCCGGGGGCCTCGCGGAAGTCGATCGGAGCCGCGAATTGGCCAAAGCAGACGCCCGCTACCGAAGCGAGCGCCAAGACATGCAAGGATTTATTCATGGTCGTCCCTCTACTGCCATTTAGCATACAATAACAAGAGGGCGCGACGGGCGGAATGGTTTCCCGGGAGGTCGGAAAAACCCGATTTTTAGCGGCGTACACCGCAATTGTGCCAGGTCTCTCGAAGCCTACGGGAGGCTCGCCGGGGACAGGCTAGAGAACGGCCTCAAGATCGAAGGATTGGTCCGTGCGCCGAACCAGAAGGCTGCCGGCGACTGGAGAATCGGCGCTCGCAGACCCATCGCCTCCCGATCGAATCCGAGTCCGGTCGCGACCCGTTTGTTCAGTTCCGGGATCACGCCGAAGTAGATCGGGACGGAAGCTTGGGGTTGGCGGCCCTCGGCGAACGCCGGATCCACGGGAACCCAGCCGAAGCGAGGATCGAGGAACTCCGCCCAGACGTGCCAGCGATTCGCTCCGCCTAGGAAACCTGTCACGGCGCGAGCGGGGATGCCGGCGGCCCTGCAAAGGGCTACGAAGGCGGCCGAAAGGCCTCCGCAGTCGCCCTTGCGAGAGCGCCAGGTGGCGAATGCGTTCGGCTTCGCGCCGAACTGCAACCGATAGGAGCAGCGCGCAAGCAAGCCGACGTAAAGGCGCTCGGCGGCTTCGACGGGAGACAGGCTGGTGCGAAAGCCAGTGGGAAGAAGCTGGTTCACTGCCCGCGCGAACTCCGGATGGCTCGATTCGACATAAGTTTCCGGAGCGAGCCAAAAAGCCGCATCCGGGACTCCTTGGTAGTCGTCGAATCTGCTCTGCGTGAGCTCGCCGAGCGCGACACGCACGGATGAGGCGACCCCGGAAAAAGCAAGCCGGAACTCGTGCGGCCCCGCGCCCGGATAGGCGAGGTCGAGCACCTGAATCCCCTCTCCGAACGGAGCCGCCAAGTCGCGCGTTGCCCCGTCCAGGGCGACCGTGTTTACTGCCTGGTTGCGCGACTCCGGCGGATCTGGGGTCCAGACGACGAGCCGGGTAGGCAAAGGACCTCGCCGCCACGCGATCGTGAGGCCCAGCTCCGCATCGAAGGGTTCCGGATCGTATTGGTCGATAGGAGCTGCGGGCGATCGAGGGACGACGGTGAACGACAGCTTGTTGTCCGTCCGGTCGGATTCCCGCAGGCGTCGCTCGAAATCAAGAATAGCGGTAACTTCGACCGGACGGTCCATCAGAACCGGGATGGGGCCCCATACGACGGTGTATTCGCCGGGAGCGCCAAGGCCGAACGCAAGCGGCGGGGTGTCCATGCGGCAATACGTCGTTTCAAACCGCACTCGGTAGGTTGAACTCAGGGGCCCGGCTACGCGGTACCTGATCGCGGCAAAGAAGCTCCTCCCAACCTCGGGTGCGGCCGGGTTTCCAAGGGAATCCGATGCGTAACCCTGGATGGCTTCGAGGTCCATCTGGGCGGATGCGCGAGCGACTGCTGCGGCAATGAGGAGAAGGGGGAGGCGCTTTGCTAACCGAGACATTGGCGACTCGGTAAGGCTTCAAGAAACTTGCCAATCGGGGGCCATCGGCCCGGTAGCCCTGCCGGAATCCGCTTGCGCCGGCTGTATTGCTTCAAGCAACACTCTCTCAAGCAGATCCGGACACCCTCGGACCGATCCCGGCAAGTATAATCCCCTTCAAGACACCAGGGGGCCTAAATGAGCCAAGACGCCTTCCCGATCCGCCGGATCGACCACCTTCGTTTTTACGTGAACAACGCGCGCCAGTCCGCGATGTTCTATCACTTGGTGCTGGGCTTCGACATAACCGGATACCACGGATTGGAGACGGGCGAGCGTAACCTCGCCGAATACCTGTGCGAGCAGAAGGACCTGAAGTTCCTGTTCACCGCGCCTATTCGCCCAGGATTGCCCATTGCGGACCAGATCGCGCAGCATGGCGACTTCGTGCGCGACATCTGCTTCGAGGTGGACGACGTGGACTGGGCGTTCAAGACCGCCGTCGAGCGAGGGGCGAAGCCTGCTCGCGAGCCGCACACCCTGCGCGACGAGAACGGCGAGGTGCGAATGGCCTCGATACACACGTACGGCGACGTGCTTCACAGCTTTCTGAACCGCGACTCGTTCAAGGGCCACTTCCTGCCGAACTTCGAGCGAAGGAACGAGCCGGGAGACTCGCTCGGGCTCGTGGAAGTGGACCACGTCGTGGGCAACGTGGAGCTCGGCAAGATGAACGTTTGGGCCAAGTTTTACGCGGAGGTGCTGGGCTTCCACCAGCTCGTCAGCTTCGACGACAAGGACATCTCCACCGATTACACGGCTCTCATGTCGAAGGTGATGGCCAACGGCAACAACCGCGTGAAATTCCCGATCAACGAGCCCGCGCCGGGCAAGAAGAAGTCCCAGATCGACGAGTACCTGGAGTTCTTCGGCGGGCCGGGCGTGCAGCATATCGCTCTTCGAACGGACGACATCCTGCACACGGTCGCGCGCATGAAGACGCGGGGAGTGCCGTTCCTTTATGTGCCGAAGACCTACTATGAGGACCTGGAGGAGCGAGTGGGGAAGATTGACGAGGACGTGAAGGAGCTCGCGGAGCTCGGAATCCTCGTGGACCGCGACGACGAGGGCTATCTGCTGCAAATCTTCACGAAGCCGATCACGGACCGTCCTACGCTCTTCTTCGAGATCATCCATCGAAAAGGGGCCAAGAGCTTCGGAAAGGGCAACTTCAAGGCGCTTTTCGAGGCAATCGAGCGCGAGCAGGCGCTTCGCGGCACGCTTTGAGAGCGCATTCGCAGGACTAGGACCCTTTGTCACCGACGCCTGCCTCCATTCGTTTCAATCCGGGCTCGCAGTTCTGAGCGTGCAGGACGCCCGCCACAGGACGAAGAATCGTGAGCCCGTGTGAGCCCGTGCTGCAAGTTTTGAAAGGCAGTCGGGCCTAATGGAGAGAGAACGAGATGAAGGCATTCCTTGTTTGTGCGATGGCCGCCGCTGCGGTCTGCTGGCTCGGTTCCTTTGGGCATGCGACGCCCTCCAAGCCGTCGAAGTCGTCCGCTCTGTCGTCTGCCGAGAACTCCTCCCTGCAGGGAAGGCGCGTGCGGATCGAGCTGAACGCGTTTCGGTGCGTGGACGCGGACGAGGAGTCCGCAGTCAGCGACGGCGACGAGCCTTATCTGATGCCCGTCGCGATCTTCGCCGACGGCACGACGATCAACCTGTCGAACCTTAGCGCCGCGACCGTACGGCTTCAGCGGGTTAACCAGGTTCATGGAAACCTGCAGCGCAAGGGCATCTTCGACGGCAACTGCTTCCTCATCCCGACCGCCACCGGGCGTTTCGATGCGACGATGCAGCCGCTGACCCTGGGGAGCTCGGACCTCGGCCAGTGCGGAGTTCTCGTGATCGCCTGCGAGGAGGACGGCACCTCCGATCGGGCGATCAACGCGGGATACAACACGCTCGTCAGCTCGCTCCAAACGGAGTTGAACGCAGCGGTTCGGACGCTGTCTCCGCCCGACGTTGCGCAGCTGACGAACCGAATCCGCGATAGAGTCGTGAACAAGATCAAAAAGGAGACGCTTAAGAGACTGAACGTCTTCGGAATCGTCGATCCGGACGGCTTCGTTGGCTCCGGGTTCTCGCAGTTCACGATTCCGCAGCTTACGGCTGCGGGCGAGGCGGGCGTGCCGATCAACTTCGACATGCGCGGAGATGGAGTCCGCTATCGGATCGAGGGCCGAGCGTCGCTCTTCACGCCGATCGCGCCACGAAACGTCAACGTTACGATTCGTCGGATTCGGGCCATCGACGACCTGGAGGGCTTCGGCGCCGGCGCGCCGGACTTCAAGGCGCGAATCGGGATCTTCGGGGCGACCTTCACGACCCCAGAGCGGACGGGCAACGACATCCGGCCGAACTTCAGCTTCACCAGGACGGTCGATTCGAACCGAGTTTCGATCGCGATCTCGCTGGTGGACGTGGACGGCACCAGCCGCGACGACCGCTGCGACATCAACCCCGCCATTGGAATGAAGGATTTGGTGCTGAACTACAACATAGCCACAGGCCAAATTACTGGCGACGTCACGGGCTCCCGCGGCGTCGAGATCCGGGCGCGCGGCGCCGGCGACGGAAACCGGTGCGAAATCTTCTTTGTGGTGAACTGAGCGAACAAAGTCCAATTGGGGCGAGTGGGACCGGTGCTGCCTGTCCTGCTCGTCCCACTCCGGTTTCAAGCCCCGCTTGCAAAAGAACGCGCTTAGGACGAGTAGGACAGCTCGCGTTTCTCCAGCCGATAGCCGCCCTCGACCGGATGGAAGGCGTGGCACCACGTCAGCTCGCCCGAGTAGACGTGGATCGTCACCGCGGGCACGTCCCCGTCGTTCTCGATGGAGTGGTACTCGTACGGCGGGATGAGCGCGCCTGCCTGGCCCTTGCCTGCGTAGATCGTGCCCATCTGTTTGAAGGTCAGCACCGGAGCGTCGATTGGAGTTTCAAGCTCGAACTGCACCACTTTGATCCTTCCACGGTACACGCACTCGCAGCACCACTTGCCCGCGTGGTCGTGCAGGGGCGTGCCCTGGCCGGGCGCCCACACCATCGCGAGCACGGTGTACGCGCCGCCGGGATCCTTGTGGACCAGCCTGCGGGCGTAGCGATCGGGGTTCGGCGCAAGAAAGTGCTCCTCAAGGAAGTCGTCGCCGGACTGCACGATTTGCTCGAGCGCTTGCTTGACACTTTGACAGCACGGAGAGTCGCCGTCGGCGCGTACCGCATCGTCCAACATGCGGATCAGCTCGTTCAGTTTGCTTGTGTTCGGTGCGGCCGCCATCTTCACGTACTCCTTCTTTTTCCCGTTCTTCGCACGCGCGCGAACAAAGGCCTGCCGCCCAATTCCAAACGCGGGCCTTCGCGGGCATGGGAATCCCCGATGCCTCCCTATTGTATGCGACGCGGGAGGAAATCGCAAAGTGCGATGCGTCTACCGCATGTCGAAGAACTCGCGGGTGTCTTGCTTGAGCCAGAGGATGAGCGCGGGAATCGCAAGGGGAGCGGGAAAGCAAAGGAGGATCGCCGCGAGGATGTTCGCCAGGTGAAGCAGGTAAATCCACGGGCGCTTCGGAAGGAAGGGAAAGACCAGGTTCACGACGGCAAAGAAGGCGCCGGTCCATCTGCAGAGATCCGCAACCGATCGCCAATACGCCTCCGTCGAATCCGACTCGGCGGCTAGCATCGCGAGGTTGCCGTCCACCCACCCGCCCAGCCAGACGAGCATCACGTTCGCCAGCACCATGAGGAGGCACAGGGCGACGTAGACGGGCCAGGCTGCGGGAGCGGGAGGTCGGGGTTGCATGGGGCTGTGTTTTAGGGATCCGCAATGCTTGCAAGACGGCGGAATCAGTCGAGGCGTGTCGAGGCGATCGGCATTATCGCCAATTCGGCTAGTGTTCTCCGCGCAGGGCTGCGTCTCTTAGATTGCAGCGTTCGATAAAGGGTTGAACCCTTCCACTTGTAATTTGAAATCTGAGATTTGAGATTGGACACAGGGGATCTTGGTCTCCAATCAAGCGATGCCCGCCGAGGATGATTGTCCGGCACGGAATGCGATTCGTAAAGCGCTCGGCGTGGAAACCCGTTTGCTTCCCTCCATACTATTCGTGACGATTCTGCTCGGCGCGCGGAAGCGCAGACGGGGAGCAGAGCATGGTCCGGATAGGCGTCGTCTCGACGAACCCGTTAGTCAAGGAATTCGATTCTCAAGGTGTGGAGCTTTGCGAGCGCTTCCGCCTCGATTCTATCTGTAGACAGGTTCGGGCGGTGCACGGGCCACTTCGCGAGGCTTCGGAAATGCTCTTTCCAAAGGCGCGTGGTTTCACTTGTTTCGGCGGGCGTCGCCGGACGGAACTTCCATGGCAGCCGCAGAACGTCGTCAAAGCCGAGCACGTTCACGTGGTCCGAAACGGCGCTCGCGATCCGCGCAAGCGAGTCGATGCACTGTCGGTACTCGGCGTCCGGCCGGAGCGGGAGGGCATCGGGCTCCGACGGCACTTTGCCGCCGTAGTAGCCGCGATCCCAGAAGTCATTGTGTCTGTAGCGCGTCGGATGACCGAGGAACACCTCGATCCATGGTGCAGGCCACGTGGCGATCGTCGAGAGAACTCGCTGCAAGGCGAGATCGGCGCCACTCTTTGATGCCATTTCGTCCTCGGCGACCCCGCATCCGCCTGGAGCGCAAATGCAGCCGCAGTACAGAAATGGAAAGCCCGTCCGCGGGGATGGCGGAGAATAAACGCAGGCAGGAATCCCAATCGTAAGGAGAGCCCCGGCGACCTGAGGCGCCCAGGTGTTGCCCGCGCCCCCCCAAAACGAAGGCGCTCGTCCGAATGCGTCCTCGAACGCGCGTACCCCCGGAGCCTCGCTGCTTGCGACGGCCGCGCAACCGTCGTCCCAGCCCTTGTCCTCCAGAAGCTCCATGGTGGTCGGATGCTCGGAGTGCCGGTCCGTGTGTAGCCCGAGCGCGTGAGGCTCGAGCGCCCGAATGACATCCGCTCGAGACCTAGCAAGCAGGCGGCGAGCCTTCTCACCCGTTACGCAGAAGCTGACGCGAACGCCGCAATCGGCGATCGCGCGGGAGCAGTCGAGAACTGCGTCGTCGGAAGCGTCGTGGAACGGGTCCTCGACATCCAAGAACAGGCTCGCGTAGCGCGCCATCGAACGCGAGTGTAGCCTGGGCGTGCGCGGACCCGACGGCTCTAGGCGGGGTAGCTTCCCCAGCGAAGTGAGTCCGTTGCGACCTATCCCGTTCGACAGCCTGACGCTCGCCGCGATCGTATGCGAGCTTCGCGCGCTAGAAGGCGGGCGGATTCAGCGAATCGTCCAACCTGAGCCGTCGAATGTCAGTTTGAGCGTGTACGCGGGCGGCACGGAGCGGCACCTGCTACTTTCCTGCGCGCAGCCGTTCGTCCGGGCTCACCTCGTCCGTTCTAAGCCCGCCGGGATCACGCCGCTCCCGCGTTTTGCATCTTCGTTGCGAGCGAAACTCGACGGTGGACGCCTGGCATCGATTCGGCAGGTCGGTTTCGACCGAATCCTCGAGTTGGACGTCAACGCGAAGGAAGGGGACTTTCGCATAATCGCCGAGCTGACCGGGCGCCACGCGAACGTCGTCCTGGCCGATTCCGACGGTCTGATCGTGTCCGCGCTGCGAATCGTTGGGGGCTCCAAATCGTCGCGGCCGGTCTTGCCGGGGCGCTCCTACGAACGGCCGCCGACGATGGCTTCGCGATCGCTATGGGAAGCGTCGTCCTCGGGAGAATTGAAGGGGGCGGAGGGGGCTTCCGCTTTTCTCGCGAACCTGCTCTGCGAGGAGGCCGGGGAAAGCGGCGGCGCGCAGCCCGGGAGTCCGAACAACCGCCTGCGCAAGCGCATCGACGAGCTGCGCGAGACCGTGGGGACTTGCGCGTTTCGACCGGTTCGATGCGGGGAATGGGGCGTGTATCCAGTCTCGGTCGCCTCGCTTGGGTACGAGGAGGAGCCCTGCGAGTCCCTTTCGTCCGCGCTGGAGGGGCACTTCTCGCGGATCGAGCGAGAGCGCGAGACCGAGGCCGTACGAAAGGCGCTCCTGGCGCAACTGGGGCGGGTGCTTCTTGCGCGCGAGGTGGCGATTCAGGGCCTGGAGGACGCGCTCGAGGCGGCCGTGCGGGCTCCGGAGATCCAGCGCCAGGGCGACCTGCTGCTCGCCTATGCGAGCCTGATCCCGGAAGGAGCGTCGGAGTTCGCGGGCGAGGATTTCGAAGGGAAGCCGATTCGCATCCCGCTCGACCCCGAGGCCGGCCCCGTCGAGAACGCGAACCGCCTGTTCGAGCGCGCGAAGCGGGCGAAGGCCCGCGCCGGCGAGGTGGAGGAACAGCTGGAGCGCATGAAGCTCGAAAGGCACGAGGTGTCCTCGGCCATACGAAGAGCGCAAGAGGCGCGGGAGCCCGAAGCTCTGTCGGAGTTGCGAGCCGAGGCTTCTGGACGGCGCTGGCTTCACTCGGCGGCACGCCCGGAAGCCGCAGAGGACCGGCCGTTCGAAGGGCACCGCATCCGGGAGCTGCTCGGCCCGGGAGGCGTCGCCGTGCTCTATGGCGAGAACTCCACCGCGAACGACTACCTCACGACGCGAGTCGCGCGCCCTAGCGACTACTGGCTGCACGTTCGGGGGTCTGCCTCGGCCCATGTGGTGATTCGAACGGAGGGCCGCCCCGAGCGAATCGGCAAGGAGGCGCTGCTTTTCGCGGCAAAGATCGCGGCACGCAACAGTCCGGGAAAGCACTCGGGCATCGTTCCCGTGGACTACACGCTGAAGAAGCACGTGCGGAAACCGCGCGGCTCCCCGCCCGGAACCGCGCACTATTCGCACGAGAAGACGCTCCACGTGGAGCTGGGCCGTTGACCGAGCTGCGTCGCCAGGAACGGGGCCGACGCCAGCTACGAGACCTGCCGACTTCTTCTCTCGTGCGGCCGTCCATGGGGTAGGGTGATATCGATGTCCCCGCTCTCGCGAGAAGACCTGAAGTCCCTGATGTCCGACGGCGAGGGACTAAGGGTCTCGATCTATCTGCCCACGCACCGAACCACCGCGCAGGCCCCCGAGGACAAGCTTCGCCTGAAGAACCTGATCCGAGATGCGGAGCGGCAGCTCGCCGAGCGCGGGGCGACCTCCTCCCAAGCCGCGAAGCTCTTGGCGCCGGCGCACGAGCTTGCCGACGAACAGGAGATCTGGCTGCACCACCTGGACGGCATCGCGCTCTTTTCGGGAGACGGCAACGGGAGGCGGTTTACGCTTCCCCTCAGCGTCCCGGAAACCGCCGTCGTGAACAGGCGCTACTACGTTCGCCCGCTCTTCCCGCTCTTCAACGCGGACGCCGAGTTCTTCATCCTCGCCTTGAGCCAGAACCAGGTTCGGCTATTTCGAGCCGGGGTTTTCGCCGTGGAGGAGGTCCCCGTGAAGGGGATCCCGAAGAGCCTGAAGGAGCTGCTTCAATTTGAGGAAAGGTCGAAGGAGTTGCAGCTTCGGTCTTCCAGCGGGCCCGGCGTCGGCGCGGCGATGTTCCACGGGCACGGCGACGAGGACGACCGCAAGCGGGACGACCTGCTGGACTTCTTCCGCCACGTGAACCGGGGCGTAATTGCGGCGCTAAAGGGTCAATCCGCGCCGCTCGTCCTTGCCTCGGTCGAAGCGCACTACCCGATCTATCGGGAGGCGAACACTTACGCGGCGCTTCATGACCGGTGCGTTCCGGGCAACCCTGAGCGAGTCCGTCCGGAGGAGTTGCGGGATTCGGCGTGGGAGCTTCTTAGGCCGCTCTTCGAGAGCAAGAAGACGCGCGCGATCGAGCGGTACCACGCGCTCGTCTCGGATGGAAAGGCCTCGAGCGAATTGACGAACGTGCTTGCCGCTGCTCGGGCGGGACGAGTCGATACTCTGCTGGTCGCAAGCGGAGTCCCGGTGTTGGGAAGCGTGGACGACGCTTCGGGGGAAGTCAGGTTAGCGAACGTGCCCGGTCCCGAGGCGGAAGACTTGGGGAACTTGGCGGCGATCGAAACGTTCCTTGCGGGCGGGACGGTTTACCTCTTCGAGGCGAGCCAAATGCCGGACGGCGCATCGGTTGCGGCTGTGTTCCGGTACTGACCGGGTTTCGGTCAGAGGCGGCCGGACTCGAGAAGCTCTTCGGCGATCTGCACGGCGTTGAGCGCGGCGCCCTTGAGGAGCTGGTCGCCGCACGCGAAGAGGCTGATCGCGGAGGGATGCGACACGTCGCGCCGGATCCTTCCGACTAAAACGTCGCCCTGGCCCTCGGCGTCGGAGGGCATCGGGAAGCGGTTCGCGTCGCGATCGTCTACGACCCGAACGCCAGGGAATGCAGTGAGAGCCGCACGTACGGAGTCCTCCGACGGAAGTTCGTCAGCAAACTCGACGGTAGTGGCCACGCTGTGCGCGCGCAGCACGGGCACGCGCACGCAAGTGACGCCAATGCGCAGGTCCGGCATTCCCAGGATCTTCTTCGACTCCTGGATCACCTTCCACTCCTCGCCGTTGTAGCCGTGCTCGTTGATGGGGGTGGTATGGCTGAAGAGGTTGAAGGCGTAAGGGTGCGGGGCGACGCGCGGCTCGATGCGATCTCCGGCGAGCCGGCCGCGGGTTTGATCCTCGAGCTCCCGGAGAAGCGCCGCTCCCCCGCCGCTCGCGCTCTGGTAGGTCGCCGCGACCACGCGCTCAATCGTTCCCAGTGCGCGCAGAGGCGCCAGCGCCATGCAGAGCACAATCGCGGTGCAATTCGGAACGGCGAAGAGGCGATCGTTCGGACCAATGGAGTCGGAATTGATCTCGGGGACGACCAGCGGCACTCCGTCGTCCATCCGGAACGCGCTCGAGTTGTCGATCACGGCCGCGCCCGCTGCGATCGCGATCCGGGCGAACTTCTCGGACGCGGCGGCGCCCGCGCTGAAGAAGGCCAGGTCGATCCCTCCGAAGCTGCTCTCGCGCGCAGCCTCCACACAGATCGGCGCGCCCCGGTAAGTCAGCTCCGTTCCTGCGGAGCGCTCGCTTGCGAGGAGTTTGAGGGGCCGTGCCGGGAACTTGCGGCTTTCGAACACTCGGAGCAGCTCGGTGCCGACGGCTCCGGTGGCTCCCAGAACGGCGACGCTCAGACTGCGGGGCATTGCGGGGTGATACCCGAACCGGGGGACCGGCGCTGGCTACTTCGAAAGGCCGCCGCACTCGAAAAGGCCGGTGGTAATGTTTCGAGCAAGGTGGACAGTTCGGGCATTTCGCTCCCTGAGCATGAGTTCGTAAGCGAGGCAGATTGGGACCTCTTGGAGCGCGGAAGATTTCCGCTAAAGGAGCGCTCGCGATTTGCAGTGAAGCAGCCTGATTCTGCGGATGCCTGGGCGTTTTATGGAGAGGCCGACATATGGGTTGGCGACTACGAAGGCGCGATCGAACACGCCAACAAAGCCCTAACTCTCGACCCTTCGAGCTCCAAGGCCTGGCGTCAAAAGGCATTCGCTACCGCGGCATTGGGGGACATTGTTGGCGCAAAAAACTTGCTGTCAGAGGTCCCAGACCAACTTAGAGATGATCCCAGGCTGTTAGAGGCAGCGGCGGGCCTGTTGGTGCTCGAAGGTAACTTAGGAGAAGCAAAGGAACTGGTGCAAAGGGCCGTTCTCGAGGTGCCCGACTGCGTGGGGCACTGGACCGCGTTGTTCTACGTCTTGATGATGTCTGAGTCGGACGAAGCAGATAAAGTGGCGGGAGAAATCCGTTCCAGGTTCGGCGATCACTTCGAGTGCCATTTGGCGGAAGCTCGAAGGCTGATCCACAAGCTCGACCTTTCCGCCGCCGAGAAGGAAGCACGCTTCGCGGTCGCATCTGGTCCCGAATCGGCCTCAGCCTGGGTGTGCCTTGCACAGACACTCATCTATCAAGGCAAGATTTCGGAAGGCGAAAACGCTGCTCGGCAGGCTCTCGAGATCAATCCAAGGCGGGGGGACGCGTGGACGTCGTTGGCACACGTCGCAAAGGAACGCGGGGATCTCGTGGAGGCCCAAAGGTGTAAGGAGAGGAGCGAGGAATCGCAGCCCTACTTCAAGTTCCAGTCCGTATTGTCCGACGCCTTGGAGGCTCTTGGGTATCGCAAATTTGGTGAGGCCAGAATGCTTGCGCAAAAGGTGCTTGAAGAGCCTTCGGCGCTTCCGTTGCACTCGACAGCATTGGGCGCTCTTTTGACTTGCGCGGAAGAGCAGAAGCGATTCGACGAAGTAGAGAGGCTCCTGGAGCAATTCGCACAACATCACGGAAAGAAACTCGAGTGGTACGAGCACGCGGTCCGACTCTCTCTTCACAAGTCTGATCGGAGAAACGCAATTTCGATCCTTGAGGAAGGCTTGAATAAGTTTCCGCATTCCGGTTCACTCATTGCGAGCAGGTTGAAGGTTTTGAAGGAGTTGGAAGATCCACGACTCGACGAGTGCATTCGAGGCGCGGTGGAAGCCGCGCTCCAGCGGTCCGACTTAGGGGTTCGAGTTGCGATCGCCTTAGATGACATCGGACGTAAGGAGCAGTCTCGCGAGCTCCTTTCGAGCCTAAAGACAAAGTTTCCCGAGGATCAAGCCGTGGAATTGATGGACGCCGCCAGCACCCTTGATGAGAACCCGATCAAGAGCTTGTCGAGAATGCGGCGTATTAAGAGGCCCGAATTTGCGCGTGTATGGTGGTTGAATACTGCAGTCTTCATTCTGCTCTTGGGAGTGATGATCGTGGGAGCTGTGCTATATCTGCCATTTGCTCTGGTCCGCAAGGTGTTGCGATTGCTCTTCAAGGCATCTCGCGGTTCGGAGACATCTTCGCAATGATGGGCACCCGGATTCGAAGAGTTTGTCGCTAGCAGCTCAGGGGATCGACGATCTGGAATTCGCACAGGCACCCAACTGCGCGACTGCGGCTCAAAGCGCCATTTTCTTTGCAGCCGACTCCATGTCCTTGTCCCCCCGCCCGCTCAGGTTTACGAGCACCCTTGCGCCGGAAGGGAAGAGGTCCTTTCGCTTCAAGACCGCGAATGCGTGGGCCGATTCGAACGCCGCGATCAAGCCCTCCCTCCTCGCCAGCCATCGAAACGCCTCCAGCGCCTCCTCGTCCGTCGCGGCGACGTACTCCGCTCGGCCGCTGTCCTTGAGGAAAGAGTGCTCGGGGCCCACGCCGGGGTAGTCCAGCCCGGCAGACACCGAGTGGGTCGAAAGGATCTGGCCGCTTTCGTCCTGCATGACGTAGCTGTAGGCGCCGTGCAGAACTCCGGGGGAGCCTGCAGCAAGGGGCGCGGCGTGCTCGCCGCTATCCAGGCCTCTGCCGGCGGCTTCGACGCCTACTAATCGGACCGATCGGTCCGAACCGTCGAATCCACCGGATCCGTTCCCCAAGAATCCCGCGAAGATGCCTATCGCGTTCGAGCCGCCGCCGACGCACGCCACTACCGCGTCCGGCAGCCGGCCGTGCCGGTCCCGGTACTGCTCGCGCGCCTCCCTTCCGATAACGGACTGGAACTCCCGCACCAGGAACGGATATGGGTGCGGGCCCGCCACGCTGCCGATGATGTAGTGCGTCGTGCGCACGTTCTTCACCCAGTCTCGGAGAGCCTCGTTCAGCGCGTCCTTGAGAGTCTTCGTCCCGGACGAGACCGGGATGACGTTTGCCCCGAGGAGCTTCATTCGGAACACGTTGAGCTCCTGTCGGGCGCAGTCCTCCTCTCCCATGTAGACCTCGCACGGCAGCCCGAACAGCGCGCAAACGGTCGCGGTCGCGACGCCGTGCTGGCCAGCGCCGGTCTCGGCGATGATGCGCGTCTTCCCCATGCGGCGCGCGAGCAGGGCCTGTCCGATCGCGTTGTTGATCTTGTGCGCGCCGGTGTGGCTCAGGTCCTCGCGCTTGATCGAGACTTGGAGCCCGGTGTCCTTCGACAAACCTGGCGCCTCCGTGAGCGGCGTGGGCCGGCCCACGTAATCCCGCAGCATCGCCTCGAACTCCGCGACGAACTCGGGCGCGGCCCATGCCTCGCGAAAGGCGGCGTCCAGCTCGTCGAGCGCGGGCACGAGAGTTTCGGGCACGTACCGTCCGCCGTATTCGCCGAATCGGCCCCTATCGTCGGGAAATGCGGACATGGGACCGTATTGTACGGGATAGGTCTTGGCGGCGTGGATCGCGCGATTGCTCTGCTTCGGGGTAACCCAACCCGTTGCGGAGCGGGAGAAGGCTCCGCTTACCGGCGTCTCGCCTCGCTCTCGAGGACCATTAGCGTCCCGCCCGCAACGAGGCCGGGCATCGCCAGGACGTTCACGAACGGAACGAGGGTTAGTACGCCGCTGACGATGGCGAATCCGAGCCAGCCTCGAAGCTGCAGGACGCGCCCTGCCTGGTCGGGAAAGGTAACTCCCCGGCGCAGCATTGCGGGAGCCGTGTAGTCGCAGAGCCCGAGCATCGCAGCGAACAGGATCGCGACCGCGCCAAACGTCACGATCCCGCCCAGGAACGCGGCAAGGGTCATAAAGACCGCGAAGATCGCGCGCAAGATCGTGTCTGCAGCCAGCCGGAGGCACCCGACGCGCGCATCGCTGAGTTTGCCCCCGTTCAATGCCTCCACCTTTGTGCTCAGCCGATCCCAAAGAAGCGAGCTGAGCAGTCCCGCAAGGCTCAGAAAGATGAGCCCAGAGAGCAGTGCCCAAACGACCGCGTAGAGAGCGGCCGCCATCGCAAAGCCCGCGATGCTGTCGATCCCTATATACGAAAGCAAGCTTTCCAGGCGCGGAACGAAGAGAATGTAGCCGCCGAACAACAGTGCAAGATAGAGGGCCGCGGCAAGGACGAACGGCAGCCAAACGTACGGCCAGAGCCTGCGGTCGGCAAGGACCAATACGATGCCCCTAAGAGCAAATCCCATTCACGGGGTAGACGGTTCGAGCGGCCCAAGATTGCCGTGCGCCGGGCAAAAGCAAGCCGAGGCCGGCTGAATTCAGCCGGCCTCGGCGCGATTCGGTCGTCTCGACTGCTTACAGGACGTGCGGTGCGCCGACCGAACAAACCGGATCGGTCGCGACGTTGTTGATCGTGTAAGCGCCGCCGCTCGGACAAGCGGGCCACTTCTTAACGTAGTTGGGCTCGAGGTCCGCCTGAGCAGGCGTATCCGCGGCGCCCTTCTTCATTTCCATCGCCCACTGCTCTTTAGCGGACTCGATTTGGCGAAGATTGGCGATGCAGGTCTTGGCTCGGCTCGTCTCACGTGCCTTGATGAAGTTCGGAACAGCGATCGCAAGAAGGATCCCGATGATCAGGACCACGATCATGATCTCGACCAGCGTGAAACCCTTGCGCATTCGAATTCGGCTCATATCGAACTATGGTCCTCCCGTTGATTTGGGCAGCGCCCCGGTAGAGGACTCCTTTCCATTGGAACGGTGCCCTGCCGCAAGCACTTTCACCAGGATTCTCGGCTGAGCAGGGGTGGTTTTTTAGGCCCGATTCGGCGGCGGGCTCGAATCGTCTCGCGCCGCCTTGGCCACAAGGGTGGGATTCCTCGGAGGAGGGGCGCCGATCGTTCTCCGTTCGGCTAACAACGGGCATCTCCTGGAACCGGCGGGACCCGCCGAGGAATACATAGGAGGCCAAGTGTCGTCAAACAGATGTGATGCGAGCGATAGTTGCAAAAGGATTGGCACTGTTGGCGCTTGGCGCGCCCGCCCTGACCTCTGCGGACGCGTTCAAGCCGAGCAAGTCGGAACAAGTTAAGCTGGGCAAGCGCGTTTCCGCCGCGGTGAGGAAGCAGGAAAAGGTGCTTCCGGCGACCGACCGGCGCGTTCGCTTCCTGCGCGATCTCGCCTCGAGGCTACTTGCGACGATTCCAGAGGACGCCGGCCAGCCTTGGGAGTACTCGTTCGACGTGATCGACTCCAAGCAGGTGAACGCGTTCGCGCTGCCAGGGGGGCCGATTTACTTTTACACTGGGCTTCTCGACAAGTTGACGACAGAGGACCAGGTGGCGGGAGTGATTGCGCACGAAATCACGCACATTCGCAAGGAGCATTGGGCTCGGGCCTACGCCGACCAACAGAAGCGCGAGCTCGGGCTCACGATCCTTTTGATCATCACGAGGGCGAACAGCACGATCGCGAACGCCGCCTCGATCGCGAACGACGTCGTGCTGACGCTTCCCTACGGACGAAAGCAGGAGACGGAGGCCGACGACCTGGGTTTCGAGATGATGGCCAAGGCGGGATACAACCCGCAAGGGATCGTGGAGGTTTTCGAAACGCTGCGCAAGGCGAGCAAGGGGGGCAAGCCGCCCGAGTTTCTGAGCACGCACCCGGACGACAAGAACCGGATTAAGCGTATCGAGGATCGGATCGCAAGGTCAAGCACGCCGTTCCGGCCTCAGAGGCCGCTTCCGTTCGAAACGGCTGCGATGAAGTCCGGAGGCTAGGCAGGCCGCCGGTCAGCCCGACGAGTCCCGATCCATCTGGCGCCGCACGACCTCGTGGGAGTAGCGGAAGATCTGCTCGGTAAGGTCGTTCCAGAGGTGGTAGACCTCGGGAAGCTCCTCCATCTGAGCCAACTTTCGGCCCTTCGATTCGCCTGGCGCGGTTATGTCGACAAGGCTCGCAACCGTCGCCGCGTAACAATCCGCCCAACGCACTTCGCGGCGCTCGAGGATCTGGTAGCAGCCGATGTACTGAAGGTTCTCGATGACCGCGCCGGCTTCTTCCAGCGCTTCGCGCGCGACGGCCTCCCGCGAGTCCTCGTCGGGCTCTACCCTGCCGCTGGGCACGCACCATCCCCGATCGGCGATGTCGCAGATAAGGACGCGTCCGTCCTGCCAAGCGAACAGGAGCGCCGCAAATGCGCGGAGAGGCGCGCGAAACGGCGCCGGATAGAACCGGATCATCTGCCTGCCGTATCGACCGGTCGGAAATCGTCTCAATGTGTTCGCATGTGCCTTGCCAGGTACACGAGCCCCGAAGCCCCGGCTACGACGAGCGCGCCCGCCGTGCCGAGCCACAAAAGGTTTGAGCCCGCCAAGTGAACCACCTTTCCCAACACCGTTTCGGTTGGCACCGGTCCGAATCGCCGGCTGTCCTCGGAAGCGGCATAGTTGTCGCCGACGACGTAAATGTGGCCTTCGGGCACGACGTATTCGCCCTGCGCCAGGCTCCAGTTCGTCGGAGCGTTTCTGAAATCGACGACTTCGCCCGCCAATGCCAGGACCCGCTTGATTAGGTACTGTCCCTTCTTCTCCGGATCCCGAATGACCACGACGTCCTTGCGCCCAACGGGCCCGATAAGCCAGTAAGCCTTGCTTGCGAGAAGCCTGCTTCCAGGCCCGTAGGTGGGCAGCATGGACTCGCCAGAGATGGAAACCGTCGTGAAGTTCGCCCAGAAGAACAGGGCCAAGGCGAGCAGCGCCAGCAGGGTCGCAAGAAACCCGGTAGTTGCAACCCTCTTGGTAGTTCCCATCGCTCCGAATTCGGCCTCGGCGAACTTCCGCTCCCGCCGTTCTCCGCTATACTGTTTGGGCGCGGCGAGCCTTATCGGCCATGAAAAGCGTGCTCGACAGCTTATCCCAACACGCGCCACAGATACTGCTCGCGCTCCTGATCGCGGCCGCGGTTCTGTGCGCGGTCCTTTGGCGCTTGGCGGTTTCGGTACGCGAAACGCGGATTCGGATTCGGTCCCTCCTCGAGGGCGCTAGGGGGGAGAACCTGGAGCGGCTGCTCTTCGACCATTTGCGCGAACGCGTCGAGCTCGAATCCCGTCTCCTAAGCGCAGAGACCCGCATCACAGAGCTCGAGCGCCGCGTGGCGACTTCCAAGCGGCACCTTGGCATCGTCCGATACGACGCGTTCGAGGATGTGGGCGGTTCCCAAAGCTTTGCGATGGCCCTATTCGACGACGAAGGGAACGGAGCAGTGCTGACCAGCCTCGTCGGCCGCGAGGACTGCCGCGTTTATGGCAAGGCATTGGCAGACGGGGCATCCGACCGCAGTCTGTCGCAGGAAGAGGCCCGGGCGATCGAGATCGCAAAGAGCTCAGCTCGCGGGCCCGCGGTGACGCCATGAATCCAAGCGCATCCGACGACCATCTACTCATCGAGCGATCGCAAAAGGGCGATCGGACCGCCTTCGACGACTTGATTCGGAAGCACGAGCGCAGGGCGTACCAGTACGCGTTTCGACTCACCTCGAACCCCGAGGAGGCGGCGGACGTGGTCGCGGACGCGTTCGTGCGAGTGTTCAGCGCGCTTCAGAACTTCAAGGGCCAAAGCGCGTTCTCCACTTGGCTTTACCGCATCCTGACCAACTGCTTCCTAGATATGCGAAAGAAGGAGCGCAGCCGGGCGGCGATGAGCCTGGAGGCGGCGCTCATGACGGAGGAGGGCGAGCTGGAGCGTCAGGTGGAGGACCCCGGCGCAACGCCGCTGGATGAGGCGGAACGCCAAGAACGGGCGAACCGTGTGGAGTCGGCGGTAGGCCAGCTTCCCGAGTACCAGCGTGCGATGATCGTGATGTACCACGCGGAAGGGCTGTCGCACGAGGAGATCGCGGAGGCTCTGGACCTTCCGATCGGTACGGTCAAGAGCCGCTTGAACCGGGCTCGTCTTTCCTTAAGGGAACTTTTGGTCCGGGACGCGGAACTTTTCCGAATCTAGGCAGTCAAAGAACCGTAGCCAACCTACCATGAACCCCGAAAAGGCCCGCGAATATTTTTCCTCGCATTACGAGGGCACGCTCGAGCGTGGCCTCGCTTCCGCCTTGGAGCGCAAGCTTCAAGCGGACACGCGCGTGCGTGAGGAGTACGAGGCGTTCTGTAACACGATGTCCTCGCTCGAATCGCTGCGGAATCCGGTTCCCGATCCGACGTTCGATCTGCATGAGCGCATCGCCTCTCGCCTGGACCGTCACGTCTGGGAGCAGAAACGAAAGCAGGGTCCGGCGTTCCTCGCGTTTTGGCGCGGGTTGGCTCTAGGAGGCTTGGCTGCGGTCGCGATCGTCGGCACGATCCTGCAAATGCGATCGCGGGGCGACCTGAACGAGGCGGCCATGTTCGGCACCTTTACGCCGGGACAGGTCCAGCTCGCCTCGGACGGAAACGAGCTTGTTTTGGCGTATCGCAGCAGCGGCCCGGACCAGATCACCTTTCGCGACGAAACCGGCCTGATTCTGGAATCCAAGCAGTTGAACCGGCAGACCATCCGCAGCCCGTTGACGAACCGGTTCGAGTCCGCGTCGATCGTAGAGATCAAGCTGGAGTCCGCATCCGATCCGACCTACGTTGCGATTCCTGGCTCTGCTCGGACCGATCGGAGCACAGGAAAGGGAACCCTGCGCGAGCTCGCCCTGGCATTCGCAGACCACTACAGAACGCCTGTGGCGCTTCGGTGCGAGACGCTGGATGTTCCGGTTACGTGGACCTTCGAGAGCGCGGACGGCTTTGCCGGCATGCGCAAGGCGCTCGATCCGGTGCAGTTTACTGTCGAAAAACGGCAGGGCGTTCTCTGGATCGAAGGACTGTAAGGCCCGCTCACCGGACTCCGTTCAAGCTCGGCGGCGCTTGCGGCTTTGCCCAGGCGCTTGGAATGCTTCTCTTGACTGCAGCCGATTGAGAAGCGACGCCTTTCGCCGTTCCAACTGGCTTTGCGAGCTCCAGGCGAACCGCACTTCAGGCAGGTACGAAGGGAGCTTCCCATCCTCGGCCGAAAGGCTCAGCGCTTCGAAGGTCTTCTGAATCGTCCCCGAGTCTCCGTTCAAAGAGGCTAAGTTCAAGCCTTGGTTCGAATCAACCGACTCCTCGCCGTTTCCATTCGCGCTCGAGCGAGCGGAATCCGCCCGAGCCGAGTTGCGCTTGCTTCGCAGTACGAGCGTTAGCAGCGGTCTCTCCGTATTGGCAAAACTATGGAGTCGGGCAAGCACGACTTTGGCGGTCGTTGCGTCCAGATGCTCAGCGAGCCGGTAAAGGAACTCGAGCACTTGGCGCTGTCGCAGGGAAACAAGCCCAACGGAGTAGAGATCGGAGTACTTGACGACCTGCGACACTTCGAGCGCGTGAAGGGCATCGTGCGCGGCGAGGCTGAAGTTGCCGGAAGCCGCCGCATCCCTGGCCGCTTCGAACAAGATCGAGGCCAACGCTTCGGACGACTTCAGGATTTCCGCCTTAACGCCCTCTCGCATGGAATCCTCAGGGTCCGACGGCGGCAGCGGCCGCAGCTCGCGCCTTCGGGACCGTTCGATCCATTCGGCCGCGACGATGCGCGCGGCGGCGACCCGTTCGGCTCCCTGCGTCTCCGAAAGAATCCTTGCGACGCTGCGGATCGGACCAACGTATGCGGCGATGCTCGCCTGAAGCTGGGCGTCGTAAGCCACCGGTTCGAACTCGTCCACGTAGGTGCGCGTGCCGACGGTAAGCGCGGCCAGCAGCACCAGTGGGCTCACGATCAAGAGCTCCTGCGAAAGACGCCGAGCCGTAGCCATAGTTCTATCATTGGGGATTCGCGGCTCGGAACCCATATGGATTTTCGATTGCCTCGTCCTAGAACCTGCCACGGGCAAATGGACCCAAATCGCGCCCGGATCGTTGCGCGCGCCCACAGTTGGGCCTAGAATGAGGTCGGCCGGAGGTCTCGGTCGAAGTGAGAAGAAGAGCCAAAGGGTTTGTCAGCTGGGAAGCGCACCTGGTACGGCGCGCAAAGTTGGGCGAGCGCGTTGCGTTCGAGCTTCTCGCCGACCTGTACCGCCCGATTCTGTTTCGGCTCGCCGTTCGAATGCTTCGCCACGCGGAGGATGCGAACGACGCTGTGCAGGAAACGTTTGTTAAGGCGCTTCGCGGCCTGGGGGACTTCGATGAGAATCGCCCGATCAAGCCGTGGCTTTGCCGTATCTGCGCGAACTGTTGCGTGGACGCCGTACGCAACCGCCGCTATGGCAGCCAAACTCTCGACGGGACGGAGGACTTCCCAGGGGACTCGAGCGACACCGTTCTGGATCGGGCGAATCGAAACCTCCGAGCGATCGCGCTGGAGGAGGCCATTAGCCGGCTTCCGGACAAGTATCGCAGGATCATCCATATGCGCCATGTGCGGCACATGGACGTGAACGAGATCGCGGCGGAGCTGAAGAAGCCCGAGGGGACGATCAAGAGCTGGCTCTTCCGGGCCCGGGCGCTGCTCCGAAAGGACTTGGGCCCGGCGTTCGGCTAAGCCGAGGCGCCGCGCCGACGGACTCCCCCTATCAAGCCTGCGGGTACCCTGGGTGCCGTGCCCGTCTCCACCGATGCGGTTTTGGATGCGTTGCGAGCGGTCGAAGACCCGGACCTTCACCGCGACATCGTTTCGCTAGGCTTCGTTAAGGATGTCCGCATTGACGGCGGCAGCGTCTCTTTCAAGGTCGAGCTGACGACCCCCGCATGCCCGGTAAAGGACCTGCTCAAGGCCGAGTGCGAGGGCGCGGTCCTGGCACTGCCGGGAGTGGACAGCGTCGACGTGGAGATGACGGCGTCCGTTCGGGGGAGGGGAGCGCCAGCGGGAGACCTCCTTCCGGGCGTCAAGCATTGCATAGCCGTCGCTTCGGGCAAGGGAGGAGTGGGCAAGAGCACAGTCACCGTGAACCTCGCCGTGGCACTGGCCGAGAGCGGCGCTGCCGTCGGGCTGCTCGATGCGGACGTGTACGGTCCGAGCATTCCAATGATGATGGGCTGCGACGAGCGGCCGCTGACGCGCGCGGGGAAGATCGTTCCGCTGGAGCGCCACGGGGTCTCCCTAATGTCCTTGGGATTCCTGCTAGAGGAGGGCCAGGCTGTGCTCTGGAGGGGGCCGATGGTGGCGGGCACCGTCAAGCAGCTCCTGGAGGACGTGGATTGGGGAGAGCTCGACTACCTCGTCGTGGACCTGCCGCCCGGCACGGGGGACGCGCCGATGTCGCTCGCGCAGCTCGTCCCATTGACCGGGGTAGTGATCGTTGCGACGCCCCAGCACGTTGCGGCGAATATCGCGGGTAAGGCAGTGCAGCTCTTTCAGCGGCTGAACGCGCCTATTCTTGGCGTAATCGAGAACATGTCTGGCTTCGTGTGCCCAAAGTGTGGAGAGGTGACACACGTCTTTTCGGGCCTTTCCGGAGAGGAACTTGCAGCTCGACTGGGTGCCCCCATGCTCGGCTCGGTGCCGCTCGACCCCCAAGTGAGCAGCGCCTCGGATCAAGGGGTGCCGTCACTTCTCGCTCATCCCGAGAGCCCGCAAGCGCTCCAATTCCGAGCGATTGCCGGCCAAGTGGCGGCACAAGTCAGCATCCGCGAGCGCGCGCCGGCGGAAACGCTCGCTTGACCGGGCCTGGCTTCGTCCCCAGCAGATCTCGACAGCCTATTCGGGTCGATCGTTCTGCTGCGAGCCGGACACGGACTCCGCTGCGCGAACGTCGTCCAGCCACGCCTTGAGCGGCGATCGCTCGAATCGGGCGACAAAGTCGTGCATGTAGTCGTCCGCTTTGATCCAGCGCAAGACCTGATGGGGAAGAGACGAGCGCTCCTCGTCCGAAGGCTCCTCAGGCCAATCCAGCCTGTGGTAATTGGCGAGCGGCACCGGTACATCGGCCCCGAGCAGACTGAGCACAGCCGCGCTTTGCGGAGCGAATGCCAATATCCGCGTCAGGGCTTCCGAAACGATGCCGTCGGGACGCGCGTTCGCTTGTTCCGCGTTGCGGCCCAGGAATCGACAGGCGCAGTGCTCGTCGAGCGCCAAAATGACCCTATCCGCGTGCGCGAGGGCGTCCTCGGGCGATTCGAAGGTCTCGAGGCTGTGGGTCGCCTTTGTGAGCGCGAAGCAGACGCCGGCAAGCCGCTCGAAAAGCTCGAGACGTTCGGGATCGGCGTCATAAAACGCGACCGCAAGCGGCCGTTCTCCGAAATAGCTTGCGAGCGATGCCACGATCGGCGGGGCGCAGCGCAGGCTTCCCGCACCAAGCACGCACACCCCCATCGCGCTCATCGGTCTATTGGACGCTTCCATGTGGCTCGCCGTTCCTTCGAATCGCGGGCGGGGGAGGCGCCCTGGTAACATCTCCCCGCCCGCTTCCATGGAAGATTTCGGCCTCGACCATCCCGAACTTTCGGGCAATGTGTTTACGCTCGAGTTCGGCTCGGGCGGCCGGATCCAGCAGCTTTGGGCCGCAGACCCGAATGTTCCGGACGGCGCGCACGAGTACGCCTTCGTGATCGGGCCCGTTTCGTTCGGCGAGGAGTTCGCCGAAGATTATTTTCCCGGCACGGTGCTTCTTGGGGCCCGTACCAGGCCGGACGAGCCCTGGATTCTAGATCGAAACAAGAGCGCTCAGAACCTGGGCGACGACGGCAGGCGATCCGCTACTTTCGAGTACGAGTTTCCCTTGTTGTCCGAGCTTAGGGTCTCCGGCAAGTTCTTCGAGACGCTGCAGCCCATTCCCCGAGTGGTTTGGGAGCTGCAAGTTGCGAATCGCGGACGGGTGAGCGTGGAGGTCGGGGAGCTCGCCTTCCCAATGGCCTTCAACAACCTGTTCGAAAGCGAACAGGGCGGCGACGAAAGGCGAATCGACCTGCTGCGAGATCGCCTTCGGCTGCATCCCTTCATCGGCGCGTCTGCGAGCTTTCTCTATGCCCAGCGGCTCTCTGGCGAGGCGCCGGGACTGTTGGTCTTTCCGGGGGAGAGCACCCGTTGGGAGTTCTTCGCCAGCGTCCCGGCGAGCCTCCAAAGCCCTCTCAGATGGCCAGGCATTCCCGTGGCCTACGTCTACAGCCGAGCGGCGCTGGAGAGAGAAGGCTGGCCCGACTGGATGGGCGAGTCCACCTCGATCGTACTGGAGCCGGGCGATTCGCGCGTTTATGAAACCGTGTTTGCCCCCACTCCCGCCGATCCGCTTGACGCAGTTCAGGGCACGCTATCGCTCTGCCGCATGCCGTCGTTTCGGCTGTGGCCGGCCGCCGTTTTGCCGAGAGACGTGGAGGCGACAATCGGCATCGGCGGGATCGAGTTGGAGCGTGTGCTACCAGGGATCGATGCCGCCGTCCATACGGAGTCGTTCGAATCGGGCGCAATGTGCCAGGTCCGCGCGAACGAGTCCGGCCCTTGCCGGCTGGGAATCCTAGAGAAGTCGAAGAGAATGAGCTACCTCGAGCTCTTTTTTGTGGAGCCGATCAGGAATCTTATTACCGCCCGAGCAGCTTGGATCGCCGCACGACAGCAAGCATGCAAACCCGAAGCTCGCCGGGAACCCTCGAGCCCGTCTTTGCATGGCGCGATCCTGCCCATGAACCTGGCCACGGGGGGCCTCTGCGACTCGGGCGAAGGGCTTGCATCCGGGTTTTCCGTCGTTTGCGGATTGTGCGACGCGCTTTTCTTGGCGGAGAAGAACGCCCACTATCCGAACGCGTTCGAAATGGAGGCCTTAGGGCGGTTCCTGGAGGAGTTCCTTTGGGACGACCTGCAAAACCCCGCAGACGGCGCCGTCGGCGCGGGCTTCGAGGAGGGCGGCGATCTGGCGTTTCATTTCGGCAACACGCGGGCGTACGTCCTGGTCAGTCTGCTTCACGATTCGCTTTATCGAGCTTCTCGTTTGGCAGGCTCCTCGCCATTGCGGCCACCGCGAGACCACCTTGTCGAAGCGCATCGGACTTGCCGGGCGCTGTTTCGGAACGCCCTCGGCTCCGGGGTGCCGCCCGGAGTTCTCGGCATTTCGATGCTGGCGGACATTGCTCACGATTTGCGAAGGGAGTCGATGGACGAGCACGCCGCAGAACTGGATGATATGCTCGACCGCCGAGCCGCGGACGTGTGCAGGCGGGTTGCAACGAATCCTGCAACCTGGGCATGGAACGCCGCGGCCTTCGAGGAGGCGTACTGGTCCGCAAAGCGAGCGGGCGCGTCCGATCTTGTGGAAAGCGTGCTTGGAGAGGGATTCGCCCAGCGAGCGCCGGTTCCCAGTTGGTGGTCGTACGGTTCCGAAGCGAGGGTTCCGGACGTTTACGAGTCCTCCGGTAACCCTGCGTTCGCCGACAGGGGAGGCCTATACCTCGGCGGCGCGACGACGCCTTTGTCGCTCCTCTTCCTGGACTGGTGCTCGGTCGACAGGCCCTATGTGCCCGAGTCCTATGCGCGGCTCGCATTCGGAGGGATGATGGCGCCCTGGGCTTTGGTCCGATCCGACGGAGCAGCGTCCATGGGCTTCTGCCCGGATTGCGCTTCGAAGCACCACGGGGCGAGCGTCTGGACGGGAGATCTTGGCCTGAGCCTCTTTTACTACTTGCGCGGCGCTCGATCGCTCGTCTTTCCGAGCAGGCATCTTGGGATGCTCGCGTTCGGCTGCGAGTTCTCCTCGGAGGCGGACGGGTACCGGGTGACGCCATGGGACGGCGTGGGCCGCAGAATCAGCCTCCGCCAGATCGCGTTCGATTGCTCAGTCGACTTTGGCAGCATCACGACGCTCGAATTGGACCGGCGAAAGAGATGGGCGCGGATCGAGCTGGCGAACCCAGCCCATCACGAAGCGTGCGCGACGTTGGCGGTCGGGGGCCTTTGGGGCGCAAAGCTCGAAGCGAACGGAAAGAGCGTACAAGCCGTCGAAGGCAGAGCCTCGTTTCCGGTAACCTTGCCGGGAGCGGACACCGCATGGATCGAGGTCCGCGTGGTGAACTGATGCCAATGCCCAGCTGGTGGCTTTTCGTCTCGACAGTTTTTCTCGTGGTAGCCACGGTGGCGTTCGCCGCTTTGATCTTTCTGCTAATCCGGCTGATGCGCGTAGTGGACGACTTGCAGCCCAGGATCCGCAAGCTGACGGAGCGCGTGGACGGCATGGCGGAGAAGCTCGAAGGCGCGGCCTCCTCGGCGAAGGCGGCCGTGGACTCGGTGGGGGCGGGAACCCGTCAGATCGTGGGTTCCGTGGAAGGCGCGGTCACCGGCTCGTCGGCGAGGCTCGACAAGCTGACGGCGGTGCTGGTCACGGTGCTTACCGTGCTCCGCATGTACCGAGAGCTCGTGGGCCCGAAGAAGTAGCTCCGGCGTGGTGCCTCACGGAAAAAGCTGACCGAAGCTAGACCGTTGCGTCCTCTAAAAAGCTGACCAAGGACCCGAGTTCGTGGAGCTCCATTTTGATGCGCAGGAGCTCCTCTCTGAGCTTG